>Ga0315907_10001241_pt1 | contig 34845 bp, 37 predicted proteins | sample LakEriMetagenome_3_FD_203525 | JGI IMG/M metagenome (GOLD analysis project Ga0315907, IMG submission 203525) | Freshwater fungal communities from buoy surface, Lake Erie, Ohio, United States - Buoy 12 MA123 | ecosystem: Environmental > Aquatic > Freshwater > Lake > Lake biofilm | place: USA...
TACGGGCTGATGCGCATCCACAACATCGCGCATGGCGAGTTCCTGATGGTGGGCGCCTTCCTCACCTGGTGGGTGCAGTCGTCTTTCGGCCTGTCGCCCCTGCTGATGGTGCCGGTGTCGTTTGCGCTGCTGATGGCGCTGGGCCTGGCCATTCACTTCCTGTGCTTCCGGCGCTTGACGGCCACCTCGCCCAACCTGGACATCTTCGAGGCGCGGGGCCTGATGGTGGCCTTCGGTCTGATGTTCCTGGTGCAGAACTTCGTGTCCTGGCAGTGGGGCGGTGACCTGCGCGGCTACGACTTTCTGACAGAGCCGGTGAAGCTGGGCGACGCACAGTTCGCGGGCAACAAGCTGCTGGTCTTCGGCCTGGCGCTGCTGTTCAGCGGGTCGCTGATTGTGCTGATGCGCATGACGCTGCTGGGCAAGGGCGTGCGCGCCCTGATGCAGTCGCCCGTGGGCGCGCAGCTGGTGGGGATCGACACGCGGCGCCTGCACCCGCTGATGTTCGGCATCGGCCTGGGGCTGTCGGGCGTGGCCGGCTGTCTGCTGTCCATGGCCTACACCATCTCGCCCTCGATGGGCGAGCCCTACACCGTCACCGCGCTCATCGTCATCACGCTGGGCGGCTTCGGCAGCATGGGCGGCGCGCTGGCCGGCGGGCTGCTGCTGGGCGTGGTGGAGGCCATCGGCATGCACTACACCAACCCCTCGCTGAAGGCGCTGCTGTCGTACACGGTGTTCATTGCCGTGCTGCTGCTGCGCCCCGAGGGCCTGTTCACGCGCAAGACGCGCAAAGCGTGAAGGTGACGGTGCGATGAACGACCGCCAAGTGCTCGTGCGTGACCTGCTGGTGTGGTTCGGCCTCACCGGCTGGGCCCTGGCCTTGCCGGCCTTCGGCAGCGAGTTCGTGGTGTCCATGGCGCTCACCTGCCTGATGTACGTGGCGCTGTCGTCGAGCTGGGGCCTGTTTTGCGGCAGCACGCGCTACCTGTCGTTGGCCACTTCAGCCTTCTTCGGCATCGGTGCCTACACCAGTGCCCTGATGCTGGAACGCACCGGCTGGGTGGAATCCATCGCCATGGGCGCCTTGATCGCCACGGCGGTGGCGGTGGTGATGGGCGCGGCCGTGCTGCACCTGCGCGGCACCTACTTCGCCGTGCTCACCTTTGGCATGACGGAGTTGATCCGCCACGCCATCACCTATTTCGAGAAGTCGGTCACCGGCACCGTGGGCCGCGTGCTGACCGTGGTGCCTGAGCGCGACACCATCTACATCACGGTGCTGGCGCTGGCCTCGGCCACGGTGGCGCTGTCCATCCTCATCCGGCGCACGCGCTTCGGTCTGGCCTTGCTGGGCATCGGTGCCGACGAGCAGCGCGCGCAGACGCTGGGGGTGAACACGCGTTGGGTGAAGATCGCCGGCTTTGCGATGACGGCGGCGGTGGCCGGCGCGGTGGGCGCGGCCATGTCGGTGCGCTGGACCTACATCGACCCGCACACCGTCTTCAACCCCTTCATCGGTTTCCAGACGGTGCTGATCGCGCTGATCGGCGGCGCCGTCACGCTGTGGGGGCCGCTGATCGCTGCGGTGGTGTTCAGCCTGCTGGCCGAGACCCTGCGCCTGGCTGCCCCGCAGGTCTACATGATGACGCTGGGCCTGCTGCTGATCCTGTCGGTGCTGTACCTGCCCGGCGGCCTGGCCTCGCTGCGCTGGTACACCTGGAAGCTCTGGCGCGACGACGTGAAGAGCTGGTGGCGCGAGCGCCGCTACGAGTGGAGCGGCGACAAGGCGCGCGACAAGCGCCTGGCCCGGGAGCGCCGCCTTGGCTGAGGCCGCCAAGCCTCTGCTGCTGGAGGCACGCGAGGTGACCGTGCGCTTTGGTGGTCTGGTGGCGGTGGACTCCGTGAGCGCCAGCTTTCGGGCGGGCGAGTTGGTGGGCATCATCGGCCCCAACGGCGCGGGCAAGACCACCTTCTTCAACGCGCTCACGGGCGTGCAGCGGCCCACGGCCGGGCGCCTGGTGGCCGATGGGCGTGACCTCACCGGGGCCGGTCCGCACCGCTTTGCCGCGCGTGGCCTGGCCCGCACCTTCCAGACGCCCCGCGTGTTCGGTGACCTGAGCGTGGCCACCAACATCGGCTTCGGCCTGAAGTTCGCCGGCCGACGCCGGCGCAAGTGGTGGCTGTGGGGCGACGAGGTGGGCGTGCCCTGGGCGCTGCGCGACGTGGAGGGCATCCTGGGCCTGATCGGCCTGCGCGAGCAGGCGGCGCTGCCGGCCGGCTCGCTCACGCCCTCCCAGCAGCGCCTGCTGGAGATCGGCATGGCCCTGTCCACCCGGCCGCGCCTGCTGCTGCTGGACGAGGTGGCCGCCGGCCTGACCGAGGCCGAGCTGGAAGACATGGCGCGGCTCATCCGCCGCCTGCGCGACGAACTGGACCTGACCGTGGTGTGGATCGAGCATGCCGTGACCACGCTGCTGCGGCATGTGGAGCGCGTGATCGTGCTGCACCAGGGCCGCAAGATCGCCGACGCCACACCGGCCGAGGTGGTGCGCGACCCGGAGGTCATCGAGGCCTACCTCGGCGACGAGATGGTGGACGAGGACCTGTCGCGACCCGCGGCTGCGCAGTCGAGGACCACGCCATGATGTGGCACCGCCCCGAAGGCTTCGTGCTGGGCGGCAGCGGCCGCGCGCACCTGAAGGTGGACGGCCTGGCCGCCGGCTACGGGCCCGTGCAGGTGCTGCGCGGCCTGCGCTTCGAGGCCCGCCCGGGCCTGACCGTCATCCTCGGGCCCAACGGCGCGGGCAAGACCACGCTGCTGCGCGCCCTGGCCGGCCTGATCCCGCGCGCGGGCGAGGTGCTGCTGGACGGCGAAGAGCTGCCGGAAAAGACGCACGAGATCGTGCGCGCCGGCGTGGCCTTGGTGGCCGAGGGGCGGCAGCTCTTCCCGCAGATGACGGTGGCCGAAAACCTGGAGCTCGGCGGCTGGCTGGTACCCAAGGCCGAGCGCGAGCGCCGGCTGCAGCAGGCCCTGCAAGACTTTCCCAAGCTGCGCGAACGCGCCCAGCAGCTGGCCGGCACCATGAGCGGCGGCGAGCAGCAGATGGTGGCCGTGGCCCGCGCCATGATGAGCGCGCCGCGCCTGCTGATGCTGGACGAACCTTCGCTGGGCCTGGCCCCGCGCATGGTGGACGAACTGCTGGCTCTGGCCCGGCGCATTGCGGACGCTGGCACCACCGTGCTGATGGTGGAGCAGAACGTGAAGAAGGCCCTGGCCGTGGCCGACCGCGGCTACGTGCTGGAGCGCGGCACTCTGGTGGCCAGCGGCCCGGCACGCCTGCTGGCGCGCTCCACCGTGGTGCGCGAGGCCTACCTCGGCGCGCAGGCCGACGACACCACTTCGGCCGCCGATGCGGCCCGCCGGGGGCGCTCCGCCGCTGCTCCCGTGTCCTGAACCCCGAATCCCTTCCCAGGAGCCCCTCATGTCCGACATGTCGATGCTGATCAACGGCCTGAAGGTCACGGCCGAGAAGAACGCCACCTTCGAGCGCCGCAACCCGCTGGACGGGACCGTGGCCACCCGCGCCCCGGCGGCGTCCGCGGCCGATGCGGTGATGGCGGTGGAAGCCGCGGCCGAGGCCTTCAAGACCTGGAGCCAGACGGGCCCCAGCGAGCGCCGCGCGCTGTTGCTCAAGGCCGCCGACAAGCTCGAGGCCAAGACCCCGCAGTTCATCGAGGCGGTATCGGCCGAGACCGGCGCCACCGGCATGTGGGGCGGCTTCAATGTCTTCCTGGCCGCGGGCATGCTGCGCGAGGCCGCAGCGCTGGCCACGCAGATTGCCGGCGAGATCATTCCGTCAGACGTGCCCGGCAGCCTGGCCATGGGTGTGCGCCAGCCCGCGGGCGTGGTGCTGGGCATCGCCCCGTGGAACGCACCGGTCATCCTGGGCGTGCGCGCGATCGCCACGCCGCTGGCCTGCGGCAACACCGTCATCCTCAAGGGCAGCGAGAACTGCCCGCGCACGCACCAGCTCATCATCGAGGCGCTGCAGGAGGCGGGCTTTCCGCCCGGTGTCGTGAACTACATCACCAACGCCCCGGCCGATGCCGGTGCGGTGGTGGAGGCCATCGTGGCGCACCCGGCGGTGCGGCGCGTGAACTTCACCGGCTCCACGCGCGTGGGCCGCCTGATTGCCATGACCTGCGCCAAGTACCTCAAGCCCGCGGTGCTGGAGCTGGGCGGCAAGGCGCCGCTGCTCGTGCTGGACGACGCCGACCTGGACGACGCCGTCAACGGCGCGGCTTTTGGCTGCTTCGCCAACAGCGGCCAGATCTGCATGAGCACCGAGCGCCTGATCGTGGACCAGAAGGTGGCCGACGAGTTCGTGAAGAAGTTCGCCACCAAGGCCCGGGCCCTGCCGCTGGGGGACCCGCGCAAACCCGAGCCCGTGGTGCTGGGCAGCGTGATCGGCATGTCCACCGTGGAGCACTGCAACGCGCTGATCGACGACGCGCTGGCCAAGGGCGCCAAGCTGGTGTGCGGCGGCAAGGCCGACAGCACGCTGATGCCGGCCACGCTGCTGGACCACGTGACGCCTGCCATGCGCATCTACCACGAGGAGACCTTCGGCCCGGTCAAGGCCATCGTGCGGGTGCGCAACACCGAGGAAGCCATCGCCTGCGCCAACGACAACGAATACGGCCTGTCGGCGGCCGTGTTCGGGCGTGACGTGGCGCGCGCCCTGAACGTGGCGCGCCGCATCGATTCGGGCATCTGCCACGTCAACGGCCCCACCGTGCATGACGAGGCCCAGATGCCTTTTGGCGGCGTCAAGGGCAGCGGCATCGGCCGCTTCGGCGGCCGCGCCGGCGTGCACGAGTTCACCGAGCTGCGCTGGGTGACGGTGCAGACCACACCGCGACAATATCCCTTCTGACCTTGTTGACGATCACCGTCGCGTCCCGCTGGAGCCCCCCACCATGACCACCCGCACCGCCGCCCCTTTCCGCGCCGACCACGTCGGCAGCTTCCTGCGCCCGGCCTACCTGCTGCAGGCCCGCGAGCAAGAGGCCAAGGGCGAGATCACCGCCGAGCAACTGCGCGCGGTGGAAGACCGCGCCATCGACGAGATCGTGCGCTTCCAGGCTGATGTGGGCTTGCAGTCCATCACCGACGGGGAGTTCCGCCGCACCTACTTCCACATCGACTTCCTGGACCAGCTGGGCGGCGTGAAGACCGACATCCCGGTCACCATCCGCAAGCCTGACGGCACCGAGGAGCTGGCCCCGCCCGCCATCCGCGTGATCGACAAGGTGCGCCATGTCAAGGACATCCAGCTCGCCGACTTCCAGTACCTGAAGTCGCGGGTGGAGGTCTTGGGGGCGTCCGGCAAGCCGGGCAGTCCCGCTCTATTGCCCAAGGTGACGATTCCCTCGCCCACCATGCTGCACTTCCGCGGCGGGCGCGCCGGCATCAGCCGCCAGGCCTACCCCGAGCTCGACCCGGTGTTCTACGACGACGTGGCCGATGCCTACGGGGCGGAGCTGAAATCCCTGGCCGATGCCGGCTGCACCTACGTGCAGATGGACGACACCAACCTGGCCTATCTGTGCGACGAGAAGATGCGCGAGGCGGCCCGCCAGCGCGGTGACGACCCGAACGAGCTGCCCTACCGCTACGCCGAGTTCATCAACAAGGTGGTGGCGCGCAAGCCGGCGGGCATGACGCTGGCCATGCACCTGTGCCGTGGCAACTTCAAGAGCACGCACGCCGCGGCCGGCAACTACGAGCCGGTGGCCGAGGCGCTGCTGTCCAAGATGAACCTGGATGCCTTCTTCCTGGAGTACGACGACGACCGCTCGGGCGACTTCCGCCCGCTGCGTTTCCTGTCCAAGGGCAAGATCGTCGTGCTGGGCCTGGTGACCACCAAGTTCGGCCAGCTCGAGAGCAAGGATTCCCTCAAGCGCCGCATCGACGAGGCGGCGCAGTACGCCCCCATGGACCAGCTGTGTCTGAGCCCGCAGTGCGGTTTCTCCAGCACCGTGCATGGCAACAACATCGCCGTGGAAGACCAACGCAGCAAGCTGCGGCTGGTCATCGAGACGGCACAGGAAGTCTGGGGTTGAGTCAGGCGGCCGGCGGCGGGGCGACGAGCCCCGCCACGGCCTGTCGGGCCCGCTGCCCGCCCTGCGCCAGCACCGCCGCTTTCCACTCGTCGGTGTCCACGTAGAACACGTCGCGCAGGCGCTGGCGGATCCGTTGGCGGGTGGCGGCGTCGGCCTTGTGCGGGTGCTGATGCATCCACTGATCCGCGCGCAGCGCGTCGATCACCTCGCCCGGCGGCCGGGTGCCGAATTCCAGCCCGATGCCGGTGAACTCCGCTTGTGGGCACTCGTCAAAGGCCGCTTGTGCCAGCGTGCCCTTCACCTCGCCTGAGACCGAGGAGCCCTCCAGCGTGGAGGTGACCTCCGGCCCCCACCAGCGCCGTGCGCGCTCCAGCGCGGCCGGGGTGTGGCGGCCGATGAAGATGGGCTCGCCGTGGCCACAGGGGCCCAGGCCGGTGTGCAGATCGATCCAGGCCAGCCGGCTGCAGCCCTGGCCGTGCCGGCGCAGCGCCTCCCGCAGTCTCAGGTGGCTCCAGGTAGGGGCCGTGCCGGCAAAGAACAGGCCATCCGGATGGCCATGCTGGCCGCGACTGATGACACTGCGCAGGCCGCGTTCGCCGTGCCGGGCCGCGTAATAGGCCAGCACCTGCTGTGCGGCGGCCGGTGGCGGCCAGTCTGCCGGCACGACGGCCTGCGCCAGTTCGTCGTAGTCGGGGTTGGCCGCCAGGGGCTGCGAGAAGTCCACGAAGTTACGGTTCAGGTCCACGTTCTCGTGGGTGGTGCGCCGCCACCAGGAAAAGCCGTGCGGGTTCAGCCCGTGCAGGTACAGCACGGCCACACCGCTGGCGCGCACCTGCGCGCGCCAGGGCTCGCTGCGCAGCAGTGCCACCTGCACGCCCGAGCCGCAGAAGCCCTCCACGCCGTGGCAGGCGCTGGAGATAAGGAGCAGCGCCGCGGCGTCCGCCGGGCCGTCGCGCACCACGTCCAGTGCGAGGTCTTCGCCCTCGTGCCCCTTGAGGGGGTGCAGGTCAGACGCCACGGCCAGCCCCGCGTCGCGGGCCGCGTCCAGGAACAGCTGGCGCGCCTGGGCGTAGGTCTGCGCGAAGTGTGCCGCGGCACGGGTGTCGGTCATGGCCGCGCCCGGGCGACTCAGCCTTGCGGCTGAGCCAGCCACTCCTCGGCCAGGCGCACCCAGGCCGTGGCGCCCAGGGGAATCAGCTCGTCGTTGAAGTCGTAGCTGGGGTTGTGCAGCATGCACGGCCCCAGGCCGTGGCCGCCTTCGCGGTGGGCGCCGTCGCCGTTGCCGATCATGAAGTAGCAGCCCGGCTTGGCCTGCAGGAAGAAGCTGAAGTCCTCTGCGCCCATGGTGGGTTCGAACTCCACCACGTTGTCCACCCCCACCACCGAGCCCAGGACCCGGCGGGCGAACTCGGTTTCCTTGACGTGGTTGATGGTGGGCGGGTAGTTGCGCGTGAAGCTGAACTCGCAGGTCGCGCCGAAGGCCGCGCAGGTGTGCTCGGCCACCTCCTTCATGCGCTGCTCGATCAGGTCCAGCAGCTCGAAGGTGAAGGTGCGCACCGTGCCCTGCAGTTCGCAGGAGTCGGGCACCACGTTGGTGGCCTCGCCGGCGTGGATCATGGTCACCGAGATCACGCCCGGGTCCACCGGGCGGCGGTTGCGCGTGATGATGGTCTGGAAGCCCTGCACCATCTGGCAGGCAATGGGCACGGGGTCGATGCCGTTGTGGGGCAGGGCCGCGTGCGAGCCCTTGCCGCGGATGACGATGCGGAACTCGTTGCTCGAGGCCAGCATCCCGCCGCTCTTGAGCGCAAACTGGCCCACCGGCATGCCCGGCCAGTTGTGGGCGCCGAAGATGGCTTCCATCGGGAACTGCTCGAACAGGCCGTCCTTCATCATCTCGCGCGCGCCGCCGCCGCCTTCTTCCGCGGGCTGGAACACCAGGTACACCGTGCCGTCGAAGTTGCGGTGCCGCGCCAGATGGCGGGCTGCGGCCAGCAGCATGGCGGTGTGGCCGTCGTGCCCGCAGGCGTGCATCTTTCCGGGGTGCGTGCTGGCGTGGGCGAACTGGTTGTGCTCGGTCATGGGCAGGGCGTCGATGTCGGCGCGCAGGCCCACGGCGCGGTGGGACGTGCCGTTCTTGACGATGCCCACCACCCCAGTCTTGCCCAGGCCGCGGTGAATGGGAATGCCCCAGTCCGTCAGCGCCTTGGCGATCACATCGGCGGTGCGCACTTCTTCGAAGCACAGCTCGGGGTGGGCGTGGATGTCGCGGCGGATGGTGGCGATGGCCGCGGCGTCGGCCAGGATGGATTCGATGAGTTGCATGGGGGTCTCCTGTGGGTTTGCGGGCTCACCAAGGCGGCGAACCCGGTCGATGTCTGGTAGCCAGGATGGTAGCCGGCGCAGGCCATGCGCGATGCCTGCATATCGATAAGCGCATTGCTTCGTTCCCCACAGGCCGGTCTCCGGAAATCATGGCGGCCTCTGAACTCTTCCACCCTGGTTGCCATGAACCGCAAGCCCTTTGCATCGATCTCCCTGGCCCGCCGCTGGATCACGATGGCTCTGATGGCCGCCAGTGTCGGCGCCTGGGCCCAGGCCAAGGACGTCACGCTGCTGAACGTCAGCTACGACCCCACGCGCGAGTTCTATGGGGATTTCAACAAGGCCTTTGCTGCCCACTGGAAGGCCCGAACCGGCGCCAATGTCACCATCAAGCAGTCGCACGGGGGCTCTGGCAGACAGGCGCGTTCGGTCATCGACGGCCTGGAGGCTGACGTCGTGACGCTGGCGCTGGCCTACGACGTGGATGAACTTCACGAGAAGGGCCGGCTCCTGCCGGCTGATTGGCAGAAGCGGCTGCCGAACAACAGTGCGCCCTACACGAGCACCATCGTCTTCCTGGTACGCAAGGGCAACCCCAAGGGCATCAAGGACTGGGATGACCTCGTCAAGCCCGGTGTGTCGGTCATCACCCCCAACCCCAAGACCAGCGGCGGCGCCCGCTGGAACTATCTGGCAGCCTGGGGCTACGCGCTGAAGAAGAACGGTGGTGATGCGAAGAAGGCCGAGGCCTTCGTGGCGGCGTTGCTGAAGAACGTCCCGGTGCTGGACACCGGCGCGCGCGGCTCGCTGATCACCTTCACCGAGCGCGGGATCGGCGATGTCTTCCTCTCCTGGGAGAACGAAGCTTTCCTGGCCACCAAGGAACTGGGCCCGGACAAGTTCCAGATCGTCGTGCCCAGCCTGAGCATCCTGGCCGAGCCGCCGGTGACGGTGGTCGACAGGACCGTGGACCGCCGCGGCACGCGCGAGGTGGCTCAGGCCTACCTGCAGTACCTGTACACCCCGGAGGGCCAGACGATCGCGGCCGAGAACTACTACCGGCCGGTCGACCCCAAGGTGGCGGCCCGGTTCGAGAAGCAGTTCCCGAAGGTCAACCTCTTCACCATCGACGAGGTGTTCGGCGGCTGGTCGAAGGCTCAGAAGACCCACTTTGTTGACGGCGGGGTGTTCGACCAGATTTACACCAAGAGGTGAGAGCCTTGGACACGGGCATCCTCCTGGACTTGCTGCGCTTGCTGGGCCTTGTCGCGCTGCCCGTGGCCGTGGCGGTGCTGGGTGGGACCGCGGGCACCCGCGCTTCGGCGTGGGGCGACGAGTCCTCCCGCGTGCAGGAGCCTCGAGAGTGAGACCTGTCAGCAGTCCGCGCGGGCGGCCAGGCTTGTTTGCGGGCCTGCTCACGCGCCACAGCGTGCTTCCCGGCTTTGACCTCGCCCTGGGGTTTGCGCTGCTGTACCTGAGCCTCATCGTGCTGGTGCCGCTGTCTGCGGCGTTCCTGAAGACCTTCACGCTGACCTGGGCGCAGTTTCTGGACGCCACCACCACGCCTCGGGTTCTGGCCTCTTATCGGCTCACATTCGGTGCCTCGTTTTTGGCGGCGCTGCTGAATGCCGTGTTTGGCCTGATCACGGCCTGGGTGCTGGTGCGCTACGAGTTCCCTGGCAAGCGGCTGGTGGACGCGCTGGTGGATCTGCCCTTTGCCTTGCCCACCGCGGTGGCCGGCATTGCGCTGACGGCGCTGTGGGCCCAGAACGGCTGGCTGGGCAGTTGGCTGCCCTTCAAGGTGAGTTTCACCCCGGTGGGTGTCTGGGTGGCGCTGGTCTTCATCGGGCTGCCCTTCGTGGTGCGCACCTTGCAGCCGGTTCTTGAGGAGCTGCACCGGGAACTGGAAGAGGCCGCCGCCACCCTGGGTGCCACCCGTTGGCAGACCTTCACCAAGGTGATCTTCCCCTTGCTGACCCCCGCCCTGTTGACCGGGTTTGCATTGGCTTTCGCACGCGCGCTGGGGGAGTACGGCTCGGTGATCTTCATCGCCGGCAACATGCCCATGATCAGCGAGATCACGCCGCTGCTCATCATCACCAAGCTGGAGCAGTACGACTACGCCGGCGCCACGGCGCTGGCGGTGGTGATGCTGGTGGTGTCCTTTGCGCTCTTGCTGCTGATCAACCTGCTGCAAGCCTGGGCCCGTCGTCGCCAGGGAGGGTACTGAGATGCGAGCCACCACCGAACCCCGCTGGGTGCAATGGGCGCTGATCGGCCTGACGCTGGCGTTCATGACCCTGTTCCTCTTCATCCCGCTGGCCACGGTGTTTGTGGAAGCGCTGAAGAAGGGCTGGGGTGTCTACCTGGCTGCCATCACCGAACCTGATGCGCTGTCGGCCATCCGGCTCACCTTGCTGGCTGCGGCCATCAGCGTCCCTCTGAACCTGGTGTTTGGCGTGGCTGCGGCCTGGGCCGTGGCCAAGTTCGAGTTCCGGGGCAAGAGCACGCTGCTCACCTTGATCGACCTGCCGTTCTCCGTCAGTCCTGTCATTGCCGGTCTGATCTACGTGCTGGTGTTCGGCTTGCAAGGCTGGTTTGGCGAGTGGCTGCGCGACCATGACCTGAAGGTCATCTTCGCGGTGCCTGGCATCGTGCTGGCCACGGTGTTCGTCACCTTCCCCTTCGTGGCGCGCGAACTCATTCCGCTGATGCAGGCCCAGGGCACCGACCAGGAAGAGGCCGCGCTCGTGTTGGGTGCCAGCGGCTGGCAGACCTTCTGGCGAGTGACCATGCCCAACGTGAAGTGGGCCCTTCTGTACGGGGTGATCCTGTGCAACGCGCGTGCCATGGGCGAGTTCGGCGCGGTGAGCGTGGTGTCGGGGCACATCCGCGGCCAGACCAACACCATGCCGTTGCACATCGAGATCGCCTACAACGAATACCAGTTCGCCGCAGCCTTTGCGGTTGCCTCGCTGCTTGCAGGTCTCGCCCTGGTGACCTTGGCGCTGAAGTTTGCGGTGGAGCAGCGCGTGCGCTCGGCGCGTACCGCAGGGACCACCTTCTCAGACGATGCCGACCTGCCGGTGCGCGCTGAGCCCCCTCCGCCTGCGGACATGAATCCCCACACGTCAGTGCAAGCTCCCTCGACCAAGCTTCGGCCCAGCACACCATGAGCATCCACATCCGCCGCCTGCACAAGCGCTTCGGTACCACCGTCGCCTGCGACCACCTGGATCTGGAGGTGGGCTCGGGTGAACTCGTGGCCCTGCTGGGCCCCTCAGGCTGCGGCAAGACCACGCTGCTGCGCGTGATCGCCGGGCTGGAGGTGCCTGACGAAGGTGCGGTCCTGTTCAATGGTCAGGACGTCACCCAAACCCCGGTGCGCGAGCGGGGGGTGGGCTTCGTGTTCCAGCACTACGCGCTGTTCAACCACCTGAGCGTCTTCGAGAACGTGGCCTTCGGTTTGAGGGTCAGGCCGGCACGTGCCGGCACAGGGGAGACGGCAAAAGCGATTCGGCCGCCAGACGCGCAGATTCGCGACAAGGTGAGTTCCTTGCTGTCGCTGGTGCAACTGGAGGGTCTGGGCGGGCGGTTTCCGCACCAACTCTCCGGCGGTCAGCGCCAGCGCGTGGCCCTGGCGCGGGCCCTGGCCGTGGAACCCCGCGTCTTGTTGCTCGACGAACCCTTTGGTGCGCTCGATGCCAAGGTGCGCAAGGAGTTGCGCCGGTGGCTGCGGCGCCTGCATGACGAGGTGCACGTGACCAGCGTCTTTGTCACGCACGACCAGGACGAGGCGCTGGAGGTGGCGGACCGCGTGGTCGTCATGAACCAGGGGCGCATCGAGCAGCAGGGGTCTGCCGAAGACCTGATCAGGCGCCCTTCCACGGACTTTGTGCGGGCTTTTCTGGACGACGGTGCACCCTCCGTGGTGCATCGCTTGCGTTGGGCCTCAAATGTCGAAGCCTGAGGTCTCGCCGCTGCGCAAGGCTGGCTCCACCACCTGCCGGCTCAAGGGAGGGGCAAAGGCCTCGATGAAGCCGTAGGCGTAGGCCCGAAGGAAGGCGCCCCTGCGCACCGCCAGGCGTGTGAGATTGGGCGCAAAGAGATGGCGCCCGTCAATGGCATGCAGGTGACGGTCGCGTTCCTCGTCGTAGGCGATGGCCGCGACGATGCCCACGCCCAGGCCCAGTTCGACATAGGTCTTGATGACGTCGGCGTCCATGGCCTCCAGCACGATGCGCGGCGTGATTTGCTGGCGGCTGAAGGCCTCGTCGATGTGGCTGCGGCCGGTGAAGCCGGGCTCGTAGGTCACCAGCGGGAACTGCGCCAGCCGTGCCAGCGTCAGATGCTGGCCCTGGGTCGCATCCTCTGCCAGAGGGTGGCCTGGGGGTACCAGCACGGTGTGCGTCCACTGGTAGCAGGGCAGCGCCAGCAGCTCGGGATAGGTGGCAAGCGCCTCGGTGGCCACGCCGATGTCGGCCTCGCCGTCCAGCAGCATCTGCGCCACCTGGCGCGGTGAACCCTGGTGCAGGCGCAGCGCCACCTCCGGATGGGCCAGGCGGAAATCCCGGACGGCCGGCGGCAGCGCGTAGCGGGCCTGCGAGTGCGTCGCCGCGATCGTGAGCGTCCCGCGCCCGTCAGAGGCGAAGTCCTCGCCCGCGCGGCGCAGGTTGTCCGCTTCCTGCAGCAAGCGCTCCACGATGGGCAGCACCGAATGACCGGGGGGCGTGAGTCCGGTCAGGCGCTTGCCGGCCCGCACGAAGATCTCCACGCCCAGTTCGTCCTCCAACTCGCGGATCTGCCGGCTCACGCCGGGCTGAGAAGTGTGCAAGGCCTCCGCCACGGCTGTGAGGTTGAAGCCGCGCCGGACCGCCTCGCGCACAGATCGCAATTGCTGGAAATTCACGGCCGGAGTCTGCTCAGACTTCCTAGTGAGCACAACGAATGAAGAGTTGTATGGATATTTGAATTGCGCATAAACATGAGGGGGAAGGGCCGGATCCTGTGGCCGGCCTCGCATGACGTGTTCCTCAACGCGCGATGCGGGCTGCGGATATGCGCAAACCTCAGATGGGTCCTCGAAACGCTTCCTTGGCTCAGCACAGCAGGGTGCCTAGAGTCGGCGTTCTGGCTGGACACACCATGGGCGCTTCCCTGACCGCTGACTTCTCCCCCTTGCCCAAGCCGGCGCTGCAGGCCGATGCGGGCCGCTGGCCGCAGGTGCCCGCCGAGGTGCTGCGCGTGCGATCGCAATCTGCGCTGGCGGTGCTGTTCCAGGCCTTGGACGCCGGGCCAGCGGCGTTTTCCACCAGCCTCGGGGCTGAAGACATGGTGCTGCTGGACTTGATCCGTGGCCATGACCTGGACATTGCGGTCTTCACCTTGGACACGGGTCGTCTGCATGAGGAGACCTATCGCCTGTTGCAGCGGGCCGGAGCGCGCTACGGGCGCTGCATCGAGGTGCTGATGCCGGACCCGCAGGCCGTGCGTGAACTGGTCGCGGCCCAGGGCATCAATGGCTTCTACGAGTCGGTGTCCCAGCGCCAGGCCTGCTGTGCCGTGCGCAAGCTCCAGCCCTTGAAGAAGGCCCTCTCCGGGCGGAGGGCCTGGGTCACCGGGCAGCGGGCAGCCCAGTCGGTCACGCGCTCCGGTCTGCTGGCGCGCGAGCCGCAGGGCCCGGGCGAGCCAGTGAAGTTCAACCCTCTGCACGACTGGAGCGAGGCTGAGGTCTGGGCCTATCTGCGCGCGCACCAGGTGCCCTGGAATGAACTGCACGACCGCTTCTTCCCCAGCATCGGCTGCGCGCCCTGCACCCGACCCGTCACCCTGGGTGAGGACATCCGTGCCGGTCGCTGGTGGTGGGAGTCTGCCCAGACGCGGGAGTGCGGTCTTCACGCACCCCCAGCCGCTGCCCCAGCACTGCGCCCGGCCGCGGCGCAAGCCGGGCAGCATCCGTCACAGCCTCTGCAACCGAACCCATGACTGCCTTGACTGCGAACCTGACCACCACCGGTGTGCCCACGCTCAGTCACCTGGACTGGCTGGAGGCCGAAGCCCTCCACATCCTGCGCGAGGTGGCGGGCCAGTGTGCCCACCCCGCGCTGCTGTTCTCTGGGGGCAAGGACTCCATCGTTCTGCTGCATCTGGCCACCAAGGCCTTCCGGCCGGCGCGCTTTCCCTTCCCGCTGCTGCACATCGACACCGGCCACAACTTCCCCGAGGTCATCGACTTTCGTGACGCACGCGCGGCCGAGCTAGGCGAGCGCCTGATCGTGCGTTCGGTGGAAGATTCCATCGCGGCGGGGCGCGTGGTGCTGCGCACGCCCGATGAATCGCGCAACCGACACCAGAGTGTCACGCTGCTGGACGCCATCGCCGAGTTCGGCTTCGACGCGCTGATCGGCGGCGCCCGCCGTGACGAGGAAAAGGCCCGCGCCAAGGAGCGCGTCTTCAGCTTCCGCGACAGCTGGGGCCAGTGGGACCCGAAGAACCAGCGCCCGGAGCTGTGGAACCTCTACAACGCCCGTGTGGCGCCGGGTGAGCACATGCGCGTGTTCCCCATCAGCAACTGGACCGAGTTGGACGTATGGCAGTACATCGCCCGCGAAGGCCTGGCGGTGCCCTCGCTGTATTTCGCGCATGAGCGGCCCATCGTGCGTCGCGGCGGCGCCCTCGTCCCCGTGACGCCGCTGACCCCGGCGCGCGACGGCGAGCAGGTGGAGCCGATGTCGGTGCGCTTTCGCACCGTGGGCGACGTCACCTGCACCTGCCCGGTGGCCTCCACCGCGCGCACGCATGCGCAGATCCTGCTGGAGACCGTGGGCGCCACGCTGACCGAGCGCGGGGCCACGCGCATGGACGACCAGACCTCCGAGGCCTCGATGGAACTGCGCAAGCGCGAAGGCTACTTTTGAGCGCCCCCAAAGTCCGGGCGGTGCCCGGTCTGGCCCCCCGAGGGCGTGCAAGAAAACCTGGGAACGGCCCGGCGTTTCCTTGAGAAGGACATCACCATGAAACGAGACCCCCTGCCCAGCCTGGACACCCAAGACCTCGGCGTGCTGCGCTTCCTGACCTGCGGCAGCGTGGACGACGGCAAGAGCACCTTGATCGGCCGCCTGCTGTTCGACACCAAGGCCTTGCTCAGCGACACCCTGGCCACCCTGGAGCGCCACGCCAGCCGGCGCGGCCTGTCGGCGGTGGACCTGTCCCTGCTGACCGACGGCCTCATCGCCGAGCGCGAGCAGGGCATCACCATCGACGTGGCCTACCGCTACTTCGCCACCGCACGGCGCAAGTTCATCATCGCCGACGCCCCCGGCCACGAGCAGTACACCCGCAACATGATTACCGCCGCCTCCACGGCGGACGTGGCGGTGCTGCTGGTGGACGCGCGCAAGGGACTTCTGCCCCAGACCCGGCGCCACGCCACCGTGGCGGCCCTGATGGGCGTGCGCAAGCTCATCCTGGCTGTCAACAAGATGGACCTGGTGGAGGGGTCCCAGGCCGTGTTCGACGCCATCGTGGCCGACTTCGGCGCCTGGCTGGGCCAGGCCTCGGCCGTCACCGGCCGTCCCGCGCCAGACTGGGTGGCCCTGCCGCTGTCCGCCCTGCGTGGCGACATGGTGGTGGAACGCGGTGACAGCCTGCCCTGGTACAGCGGCTCCACGCTGATCGAGCTGCTGGAGCAGGCCCCGGCCGGCGCCGATGCCGCAGCCGGACCGCTGCGCCTGCCGGTGCAGTGGGTGTGCCGCCCGGCGCAGGACCGTGCCGACCTGCCCGGCCGCGCCTACGCCGGCCGCCTGGAGTCCGGCCGGCTGGCGGTGGGGGAGGACGTGCTCATCCTGCCCAGCGGCCATCGCTCCCGCGTCACGGCGCTGCGCCTGGGCGAGCGGGCCCTGACCCGGGCTGTGGCGGGGCAGTCGGTGATGGTGTCGCTGGCCGATGAGCGCGACATTTCGCGAGGCGACCTGATCGTGCGCGTACCCCAGCCCGCAGGCCCGGGTCAGGCTGACCCTGCATCGACCGCCGAGTCCGTCGCGCCCGCGCTGCAGCGCACGCTGCGCGCCACCCTGTGCTGGCTGGGCGAGGCGTCCCTGTCTCCCGCGCGGGCTTACCTGCTGCGCCACCTGACCTGCGAGACGCAGGCCCGCGTGGACCTGCCCGAGGCCCGCTTGGACATCCACGCCCTTCAGTGGGACACCCAGCCCGAGGCCCGCGCCACCGCCGTGGCCCTGAACGACATTGTTCGCGTGCAGGTGCACCTGCAGCAGCCCCTGTGCGCCGACCGCTATGCCGACGCTCGCGCCAGCGGCAGCTTCATCCTGGTGGACCCGGCCAGCAACGCCACCGTGGCCGCGGGCGTGGTGGGCTGAGAGCCTGTGAAATATCCCTGCACACCCGCTCGTACGCCCCAAGCTGCGCCGCTCGTCGTTGCAAATGCTCGCCGTAGCCCGAGCTACGGCTGTGCTTTGCGCCTAGATCGGCATCGCCTGGAGCGCCCGCTCGGGCGCGCCGGAATACTTCACAGGCTCTAAGCGCCGGCGCCGCGGTGGGTGGCGCCGGGGCCTCGCTGTGGCACATTGCGGCCGATGAACCCGAGCCTGTCTGGCGCCTCGGCGCACGCCTCCTCCTCCGGCGCAGCCTCCCAAGCGGCCAGCACGCTCGTGCGCGCCGCCTGCCCGCACGACTGCCCCGACACCTGCGCCATGCACGTCACCGTGCAGGCCGGGCGCGTCATCCGCATCCAGGGCGACCCGGACCACCCGCCCACGCACGGCGCGCTGTGCACCAAGGTCAGCCGATATGCCGAGCGCAGCTACCACCCTGAGCGGGTGCTGCAGCCGCTCAAGCGCGTGGGGCCGAAGTCCGGGCCGCCGCGCTTCGAGCCGGTGGGCTGGGACGAGGCGCTGGACACCATCGCCGCGTGCTTGAAAGCCATTGCCAGCCGCGGGCCGGGCGCGGCGCAGGCCATCCTGCCCTACAGCTACGCCGGCACCATGGGCCTGGTCCAGGGCGAGAGCATGGCCGCGCGCTTCTTCCACCGCCTGGGGGCCTCGCGCCTGGACCGCACCATCTGCGCCAGCGCCGGCGCCGAAGGGCTGATGGCCACCTACGGCGGCAAGGTGGGCATGCACGTGGAGGACTTCGCCCACGCGAAGCTCATCCTCATCTGGGGCAGCAATTCCATCGCCTCCAACCTGCACTTCTGGACTTTTGCCCAGCAGGCCAAGCGAAATGGGGCGACGCTGGTGTGTATCGATCCGCGCCGCACCGAGACTGCCGATAAGTGCCACCAGCACCTGGCGCTGCGCCCGGGCAGCGACGGCGCGTTGGCGCTGGCGCTGATGCACGAGCTGATCCACCACGATCTGCTCGACCACGACTACCTGGACCGCCATGTCCAAGGCTGGCCGGCGCTGCGCGAGCGCGCCCTGCAATGGCCGCCGGAGCGCGCGGCCGAGGTCTGCGGCCTGCCGGCACAGCAGATCCGGGACCTGGCGCAGCTGTACGGCCGCACGCAGCCGGCGGCCATCCGCCTGAACTACGGCATGCAGCGCGCCCGCGGCGGCGGCAACGCCGTGCGCCTGGTGGCGCTGCTGCCTTGCCTGACGGGCGCCTGGCGCCACCGCGGCGGCGGGATGCTGCTGTCGGCCTCAGGCTGGTTCGGCCCCGCGGTGGATTCGGCCGCCCTGGAGCGGCCCGACCTCATGCCGCAGCCGCTGCCGCGCGTCATCAACATGAGCACCATCGGCGAGGACCTGCTGCGCGAAGCCTCCGCCGGCTTCGGCCCCCGCATCGAGGCCGTGGTGGTCTACAACAGCAACCCCGTCGCTGTGGCGCCGCAGTCGCGCCAGGTGGTGGCGGGCTTTGCACGCGAAGACCTGTTCACCGTGGTGCTGGAGCACTTCATGACCGACACCGCCGATCTGGCGGACATCGTGCTGCCGGCCACCACGCAGCTGGAGCACCTGGACGTGCACCGCTCCTACGGCCACACCTACGCGCTCATCAACCACCCGGCCATCGCCCCGGTGGGGCAGGCGCGGCCCAACACCGCGATCTTCCGCGCCCTGGCGCAGCGCATGGGTTTTGACGAGCCCTGCTTTGCCGACAGCGACGAAACCCTGGCGCGCCAGGCCTTCAAGCCGGATCAGGTGGATTTCGATCAGCTCAGCGCCCGGGGCTGGGTGCGCCTGCCCGTGCCGGAGCAGCCCTTCGCCGACGGCGGCTTTCCCACGCCCTCCGGGCGGGCCTGGGCCGATCACCCGCAGTGGGGCGTGCCCGATGCCCTGCCCAACCACGAGAGCGCAGAGTCCACCCCGGACCTGGCCGCGCGCTACCCCCTGGCCATGATCTCGCCGCCGGCGCGGCACTTTCTCAACTCCACCTTCGTCAACGTCAAGAGCCTGCGCGACATCGAGGGCGAGCCGCTGCTGGAGATCCACCCCGACGACGCCGCTGCGCGATCGGTGGCGGACGGCGCTCTTGTTGAGGTCTTCAACGACCGCGGCGCCTACCGCTGCAAGGCGGCCGTGACCACAAGGGCGCGGCCGGGGGTGGTGAACGGCCTGGGCATCTGGTGGCGCAAGCTGGGGCGGGATGGCACCAACGTCAACGAGCTTACCCACCAGCGCCTGACGGACCTGGGCCGCGCCGCCGCTTTCTACGACTGTCTCGTTGAGGTGCGTTCGGCGTGAGCGTGCGCCGATCTGCTGCACGTGCGGCGCTGGCGGCCATTGGCCTTGCCCTGGGCCTGGGCCTGTGCCTGGGCCTCAGCGGCTGCGGCCTGTCGTACTACACCCAGGCGGTTGGGGGTCACCTGGACCTGCTGCAGCGCGCCCGCCCGGTAGAGCAGTGGGTGGCCGATCCGGACACCCCGGCGGCCCTGCGCGAGAGGCTGCGGCTGGCCCAGCGCCTGCGCGCCTTTGCGGTGGACGAACTCAAGTTGCCGGACAACGCCAGCTACCGCCGCTTTGCCGAACTCGACCGCAGCGCCGTGGTGTGGAACGTGGTGGCCACGCCCGAGTTGTCGCTCACGCTCAAGACCTGGTGCTTCCCGGTGATGGGCTGCGTGGGCTACCGCGGCTACTTCCAGCGCGCGCCGGCCGATGCCTTGGCGGCGGAACTGCGCAGCCAGGGCCTGGACGTCAGCGTCTACGGCGTGCCGGCCTACTCCACCCTGGGCTGGACCAACTGGCTGGGGGGCGACCCGCTGCTCAGCACCTTCATCCGCTGGCCGGAATCCGAGCTGGCGCGCCTGCTGTTCCACGAACTGGCGCATCAGGTGGTCTACGTGGCGGACGACACGGCCTTCAACGAGTCTTACGCCACCGCGGTGGAGCGGCTGGGCCTGCGGCGCTGGCTGTCCGAGGCGGGCGCAGCGGCGCAGCAGGAGGCGGCCAGGCTGGACGCCCGGCGCCAGGACTTTCGCCGCATCACCGCGCAGGCGCGACGCGATCTGGAGGCCCTGTACCGCAGCCGCCTGGCCCCCGATGCCCTGCGCGAACGCAAGGCCGAGCGCCTGCAACAGCTGCGCGAGGACCACGCCCGCCTGAAGGCCGGCCCGTGGCAGGGCTTCACGGGCTACGACGCCTGGTTCGTCCAGGTCAACAACGCTGCCCTGGCCGTGCAGGGCGCCTATGAAGACCAGGTGCCCGCCTTCGAGCGCCTGTTCGAGCGTGAAGGGCGGGACTTCGCGCGCTTCCATGCCGAGGTGGCGCGCCTGGCAACCCTGCCGGCGCCTCAGCGCCGCGCGGCCTTGCAGGCGCTGGGCGCGGACGCGCCCTGAAGACTCCAGCGAGTCCACAGGGGATCGGCCGGGCATCGATGTCCGACTGTGCCGCACCGCTGGTGCTCGTCAGGGACACTCGGCTCCCAGCACCGCGCACCCACAGCATGACGCGGCCCTCACTGCCCCAGCCCCTCAGCCTCCCCCCAGGACACCCCATGCCCGACATCCACATCCGCCGCGAACACGACCTGGGGCTGGAGGCCGCCCGCACCGTGGCCCAGCGCTGGATGGACGACGCGCGCGACCGCCTGGGCATGAGCTGCGAATGCGTGGCGGGCGAGGCGGCCGACACCATCCGCTTCGAGCGCGCCGGCGCCAGCGGCACCGTGGAGGTGTCAGCCCAGTGCTTCGAGCTGCGCGCCCGACTGGGTTTTCTGATGGGCGCCTTCAGCGAGCGCATCGAGCAGGAGATCACGAGGAATCTGGACGAGCTGCTGGCGCGTCCTGGCTGATCTCGCGCGCATAGCGCGCCATGCCTTGGCCATCCAGCCTTGGCCATCCAGCGGTTGCACATCCTGCGTGCTCATCCGGTGGAGAACCGGCTCATCGCCCCGGGGCATCTACGGGCTGCTGCATCTGAACGGTATGGGCGCCTTGGGGCCACGGGCGCCATCCGCTATTTCTCGGGCCTTCCGAGCAGGGCTTCGGCCGGAATGCCCATCTGCGCGTTCAGGCGCCGCATCATGGCCAGCGTCAAAGGCCGCTTTCGATTGAGCACCTCGTACACGCGGTTCAGGCGACCGATCATGGGTTGAAGATCGGCAGGTGTCAGCCCTTGCTGCTCCATGCGGAACTTGATCGCGTCCACCGGGTCGGACGCTTCCACGGGGAAGTGCTTGCGCTCGTAGGCCTCGATCAGCGTGACCAGGGCGTCCATGAACGCGCCAAGTTCACTGGCCGGGTCGGGTTCCTCGGGCAGATCAAAAAGGGCCTCCGCACGCGCCAGGGCAGCGCGGTATTCAGCATCGGTTCGCAGCGGTTGCAGTGTCATGTCGATCATGGCGGGGGCTCCACGGTGGTCGCGTTGATGCGGTCGTACTCGGCGTGCGTACCAACAAACTTGATGAACAGGGCCTGCTGCACATAAGCCACGGCCACCACCAGCCGAAAGTCGTTGCCCTTGATGTTGAAGACCACCCGGCGACCGGGCAGAAAGCTGGCGCTGGCGTACCGGGTCTTGATGTCTTGTGGCACCCGCCACTGCGCTGCGCTGACTTCCTTCAGCCAGTCCGCCAGCGGCTTTCGGGCGCCAGGATTCCTCTCCCAGAACTCACGCAATCGGCTGATGGCGATGACGCGCATGTGCACAAGTCTAGTCCCATTTTGGGATATTCATCAATTCTCCGCCGGCGTCCCGGTGTCCCCAGGCTTCGGAGGCACGCCGGGCTGGCACCAAGCAGCCTGTCTGATCGAACGACCCCTCACTCCGCGCCCGGGTGAGCGCGACAGTCACGGGATGAAACCTCCCCAACCCCCTGCCTACAATCCGCTCCCTCATGACGCCAGCCCTCTCATTCAGCCATGTCGGCAAGGTCTACCGCGGTACGCGAGGCGAGTTGCGTGCGCTGAACGACGTCAACTTCACCATCGAGCAGGGCGAGTTTTTCGGCCTGCTGGGGCCCAATGGCGCGGGCAAGACGACACTGATCAGCATCCTGGCCGGACTGGCGCGGGCCACCGAGGGCACCGTCACGGTGATGGGCCACGACGTGGTGACCGACTACGCCGCTGCGCGCAAGGCGCTGGGCATCGTGCCACAGGAGCTGGTGTTCGACCCCTTCTTCAGCGTGCGCGAAACGCTGCGCATCCAGAGCGGCTACTTCGGCGTGAAGGGCAACGACGCCTGGATCGACGAGGTGCTGGCCGAACTGGGCCTGTCCGACAAGGCGCACGCCAACATGCGCCAGCTCTCCGGCGGCATGAAGCGGCGCGTGCTCGTGGCGCAGGCTCTGGTGCACCGCCCGCCCGTCATCGTGCTGGACGAGCCCACGGCCGGGGTGGATGTGGAACTGCGCCAGATGCTGTGGAAGTTCATCGCACGCCTGAACCGCGAGGGCCACACGGTGCTGCTGACCACGCACTACCTGGAGGAGGCCGAAGCGTTGTGCCACCGCATTGCCATGCTCAAGGCCGGCCGGGTGGTGGCGCTGGACCGCACGTCGGCCCTGCTGGCCGGCACCGCCAGCACCATGCTGCGCTTCAAGACCGACCAGGCGCTTCCGCCAGACCTGGCCGCGCAGGCCCGTGTCACTGGCCGCATCGTGCAACTGAAGGCGCATGACGCGGCCGAGGTGGAGCAGCACCTGGCGGCCCTGCGGCAGGCCGGCATCGCGCCGGAGGACCTGGAGATCGGCCGTGCCGACCTGGAGGACGTGTTCGTGCAGATCATGAGCAGCGCGCAGCCGGCCTTGCCCGCCGCGCAGGGGGCCACCGCATGAGGCTCGAAGGTGTGGGCCCGCTGTTTCGCAAGGAGGTGCTGCGCTTCTGGAAGGTGGCCTTCCAGACCGTGGCCGCGCCCGTGCTCACCGCCATGCTGTACCTGCTGATCTTCGGCCATGTGCTGGAAGAGCATGTGGAGGTCTTTCCCGGCGTGGGCTACACCAGTTTCCTCATCCCCGGGCTGGTGATGATGAGCGTGCTGCAGAACAGCTTTGCCAACAGCAGTTCGTCCCTCATCCAGAGCAAGATCACCGGCAACCTGGTGTTCCTGCTGGTCACGCCCCTGTCGCCGGCGGCCTGGTACCTGGCCTATGTGGGGGCCTCCATCGTGCGCGGCCTGTGCGTGGGCACGGGGGTGCTGCTGGTCACGGTGTGGTTTGCCCCGCCCGGCATGGTCGAGCCCTGGTGGGCCCTCGTGTTCGCCTTGCTGGGGGCCGGCATGCTGGGCTCGCTGGGCTTGATCGCCGGGTTGTGGGCTGACAAGTTCGACCAGCTGGCGGCGTTCCAGAACTTCTTCATCATGCCCATGACCTTCCTGGCCGGCGTCTTCTACTCGGTGCACTCGCTGCCCGCGTTCTGGCAGGGTGTCAGCCACCTGAACCCCTTCTTCTACATGATCGACGGCTTCCGGCGCGGCTTCTTCGGTGTCAGTGACACCTCGCCCTGGCTCAGCCTGGCCGTGGTGGGCACGAGCTTCCTGCTGGTGGCCGGCATCGCCCTGCGCCTGCTGCACACGGGCTACAAGATCCGTTCTTGAGGATAAGCCGCCCATGGAACAAGCCTTGATGACCGACGAGGAACGCGCCCTGCGCGTGCAACTGGCTGCGTGCTACCGGGTGTTTCACCTGCTGGGCTGGACCGAGCTGATCTACAACCACATCACGGTGCGCATACCAGGCCCCGAGCGCCACTTCCTGATCAACCCCTTCGGCCTGCACTACAGCGAGGTCAAGGCGTCCAATCTGGTCAAGATCGACCTGGACGGCCAGGTGATCGGGGGCGTGGCTGGCGACGCGCAGTGGACGGTGAACCCCGCCGGGTTCGTGCTGCATTCCGCCATCCACCGGGGCATCGAGGGTGCGCACTGCGTGATGCACGTCCACACCACCGCCGGCTGTGCGGTGGCCTGCAGCCAGGCGGGGCTGTCCATGGACAACTTCTATTCCGCTCAGCTGCATGAGCGCGTGGCGTACCACGACTTCGAGGGCATTACCGTGCATGCCGACGAGGGCCCGCGCGTCATCCGCTCCATCGGCCAGCGCCCGGCGGTCATCCTGCGCAACCACGGTCTGCTGGCCTGGGGCGACACCTTGCCCTACACCTTCGCCGTGCTGTGGACGCTGCAGCGCGCTTGCGAGATCCAGGTGGCGGGTGCCGCTCTGGGTCCTGCGCTGCCCATCCCTGAGGCCGTGCGGCGCAAGGCCAGTCTCGACGCCCTGCAGTTCGACCCCCGACGCGGTGGCGGACGCGACGCGTTCGCCGCCCTGGTGCGCATGGTCGAGCGCATGGACCCCTCGTACAAGGATTGAGGCTGTCGGTTTGCCGGGGCCCAGCGTGACCGCGCTCGCCGGATAATCCAGGCCATGGCCGATCCCACCCCCTCCGAAGTGCGTTCCTACATCGCCGCGGGCCTGCCCTGCGAAGTGCTGGAGGTGGAGGGCGACGGACGTCACTTCTTCGCCACCATCGTGAGTGAGCAGTTCGAGGGCCTGTCACGCGTGCGCCGGCACCAGCGCGTCTACGCGGTGCTGGGCGATAGAATGCGCGAGCAGATTCACGCGCTGTCCATGAAGACGCTCACCCCCGCCGAACACGCCAGCCAAGGCGCATCGGCCCCCGCCCACCCCCACCACTGAACGGCCTGCGGCCTGCCGCGGGCGCTGGGTCCTGCGCCGCTTCGGGCGCATGGTGGTCCGGGCCTGCAGCGGGGCGCTCCCCCTGCAACCCATGGACAAACTCCTCATTCGCGGTGGCCGCCGGCTTCAAGGCGAGATCGCGATTTCCGGCGCCAAGAATGCAGCGCTGCCTGAGCTGTGCGCCGCGCTGCTCACCGCGCAGCCTGTGACGCTGCGCAACGTGCCGCGCCTGCAGGACGTGTCCACCACCTTGAAGCTGCTGCGCCAGATGGGCGCCACGGCCGAGTGGAGCACCACCGACCCCAACGAATTGCTGCTCGACGCCGGCCCGGTGAACAACCCGGTCGCGCCGTACGAGCTGGTCAAGACCATGCGCGCGTCCATCCTCGTGCTGGGCCCGCTTTTGGCGCGCTTTGGTGTGGCTATCGTCTCGCTGCCCGGTGGTTGCGCCATCGGCTCGCGTCCGGTGGACCAGCACATCAAGGGCCTTCAAGCCATGGGCGCGCAGATCACAGTGGAGCGCGGCAACATCATCGCCAAGACCCAACGCCTGAAGGGCGCGCGCATCACCACCGACATGGTCACGGTGACCGGCACCGAGAACCTGTTGATGGCCGCCACCCTGGCCGAGGGCGAGACCGTGCTGGAGAACGCCGCGCAGGAACCCGAGATCCCCGACCTGGCCGAGATGCTCATCGGCATGGGCGCGCGCATCGAGGGCCACGGCACCAGCCGCATCCGCATCCAGGGCGTGGACGCGCTGCACGCGCCGGCCACCCCGCATCGCATCATCCCGGACCGCATCGAGACCGGCACCTTCCTGTGCGCCGTGGCGGCTGCGGGCGGCGATGTCACGCTGCGTGGCGCCCGGGCTTCGCATCTGGATGCCGTGCTGGACAAGCTGCGCGAAGTTGGCGCGGTGATCGAGTCCGGCGACGACTGGATCCGCGTGCGCGCTCAAGGCCGCCCCCGTGCCGTGAGCTTTCGCACCAGCGAGTACCCGGCCTTCCCCACCGACATGCAGGCGCAGTTCATGGCGGTGAACTGCATCGCTGAAGGCGCGTCCAAGGTCTCGGAGACCATCTTCGAGAACCGCTTCATGCACGTCAACGAACTGCTGCGGCTGGGCGCCAACATCCAGATCGACGGGCACACGGCGGTGGTGCAGGGCGTGCCGCGCCTGTCCGGCGCCACCGTGATGGCCACCGACCTGCGCGCCTCGGCCAGCCTGGTGATCGCCGGCCTCGTGGCCGAAGGCGAGACCGTGGTCGACCGCATCTACCACCTCGACCGGGGCTACGACCGCATGGAAGACAAGCTGCGCGGCGTGGGCGCCGACATCGAGCGCCAGAAGTGAACTCTGAACGGGCCGTCGCCATGATCACGCTCGCACTGTCCAAGGGCCGCATCTTCGAGGAGACGCTGCCGCTGCTGCACGCCGCCGGCATCGAGGTGCTGGAAGACCCGGAAAAGAGCCGCAAGCTCATCCTGCCCACCAACCGCGAGGACGTGCGCGTGGTGCTGGTGCGCGCCACCGACGTGCCCACCTACGTGCAGCACGGCGGGGCGGATCTGGGCGTGGCCGGCCTGGACACCCTGCTGGAGCACGATGACCACGGCCTGTACCGCCCGCTGGACCTGAAGATCGCGCGCTGCCGCATGAGCGTGGCCGTGCCGGTGGACTTCGATTACGACCGCACCGTGCGCCAGGGCTCGCGCATCCGCGTGGCCACCAAGTACACGCAGATCGCCCGCCAGCACTTCAGCGACAAGGGCGTGCACGTGGACCTCATCAAGCTCTACGGTTCGATGGAGCTGGCGCCGCTGACGGGCCTGGCCGACGCCATCGTCGATCTCGTGTCCACGGGCAGCACGCTCAAGGCCAACCACCTGGTGGAGGTGGAGCAGATCATGGACATCAGCGCCCGGCTGGTGGTCAACCAGGCGTCGTTGAAGCTCAAGCAGGCCCCCATCCGGGCCTTGATGGATGCGTTCTCCCAGGCGGTGTCGCCGCCCGCCCGCCCGCTCGACGCAGGGAAGACACCGTGAGCGCTTCGTCCCCCCTGGCCTTGCGCCGCCTGTCCACGGCGGCCCCGGCCTTCGAGGCCGACTTCCAACGTGTGCTGCACTGGTCTGCCGAGACTGACGCCGCCATCGAGCAGCGCGTGGCTGCCATCCTGGAGGACGTGCGCACGCGCGGTGACGCCGCTGTGCTGGAGTACACCGCACGCTTCGACGGCCTGGCCGCGGCGTCGGTGTCGGCGCTGGAGATCGGCCAGGACGAACTGCGGGCAGCGCTGTCGCGCATCACCCCGGCCCAGCGCCAGGCGCTGCAGGCCGCGGCCGACCGCGTGCGTCGATACCACGAGCGCCAGCTGGAAGCCTGCGGCCGCAGCTGGAGCTACCGCGACGAGGACGGCACCTTGCTGGGCCAGAAGGTCACGCCGCTGGACCGCGTGGGCCTGTACGTGCCCGGCGGCAAGGCGGCTTACCCGTCCAGCGTGCTGATGAATGCCGTGCCCGCCCGCGTGGCCGGTGTGGGCGAGATCATCATGGTGGTGCCCACGCCCGTGCGCGGCAGCCTGGCCACGGGCGGGTCAGGGTCCCAGGCCGTGAGTGGTGGCGGCGCTGCCACAGCAGGTGGACACGGCGGCGTGGCCACCGCAGGCGAGCGCAACGACCTCGTGCTCGCCGCCGCCGCCGTGGCCGGCGTGGACCGCGCCTTCACCATCGGCGGCGCGCAGGCCGTGGCCGCGCTGGCTTACGGCACCTCCACCATCCCGCGCGTGGACAAGATCACCGGCCCGGGCAATGCATTCGTCGCCAGCGCCAAGCGCCGAGTCTTTGGCCAGGTCGGCATTGACATGATCGCCGGGCCGAGTGAGATCCTGGTGCTGGCCGACGGCAGCACGCCGCCGGACTGGGTGGCCATGGACCTGTTCAGCCAGGCCGAACATGACGAGCTGGCCCAGAGCATCCTGTTGTGCCCGGATGCCGCCTACATCGCCGCGGTGCACGCCGCCATCGAGCGCCTGCTGCCGCAGATGCCGCGCCAGGCCGTGATCCGCGCGTCGCTGGAAGGCCGCGGCGCGCTCATTCACACCCGCTCCATGGAAGAGGCCTGCACCATCAGCAACCGCATCGCGCCGGAACACTTGGAAGTGAGCTCACGCGACCCCCACCGCTGGGAGCCACTGCTCAAGCACGCCGGCGCCATCTTCATGGGCGCCTACACCAGCGAGAGCCTGGGCGACTACTGCGCCGGCCCCAACCACGTGCTGCCGACCTCCGGCACGGCGCGCTTCTCCTCGCCCCTGGGCGTGTACGACTTCCAGAAGCGCAGCAGCCTCATCGAAATCAGCGAAGCAGGCGCCCAGTTGCTGGGCCCCATCGCCGCCGAACTGGCCTACGGCGAGGGGCTGCAGGCGCACGCCCGGGCGGCCGAGATGCGGTTACGCGAAAAGGGCGACTGATACACTGGATTCGTGTAACACGAAACTCGTGGCTTCTATGAAGAATGTTACCGTCACCATGGAAGAAGACGTGGCCGCCTGGGCCCGCATGGAAGCCGCGCGCCGCAACACCAGCGTGTCGCGGCTGATTGGTGAGATGCTGGCCGAGAAGATGCGGCATGACGACGCCTACGAGCGCGCGATGCGCGAGGCGCTGAAGTTTGAGACCCTGCCCTTCACGGCGCCCTACGCCCGCCGCGAAGACATCTATGCCGAGCGCCTCAACCGTTTTCGTTGACACCAACGTCCTGCTCTACGCGCAGGATGATCGTGCGCCCTCCAAGCAGCAGTCGGCCCAGGCATGGCTGACCCACTGCTGGAACCACAGAAGCGGGCGCCTCAGCACCCAGGTTCTGAACGAGTTCTATGTCAACCTGCGCAAGGCCGCGCCGGGGATGAGCGTCGACGCGGCGAGGGACTTGGTGCGCCGCTATCGCGCCTGGCAGCCCTGGGCGGTAGACGAGCAAACCGTGGACCGCGCCTGGGGGCTGCAAGATCGGTTTTCGTTTTCCTACTGGGACGCGCTGATGGTGGCGGCTGCGCAGCAACTGGGCTGCATCGTGCTGCTGACTGAGGATCTCCAGCACGGCCTCGTAGTGGACCGGTTGGAAATCGTCAATCCCTTCTACTCCAGCCCCGCGATCCTGGACACATCCGAATGACCTCTTTGCCCGATCGCTTGCGTGCCACCCTCCGCCAGGACGTGCAGTCCATGCACGCCTACGCGGTGCAGCCCAGCGCTGGCTTCGTGAAGCTGGACGCGATGGAAAACCCCTTCACGCTGCCCCCCGAGCTGCAGCGCGAGCTGGGTGAGCGCCTGGGGCGTGTGGCCATCAACCGCTACCCTGGCATGGGAACGGCGGCGCTGACGGCGGAACTCGCCCGTCACGTGAACCTGCCCGCAGGCTGCGCACTCACCTTGGGCAACGGCTCGGACGAGTTGATCGACATGCTGTCGGTGGCCTGCATGAAGCCCGGCGCCAGCGTGCTGGCGCCGCTGCCGGGCTTCGTCATGTACGAGATGAGTGCCAAGCTGCGCGGCCTGGCTTTCGTCGGCGTGCCGCTGACGGCCCGGTTCGAGCTGGACGCCGATGCCATGGTGGCGGCCATCGAGCAGCACCGCCCGGCCCTGACCTACATCGCCTACCCCAACAACCCCACGGCCAATCTGTTCGACGAGGCGGCAATTGACCGCGTGGTGGCCGCCGTGGGCGCCCAGCAGGGGCTGGTGGTGATGGACGAGGCCTACCAGCCCTTTTCGTCGCGCACCTGGATGCAGAAGATGGCGGCGCACCCCCACGTGCTGGTGCTGCGCACGCTGTCGAAGTTCGGCCTCGCCGGTGTGCGCCTGGGCTACCTGTGCGGCGCGGCCGAGCTCATCCGCGAGATCGACAAGGTGCGTCCGCCCTACAACGTGGGCTCGCTCAACGCCGAGGCGGCCCTGTTCGCGCTGGAACATGCCGACGAGTACGCGCGCCAGGCCGCCGTGCTGCGCACCGAGCGCGAGCGCCTGCAGACAGCCCTGCGTGGCATGGCCGGCGTGACGGCATTCCCCAGCGAGGCCAACATGATCCTCGTGCGCGTGCCCGATTCGACCCGCGCCTTTGAGGGCCTGAAGGCACGGGGAATCCTGGTCAAGCACATTGCCGGCCTGCACCCGCTGTTGGCCCACTGTTTGCGCCTGACAGTGGGCGCCCCCGAGGAAAACGACCGCATGCTGGCGGCCCTGAAGGAGAGCCTGTGAACCAGAGCCCGACCATGAACCGCACCGCCGACATCACGCGCAACACCAAGGAGACCCAGATCCGCGTGCGGATCGACCTGGACGGCACTGGCCAGGCCGCGCTGTCCACCGGCATCGGCTTCTTCGACCACATGCTCGACCAGATCGCTCGCCACGGGCTGATCGACCTCGCGATCGACGCCAAGGGCGACCTGCACATCGACGGCCACCACACCGCGGAAGATGTGGGCATCACGCTGGGCATGGCCTTTGCGCAGGCCGTGGGTGACAAGCGCGGCATCACGCGCTACGGCCACGCCTACGTGCCGCTGGACGAGGCGCTGTCGCGCGTGGTGGTGGATTTCTCCGGCCGGCCAGGGCTGCACATGGACGTGCCCTTCAAGGCTGGCGCCATAGGCGGCTTCGACACGCAGCTGGCTTTCGAGTTCTTCCAGGGCTTCGCCAACCACGCCCTGGTCACGCTGCACATCGACAACCTCAAGGGCGAGAACGCGCACCACCAGTGCGAGACGGTCTTCAAGGCCTTCGCCCGCGCGTTGCGCATGGCGCTGACGCCAGACCCTCGCTCGGCCGGCGTCATCCCCTCGACCAAGGGATCGTTGTGACCCAGACGGTCGCCGTCGTCGACTACGGCATGGGCAACCTGCGCTCGGTCTCGCAGGCGGTGGCTCATGTGGCGCGTGACCAGGACGTGCGCGTCATCGTCACCGCCAACCCGGAAGAGGTGCTGGCGGCGCAGCGCGTGGTGCTGCCCGGCCAGGGCGCCATGCGCGACTGCATGCGCGAACTGCAGGCGTCCGGCTTGAAGGACGCCGTGCTGCACGCGGCCGCGCACAAGCCCCTGATGGGGGTGTGCGTGGGCATGCAGATGCTGCTGGACCACAGCGAAGAGCAGGACACACCCGGGCTGGGGCTGATCCCCGGGCGCGTGGTCCGCTTTCGGCTGGAGGGGCGGCTTCAGCCCGATGGCAGCCGTTACAAGGTGCCGCAGATGGGCTGGAACCAGGTGTTCCAGTCGGGGCTGGACGAAGGCCTGGCCCACCCGATGTGGGCCGGCGTGCCCGATGGCGCCTGGTTCTACTTCGTGCACAGCTTCCACGCCGCACCGTCGCAGGCGCGACACACCGCCGGGGTCACCGACTACGGCGGCCGCTTTACCTGTGCGGTGGCGCGAGATAACATTTTTGCCACACAGTTTCACCCCGAGAAAAGCGCCGAGCATGGCTTGGCCCTGTACCGCAACTTTTTGCGCTGGATGCCCTGACCGGCCCTTTCGCTTTTTCCCCGGTTCGGCCTGTCGGCGGTTGCGCTCGATGTCCTCTCCACCGTCCTCCTTTCCTCAATCCTTTGCACAGCCATGCTGCTGATCCCCGCCATCGACCTGAAGGACGGCCACTGCGTCCGCTTGCTGCAAGGCGACATGAGCGCCTCCACCACCTTTGGTGAGAACCCGGCGGCCATGGCCCGGCGCTGGCTGGATGCCGGGGCGCGGCGGCTGCATCTGGTGGACCTCAACGGCGCCTTTGCCGGCAAACCGGTGAACGAAGGCGCGGTCAAGGCCATCTTGCGCGAAGTGGACGGCGAGATCCCGGTGCAGCTCGGCGGTGGCATCCGTGACCTGGACACCATCGAGCGCTACCTGGACGACGGTATCAGCTACATCATCATTGGCACCGCTGCCGTGAAGAGCCCCGGTTTCCTGAAAGACGCCTGCAGCGCTTTTGGGGGCCACATCATCGTGGGCCTGGATGCCAAGGACGGCAAGGTGGCCACCGACGGCTGGAGCAAGCTCACGGGCCACGAGGTGGTGGACTTGGCGCGCAAGTTCGAGGACTACGGCGTCGAGGGCGTGATCTACACCGACATCGGCCGCGACGGCATGCTCACCGGGATCAACATCGAGGCCACCGTCAAGCTCGCCCAGGCGCTGACCATCCCGGTCATCGCCTCGGGAGGTCTGTCCGACCTGGCCGACATCGAACGGCTGTGCGCCGTGGAGTCTGAAGGCGTGGACGGCGTGATCTGCGGCCGATCCATTTACACCGGAGCGCTGGATTTCGCCGCAGCCCAGGCGCGGGCAGACGAACTCTCCGGCGACTGAGCCTCCTCATTCGCCCCTCCGCTGCCGCCGGGCTCTGCGTCGGCCGGCCCCATATCCTTCACGAGAATCCTGTCCATGCTGGCCAAACGCATCATTCCCTGCCTGGACGTGACCGGCGGCCGCGTGGTCAAGGGCGTGAACTTCGTCGAACTGCGCGATGCCGGTGACCCGGTGGAGATCGCCGCGCGATACAACGAGCAGGGTGCGGACGAACTCACTTTCCTGGACATCACCGCCACCTCCGACGGGCGCGATCTCATCCTGCACATCATCGAGGCCGTGGCCTCCCAGGTGTTCATTCCCCTCACGGTGGGCGGCGGCGTGCGTACCGTCGACGACGTGCGTCGGTTGCTCAATGCCGGGGCCGACAAGGTGAGCTTCAACTCTGCCGCCGTGGCGAACCCGCAGGTGATCCGCGATGCGTCAGATCGCTACGGTGCCCAGTGCATCGTGGTCGCCATCGACGCCAAGCGCCGCCACGGCGACGATCTGGCGTTGCGCGGCCCCGGCTGGGACGTCTACACCCATGGCGGGCGCAAGAACACGGGGCTGGATGCCGTGGCCTGGGCCGCCAAGATGGCTGCGCACGGCGCGGGCGAGATCCTGCTGACCAGCATGGACCGCGACGGCACCAAGTCCGGTTTCGACCTCGAACTCACGCGTGCCGTCAGCGATGCGGTGCCCGTGCCGGTCATCGCCTCGGGCGGCGTGGGTGCGCTGGAGCACCTGTCCGACGGCATCCGCATCGGAGGGGCCGATGCCGTTCTGGCTGCCAGCATCTTCCACTACGGCGAGTTCACCGTCGCCCAGGCCAAGGCGTTGCTGGTGCGCGACGGCATCCCGGTGCGGCAGTGAAGCACGCCGCTGGCCGGGCTGGTGGCGCACCTGCGGGTGTGAGTGCGAGCTCGGGTGCGGGTGCGGCGCTCAAGGGTGCGCCAGGCGCCCGCGCGCCGCAGGAGGTGCGCATCATTGCAGGCTCATGGCGGGGTTCGCGTCTGCCGGTGGCCAATGCCCCGGGCCTGCGGCCCACGCCCGACCGAGTGCGCGAAACCCTTTTCAACTGGCTGGGGCAAGACCTCACGGGTTGGCGTTGCCTGGATGCCTTTGCCGGCACCGGAGCCCTGGGGTTCGAGGCCGCCTCGCGCGGGGCGCAGCGGGTGCTGCTGGTCGAGCGCGAGGCCCGGCTGGCCGAAAGCCTGCGCCGCGTGAAGGTCAGATTGCATGCGGACGCGGTGGAGATCGTCTGCGCTCCGGCGCTGGGCGTGCTGCAGGCCCAGGGGCCGGCCAGCTTCGACCTCGTCTTCCTGGACCCGCCCTACGGCCAGGGCCTGCTGGGCCCCGCGCTGGCCGCCGCCGCGCGCGTGGTGGTGCCCGGCGGATGGTTGTATGCCGAGGACGCCCAGCCCCTGACCGACCTGCCTGTGCCTTGGCGGCTGCACCGTCAGGGTCGTGCAGGGAGGGTTCACCATCATCTGCTGCGCCGTGCGTCCGACCTTCCGGCCGACGCGCCTTCCTTCAGGACAGACTGATCTCGATCCGGCCCAGTCGGCGGGTGCGATCACGGCAGCCTGTGGCTACACTGGTTCGAGTGCGCTGGCAGGAGACGGCGCAAGGACGAACATGACCACCAAGACCCCTTTGACCGCGGTGTACCCCGGCACCTTCGATCCGATGACGCTGGGCCATGCCGACCTCATGCGCCGGGCCTCCAACCTGTTCGACCGGTTGGTGCTGGCGGTGGCGGCAGGCCACCACAAGCGCACCATGTTCACGATCGCCGAGCGCCTGGAAATGGCTCAGGAGATCGCTGCGCCTTACCCGAATGTCGAGGTCATGGCCTTCCGGGGCTTGTTGCGCAATTTTGTGGTCGATCTTGGCGGCAAGGTGGTCATCCGAGGTCTGCGGGCGGTGAGCGACTTCGAATACGAGTTCCAGATGGCCGGCATGAACCGGCAACTGATGCCCGACGTCGAAACGGTCTTCATGACCCCCAGTGACCAGTACCAGTTCGTCAGCGGCACCTTCGTGCGCGAGATTGCCACCTTGGGCGGCGATGTCTCCAAGTTCGTGGCACCCTCTGTGCTTCGGCGGTTGCAAGACCGCGTGGTCAACACCGACACCTGAGCGGCTTCCTTCCCATGGCTCTGTGGATCACCGACGAGTGCATCAACTGTGATGTCTGCGAGCCCGAGTGCCCGAACGAGGCCATCTCGATGGGGCTGGAGATCTACCAGATCGACCCCCATCGCTGCACCGAGTGCGTGGGCCATTTCGACGAGCCCCAGTGCGTGCAACTGTGCCCCGTGGCTTGCATCCCGGTCAATCCGGAGTACGTCGAGACGCGGGACCAGTTGCGGGTGAAGTACGAGCGGCTGACAGGCCGGCCTGCGCCTGCGTCCGCTTCGGTTTCGACGACACCTCCTTCGCCGTTGGCCTGAGGTCCGGGCGGGCCAACGGGTCGGGTGGCAACCCGATGACCGTCGCGGCAGCAGGCCGGGGCGAGAACTGGGCACGCAGGCGGCGCTCCTTCTGCAGGGTGGCCGCCAGGCGTTCCTGTGACTTCGCCACCGTGTGCGCCTGACGCCTTTGCTCGTCCGTGCGTGCGTCGTCCGCGTCCACTCTGCGCTGCGAGGCCACCGCAGCCTGTGACGCGCTCAACACCTTGTGACAAGGCTGGTTGGCGTAGGTGACCTGTCCTGCCACCTCGCACCGCCACACCGATGAGGGCGAGGCCGCGCCCGGCAGGTGCAGGCAGGCGGCCAGCAGGGCCGGGACAAGTCTCAGCAGGCGGGGTGCGTGGGGCGAGGCTGTCATGTGGCGTCTTGTATGGATGCCTCCCGGCGATAGGTGCAAACCCGTATCGTGTTGTGAAGAAGTCGGCTGCTGCCTTGTATCCGGCCTTTGCTGTGGTTTGCGCTGGTTGCCCAGCGCTGCCCACGGGCCCC
>Ga0315907_10001246_pt1 | contig 34804 bp, 34 predicted proteins | sample LakEriMetagenome_3_FD_203525 | JGI IMG/M metagenome (GOLD analysis project Ga0315907, IMG submission 203525) | Freshwater fungal communities from buoy surface, Lake Erie, Ohio, United States - Buoy 12 MA123 | ecosystem: Environmental > Aquatic > Freshwater > Lake > Lake biofilm | place: USA...
CGAATAAATTACTGTTCCAGTAGCGTTTTGCAACTCCCATGAGGTTTCTGACCCGTAGCAATCCAAGGTTAAGTCTAATACCACCGCTTGCCCATTCAATACGACATTCAAGGTGCTGTTTTGCGCATTGTTCAGGTTGTTTTCGTCTACGCCTGTATTTGGATTGCTGATCACCGCATTAAAGGTGTGCACTCCGTTGCTTAAACTCACCGTTGGCAAGGTTACCGTAGTGGATTGCCACTGAGCAAGGGACCCCGTCCAATTGTAGGTCAGGTTGTTGTTTCCGTCAAACCCGTATGTAATAGTCACAGCCGTAAGGGTTATTGCTCCTCCATTTGCAAGGGTTACGGTTGGCGTAACTTCAGCACTACAAAAGGTACCTGAAACCCCACCCACAGCAGATGCAATCGGATCCACTTGAATCGGTACGCCGCCCGACGGGTCATAACCATTCACGAAGGTCGCATTGGATTGGTTTGGATCCAACCAGTATTTTAATTGGTTGGTACTGTCGCTGTTTGCAGGGGTCCACGAATAGCTTATTTTTCCGTATTCATCCGATAGCACCGGGGCACCGCACGCGGAGGCTCCACCATGTAATTGACCAATAATTCTATGATTTTGATCAAATAGGGGTGACCCAGATGAACCGCCTTCGGTTACTCCTTCATCCCAACCGGTAACTCCCCAATGGGAATTAGCGGGGCTTCCACCAAAGGTGGTAGAAATTAAGGGGTCGTTTTCAAAGGATATTTTTTTAATGTCTCCAGACGGGTGATGAATTCCTACGGCTGAAGTTGGCGTGTTTCCAGAATTATCCCAACCATTGAAATAGGGTGTATAGGCCGCTGGAACGGTTCCGCCCTGCAAGCCCCCGGTAATTTCTACGAGGCAAAAATCAGAAGCACTGGCGCGTGAACGCAACACCGCACCACTTAAGGATTGAAACGTTGGTTCTGCCGCGGGATTATTGCACCCTGCACTTTGCCAATTAAACCGAAACACCCACGTAGCCGGATTACTGAAGCAATGGTTTGCGGTAAGGACATAGGGCTTCCCGTTGTTTAAGGTGTTGTTGATTAAGGAACCTGAACAAAATCCACTGTTTCCAGATACGAGCATTACTACTCCATTACGTTCTTGTTGCCAAGGTCCACCTTGCGGACAATTCACATTCAAGTTACAATTCCCGGAACTCCCGAAGGCTTTTTCTTGGAATTCGCGTGCTGTGCGGTATCCGTGGGTTACGTTATTTATTTGAATCGTTCCCTTTGGATGGTTTGCGGGTACATAGTATTCTACGATGACTTCTTCTCCAGGAACTAATTCAGTGCCCAGCTGTCCTTCATAGAGGTGTTCTTGGGTGAATTTTCCAAGAATAAATGTTTTCTCCGGGTTGTATACGTACAACTCATTTCCTGCTGGAATTTCTGTTTGGTTAAACGCCAAATTAATCGTTAAGGCTTCCGGGCATTTAATACGCACCATCCATAGTTGGTCGCCGTTTTTTGCGTCAATCCAAATACCGTGAGTGTTTGAATTAATTTGTGTCGGGTGATTAAAGCCAAAACGCCAGGGCTGTCCGCCTTGTTCGTCTAAGATTAAATCCTCTTGTCTTAGCGCGTCAACATCGGGTGTAGGGTAGCTCATCTGAGGGATTGTTTTCCACCCTTCTTTCGGAAAATAATGGCTGTTTCCGCCGTTTCCTTGCTGTGCATAGATAAATTGGAAAGAAAGTAGAATGCTTAGGGATAAGAAGAGTCTTTTCATAATCACTTAGTTTTTAGGTGTATTGGTTACACGACGCTTAATTCCACAGCCTTTGGGTTCTGTGGTGTTGGGTTTAATTTTTTTACCTTTTCCTTGTGCTTTGATGGCATTAAATAAATACGGTTCATCGCTTTTTCTTCCTTTATCCCAGGAATTATCAATGGATCCGGTATAAATTAGCTTAAAAGTTTGGTCGAAAAAATACACATGAGGCGTCGTTCTTGCGCCAAAGGCATCTGCCAAGGCGGCTTTTTCATCCACCACATATGGCATGGTATAGTTTTGCTCTTTTGCGTGTTTAATCATTTCTTCATAGGAATCCGCTTGTGCGCGTTTTCCTTCATTGGAATTCACTAAAACGAACCCGATGTTATTGGCTAAGGCTTCATTGTAGAGCGAGTCGTATTGTTTTTCCCACCCCGGAAAATCATCCGCCCCTACAACAAAGGGACAAGAATTGCATGAAAAAACAACAATAAGTCCTTTATCTTTTTTGAGGCTGCTTAAACTGTATAAGGTTCCATTTACTGACTTCATTTCAACGTTTTGCATGGGTGCTTTATCGTTGATTTTGAGTTGAGCCCACGTACTGAGTGTCAAGAGCATAATACCTAAGGAGAAACGTATTTTCATGCGAATGTTAATATAATGCAAGATTAGTTAAAAATTAATGGCAAAGCAATTAAAATGAGAATAATTGAATGGCTATCTTTGTTTGATGAACAAGAAAAAACAACCTGTAGTTATTGGGATTTGTGGGGGGAGCGGCTCAGGTAAAACCACCTTGTTGCGTCGTGTTGCGGAAGAGTTTTCACACTTGAATCCCGCCTTATTTACGATGGATAATTATTATCACCCCATTGAACAGCAGCAGCTCGATGCGAATGGGATCGTGAATTTTGATTTACCCACGGCCTTGAATGAAGCACAATTAACGGCAGACCTTAAAGCCTTGGTTTCTGGAGAACCGATTGAGGTAAAGGAGTATTTTTTTAATACTACCCCAGTTAAAAATGTCTTACTTACCATCCACCCGAGTGAGGTGGTCTTGGTGGAGGGCTTATTTTTATACCATTATCAAGAAGTTTTTGGGTTGCTTGATTATTCGGTATTTGTGGATGTGGAACACGCCATTCAGTTAGACCGAAGAATCTACCGTGATCAAGACAACCGCGGATACAAGCGAAGTGACATTATTTATCAGTGGGACAACCACGTGATGCCCTGTTATGAGGCTTATATTGCGCCCCATGTTTCGAAGGCAAATTTTCACTTTCGTAACGACCACCGCGCCGAAGCGGATTTTACTGACTTGATGAATTCCCTTCAGAACTTACTTCACGCGAAACAATCCTAAACTACTTGTTGTTATACGGCTATGAAATATTGCAATAATCCATATCAGCAAATTCGATTACGTGCTAATGAAGTGCAGATTGGGGATTTGCATTTAGGCGGTGAACATCCGATTCGCGTTCAATCCATGACTACGGCGGATACGATGGACACAGACGCTTCGGTGGAAGAATCGGTTCGCATGTTGGAAGCGGGTTGTGAATTGGTTCGTTTAACAGCGCCGAGCAAATCAGAGGCTGAAAACCTCCATGCGATTAAGCAAACCTTAGTTGAACGGGGATTCAATCAACCCTTGGTTGCGGACATTCATTTTACACCGAACGCCGCAGAAATTGCAGCTAAATATGTAGAAAAAGTACGGGTTAATCCTGGAAATTATGCCGACAAGAAGAAGTTTGAGACCATTGAATATACAGATGAAACCTATCAAGCGGAGTTAAATCGCATTGAAGAGAAGTTTACGCCCTTGGTGTTGTTGTGTAAATCCTTGAATCGCGCCATGCGCATCGGGACAAATCACGGGTCCTTATCGGATCGTATTTTGAGTCGTTATGGCGATACACCAGAGGGAATGGTCGCTTCTGCGTATGAGTTCATTGAGGTGTGTGAGAAAAACGGCTACTTCAATTTGGTGATTTCCATGAAGGCGAGTAACACCTTGGTTATGGTGCAAGCGTATCGTTTATTAGCCAGTGAAATGATTAAGCGCGGTCGCGTTTACCCCTTACATCTTGGCGTAACCGAGGCTGGAGATGGAGAGGATGGTCGGATCAAATCGGCGGTGGGTATTGGTGCCTTACTGGTTGATGGTTTGGGAGATACGATTCGCGTTTCATTAACCGAAGCGCCAGAGTTCGAAATTCCAGTAGCAAGAAAACTAATTAACCTAACACGTCAGGAATCGGTTTTAGCCCTTCCTTCGGTTTCTGAGGAACTTCCGTATAATCCCGTGTCGTTTGAACGAAGACCTTCGGACGCTTGTGCAACGGTGGGCGGTGGACAAGTACCGGTTGTTATTGCTGATTTCTCTCGAAATGAGGCCATTTCTCCTGCTAATTTATATGCAGCAGGGTATGTATATGCTCCAGCATTAGACAAATGGAACATTCAGGATGCTGCGGCAGATTTTTTATACGTAGGGAAGCAATCGATTGATTTTGAATTACCAGGTACCCTGCGTGTGTTAGTGGATGGAAAGGCGTGGTCAAATGAAGCGAAACATCCAAACGGATATTTCCCAGTTATTTCTTTAAAAGAACGCGGTGAAATTGCCGCGGAACAGGTGTGTTTTTGTGAAACAACTCCGGAGCAATTGGTGGAACATATTGGAAATTTACACGCTCACGATGTATTGGTCTTAACTTCTGTTTATGACAACAGCGTGCAATGGATGCGTTGGGCCTTTATGCAGTTGAAGCAAGCCAACAAAAAGAATCCCGTGATTTTTAAGTTATCGATGGATACCGACAACGAAGAAACCTTTCAATTAGAAGCAGGGGTAAAAGCGGGTTCCTTATTTGTGGATGGCCTTGGAGATGGAATTTGGATCGATGCTCCGAATCAACCAAAAACGGTGGTTAATTCAACATCCTTTGGCGTATTACAAGCTACACGGTTAAGAACATCTAAAACCGAGTATATTTCTTGTCCGAGTTGTGGAAGAACATTGTTTGATTTACAGGAAACCACTGCAAATATTCGCTCACGCACTAGCCATTTGAAAGGATTAAAGATTGGAATTATGGGTTGCATTGTGAATGGTCCGGGAGAAATGGCGGATGCTGACTATGGATATGTAGGATCGGGTCCAGGAAAAATCACCCTGTATAAAGAAAAAGAAGTGGTGCGTAAAAACGTAAACACGGCTGAGGCGGTTGATGCCTTAATCGATTTAATCAAAGAACACGGCGATTGGGTAGAACCCGTTCTTGAATCGCTATAAACATTCATTCGTTGAATATTCCTTCCATAAGGTGATTATACATCGGAAGTAGCGAGTAATTTCGCAGTATGGCGGATTCTATCGAAAAATATACAAAACGAGGTATACGAAGCAGTTACCTTTCAACCATCATTGGTATTTCATTGGTTCTTTTCTTAACAGGAGTTGTATTAAGTGGTTCTATGGCGCTTCAATCGATTCAAAAACAAGCAAAAGAAAGTATTCAGTGTGATATTTTCTTTAATGCAGATGTTAATGATGCGGACATTAAGCAAATCGAAGCCCAAATTCAATCATGGCCCGAATTAAAGCGTGTATGGTTTGTTTCAGCAGAACGCGCGGTTGAAGAATTTACCGGAGAAGGTTCTGAAGACATCAAGGTGTTATTCGAAGAAGAAAATCCCTTGCCGCCTTCGCTGTGTTTTTCTCCAAATGAAAAACATGCTACAAAAACAGGACTTATAGCCATTAAAAACAAATTGCTTAATTCATACAAAGATGTAATCGATGAGGTAAGTTATGATGCTTCTTCAGTGGAGCGAGTTAATCTTGGGTTTAAGCAGTTTGTGATTCTATTTATTTCTATCGCGCTCTTGTTAATTGTGATTGCTGTAGCGATGATTAACAACACGATTCGTATGGCGCTTTATTCTCGAAGATTTACGATTAAAACCATGCAATTGGTTGGAGCAACAGCGGCTTTCGTGCGTAAACCTTTTCTGCTTCAAGCGATCCGCAATGGATTAATTTCAGCGATGATTGCCTTGGCTTTACTCGTTACTGTTTTTTATGCATTGAATAATACCTTAGAGACCATAGAACTCACCTTTTCACTAATTAATTTATTAATCTTAATTGGCGGATTGATTGCCACGGGTGTTTTTATTACTTTCGTGTCCACATGGTTTGCATTAAACAAGTATTTGCGAATGAAATTGGACAAATTATATTAGTATGAGCAAGATTAAACATTTCGGCTTCGACCCTAAGAATTATAAGTTTTTGATTATCGGTTTAATCATTAATGTATTAGGTTTTATATTGATGATTGGTGGGGGATCTGATGATCCAAGCAAGTTTAATGCGGATGAGTTGTTTAGTCCGATCAGAATCACCTTAGCTCCGTTTTTAATCATTATTGGATATGTCGTGATTTTTTACGCCATTATGAAAAAAAATCCGCCGAGCGACCCGAACAACGGAGAAATTCAGAACACCAAATAATTCATGTCGATTCTTGAGGCTTTACTGCTTGCACTCGTTGAGGGCTTAACTGAATTTTTGCCCGTTTCGAGTACCGCCCATCTATTATTTACGGAAGAATTACTTGGAATTCAACAAACGGAGTACGTGAAAATGTTCACAGTTTCCATTCAATTTGGAGCCATTATTGCCGTGGTGGTGGCGTATTGGAAGCGGTTCTTTGTTAACATTAAATGGTCTTTTTATAAGGTGTTAGCCATCGCTGTGCTTCCCGCATTAGTATTAGGAAAACTCTTTGACGACAAAATTGAAGCGGTATTTGAAAAACCATTAATCATTGCGGTCGTGCTCATAGCAGGGGGCGTGGTGTTACTTTTTATAGACCGAATCTTTGCCAAGCAGGCGCAAATAAAAGATCAAGAGGTTTCTACACGTCAAGGTTTATTTATTGGGCTATGGCAGTGTTTAGCCATGATGCCCGGTGTTAGTCGATCTGCAGCCTCAATAATTGGCGCGATGCAGCAAGGGTTAAACCGAAAATCTGCCGCAGAGTTCAGCTTCTTTTTAGCTGTACCAACCATGGCTGCCGTTACGCTATATTCTGTTTTACTGAAAGACTGGTGCGTGAACGGACAAGAAACAAAAGGCGTTGAAATGATTTTTAGTTCTACGGAAAACACCTTGGTATTTCTTATTGGAAATGTTGCATCGTTTATTGTGGCCTTCATTGCCATTAAGAGTTTCATTTCCTTTTTACAGAAGTACGGATTTAAAGTTTGGGGAATTTATCGCATTGTCGTTGGGATAATTTTAATTGCGTTGTTTATTAATCAAGATCCCGGCCCGGAACACCAAAAACAAAATACGGAGTGTGAATCTTCGGCTACCGCAACGCGATGAATTTTCAAGAAGGAGAAGTGTTGTTAGTGGATAAGCCCTATGGGTGGACATCCTTTGATGTGGTAAATAAGATCCGTTGGAACCTCAAGCAAGCACTTAAGGTTAAAAAAATCAAGGTAGGTCATGCCGGCACCTTAGATCCATTAGCTACAGGACTCCTTATCATTTGTACAGGAAAACAAACCAAGAATGTAGAAACCTACATGGCGGATGAGAAAACATACACCGGTACGTTTTTACTCGGAAAAACCACCCCATCGTTCGATTTGGAAACGGAGTACAATGAAACCTTTGATATCAACCACATCACCCCGGAATTAATCAATCGCGTTGCTGCTGGTTTTTTGGGCGAACAAACCCAAACCGCCCCCGCGTATTCGGCAAAACAAATCGATGGAAAGCGCGCCTATTTATTTGCTAGAGCAGGTAAAGAAGTTAGCATTAAAGCGCATCAAATTACGATCAGTAAATTCAATGTAAACGCCGATCGCTTTCCAGAAATCGATTTTGAAATAACGTGTACCAAAGGAACCTATATTCGTTCCATCGCCCAAGATTTTGGCCAGCGGCTTAATGCTGGGGCCACCTTAATTTCTTTGCGTCGCACTCAATCCGGACGATTTACGATTGACCAAGCGTCATCGGTTGAACAATGGATTGAACAAATTAACCCAAGCGCCGAATCGGTTCTTTAACGTGTTTTAATTGTTCACGCACCTCTCGAATATAGCGCGTATACTTGTCGATTTTATCTTGATATCCGTTTTCTTCTGCGCGGTGTAATCTTTTTTGAAGGTAATGTAGGCGTCGTCCCAATTTGAATTTGTCCCATTTCGTTAAGATGCGTTTCATAGTATAAAGAATTAAACGTGAATACTTTGGTCTCTTGACTTACTCCTAAGGTAATAAAAACGAATGATTAGAAAAAGTCAATAAACGTTAATTATCCTGGGTGCTTAAGAAACGTGAAATCAACCCGGTGTTACAGAACAGGTTAGCGATAGAACACAGCAAAGGCAAAATGGAAAACGCTTGCATTTGCCCCTTTAAAAATGTAAATTCGCTAAAACTTATTACTAATGAACAAAAGAATATACTTAGTTGTTTTCGCTTTCTTTTTTACGATAAAAGCATTTTCACAATGTGAAGTAATCTATGTAACTACGGCCGGCTTACCTACGGGGTTGGGTACAATGAATGACCCAACGGATTTGGTAACAGCCTTTTCTACGGCACCAAACGGAAGTTATATCCGAGTTGCACAAGGCACCTATACTATTCAAGGTGCACTTACTTTAAATGGACAACACGTTGTAATTGAAGGCGGATTTATTGACACCTTGGCTTGGACAAAAACCAGTTTAGCGGGAGCAACAACCATTTACAGATCAGACTTGAATCCCATTGGACCGGTTACCGCCCCGCGTATTTCTGCGATTGAATTAGTTAACAACAGCGGGTTTCGATTTCAAGATTTGACCATTCAAACGGCGAGTGCTCCAGCGCCAACACAGGCGCTACCGTATGGAGTTTCTGTGTATGGTATTTATATGGACAGCTGTTCTTCTTTTGATTTAGTGCGTTGTCAGGTGTTGGCTGGTTCTGCTGGTGCAGGATTAAATGGAGCTGCCGGTGCAAATGGCGTTAATGGAGGTAATGGCGCATTAGGGTCTGGTGGTTCTTGTGATGGTGGATCGTGTACCTTTAGTAATGGAAATGCCGGTGGAGCTGGGGGTGCCGGAGGTCAAGGTGGTGGAGGTGTTGCAGGCGGAGCTGGAGGTGCGGCCCAAACCGGAAACTCAAATCCAGGCGCTGTAGGGATTGCTGGAACCGGAAGAAATGGTGGTTCAGGTGCGGGCGGAGGCGCCGGAGGTGATGAATGTTCTTCAAACAATGCTGGATTAGGTGCTGTTGGTGGAGCTTCTGCTTGTGGAAATGGCGGGGCTGCTGGTAATAAAGGAAATGACGGTGATCCCGGAGGTAACGGTACTGCGGGAGGAAATGGAATCGCTGGTACAGCGGGTGCACTTGGTGCGAATGGTGCGCAAGGCACAACACTAACCGGATTTTGGACACCGGGCACACAAGCGGCCAATGGAGCGGATGGATGTGGAGGTTCTGGCGGAGGTTCTGGCGGAGGTGGTGGCCGACAAACCTGTGCGCTTTGTGATAATGGACCGGGTAACGGCGGATCTGGTGGCGGTGGCGGTGGCCAAGGCGGCCAAGGTGGTCAGGGCGGCTATGGAGCAGGAAGTTCTTTTGGAATTTATATTAACTATAACGGTTCAAATGGTAACCTTTGGGATTGTTTCATTCAAGCGGGTGCAGCAGGAACTGGTGGTGTTGGTGGTAATGGCGGTGTTGGAGGCAACGGAGGCGCTGGCGGGGGTGTTCAAGCTAACTGCACTTCAGAAATTGGCGACGGCGGCGCTGGTGGTGCCGGTGGCGCTGGTGGTGCCGGAGGAAAGGGAGGCGATGGAGCCAACGGAATAAGTCAAGCAGTTTACATAGTTTCGGGGGATACCTTAACAAACCAAATAGACACCTTTAATCTTCAGGGACAACCCGTAATTCATGTGTCTTACGTGTATTGTTCTAATGCTACAATGACCGCAGAAGCGCTCGGTGCAACAACCGTAGCTTGGGGAATTTCAACGCCTGTGGCCGTAAGTAATAGCAACACAAACCCAACTACATTTACCAATGGCTCAACAGGATACACCACGCTCAATGCCCAAGTAGATGCTATGGCCTCAACAACGTATCGCGATTTTATCTACATCGGTTGCGCAAGTCAAACCAGTGAGTCAACTCAAACCATCTGTCAAGGAGAACAAGTGTTATTTAACGGACAATATTACACCCAACCTGGAGATTATACCGCGACCTACAATACAATCCAAGGATGTGACAGTGTCGTTACGCTTCATTTGTTTGTAGATCAGATAAACAATGCGATTGCTATTAATCCAAGCAACGGTTCTGAATTGCTTTGTTCCAATACGTCGGGCTTGTCCTATCAATGGATTAATTGTACTACGGGAGCAAGTTTACCGGGTGCGAATGGCTCTTCATTGCTTATCACTCAAAATGGAACATACGCCGTGGTGAGCACGAATGCGAACGGTTGTTCTGATACCTCAAACTGTGTTACGATTAATTATATTGGATTAACGGACCTTTCATCTGCCCCATTTAGTGTGGCACCGAATCCGGTGGTAAATGAAGTAAGCATAACCTTTGCTGAGGCATTTACTGGGAATCTTACTATTACCGATGTGGGTGGAAAGATTATTTATGAAACGCACATCTTTAATCAAACCGCGGTTTCTACCGCCTTGTCGGCCCCACAAGGGATTTATTTTGTAAATGCCCAGGATGAACAAGGAATTAAAACGGTTCGCATTATTAAGATTTAATGGAGTTGGTTTTACAGCAATAAAAAACGCCCTCATGGGGCGTTTTTCTTTTTAAATAAATCCTAACTTATCTTCCGTCGCCGTCTAGTAAATTCCCGAGTCCACCCAGTAGGCCGGAACCTTCTTCTTTTCTCGTACCGGTTCCATACGCTAGAATGCGTGAGGCAAGTCTTGATACCGGTAAGCTCTGCAACCATACTTCTCCGGGTCCGGTGAGTGTTGCAAAAAACAACCCTTCACCTCCGAATAAGGTGTTTTTAATTCCACCCACAAACTGAATATCATAATCAATGGTTTGCGTGTAGGCGACGATGCACCCGGTGTCAATTCGAAGTGTTTCTCCCGGATTCAGGGTGCGTTTCATTACATAGCCACCGGCATGACAAAAAGCTAAGCCGTCGCCTTCCAGTTTTTGCATAATAAATCCTTCGCCTCCAAAGAGTCCCGTTCCCAGTTTTCGTTGAAATTCTATTCCTACCGAAACCCCTTTGGCCGCAGCAAGAAAGGAATCTTTTTGACAGATTATCTTTCCACCATATTGCTGTAAATCGATTGGAATGATTTTACCAGGGTAGGGCGATGCAAAAGCAACTTTAGCCTTCCCTGATCCCGTATGTGTAAAGGCGGTCATGAACAAGCTTTCGCCCGTTAACAAGCGTTTTCCGGCCCCCCATAATTTATTCATGAATCCGCTTTGCTGTTGCGATCCATCTCCAAAAATGGTCTCCATTTGAATTCCTGGATCCATGTACATGAACGAGCCAGACTCAGCAATGGCCGTTTCTTGGGGGTCTAATTCAATTTCCACCATTTGCATTTCTTCGCCGTGGATGTAATAATCGATTTCGTGGTTGTTTCTCATAGGGCATTATTATTTACTTCACGAAAGTAATAGTGCTTGCTTTATTCTATTGTTGAAATTTGTTAAATCTTGTCAAGGAATTTATTTCCCGTTGCAATTGGTCATGGCTAATTGAAGCCCTATCGTACAAAACGCCTCACAGGCTTCCACCGCAAGGGTTATCCGTTCATTCAAGGCGACTTGTTCTTCCTTGTCCCATTTCCCCAACACATAATCCGATTGTCTTCCTTTCGGAAAATCACTCCCGATGCCAAAACGTAGACGCGCATAAGCCGTAGTTTGTAAGGTCTGCTGAATATCTTTAAGGCCGTTATGACCCCCGTCAGATCCCGCTCCTTTCAGGCGAATTTTCCCAAAGGGAAGTGCCAGATCATCCGTGATTACCAAGAGGTTTTCTTTACTGATTTGTTCTTTTTGAAGCCAATAATTAACGGCTTTTCCTGACAGATTCATGTAGGTTGTAGGTTTGATGAGCACCACCTGTTTTCCACGCAATTTAATGCTTGTTTTATGTGCACCGCGATCCAAGGAAAACGACCCGTCGTGTTTTTTAGCCAAGGCATCCAATACACTAAACCCAATGTTATGACGCGTATCTTCATACTCAGCGCCCGGATTACCAAGTCCAACCAACAGAAATTTCATGGGATAAAATTAATCAAAAGAACTGCGCATCAACGGAAAATGCCTAGCGAATCAAATGAAAAAATCCGCTATAGGTTTGGTTCTTTTCGGTGATTGTTAACACATAGAAGTAAACACCATCGATCAATTCTCCACCATCCCAGGTATTCGCATACCCGTTTTGTTCAAACACCACGCCTCCCCAACGGTTTAAGATGCGCAAGCTATTTTCAGGATAGAATTCCAAATATTCAAAAGAAAGGATGTCGTTTTTACCATCATTATTCGGCGTAATCACATTCGGAGTAGCTACTTCAGCGGGCACCACAGCAAAGGGTGAACACAGGGTGTCTACACAGCCAACCGCATCTTGAATCGCCAAACATAATACATGGTTTGCTGGCGTTAAATACAAGTTATTCCATTGAGGGGTGAGGCTAATTAGACTATCATCTAAGGTCCATACCCATTGTTGTATGGTGGACGCTGGCGAGGTGCTTTGATCTTGAAACGCGGCTTCAATCCCCGCAACCACCGGATTTGGATTCACAAGGTAGGCTGCGTTTGGATTACTGTACACCGTCAGTTGAAACGTCGAGGTATCCGAAGTACACCCATCCCCTTCAGCATAGGCGCTGTAGTTTAGGGTGATTGGGGCATCAGTTGTTGTGGGTGAAACGGTAAACGATCCTTGTCCACTTTGTCCTTCGCCAAAGTAATACGCGGTTCCATTGGCTAAACACGAGGAGAGATTTATGGTTGTTGTTTCCCCCGAACATAGCACAGAGTCATAAACCAAATCAATATTTGTGGCAGGTTTAATGGGTAGCGTTTCAAACCCAATGCTTGTAATTACTGTACCACAGGCATCCGTTATTACCGGGGGTGGAATATTTAACACGGTAAAGGTGGAATCACAGTATAAGGGACACGTAGGAACGGTTAGATTAAACAGGTGGTTTGTTGACCCGGCGCCACACCCTGTATTTGTACCTGTAACCACCGTATCGTTGGTCCAAGGGTGCGTAAAGGTGTAGGGCGCTACGCCATATCGTGCATACCCGCGGACTTCAATTTCACAATCATTGGAACATTGAGGGGTTTGGGTAGCATACCATTCTGATCCATACGTTTCTGGGGTTCTTCCATAAACCACCACTTGAAAAGGCCAAAGGGTGGTAAAGGGGTCATAACGAATGTAGGTAAGGTTACAGCCCGCACCGAGGTTATACCGTCCTAAGTGGAATCGCACATAAAAATTGGTTGAACTACAAGACTCGGGTAGACAACAAATTAACGGAGACATCATATTGAAACTATCCAAATAAGCGGTTCCTGCTGTGCCGGCCGTTGGACCTGTGACCGTAAATGTTTGCGAACTGCCGCACGGGCCACTAAAATACATTACCCCTTGACTCATTGTGGCAGCGCTCCATGGATCTGCATAAAAACTTGCCGTAACGTATACTCCAGTAACCGTAACGCCACCCGGAATCGTAGCTTGAATGCTGTCTACATTGTACGCGGGAGAAAGGCAGGAGTTCATATATGATCCCGCCCACGTAGTGGTTGGTCCGCCTACTAAGGGGTCAATTGTAACCGGATAGGTTCGTTCGGCGGCATTCATCCATTCGGTGCTTACAGCAACGGTAAGTTCATATTCATTTTCACTAGACAAACGTTTAAACTGTATTAATCCCTTACAAGATTTCATCGCCGCATCATAGGCAATGGGCGCAAAGATGGTTCCACAAACGGCTTTCGTTTTACTGTTAACTACCAGGATGTCTGCCCCATAGGCCATGCCGTCGATAAATAAGGTCCCGCGAGCACCACGAATGGTGATGTCCTCGAATCCCGTTACTGGATGAGGTTTGTATTGTAACTCGTATCCCTCGGGTAACTCGATGCGTTCCGTGGTGATGAAGTATTGAGATTCCCCGAGATTAACCGGTTCGGAAACAATTAAGTTGCTTTTAACGCGGTCCTCCATGAAGAGTAGTTGTTGCGTGTAGGACCCTAACGGGATGTTGCAACCGGTCAGGCGTACTTGTTCGGAATTTAAATGGATTTGTTTATACGAAACGTTATTGATGCTCCGGTTTTTACCCAAATACATTGTGGCGCCCAGCTCGTCAAGACTTACACTGTAAGATCCATCCGTAAAAAGTGCCGTTGGAAATTGCTGTTCATCTGCTCGCCAACTTCCTGGGTTACTGGGTTTCAAGGACGGGTTAATTGGCATTAATTTTCCGTTTTTATTTAGATAATTAATGGGCTTTTTACTGAATATTCCTTTGGTATTTCCGCGCTCGTCAACAAATTGACTAGAAAATAACGTGCGCTTCGCCTCTTGTTCAGACCAAGTTACATTCGTTTCCTCCTTGAGTTTTTCAGGTGCGTTTGGAGCCAATGGCATCCCGCATGAAAATTGTTGGGAAAAGGTTTGGCCAGATAGAATTAAAAGTAGTAGTAGGTAGTAGGTTCTTTTCATTCGGTTCTAAACTCTTTGTGTATTACTTGACCCCCGCTTTTACCGGTTTCATACCCGAGGTATAACACAGCAACCAAGAAGGCCCCAATGGCCCAAAGCAGGTATTTTTGTAGTTTGTTTTTTACCCAAGAAGCCCACATAGCTAGCAAGGATAGTAATCCTAATCCGTACATTACCAAAGCAAATAGCTCTGCTTTCTCTTCATGTTCATGGGCATAATGATGGGTTACCTTTGGATAAATACCCTCAATCGCTTCTTCCGCTTCTTCGCCTGTATTCATGGATAGAAACGCACCAATCGCAGCCAAAACAAAGAGGAAATACCCAACACGTTTAAGCAGTTCAGACTTGAAATAAACCCCAAGCAATAAAACAATGATACCTGCGAAAGGAAACAGGAGGGGGAGGTGATTTATTAAATTGTGAAGGTGCATGTGTTAAATTTAGGTACAAGGTAATAAATTAATTACAAAACACGCGGTGTGCAGTGTGCAGATTTTCACCGCAAAAAGTTATTTTTGTTCTTATGAAAACCTCATCAATTAAAGAAATTATACAGCAAGGCAGCAGCTTAATTGGAACAGAAGTAACGGTTAAGGGTTGGGTTAGAGCGTTTAGAAGTAACCGCTTCATTCAAGTAAATGATGGCTCATGTCAAGGAAACCTACAAGCTGTTATTGATTTTACAGCTTTTTCAGAGGATGTTATTCGTCAAGTTTCTACTGCGGCAGCGATCACACTTCAAGGGATTCTTGTGGAGTCTATTGGCTCCGGACAAGCCGTAGAACTCGATGTTAAAGAGCTTACTGTGATTGGTGCGGCCCCAGCAGATGAGGTACAAAAAACGGTAATGCAGCCTAAGCGCCACAGCTTAGAGTTCTTGAGAGAACAGGCGCATTTCCGATTCAGAACGAACACTTTTGGTGCGGTATTTAGAATCCGTCACGCTGTATCATACGCCATTCATAATTATTTCCACACGAATGGATTTTATTATTTGAATACACCGATCATCACCTCTTCAGATGCAGAGGGTGCCGGTGAAATGTTTCGCGTTTCAACCTTAGACCCCTCAAATCCACCACGAACAAAAGAAGGTGAAATTGATTACAACCAAGACTTCTTTGGTAGACCCGTTAACCTCACTGTATCTGGACAGCTTGAAGCGGAATTAGCCGCATTAGCGCTAGGAAAAGTATATACGTTTGGGCCAACCTTTCGAGCAGAAAACTCAAATACGTCTCGGCATTTAGCGGAATTTTGGATGATAGAACCTGAAGTGGCATTCAACGATTTGAAAGCTAATATGGATTTAACGGAAGATTTCTTAAAGCATATTTGTCGTTTCGTAATGGACACCTGTAAGGATGATCTTCAGTTTTTAAATGATCGAGAGGCACAGGAGCAAACACAAAAACCGCAGCATGAGCGCAATGAACTAACCTTAATAGAGCGTCTACAGTTTGTAATCGACAATCCATTTAAACGGTTAACCTACACAGAAGCCATAGAGGTCTTGAAGAACTCTAATCACTATAAAAAGAAGAAGTTTCAATATGACGTAGCGTGGGGAATTGACTTACAAAGTGAACACGAACGCTATTTGGTGGAGAAAGAATTTAAGTGTCCGGTGATTTTAACGGATTATCCTGCGGAAATCAAGGCGTTTTACATGCGTGCGAATGATGACGGTAAAACCGTGGCAGCCATGGATGTATTGTTCCCTGGTATTGGAGAAATTGTGGGAGGGTCTCAGCGTGAAGAGCGCTTAGAGGTGCTGCAAGAAAAATGCGCAGCCTTTGGAATTCCCGAAGAAGAATTGTGGTGGTATATGGATACGCGAAAAATCGGATCAGTACCCCACGCAGGATTTGGACTGGGCTTAGAGCGTATGATTATGTTTGTTACTGGGATGACGAATATTCGCGATGTAATTCCTTTTCCAAGAACACCACAGAACGCAGCATTTTAATGGCGCTTAAACAACAATTTACGCAACGTCAAGATTTACGGCTTTCTCCGCAGCAAATTCAATTAATGAAATTGCTGCAAATTCCGGCCGCTGAACTTGAACAGCGTATTCAGCAAGAAATAGAAGAAAACCCAGCCCTAGAACAAGGAGACGATCAGGCAGACGAATCCTTGGATCAACAAGAACAGGATGGTGATGAAGAGGCCTTCGATTTTTCAGATTATTTTGACGATGACACGCCGGATTACAAAACACAAGTAAATAATCAGTCAAAAGACGACGAGCAACGGGTGGTACCATTATCGGGTGAACAATCGTTTCAAGACCGATTGATAGAACAGTTACAGCTGAATGATTTATCGGAAGACGAACAAATCATTGCAGAGGTCATTGTTGGAAATTTAGACGAGTCAGGATATTTGAATCGTTCGCTTGAAGCCCTGGTGGATGATTTGGCCTTTCATTATAATGTAATTGTAGATGAGTTCACAATAGAAGGGGTATTGTATCAAATACAGGAATTAGACCCTGCAGGAGTTGGCGCAAGAACCTTACAAGAATGTTTGGTATTGCAAGAACGTCGCCGTCAGGATGGGGGTGAAGTAAAGAAATTAGCCCTTCGCATTTTAAAAGACTGTTTCGACTATTTTACGAAAAAGCACTACGATAAAATCACCGCGAAATTAAAGATTGATGAAGATCAATTGAAGGAAGCGATTGATGAAATTTTGAAATTAAATCCTAAACCAGGGGGTTCTGCAAAAAGTAATGAGAAGGTTGTTCAACAAATCATACCCGACTTTATTTTGACAGAAACGGATGGCATCTTGGAGTTGACACTTAATTCTAGAAATGCGCCAGACCTTAAATTGAGTAAAGAATACGAGGTGTTATTGCGTTCTTATTCTGAAGGGGCTAAAACCTCCAAAGGAGACAAGCAAGCCTTAACCTTTGTTCGTCACAAATTGGATTCTGCGAAGTGGTTTATTGATGCGATTAAACAGCGACAAGAAACCTTGTTGTTTACCATGAGTGCGATATTGGATTATCAGCAGGCCTTCTTTTTAACGGGCGACAATGCCAAATTGAAACCAATGATTTTGAAGGATATTGCGGAACGTGTACAGATGGATATTTCAACCATCTCGCGCGTAGCGAACAGTAAATACATTCAGACCAATCACGGGGTATATTCTTTGAAGCACTTTTTCTCTGAATCCCTTTCAACGGACAGTGGCGAGGAAGTTTCTACCCGAGAGGTGAAGCAAATCTTATTGGATGCGGTGGATAAGGAGGACAAACGAACACCGCTACCGGATGAAAAACTGATGGAAATCTTAAACGAAAAGGGCTATAACATTGCCCGAAGAACCATTGCTAAGTATCGAGAACAATTAAATATTCCTGTAGCTCGATTGAGAAAGGAACTCTAAGCATGAAGAACAAACTAAGCCACTTAATTTCTTGGGTATTTATTCCGTTGTTGATGCCCTTATATGGCTTGCTGATTGCCTTGTTTTATCCCGCAGAAGAATTGGTGCAGAACACCATTGCAATGTATGCCCTCCCGCTGAAAATCAAGTGGATTGTATTCGGCATGTTTGCGGTGTTTAGTTTCGCGGCACCTGGGTTATCATTTTTAGGCTTGTTTCGCTTTAAAATAATTACCACCATTGATATTGAGAATCGCACGGAGCGCTTGTACCCCTTGTTGATTATGCTGATTTATGGATTAATGTTGTATTGGTTAATCGGGGAAAGTGACCCGAAACACCTTTTACCGCCTTATTTTTTGTCCTTGTCCTTAGCGGGAATTGTGGTAACCCTAACCTTTATGTTGTTAACTCAAGTGTTAAAAATATCGATGCATGCGGGAGGCGCGGGGATATTAACCGGCTTCTTATATGCGTATTTTATGCAGCAACACAACCCCTCCTACGCATGGATGGGCTTAGCTATTTTGATTTCTGGCTTGGTGATTTCGGCACGTTGGTATCTTAGAAAGCATACTGCCCTTGAATTGTTTTTAGGGTATACCCTCGCCGGCATTATTACGTTTGGGGTAGTTTACATTGGAGGGTAGGGTAAAATTACTCCACCGTTACCGACTTCGCTAAATTTCTCGGTTGATCCACGTTACATCCGCGCATTACCGCGATAAAATAAGAAAGCAATTGTAAGGGAATCGTTGCTAACAAGGGAACCAATACTTCATCTGCCGCAGGAATTTCAATAATATGATCCGCCATGGCACGCACGTGAACATCTCCTTCAGTAACAATGGCTATGATTTTACCTTTTCTTGCTTTTACTTCTTGAATGTTAGAAACAACTTTTTCATAGGAATTTCCTTGCGTAGCAATAACAAACACCGGCATATTTTCATCGATTAAGGCAATCGGTCCGTGCTTCATTTCTGCCGCCGGATAACCTTCGGCGTGGATGTACGAAATTTCTTTCAATTTAAGCGCTCCTTCTAGTGCAACAGGAAATGAGGACCCACGGCCAAGGTATAACGCGTTTGAGGCATCTTTGTATTTTTTAGCAATGGCTTCAATGTGATCATTCTTTGCCAGAATATGCCTAACCTTTTCGGGTATTGCTTCCAACTCAGATAACAATTCATGAAATCTAGACTGACTAATGGTTCCTTTTTTATTCGCTAATTGCAGGGCCATCAATGTAAGAATCGTTACTTGTGCGGTAAATGCTTTGGTAGAAGCCACTCCAATTTCTGGTCCGGCGTGGGTATACGAACCGGCATCTGTAATTCGAGAAATAGATGAACCCACCACATTACAGATCCCTAGGATGGTTGCGCCTTTACTCTTTGCGAGTTCAAGTGCAGCAAGGGTATCCGCCGTTTCCCCGGACTGAGAAATAGCGATAACCACATCATTTTCATTGATTATGGGATTGCGGTAACGAAATTCGCTCGCATATTCCACTTCAACATTGATTCGGGCTAAGTCTTCTAATAAATATTCACCCACTAATCCAGCATGCCAAGAGGTGCCACAAGCGACAATAATTAAGCGATTGGCCTGAATCATTTTTTGCTCGTAGTCACGGATTCCACCAAGGGAAATCCAACCTTTTTCAGCGTTTAGTCTTCCCCTAAAACAATCTTGAATAGAACGAGGCTGTTCATGAATTTCTTTTAACATGAAATGCTCGTATCCGCCTTTTTCAAGGGCTTCAAGTTCTAACTCAAGTTTTTGGATGTATGGTGTTTTAGGTTGGTCGCCAATGTTGTATAACTTCAATCCTTCCTTGCGATCAATTACAGCAATCTCCTCGTCTTCCATGTAAACCACATTTTTGGTATACTCAACTATCGGTGACGCGTCAGAAGCACAAAAGTATTCACCGTCTTCTCCAACACCTACTACGAGCGGACTGCTTTTTCTAGCGGCCACTAAACGGCCTGGATAATCACTAGATATGGCCACAATCGCATAGGCGCCCACCACGTGATTCAAGGCAATTCGCAGTGCTTCACCAAACCAAACCCCTTCTTTTTTCGAAATATCATCCACCAAGTGCACCAAGGCTTCGGTATCGGTTTCGCTGCGAAAGCTGTATCCTTTGTTAATGAGTTCTTTTTTAATGGAGTCATAATTTTCAATAATTCCATTATGGATTAAGGCTAATTTACCGTCGGTAGAATAGTGTGGATGGGCATTTACGTCATTAGGCTCTCCATGGGTGGCCCAACGTGTGTGACCAATTCCTGAAGTTCCAGAGCAATCCTTGTCTGCTGCAAAGGTTTCTAGGTTGGACACCTTTCCTTGCTTTTTGTAGATGTTAAGTGTGCCGTGCGAATTTAGCGCAATACCTGCGGAGTCATATCCACGGTATTCAAGGCGTTTTAATCCCTTTATGATAATGGGGTAGGCGTCTTTAGCGCCAATGTATGCAACGATACCACACATAATTAAAAGTCGGTATAAGTGATAATTATTTTCGGACGCATCTTATTGATGGTGTTTGGTCCATTAAAGATAATCCGTTCCGATGAATTAACGAAGAATCGGGGGGAAACAATGAGCCCCGTATTTTCAATGTCTTGGTTGATAACGGCCTGAACATAGGATTTCAAATCCGCAGAGAATTCCTTTTTACTTTCTGAGTAAGCACCCAACACGCCCGTGTTTATATATCCTTGTGAAGCAGCGGTTTTTTTAGTGGCAAATGTGACGTTTGAGCCCGGTTTATATTTACTTCCCAACTGATATTGAATCGGTAAATGAATTTCAGCGCGATGAATTAATTGGTTCTCAGTGAATTGGTTAAGTCCCGGAATGACCACTTTGGCGCGCACACCAAACGCTTGCGCATAGAATTCTTGCAACCCTAACGACGGATTGTTAATTACTTGTTCTACGGCAGATCCGTTTCGATTTACATCCACGTGAGAGAAGTCTGCACAGGTAGAATTCATGAGAAAGTCATAGGTTTTTTCAACCCCACCTTGACGATAATAAATCGTTAATTTGGTTCCTGGATCGTTTAGGTTAAAATAGAAAACCCCACCTTGTCCCGCAGCTTGTGGACCGTTGTTTGTTTGTACTAATAAGCCTTTAAAATAACTTTGAAAGTTTGAATTACTTGCGAACGTGGAGCTTCCGCTTGTTGCTTCGGCGATAAATTGTTTTGCAAGGTTCGTATCGAGCGGAATCCGCAATTGAGCCTGTACGCTGTCGTCACCAATGATGGTGTAATTCAATGGTTTAGGAGTAATGATTTCGCTTCCTGCAGGTATTAAGTTCGTGTTACTGTGGGCTTTGGTAGAAAACTGATAATATGTTGAGTCGTTAGATAGCGCATCGGTTAATTCAAACACCTCAAAATGTTGAGCGCTTAAAGCCCCGTAGTATCCCGCATATTCTAAACCAAGCACGAATGAGTCCACAATAATTGAAGCGGCGTCTCCAAAATTTGGATTCACACCGGCCAAACGAATTTGTGTGTAGAACGAGGAGGTAAATTGACCAAACTTCGGGTCGTTATAACTCCCCAAGACAACATTGGCGGAATTATCAGTAATGATACTGTCTTCAATAACCACAGAGGTAGCCAAATAAAACGTGTCGGTTGTGATTCCGTTGAGTATGGCATTAGGCCCCAACAAGTCCTTGCCTAACATTTGATCCTTCTTCTTACAGGCCAGAAGCGAGAGCGCTAAAAGTAAAAGGAGTGAATACCTCATGTGTGTAGACTAGTTGGTTACAACACTGGCATCAAGTACGCGATCAAAAAATGCAGAAAATGCCTTTGCTTCATGCTCTTCATTGATATAATCTTGCTTTAAGATGCTTGCTTCATCGAAAATCGCACGCAATGCAGGGTCTAGGTTAGGTTCTGCTACGGTAACCCCGTCACAGTGCTCCAAAATTAATTTGGTAAACGAAATGAAATCCGTTTCCTTACTTTTTTCTAGCACAGCCTTTGGAAAACCATCAAACTTCAATTTCTCATGGAATCGCGGATCAAGCGGTTGGTCAAAGCCTTCGTTAAAAAGGTTATATACCACTTTTGTTTCTTTGAAATGCGGATCTTTTTTATAGAAATGTTTAATATAAAGGGCCATCATCCCAGAAAACCACCCATTGCAATGGATAAGATCGGGTTGCCACCCTAGTTTCTTAACGGTTTCAAGCACCCCTCGAACAAAAAACATCGAACGCTCATCGTTGTCAGCGCAACAAGCCCCATCTTCTTCATGCAGTATTTTTTTTCTTTTGAAGAAATCGTCATTGTCAATAAAATAGACCTGCATTCTTGCGGCAGCTACGGAAGCCACCTTGATAATCAGTGGATGATCTTGATCATCGATTGATAAGTTTAATCCAGAAAGCCGAATCACTTCATGCAACTGGTGACGACGCTCATTGATAACCCCATATCGAGGCATAAATACACGAATTTCTTTTCCTTCTTCTTGGGTTGATTGCGCAATCCTTCGGGTGAAATTAGAAACTTCGGTTTTAGTTAAGAAAGGGGAAATCTCTTGAGAGACGAACAATACACGTTTTTTTTCCATCGAGCCTCTACACTTTTATAAGGGAGCAAAATTACGGAAAACTAATGAAAGTTCCTAAAAACGAATAGCTTTGTTTCTTGATACATCATGGAATGAGTGTAATATTATCAAGCAAAGCACAATTAGAGCACGCGCTCAACCCTTATTACAAGCAAGGCGCACGGATAGGATTTGTTCCTACCATGGGTGCGCTTCACGCCGGCCACTGTTCGTTGATGCATGCAGCGAAAGCCGCAAATGATGTCGTTGTATTGAGCATCTTTGTGAATCCACGGCAATTTAATGACTCCTCAGATTTTGACAAGTATCCAAGAACCTTAACAGCAGATATTGAGTGTGCAGAAAATGAGGGGGTAGATTTTATTTATCTTCCAAGCTATGACGAACTATTTGCGGGTCATTCTGTAGCATCCGAAGTAGCTTTAAATGGACTCGACGCATCGATGGAGGGCGCTTCACGTCCGGGTCATTTTAGGGGCGTGGTTGAAGTGGTTTATGCCTTATTTGACCATGTAAAACCAAGCAATGCGTATTTTGGTCAGAAGGATTTTCAGCAATTAGCCATCATTCGGGCCATGGTTTCCTCCCTTAAGCTGCCGGTAACGATTGTTTCTTGTCCAACCTTAAGAGAGGCTGATGGTTTAGCGATGAGCAGCCGTAACCTGAGATTATCTCAATCAGAACGTCAAGAGGCCCTTGTGCTTTATAAAGCGCTTTCTTTTGTAAAAGAACACTGGAAAAACCGACCGTCAATGGAGGTGTTGGATCAGGCAAAACAATTAATTGCAGCATCAAAACTTAGACTTGATTATTTACTTTTGGTAGATCCAAATTCCCTTTTGCCCATTGCGAATAATGCACAATCTGCCGTTGTATGTGTTGCGGCGTATTGTGGTGAGGTGCGACTTATTGATAATATGCTTTTGTTAGCCGATTGAATTCCCTTATTTTTGTGCGCCCAAAGGCAATTAATTATGCAAATTCAAGTATTAAAATCCAAAATTCACCGGGTGACAGTAACCCAGGCTGAGTTAAACTATATTGGCAGTATAACCATTGACGAGCGCTTAATGCAGGCCGCAAACCTTATTGAAGGCGAGCGTGTACAAGTAGTTAATATTAACAACGGAGAACGCTTAGAGACCTATGTTATTACAGGAGCAAAGGATTCAGGTACGATCTGCTTAAATGGTCCTGCAGCCAGAAAAGTTGCGGTTGGCGATGTCGTAATTATTATTAGTTATGCCACCATGGAATTTGAAGATGCAAAATCGTTCAGACCTACGCTAGTGTTCCCTAATGAACCCTCTAACTTGTTAGTTCCGTGAGTCGCTTAGCGTTTGTTCAAGCGAAGGTCATCACCTTACATCAGGCTGCCCAGATGGCCGAACTACATCGCTTGAAAAACCAAAAAATTGTCTTTACCAATGGATGTTTTGATTTGTTGCACCTCGGCCACATTACGTATTTAGCCGAAGCAGCCTCTTTAGGTGATAAGCTCTTTGTTGCCGTGAATGACGATGCCTCGGTTCGTGCGCTAGAAAAAGGAGAAAATCGTCCGGTCAATCCAGAGTTCGCTCGAGCGATGGTGTTAGCTGCGTTAGGCATGGTAGATCACGTTATCGTTTTTAGTGAAAATACGCCCTTGAATACGATTTTAGCGATAAAACCGGATCTAATCGTTAAAGGCGGTGATTATGATGCGAATCTTACTGATCCAAGCGACAAGCGTTATATTGTCGGGAAAAACGAAGCGAAAGCTTGGGGAGGACAGGCGCAAACAATTCCTTTGGTAGACGGATATTCCACCACGGGACTACTTGCTAAGCGCTAACCGTTTGTTGCCGAGGTTAAAAAACGCAACAAAGCCCACTAACAAATCGAAGTTATAGAATAAATCTTCTACGGGTATGGTGATAATTCGCCATCCTGAAAATTCTGCGGGATTGTACCACACCACAGGAAGTGTAGTGGCGGCCCCGGTAAGTAAGCCGTTTACGATTAAAAAAGGAAGCAAACAAACCATGAAGGAAACCACAAATTGGGTCAACCAGTTCGGATTAACGATGAGCAGCACTGCGCTTGAGGCAAAGGCAAGCAACACGGACGAAAGCGTGTACCACCCGCTTGGTTGTCGTAGAATTAATAACACGCCCAAGCCAAAGAATACCCCTAAAAATATACGGTTTAATTTAGGGTTATTTTCGAGCCGAAAATAGGCCCCCATCACTTCATAGATAAAGATACAGTTGTACGGTACTACCACAAAGAACAGTATTTCTTCTAGTGGAAGTTTTCCTAAAAAGATGTGTGCCGTGTGTTCTATAGTGAATCCCCAAACGCCCTTTACAGTAAACCATTGATCCCAAACTAAAAACAATCCAGAGACAATTAATACCGGCAAGATTAAGCGCGGAGCTTTTTTTATATAAGCCACTTTTTTATCGAAGCTTAATGCGAGGGGCCCAAGGAAGGAAAATAATAAAATGTACCCGTAATAACTCATGCGTTTCGTTGAGCGAGGTATGATTTTTTGGCCTCTTTATAGAACTTTGGAGGCACAATCAGCATCCCAAAACAAGCACCCTCTTCTTTGTCTTGATTTTTATGGTGCACCTTATGTGCTTTCCGAATGGCATAGAAGTACGGGTGATCAATGTTCCGAAGGAACTTGTACCGGCGATGAATATAAACATCATGAACTAAAAAATAGGCGATTCCGTACATTGCAATCCCATAGCCCATCCAAACCGTTGGGTAAAAATTATACATCATCCCCAACATGATTCCCAACCAGGAAGGAATGGCATAAATCAAAAAGAATACGTCATTTTTTTCAAAGAACCCCGCCTCTACTTGATGATGGTCTCTGTGAAAATACCACATAAGGCCATGCATTACATACTTATGCGTGAACCAAGCCATGAATTCCATGCCGAAAAACGTAGCCAACATTACAAAAGGACCCCACCAATACATTATACTAAGAGTTGAATTGTGAAAAATAAAGTTATCAATGTAAACAACACAATAGACGTGTTGTTCAAGCTTGGTTTAGCGATTTTAATAAGCACGAGGCTACCGATAAAGGAAATCACAAACCAACACAGGTAATTGTACAACGGAATGACCCCGCTGTGCCAATGCCAATAATCATTTCGAATGGCAACCGGCTCCATTAACACATCAATTCCTGTCATGAGCGCAGCGGCTATCATGGCCTGAAATGTTATGTTTTTAGTCCATTTAATAGCTATTCCGCTGGCAAGTATCGTAAGCATGGCCCAATTAATACCAATGATGAAGGGCACACCGCTAAGTTTTGGTCCCAAGTTCATTCCATACCAATACCGTCCAAATAAAAGTCCCGTATGCACGCCGATCCATTCTGAGAAAAACCCAAGAATAAAAATGGCGGCTGACCCAATGAGCAGGGCCTGGTTCCATCGATAGGCGTTAAGCAAAATCAAAAAGGAGAAAAACAAATTATATCCACTCAGTGGTAAAACCAAGGGCCTTAGGGATGGAACAAGCATAGATATGGTTCCAACGGCGTAGAGAATCAGTAAAACTAAAATACCTGTTCGTTCTTTATTCATAGCATTCTGCCTTGGATTGCGTTACTAATGGATTCCTCTAAGGTGAAAAACGGTTCTTTCATCAGCGACTTTAGTTTTGACGCGTTGTAAATCCGGGTAGAATAAGCTGCTTGAGCAGACTCAATGGTCATTCCTTGGCGCCGCCTACGAAGCAGTGATAAGGTTTCTAAAAGGTAAGAAGCAGGTATGGCGAGCCATTTTGGCGCAAAAAAACGAGGCCCGTTTTTTCCCATCGCGCGAGCTATTGCAGTAAATAATCCCCGAAAATCTTTATTGGTACCGGTGCATAAGAACCGTTCATTTCTTATTCCAGAATCCATTAAGAAGACCATGGATTTCGCCACATCTCGCGCATCCACCGTTGCGTTTGATCCAGATGGATAGAAGAGCAACCCACGTTCCGCCACACGAAACATTTCCATAGAGCCTTCTGTCCAATTTCCCGGACCAATAACCGTACATGGGTTGATAATAACGGCGTCAAGTCCTTCTTCTATTCCCCGCCACACTTCTTTTTCTGCTCCAAACTTAGACACTGAATAACCACTGTTTTTATCAGAGGATTTCCAAAGGCAGTTTTCAGTGATTTCTCCATTCGGGTTTGTTCCAACGGCAGCTGTAGAACTCACATAACAAAGCCTGAGTCCTGAAACAGCTAAGCAGGCATTAACTACATTGGCGGTGCCCTCACGATTTAATGCAATGCAGCGATAGAAATCGATGCGGTGAAATGAAACCAGGGCCGCACAATGATATATTTTTTTCATTGGATTAATAGCGCGTTGCACGGCATCAACATCGAGTACGTCTAAATCAATCCAAGTAATATTATTAAACAATTCCGCTCCCTGTATGGAGTCATAGTGAATAAATAGTGACCGAACCCGAGACCGGTTTTTTTCCGTTCTTCCGCTTGCCATAACCGGTCCCTGTTGAGCGAGCAACCAAAGCACGTGGCTACCAACAAGCCCAGTTCCTCCAATTACCAAGGTGTCCGGTTTATTTTGCATAAACCACATCTAATCCCGCACAAAATTGCGCAGCAGCATAAGCCAATTCATCTTCCGTATGTGCAGAGGAAATAAAACCTACTTCATACCCACTAGGACCTAGGTACACCCCGTGATGAAGCAAATAGTCATGTAATTTATTAAATGATGTCATGTCTGGGCTTATTTCATCCGCGCGATGAATGGATTTTTTACCGTTAAAGGAAAGCCAAAAGATGGACGCCAAGGATACTAATTCGAAATCATAGTTTTTAACCGTTGCATAGGCATTAACTCGTTCCACAAATCCGCGAGTTTTTGCTTCCATGGTTCGGTAAAAATCTGGAGCCAAGCACAGTTCAAGTTGTGCAATCCCAGCTGCCATAGCTACCGGATTTCCGGATAAGGTTCCTGCTTGATATACCGGTCCTTCTGGGGAAACCGAGGCCATAATTTCATTGGACGCACCATAGGCGCCAACGGGTAAGCCGCCACCAATTATTTTACCGTAAGTAACAATATCTGGTTGAATCCCATACAGCTCCGTTGCTCCACCAAACGCCACCCTGAATCCAGAGATTACCTCGTCAAATATGAGTAAAACCTTATGTTTCCAACATAGACCTCGAAGCAGTTGTAAAAAACTCAGGTCTTGCAAGAGCAACCCATTGTTTGCAGGAACAGGCTCAATGATCACTGCAGCCATGTCGTTTCCATACTGTTCAAAGGTTTGAATGAGCATGTTTTCATCATTGAGCGGAAGCACCAAGGTTTCATTGGCTACTGTTTCGGGAACCCCGGCACTTGATGAGCTTCCAAGGGTGATTAACCCACTTCCCGCCTTAACCAACATGGAATCAACGTGGCCGTGGTAACACCCTTCAAATTTTAAAATCTTCGTTTTACCCGTATACCCCCGAGCTAAGCGCAATGCCGACATAACGGCCTCGGTGCCTGAACTCACAAAGCGCAGCTTATCAATGAATGGAATATTTGTCTTGATTAATTTAGCCAGTTCGCTTTCGAGTCGAGTGGGCGCACCAAAACTGGATCCGTTTCTTAAGGTTTGAATTATTTTCTCTTCAACATACCCATTGGCATGACCGTGAATTAAGGGTCCCCAACTGTTACAAAAATCGATGAACTGATTTCCGTCTTCATCCCAAACCGTTGACCCCTTTCCTTTCGCGAAAAACAAGGGCGTCCCACCCACGCTTTTAAAAGCGCGTACGGGTGAATTCACCCCGCCAGGAAACAAGGTGGATGACTCTTCAAAAAGCCGGTTGGATTGTGTGCGGTTGAGTTGCGTCATTGTTCCTTATCTTTGTGTACAAAATTACGAAAATCGAATTGGATGGACTTTGAAAACTCGCTAGAATTTGCAAAAGAAATGGACAAGAACGACCCACTTCGGGCGTTTAGAGATGAATTCATATTTCCAAGCTTTGGTAAAGAACACCCGGTTTATTTTACGGGTAATTCCCTTGGGTTACAACCGCGTAAGGCAAAGCAATATCTTTTAGAAGAACTGGAGGATTGGGGTTTGCTTGGTGTTGAAGGACATTTTGAGGGGCGTCGTCCATGGTATTCCTATCATGAATTGCTAACAGAAAAGGTGGCGGCCATCGTTGGTGCAAAACCGATTGAGGTGTGCACTACACATAGCTTGACCACTAACTTACACTTGCTCATGGCTTCGTTTTACAATCCACAGGGTAAACGAACTAAAATACTTTGTGAAGCGAAGGCTTTTCCAAGTGATCAATATGCCCTTGAATCACAGCTGCAAGTTCATGGCTTACCGGCAAGCGACTTGGTTTGGGTGACCCCACGACCTGGAGGGGAGCTGATCCATGAGGAAGATATTTATCAGAAAATTGAAGAACTTGGAGAAACCTTAGCTTTAGTAATGTGGGGTGGTGTTAACTACTACACCGGGCAATATTTCGATTTACAAACCATTACACAAAAAGCACATGCGGTGGGTGCGATGGTGGGGTTTGATTTAGCGCATGCGGCGGGTAATATTAACCTTAATCTTCATGAATGGGGACCTGATTTTGCTGCTTGGTGCGGATATAAATATTTAAATTCTTCTCCTGGGGGCGTTTCCGGCTTTTTTGTTCATGAACGTCATGCGTACCGAAAAGACCTTCCGCGACTTGCTGGCTGGTGGGGACACACCAAAGAGACGCGGTTTTCGATGGAGCCTGGGTTTAACCCAATTCCCGGGGCAGAAGGGTGGCAACTTAGTAATGCACCCGTATTGGGAATGGCGGTACATTTAGCCTCTCTAGAGTTATTTGAAGCTGCAGGAATGGAGCGCATTGGACAAAAAAGAGACTTAATGACCGCTTATTTATCTTTTGTGGTTCATGAAATATCTTCTAACGCTCCAGGTTCTGAACAGTTCGAAATCATAACACCATCAGACCCTAAAAAACGCGGTGCACAACTTTCCATTAAGGCAACAGGAAAAGGCCGGGCTTTATTTGATTCACTTACCGCTCTTGGCGTTACGGCAGATTGGAGGGAGCCAAATGTGATTCGAGTGGCGCCAGCACCCCTATATAATAGCTTTGAAGATTGCTATTGGTTCGGGCAACACCTCAAGTTAGCGCTTCAAGGATAAGCAATACTGTTCAACTGCATTTGGGAAATACTGATGTTCTAACTGATGAACTTTCGATTCAATCGTGGCTGGGGTATCGTTAGGATCCAAAGCACATGCATGCTGTACTAATATTTTACCTTCATCGTAGTGTTCATTTACCAAATGTATGGTGATTCCTGTGTTGGTTTCTTTATTGGCAAACACCGCTTCGTGCACTCGCTGACCATACATGCCTGCGCCCCCATATTTAGGAAGCAAAGAGGGATGGATGTTAATAATTCGATTAGGAAACGAAGCGATGAATGTGGAGCTTATTTTTTTGAGGAATCCAGCCAAAACAACTACTTCAATCCCGGTTTTCTCCAACACGGGCAAAATTTGCTCTTCATCCCACGGGTAACACTCCTTGTAAAACAATTGATTTTCAGTGCAGTAGGCCGCAAGCGCTGGGTTTTGTTTGGAGCTGACTATTCCGCACACGACTACGTGCTGATTCTTGTTGAAATAACTAACTAAATTTCGGGCATTGGAGCCTTTTCCAGAGACGAAGATAACGAGCTTGATGGGTTCTTTCACGGCACAAAAATAAGGAAAGGCTTGTGTAATAATAGTTATCCCCATGAATTTCGTTAATAAATAATTAGGAATAATTTTGTTATTTACGAGTTTGTTTTTTTCTTTGCAGGCTTAAAACCTTTAAAACAAGAAAAGATGTCTGATATCAGAAGTAAAGTGATTGCGATCATTGTAGACAAGTTAAATGTTGAAGAATCTGAAGTAACGGATGGAGCAAGCTTCACCAACGACTTAGGTGCCGACTCTTTGGATACCGTAGAATTAATTATGGAATTTGAAAAACAATTTGGTATTTCTATTCCAGACGATCAAGCGGAAACCATCCAAACTGTTGGAGATGCGGTTTCTTATATCGAAAGCAACGCGAAGTAATTTAACTCAACTTCCAACCTTTTAAGGATTACAGCATGCAATTAAAGCGAGTCGTTGTAACCGGTCTTGGTGCGCTTACGCCCATCGGTAATACTGTTTCAGAATATTGGAATAATTTGTTGGCCGGTAAAAGTGGAGCAGCGCCAATTAAACAATTTGATGCATCCTTATTTAAAACGCAATTTGCCTGTGAGGTGAAGGGTTTTGATGTGGAGCAATTTATTGACAAAAAAGAGGCCCGAAAAATGGACCAATTTACTCAGTATGCAATGGTTTCTGTTATGGAAGCTGTTGACCATTCTGGATTAATTGAGTCTAACCCCAATCTAGATCGTATTGGGGTGGTTTGGGGTTCTGGTGTTGGAGGGCTCAAAACGTTTCAAGACGAATCGAAAGCATTCTTTGAAGGCGATGGTACGCCGCGATTCAATCCGTTTTTCATTCCAAAAATGATTGCAGACATTGCCGCAGGTCAGATTTCCATTAAATATGGTTTTCGTGGACCGAACTATGTAACGGTTTCTGCCTGTGCTTCTTCAAACAATGCGATTATTGATGCATTCAATTTAATCCGACTTGGTAAGGCAGATGCCATTATAACCGGTGGCTCTGAAGCGGCTGTAAACGAAATGGGAATGGGGGGATTTAACGCCTTAAAAGCCTTGTCTACGCGAAACGACGATCCTGAAACGGCTTCTCGTCCGTTCGATTTAGACCGAGATGGGTTTGTGTTAGGTGAAGGAGCAGGAGCGCTTATCTTAGAAGAATATGAACACGCGATCAAACGCGGTGCAACGATTTACGCGGAAGTAGTTGGAGGAGGAATGTCTGGTGATGCATATCACATGACCGCCCCACATCCGGAAGGAATTGGCGCAAGAAACACCATGATCGCTGCACTTGAAGATGCAGAGATTAGTCCAGACAAAGTAGACTATATTAATGTGCACGGCACATCTACGCCCTTGGGAGATATCGCTGAAGTTAAAGCAATACAAGCAGTGTTTGGTGACCACGCATACGACTTGAATATTTCTTCTACTAAATCAATGACGGGTCACCTGTTAGGAGCGGCTGGAGCGATTGAAGCAATAGCCTGTGTATTGGCTGTAAAAAACGACATCGTTCCGCCTACAATTAATCATTTTACGGACGACCCAGAGATAGATCCTAAATTGAATTTTACATTTAACAAGGCACAAAAACGCACTATAAATTATGCGTTATCGAATACCTTTGGGTTTGGCGGACACAACACCAGTGTCGTTGTTAAAAAATTTACTGCATAATTGGCCGTTAAACTCGGATTTCTTTCCACGAAAAAATCTCCAGAAGAACTCTTTCTGATTAAGTTTATTATTAATCATTTCGGTTATCGACCGTCGACACTTAACCACTTTAAGTTAGCTGTATCGCATCGTTCGGGAGATATTAAAGAAGATATTGAATCCAATGAACGCTTAGAATTTTTAGGTGATGCAATACTCGATGCGGTGGTTGCGGAGTATTTGTTTAAGAAATTCCCAGGAAACGACGAAGGGTATTTAACCAAGTTAAAGTCTAAGGTGGTCAATAGAAAAACCTTGGCTTACATTGGAGAAAAAATGCAGATTCGCGCTGTATTGAACTACAATCAGTCACGTAACCTGAACATTTCATCGCTGGAAGGAAATGCATTTGAAGCCATAATTGGTGCGATATATTTAGATGGCGGATTCGAAGCCGCTAAGAAAAGCTTGCAAAATCATGTCCTTAGAAAGTTTGTAGATTTAAATAAGCTTTTGGAAGAGGAAATTGACTTTAAATCTCGGCTCATCATTTGGTGCCAAAAAAAGCGAATGAAAATAGACTTTATCGTAATTGACGAGCAGCACATTCATGGGGCATGGGAATATGAGGTTTCGATTCAAATCAATAAGCGTGATTTTGGACGTGGAAAAGCGAGCTCAAAAAAGCAGGCGGAGCAAGTAGCGGCAAAGCAAACCTTAGAATTAATCGGAGAAATTTAATTGGTTTTCTTTTTTTTTGTTTCTTTGTAAAAAAATACGCGTATGTGGACAGATTTTGTATATAAACTCGGAGATTTATTTCAATGGTCGTTTGGCTTTTTTGAATTCATTCAGAATTATTTTAATACCCTGCTTATATTACTCGGTTTTTTTGGCTTTGGATATTGGATGAACATTCAAAACAAGTTAAGTAAGAAAGCAAATGTACCTGTTGAGTCCTCTGAAAATACAGGATGGTATAAAGACGAGAACAAACAATTGAAATAAGATTCAATTCTTTAATACATTAAAAAGGGAAGCTATTGCTTCCCTTTTTTTATGACCTTAATCGTTTGTGTTATTTCTTTTCGCTGGTAACCGCCGCTTTAATCAATTCACGGTTCATTCGAGCAATGTTTTCAATAGAGATTCCTTTCGGGCATTCTACTTCGCAAGCGCCGGTATTCGTACAGTTACCAAATCCCTCTTCGTCCATTTGACGAACCATGTTTAACACGCGCTCACGACCTTCAACCTTTCCTTGTGGCAAAAGGGCGTATTGAGATACTTTAGCGCCCACAAAAAGCATCGCAGAACCGTTTTTACAGCTTGCTACACAAGCACCGCAACCAATACATGCAGCAGCCTCAAAAGCCTTGTCTGCGTCGTTTTTTGGAATTGGAATGGCATTAGCATCCATCGTTCTACCCGACGTGTTGACAGAAACAAATCCGCCTGCTTGTTGAATGCGATCAAACGCAGAGCGATCTACCACCAAGTCTTTGATGATTGGAAAGGCTTTCGATCTCCAGGGTTCTACATAAATAGTATCTCCATCGTTGAATTTACGCATGTGCAATTGACAGGTCGTAGTTCCGGTATCTGGTCCGTGTGCACGGCCATTAATATACAGGGAACACATCCCGCAAATTCCTTCACGACAATCGTGATCAAAAGCTACCGGCGAATCATTGCTGTTTATAAGTTGCTCATTTAATTGGTCAAGCATTTCCAAAAACGAACTGTCTGTAGACACTTGGTCCAGTTTATACGTTTCGAGGCTTCCTTTGGCTTGGCTATTCTTTTGACGCCAAATTTTAAGGGTAATATTGATAAATTTAGTTGCCATAAGTCGTTTCTTTATTTGTAGTTTCTCGCTGCAATTTTAATGAACTCGTATTTTAATTCTTCTTTGTGTAGGGTTGCTTGTTTTGCATCAGGACCTTGGTATTCCCAGGCGGCTACCATTTTGAAGTTATCATCATCTCGCAACGTTTCTCCTTCTGCATCTTGATATTCTTCTCGGAAATGCCCCCCGCAGGATTCATTACGGTTTAAGGCATCAACCGCCATAAGTTGTCCTAATTCCAAGAAATCTGCCACACGAAGCGCTTTTTCCAATTCGGTATTCATTTCATTGGCATCGCCAGGAACAAAAACATCCGCATAAAAGGCTTCCCGTAGGGCTTTGATTTCCTCTATCGCTTCCTTTAAACCGGCTTCACTGCGGCCCATCCCTACCTTATTCCACATGATTAACCCTAACTTCTTGTGGAAATAGTCAACGGATTTAGTTCCCTTGTTGTTCAAGAACATTTGGATCCGATCGGTAACGTCACGTTCCGCCGCTTCGAATTCAGGCGCATCCGTGGAAATGGTTCCGGTTCGAATATCCTCTGCCAAGTAATTTGAAAGGGTATATGGCAGTACAAAGTATCCATCGGCTAATCCTTGCATTAATGCGGAGGCGCCCAAACGGTTCGCTCCGTGGTCAGAGAAATTCGCTTCACCAGTAACAAAACAACCAGGGATTGTGCTTTGAAGGTTATAATCAACCCATACTCCCCCCATGGTGTAGTGAACCGCCGGATAAATTTTCATTGGTGTTTCGTACGGATTTTCATCGGTGATTTTCTCATACATCTGAAATAAGTTCCCGTACTTCTCTTCAATCCATTTTTTACCCATCGCAAGAATCGTTTCTTCGGACGGATTGTGATCTCCTTTTGCATAGGCGGCTTGTTTTCCCTTGCTTCTGATTTCAGAAGAGAAATCCAAATAAACGCCCTCATTGGTGT
>Ga0315907_10001254_pt1 | contig 34745 bp, 32 predicted proteins | sample LakEriMetagenome_3_FD_203525 | JGI IMG/M metagenome (GOLD analysis project Ga0315907, IMG submission 203525) | Freshwater fungal communities from buoy surface, Lake Erie, Ohio, United States - Buoy 12 MA123 | ecosystem: Environmental > Aquatic > Freshwater > Lake > Lake biofilm | place: USA...
CGTCATGCTTTAAAAGCCTTGAGTGTTGATGAGTATGGTCTAGATGATATGGATAATCGTATTTTACTCGCCATTATTGAAAAGTTCAAGGGCGGCCCCGTTGGATTAACCACCATCGCCACTGCAGTAGGTGAGGAACCGGGTACGTTAGAAGAAGTATATGAACCCTTTTTAATTCAGGAAGGATTTTTAAAGCGTACACCCAGAGGGAGAGAAGTTACCCACAAAGCCTATGAGCACTTAGGCAAAATGCCGGATAGCCGGAGTGGAGAACAATTATTATTTTAAATAAAAAAGCAGGGCTAAACCCTGCTTTCCATTTTTATTTTTCTTCCAGTCGAAATCCACTGCCGTGAATATTACTGATTTTTATATTCTCATCATCTTTTAAATACTTTCTAAGCTTGGCAATATAAACATCCATACTTCTGCCATTAAAGTATGTATCACTTCCCCAAATTTTCTTTAGGGCAATATCACGCGGCAAAAGATCATTCTTGTATTCAGCTAGCATCCTCAACAGTTCATTCTCTTTTGGAGATAAAGTCTGACTTTCTCCATTTTTACTAAGCTCCCTCAGTTTAGGATTGAAATGATATTGACCCAAATCAAATTCAATGTTTGCAGATTCTTTATTCAGCTCCTCATTTCGCTTGAGCATAGCTTTTATCCTCATCAATAATACCTCACTGTCAAAAGGCTTCGTGATATAATCATCCGCACCCAGTTTGTATCCTTTGATAATATCTTCTTTCATTGTTTTTGCCGAAAGGAAAAATAACGGGATATCTGGATTGATGTCTCGGATATCTTTGGCCAATGTAAATCCATCTACATTAGGCATCATAATATCAAGAAGACAAAGATCGAATTTTTCCCTCTGAAAAGCAGCCAAACCCAATCGGCCATCTCTTTCTAACACTACATCGTAATCATTTAGTTCGAGGTAATTCTTAAGTACCATCCCTAAATTTGGATCGTCTTCGCAGAGTAAAATTTTTGGTTTTGAAGTTTCTGTAGCCATAGAAAGATGTTTCAGCAAATAAACTTATTCCATTTGATTTTTTAACAACAAGGCCAGTAAAGTTTTGTTAATAACCATATACTGTACTAGTTTCTCTAGGAATTTCAGTTTTTCAGGGTTTAGGTTAAATCCCGTTTTTAAGCATAAAAAAGGTTTTAAGTTCTAATAAACAGTGTTATACATATAAAGAAAATTATATATTCATTAGGATTTAGCGTAGAACGGTGTTCTACTTGTTTTCGCTTCGGTTATCCCCAATGCCTATATGTTAGGTGGAGTATTAGGGCGGGGATATGCTTATTTTTTTATTTTGAGTTTCCCATCACTGGCTTCCTCAATTTCTTTTTCATCCAGTAGTGTACGGAGAACGTTGAGTACGTTATCATTGGGGCCTAACATTAATTCAAGTAATTGTTCTGTTGTTTTCTCCTCTTTTACAAGTTCTTTTTTGATGTTATCGATAATAGTGGATTTGGAAATCTTTTGTTTTTTCTTACAAACATCACAATGTCCACATTCATCAACTTCATCTCCAAAATAGTGGCATAGTTGTTTGCTTCTGCACGTTGTTTTATTTTCAATATAATTTACCATTGCTTCTATTCGGGCTGAATAGGCTTCTTTTCTTTTATAGTATCGTTCAAAGTTGATAGGTAGGTCTTCCGTTTTAACTCTATTTTGCAACATACGAACTTGTGGATGATCTTTGCTAGGAGTATAATGTACGATGCCTTGATGGTGTAAAAATTCCAGTATTGTTTTTACATGTTCATCCGGTCTTCTCACGATTTTGCAAACTTGTCGTTCAAATATAGATGTAGGCTGATCCCAAATGCCACTATAGGTTCTTAAAAGGGCTTTGATCACAGGTTCTGTTTCAGGATAGGTTTCTTCCATCCATTCGATTGTATTACGATCGGTAGTAAATTGGAGTTTAGACGGTATGAACAGCTGTTCTGTCAGTAGTAAAATATTTTCCTGTTCCAGTGTCTGTAAAGCATAAATCGTTTCAATGGTAGGCAGTGAGAATCGTTTAGTGAATTCCGACATATCGAAGTCAAAAAAGCGTCCTTCACCTAAGCCTGCAGGTAAACTAAAGTAATTACATAGCGCCTCATATGTTTTTCGGATCACCTGTATAGATGGATATCTGGTTTCAGGTAATTGTTTCAGCTCATGAGCTGTTTGATCATCCGTTAACAATATACCCCAGGCCTTCTCCCCATCTCGACCACCTCTGCCCGCTTCCTGATAATAATGTTCAGGTGAATCCGGACAATCTATATGTATAACAGTTCTTACATCAGGTTTATCAATACCCATCCCAAATGCATTGGTGCAAACGATAAATTGTATTTCACCTTTGATCCAGGCATTTTGCTTTGCATTACGAACTTCTTGTACTAATCCGGCATGATAGAAATCGGCACTGATTTTTTCCCCTTGTAATAATGATGCGATCTCTTGTGTTCTTCGTCTGCTTTTACAATAAACAATACCCGATCCCTTCGCGTTCTTAACAAGTTTCAGTAAAGTATGCAGCTTTGTGGAGGCATGCATCACATGATACGATAGATTAGCTCTGGCAAAGCTTCCGCAATACAGATGATCCTGATTTTTGAATTTCAATTGATCCATCATGTCTTTACGTACTTCTGGAGTTGCGGATGCCGTAAGTGCTAAAATGGGAACATTAGGTTTATATTTTCGTATTCTAGCAATTTCCAAATACGAGGGTCTGAAGTCATAGCCCCATTGTGAAATACAATGTGCTTCATCAACCGCGATAAAGCTAATCGGCATATTGGGCAAGTATTCCAAAAAAAGAGGTGATAATAACCTTTCAGGTGAGCAATATAGAAAAGTATATTTTCCAGAATTAGCTTTTTGAAGTGTATCTCTGATTTGTTCGCTTGTCATTCCCGTGAACAGCGACAAAGCGGGAATATTTCTTCGCTCTAAATTTTCAACTTGGTCTTTCATCAAAGCAATCAAGGGAGAGATGACAATGCAAAGTCCAGGCTGAGCTAAGGCAGGAACCTGAAAACATATAGATTTCCCTCCGCCGGTGGGGAGAAGTGCCAGTGTATCTTGTTTGGCTAATATAGAATGAATGATTTCTTCCTGTAAAGGGCGAAAGGCATCGTATCCCCAATATTGTTTTAATATCTCTTTTGGTTCTGTATGCACGAGCGAATTTAATCTACCTTTTTCACAAACAACCGGATTGAATTAGCTGCCAGTACCACATCGCTTAATCCCATGGCTAATGCTGCTAATCCTGGAACGAGGAATCCAAATGCTGCAATAGGAATAGCTATAATATTATAGAAAAATGCCCAAAATAAATTTTGTTTCACCGTTAGGAATGTATGTTTTCCTAAGCCTAGTGCCGTTGGTAAATTCTTGAGACCATGTTGCATCAATACTACATGGGCAGATTGCATGGCTATTTCTGTAGCCTCACTCATCGAAATACCAATTGTCGCTTTGGCTAGAGCAGGTGCATCATTGATCCCATCTCCAACCATGGCTGTTGGCAGTGCAGCATTTAATTCTGCAATCTTTTCCAGTTTTTGTTCTGGTGTTTTTTCTGCATATACCTCATCCATTCCCAGTTCAGCTGCTATTTGACGACACGGTTCATAACGGTCGCCACTTAGCATGATCGTTTTGATACCCTGCTTTTTCAATACTCGGATCATTTCTGGAATTTCAGGACGGATCTCATCTTCCAGATCAATTACACCTAACAATTGAGCATTTCGGATAACATAAACATTATGTTTTACCTCTGTAACGGATGAAGGAGAGGTATGATATGAGCCAGCAGAATAGGTATTCCCCTCTCTATCCATGGCTTTCATTCCCAATCCTTTCACTTCTTCTATCTTTTGCCAGCGTAGATCATTTTTGGTTTTCCAGGCTGCAGTTATAGATCGCGCAATTGGGTGATTGGAATATTTTTCCAGTGAAAAAACAATTCTTTTGAATTCTTCTTCATCCAGTTGATTGTCCAACACCTGGAATGACGCTATTCTGAATTTACCGGTAGTCAGGGTACCGGTTTTATCAAAAACAATCTGTTTGATATTCTTAAAATTCTCGAGGCTGGTGGCATTTCGATAAAGAATTCCATTTCTTGCCCCCCTTCCTAATCCAACAGCAATTGCAGCCGGTGTTGCCAATCCCATGGCACATGGACACGAAATAACCAAAACAGCTATACTTCTCATTAAGGCCTGTGTGAAATCATCCAATATGAGCCAGTTTCCGACTAGTGTTATAAGGGCAATGCCTACCACAACCGGAACGAAGATCGCACTGATCTTATCAGCGAGCTGTTGCACAGGAGGTTTTTCTCCCTGTGCCTGTTTCACCATTCTTAAAATGTTGGATAATACAGTATTATCACCTGTGGCAGTGACCATAGCTTTGATTACTCCACTTTCCAAAACACTACCTCCAATCAAGGCATCTTTTGCTGTTTTATGAACTGGAATACTTTCTCCGGTTATGATCGCCTCATTAACTTCCGTTTCCCCCGATAAAATTTTACAATCTATAGGAACCTGTTCACCCGTTTTAATAAGGATGAGATCACCTACTTTCAATTGCGTATTTTCAATTGGGAAGACCACTTCTTGATGTTGGTCATCGAAAGCGATCATGTTGGCCATCACTTTTTGTGATTTAGCCAATTTTTTCAATGCCCGCTGCGTAGATTCAATAGATGCTCCTTCAAGATATTCTCCAAAAAAAACAAGGGTAATGATCGTAGCCGCGGTCTCAAAAAATAAGTAATCTGGTCCCAGCCCCAGTATGGCACCTGTTAGGCTATAAACGAATGCAGAGCTTGCTCCAAGAGCTACCAGTACATTCATGTTTGGGATACCATTACGTAAACTCTTGATAGCACTCTTCCCAAAATATTTCATGCCCACAATAAAAACCGGCATACAAATCGCTAATTGTATCCACGGATTCATCAACCAATGTATAGGAAGTATCTGATCGAACATGTGTAATAGTAATACACAGGTAAAGGGCAGACAAAACAGAAAGCGACGAAAATGATTATATAAAAAAGGTTTTTTGCGTTGAGTATTTCCCTCTTTATCTCCTACCACGTGATAACCAAGTTCCTGAATTCCTTTTTTTAAGGAATCCGGAACAGATCCCTCTGTTATCTCGAAGGATACATCACCATCAATTGGATTGACATTTATATTTTGTTGTCCCTGATTTTCGAGGTATTTTCTGATCGTAAGGGCACAGTTGGCACATGTCATGCCTTCTACCTTCCATTGAACCGTTTCCATGCCTATAAAGTTACGACATCAAACAGGCAAAACGTGAGGGTACTTTATTCATTTAAGGAATCTCACGTAATTTCGACTTGAAATGAACGATGCATCATTACGATATACATTGGAAGAGATCCAGAAAGCCGGGAACTGGTTATGGGAACTAATGCAACAAAATCGGGTAATTGCCCTACATGGTTCAATGGGTGCCGGAAAAACCACCCTAGTTCATACTTTGTGCAGTCAGCTTGAAGTTAAAGATCCTGTGAGTAGTCCAACTTTTTCCCTGATCAATGAATATCAGCTTCCGGGTATGGAAAAAATGTATCATATCGATCTGTACCGTATTCGTAATGAGCAGGAGGCTTTAGATGCGGGAATTGAAGATGCACTATACTCAGGAGCCTACTGCATTGTGGAATGGCCGGAAAAGGCACCTGGAATTTTCCCGGAAGATACGCTTCATGTAACCATTACTATTCATGACGACCTAACCCGGATCATCAATCTTAATTCGTAACTTACCTTATATTTTATCCAAATCTCATGTCGAAAGGTAAATCCATAGTTAGTGCATCGTTTAATTACGAAACCTTAGAAGAAACCTTGGATGTTAAGCCAGGTAATCAGCCTCTGGTAATTGGATTACCCAAGGAAACAGATTTTCAGGAAAACCGAATCTCCCTAACTCCTGATGCTGTATCTGTTCTTGTCAATAATGGCCATCGGGTGGTTGTGGAACATAAAGCAGGTGAAGGAGCCCATTACTCAGATAAAGATTACAGCGAAGCTGGTGCTGTTATCGCCTATGATAAAAAAGAAGTATTCAATTGCGGAATGATCATCAAATCAGCACCCGTTAGTGAAGCGGAAACAGAATTGCTTTTACCGGAACAAGTACTCATCTCTCCAATCCATCTTCCTGTCATGAAAACGGAGATTTTGGAAAAGATGATGGCCAAAAAGATCACCGCGTTATCTTTTGAAAATCTTAAAGATGATTCTGGACATAATCCCATAGTCAGGAGTATGAGTGAGATCGCGGGAAGTGCTGTGATGTTGATTGCCGGACAATATTTATCTAGTTTCAATAAAGGTAAGGGTGTATTATTAGGAGGTATTTCAGGTATTCCACCTACTAAAGTGATCATTATCGGTGCTGGTATTGTGGGTGAATATGCAGCCCGTGCTGCTATGGCTCTAGGAGCCAGTGTGAAAATTTTTGATAATAATATTTATAAGTTAAAGAGACTACAGAATAATATTGGAACGAGATTATGGACATCTGTAATTGAACCCAAAATTCTGGCTAAACAATTAAAGACGTGTGACGTAGCTGTTGGGGCCCTTTCTTCTTCCGGTGGCAGAACACCTATTGTGGTAACCGAAGAGATGGTTTCAATTATGCGACCCGGGTCTGTGATTGTTGATGTCAGTATCGACCGAGGAGGATGTTTTGAAACTTCAGAAATCACATCACATGAGCAACCGATCATTAAAAAATTTGATGTAATCCATTATTGCGTTCCGAATATTCCATCTGGTTTTGCCCGTACCGCTTCACATGCAGTCAGTAATGTATTGATGCCGTTGATTCTTGAAGTAAGTGATGAAGGGGGGTTAGAAAATCTTATCTGGCATAAATTTAATATTCGAAACGGCATTTATTTATTTAAAGGGGCATTAACGAATTTCCATCTTAGTCAGCGCTTTAATTTAAAATTTACCGATCTGAATTTACTGATTGCTTCACAGCGCTGATGTTTTTTTGAATTCTTGTATATCGATCTTTTCTTGACAAAAGGAAAATTCTGTTTTATCGTTACTGCTAACCATAACGCAACGTTCTTTAGTATATGTTTCGATAAGATGATGATAGAGAACAATTCCTTTTTCATCCAGGTTAGTACAAGGTTCATCTAGCAGTATAAAAGGGCAGTTGGACAAAATACACTGAGCCAGTTTTATGCGTTGTTTCATCCCGCTGCTATAATTACGTATTTGTTTATGGGCAGCGTGGTCAAGCTCAACTTTATGTAAAATTGTATTGGCATCCCAGTTATTGAGGAAAGGTTTGAATTTACTATGAAATTCAAGGAATTCCGCTCCTGTCATTTCTTCGATCAATTCTAAATAGGGTGCCGCTAAACTAACCAGTTTGAATGCATCATCTGTAGCAGGCTGATCATTAATGATGATCTTACCTTCATTAAGGATTAAAGATCCTGCAATAACTTGAAGAAGTGTTGACTTGCCAGATCCATTTGCTCCGGTAATAGCATATGAGTTGCCCGTTAGAAACTCAAGATTGAGCTGTCTGAATATCCATTCTCTGTTGTATCTTTTTCCTGCATCAATCAGTGAGATCTTCATCTAAACTATTTTTGGAGAAGCGTTTAATGATACCTCTTCCGCTTTGATGGATAAAGGTTACGATCTCATCTTTTTCATCTGATGCTGGAAATTCTTCATCAATGTATCGAATCGCTTGAGTAGTGTTTAAACCCTTGTTATAGATAAAGCGATAGATCTCCAGTACATGGTTGATTTGTTCTATAGAAAATCCTTTTCTTTTTAATCCAACCGAGTTCACTCCTGCATAGCTAAGGGGAGTGCGTCCTGCTTTAATATATGGGGGCACATCTTTACTTACCAGAGAACCACCGGCGATGAATGAGTATTTACCAATTTTTACAAATTGATGTACGGCGCACATACCCGCTAGTATGGCATAATCGTCCATGATAACGTGACCAGCCATTTGCGTGTTATTACTCATGATGCAGTGGTTGCCTATAATGCAGTCGTGCGCAATATGGCTGTAGGCCATGATCAGGCAGTTATTACCAACGATGGTTTTCCATCGATCTTTTGTTCCTCGATGAATAGTCACAAATTCACGTATGGTAGTATTATTTCCGATTTCAACAGTAGTAGCTTCCCCTTCGAACTTTAGGTCCTGTGGACTGGCAGCGATAACGGCACCTGGAAATATGCGGCAGTTATTGCCAATACGGGCACCTTCCATTATGGTTACGTTACTGCCGATCCAGGTGCCTTCACCAATTTCAACATTTGGATGAATGACCGTGAAAGGATCGATTTTTACGTTAGTTGCCAGTTTGGCGTTTGGGTGAATATATGTGTGGGGATGGATCATTATGTTTTCAAACAGTACCCTGCTTAGGTTTCATTATAAAAAATGTAGCGATTTATGCCTCTCGTTTTACCAGTTGAGCCATTAAAACCGCTTCGGTGGTTATTTTATTTCCTACATATACCGTCCCATGCATTTCAACTAAACCTCTACGGATCGGTCCCATTAGTTCCAATTTCATAATCATGGTATCACCCGGTATTACTTTGGCTTTGAATTTACAGTTATCGATTTTCACGAAATAAGTATCATATTCTCCGGGAGGTAAACAGTTTATGGCTAGTATGCCACCTGCCTGGGCCATTGCTTCTATCTGTAAAACACCGGGCATTACTGGATTCCCGGGAAAATGGCCAACAAAGAATGGTTCGTTAAACGTTACGTTTTTAATTCCAACAATATGTTTATCGCTAAGTTCAACTACTTTATCTACTAACAGGAATGGATATCTATGTGGTAATTTATTTTCTATTTGCTGTGTAGAATAAACCGGTTGAGCATTGGGATCATATACCGGAATATTCTTGACGTGCTTGTTTTTCTTGATATAGTGTTTGATCAACTTCGCAAATTCCACATTCGACGCATGTCCTGGTCGGTTAGCGATGATATGTGCTTTAATTGGATACCCAATCAAGGTTAGATCACCTACCACATCCAATAATTTATGTCGTGCAGGTTCATTTGGGAAGCGTAGTTCCAAATTATTGAGGTACCCTTCACTTTTAACTTCTATGGTATCTTTTCTGAATATTTTCGCCAGTCTTCCCATTTCCGCTTGACTAACTGGTTTATCTACTACTACAATCGCGTTGTTTATATCACCCCCTTTGATCAGGTTGTGTGCCAATAGTGCCTCTAATTCATGCAGGAAACAGAAGGTTCGGCATGAGGCGATCTCTGATCTGAATTCTTTGAGATGGGTCAGCTTAGCGTGTTGAGTACCCAGAACCGGGCTATTGAAATCGATAAGAGTCGTGACTTTATAATCAACAGACGGCATGGCTACCATCTCCACCCTTTTTTCCTCGTTGCCATAGCTGATATTGGTATCGATAGTGTACCAGCTTTTTGCAGCTTCTTGTTCAGCAACACCTGCCTTTTCAATGATTTCTATAAAAGGGTAGGAGCTTCCATCCATAATAGGGATCTCTGGACCATTGATCTCAACTAGGCAGTTATCTACTCCCATACCCGTAAGGGCAGCCAGGATATGTTCCACCGTACTCACTTTGGCGCCATTTTTTTCCAGGGTTGTCCCTCTGGACGTATCCGTAACCAAATCACAATCCGCCTCAATTACAGGTTGTCCTGGAAGATCCATTCGCTGAAAATGAATACCATATCCAGGGTTGGCAGGTTTAAGTGTCATATCCACCAATATTCCAGTGTGTAAACCTGTTCCGGAGATGCTAATTTCCTGTTTTAGAGTATGTTGTTTATCTATGTTGAAATTCGCGTCCATACAAAATATTGAAGGGGTAAAGATACGATGCCCTGAGCTATTTCAGGGTCACCTAATTTATGGATAGCCAATTTGTCAGTATAGTTGGCTTGGATGAAGCTTTATTTCGTCAATAGAGCGATTTTTTGCTCTAGCTCTTTGATTCTTTTTTCCAATTCTGGCAAGTTTCGGCTAACTGCTTGAATTCTAAGGGCTGATGTGTAGTTGAAGGCAGGAGTACCGGTTACCGCTTCCCCTTTTTTCAAGGATTTTGTAACCCCGCTCTGTCCACCAATCTTAACCCCATCTTCAATTGATATATGGCCAGCCAACCCTGCCTGTCCAGCTATCTGGACATGTTTCCCAATTTTAGTGCTGCCACTGATACCCGTTTGGGCAGCAATCACGGTATAGCTACCAATTTCCACATTATGGGCAATTTGAATAAGGTTATCGAGTTTCGCGCCTTTTCGGATAATGGTTGACCCGATAGTAGCCCTATCAATGGTACAATTCGCTCCGATCTCGACATTTTCTTCGATTACCACATTCCCAATTTGAGGAATTTTTTTATAGGTTCCGTCTGGCTGAGGAGCAAATCCAAATCCATCGCTTCCAATGATGGTTCCGGCATGAATCACCACATTCGATCCAATTTTACATCCTGGATAGATTTTTACTCCCGCATGGAGGATGGTATTTTCACCAACCTCAACATCGTTCCCAATATAAACCTGTGGATGGATCTTGGTGTTATGTCCAATTACAACATGCTCTCCTATATAGGAAAATTGTCCTACGTACAGATTTTCTCCAAGTGTAGCCGTTGCCGAAATAAAGGTTTGATCTTGGATGCCTTGTAATTGTTTCGACATCATTTCTTGATATGCTGTCAAAAGCTGGGCAAATGAGCTGTAAGCATCTGGCACACGTATCAGGGTTGCTGAAATGGGTTTTTTCAATATCAATGATTCGTTTACAATGATAACCGATGCCTGAGTAGTATATAAGTAATCTTCGTATTTAGGATTGGCCAAAAAAGATAATTGACCCGGAAGGGCTTCTTCTATCTTCCCAAAATCACTTACCGTGACGCCACCATTCCCTTCAATTTTTCCATTTATGATGGCAGCGATTTGTTCAGCATTGATTTGCATAATTACAATTGAAAGGGTGACCTAGCCCACGTAGCAAAGATAAAATTTTTTGATGGGCTTGGATAAGGTTTCATGGATCAGTGCATTTTCAACTTGAGAGATATCCTTGATCGTTCCATCTTTAAAGAGGATTTGAATATGTTCAACATGAGGATCGTAAAGGCGATTAACCGCTTCTCCGGTGAAACATAGAAATGCGGCTTCTTGTAAAGAGGTATCTGTTTTGTCTGCAGATTCCTTTTTTTTCTGACTCAACCATGTTTCCTCAATTGGAGTAGCTTGAAGCTTCACTTTGAGAAGTTTTCTATCCAACACGGATTTACATAAATAGGAAAGGGTTTTGTCGGTATGATGATACCATTTTTTCAAGGCGGAGATGACATCTGTATCATCTAAGGAAGTGAATTGCTCTAAATGTTTACCCATATCGCCGGATAATTCTCCTGAAAGAAAACGAGTCAACGGCCCGTCAGTGTGAATGCTGGTATCGCCCTGAAGCAATAGATATTTTGCTCTTTCCAATATTTTTACCAGCATCATTTCTGCAGCTAATACTGTTTTATGTAAATAGGCCTGCCAATACATCAATCTTCTCGCCACCAAAAACTTCTCTATTGAATAGATGCCTTTTTCTTCCACAACCAGCTCTCCATTATGTACGGTCAGCATTTTTATGATACGATCATATCCGATTACCCCTTCATTTACCCCGGTAAAAAAGCTATCACGGGTGAGATAGTCCATCCTATCCACATCTAATTGACCAGAGATCAATTGATGCAGAAATTTTTTAGGGTACTTACCGGTGAAGATGTCTATCGCCAATGTTAATCGGCCTTCGTATTGTTCATTTAGTTCATGCATCAGCAACAATGAGATCTCTTCATGATGCATATTTTCAATCAGTACATGTTCGAGTGCGTGCGAAAATGGTCCGTGACCAACATCATGGAGCAGTATAGCTATTTTAGCCGCGATCTCTTCTTCTTTGCTGATGTCTGTCCCTTTGTTCCGAAGTTCAGTGATGGCTAGCCCCATTAAATGATAGGCACCTAAAGCATGATGCAAACGAGTATGTACTGCTCCTGGATATACCAGATATGCCAAAGCCATCTGCTTGATTCGGCGAAGACGTTGAAAATAGGGATGTGTTATGATCTCAAAGATCAGGGAGTCGTCAATAGTGATGAATCCATAAACAGGATCATTTATGATTTTTCTAAATGCCATTATTGTTAAAATTAACGATCATGAGTTGTAAAGGTATAAAGCAGATTACGGAAATTGTAACTTTAGCAGCATATTAACGATGAACGGGGTTATTTATGGCTATACCGATGATTTTATGGGTAGATGACGAACTGGAGAGTTTACAATCTCAGAAAAAATTTCTGGAAACCAAGGGTTACAAAGTGCATACCCTTAGCAATGGGTATGATGCCCTGGATTATGTGAGAGAAAATCCGGTTGATGTGGTTTTGCTGGATGAATCCATGCCGGGAATCAGTGGACTTGAGACGCTCAGTCGGATCAAATCCATCAATAGCAGTTTGCCAGTAGTCATGATCACGAAGAATGAAACGGAGAATCTAATGGATGAGGCTATCGGTTCCCAGATAAGTGATTATTTGATTAAGCCTGTCAATCCTAATCAAGTTTTACTCAGTTTGAAGAAAATAATTGATAATAAACGTTTGGTGGCAGAGAAAACCTTAACAGCATACCAACAACAGTTCCGCGAATTATTCACCGCACTGAATAGTCAGCCCGATTATAATCAGTGGATGGACATTTATCGGAAGCTGGTATTTTGGGAATTGGAAATGAGTAAGAGTGAGAATCCTGAACTGCTTGAAATATTAGAATCACAAAAAAATGAGGCAAATACAGCATTCTTTAAGTTTATCAGTAAGCATTATCTATCCTGGGTTCATCCAAAATCAATGGAATCTCCGATTCTGAGTAATACCTTATTTCGATTTAAAATCCTTCCACATATTGAAAAATCTGTTCCAACGATTTGGCTCTTGATTGATAATCTTCGCTTTGATCAGTGGAAAATACTACAGCCAATATTTGCTGAACTTTTTCACATAATGGAAGAAGAAACATTTTATAGTATTTTACCTACCGCCACACAATACAGTAGAAATGCTGTTTTTGCCGGATTGATGCCAGCTGAGATCGAGCATAAATTTCCTAACTTATGGAAGAATGATGAAGAGGAAGGAGGGAAAAATCTGCATGAAGAAGATTTTTTTCGTGAACAACTTAAATCGTTGAAGCGAGATGATATCAAGTTCTCCTACCAAAAAATTCTTAGTAATCAGGAGGCTCAGCGATTAGTAGATCATGCACACAATTTATTGAACCAGGATCTTAGTATAGTCGTTTATAATTTTGTGGATATGTTAAGCCATGCTCGAACTGAAATGGAGGTTTTAAAAGAATTGGCCAGTGATGAAGCGAGTTACAGAAGCTTAACCCATAGCTGGTTTGTTCATTCTCCACTTCATCAAGTATTAAAAAAAATCAGTGATAAAAAATTCAATCTTATCGTTTCTACTGACCATGGAAGTGTTCGGGTCAATAAGCCTTGTAAAGTAATTGGAGATAAACTAACTACTGCGAATCTTCGATATAAGCATGGTAGAAACCTGAATTACGCATCACATGATGTTTTTAGCGTAAAAGAACCTAAAGATGCTGGCTTGCCTATACCAACGGTAAACTCTTCATTCATATTTGCAAAAGAAGACAGCTATTTGTGTTATCCGAACAATTACAATCATTATGTGAATTATTTTCGAAATACGTTTCAGCATGGTGGTATCTCAATGGAAGAGATGATCATACCTGTGATTCGTATGCAGACCAAAGGAAGTTAATTTAACCATAAACACACCATGGATGCGCCTTTCATGGGTGGAGGGCAGATTACTTGCCCTTTGTTGTAGATCATCAATTCTCCATCAGCACCGAGATCCCAAAGTTTGCCGCGTAGGGATACAGTCATTCCAAAAGGCGTATTGATCTTTTTTATTCTGGTGGGCATGGTGTATTTGAGCCAGGCATCTTGTAATGTTATCTTCCCAATATCATCCTTATTCACATCAGCAGGAGTATTAAATCCGCTATATCCCAACCATGTTGAATTCATGGAATAATCAGATTTTGTATATGATGGCACCGCAATAAAGGTCAAACCATCCTGCTTAACGTTTTCATATGAGGCTGGATACCACGAATCAGCACATATCATCACCGATGTTTTTCCAATCGGTAGTTCATACACGGGTAAATCGGATGGGTTACAGCGGATTACAAAAGGAAGTTCGTCATCTATTGGAAAGGCCTTACGGGTAAGCGTTGGGTGCAGGCTTCCATCTGGATTAAATACTGCTGTTATGTTTTCCAGGGATCCGTTTTTTACGATGATCTTATTTTTTTTAACAGTTGGCTTCTGCAATAATGTGGAGCCAGCTATAATGGTTACGCCGTATTTTTTAGAAAGTTCACTGAATACTTCTGTATAAACTTTCGCCATTTTTTTTCCTTTTGCTGCAAAAACGGAATGTTTCACTTTATCTGTTGCAGAATCAGGAGACATAAACCACGAAGTGATATAGCTGAAGAAGTTTGAAGTAACAAAAGTGGTGAGTGCCTTATCGATCGTGGTGTCCGAATAAACGGATCTTTTTTCTCCTTCCACTACCAACCATGCGCCTATATATTCAGGAAAGATTACAACGGTTTTAGGAGTTAACCAGTTTTGTTTTTTACATTCCCATAGATATCCGTCGAGCTTGGCGAAAAAATGTTCTTTTGTAGAATAATCATTGGGTATCATGTAAGTATTGATGCCAATCACATTACCTTTTCCAGCATCAGTATTTACTACAAAACTACTATCAATATGCAATTGAGGAGTAATAGGAGCGGGTGTTCTACCCGTGATAGACCAAAGGAAATATCCTATCAAAAAACCGACTAAGCAGACAGCACTAATGCTAAAGACTTTTTTCATCCCATTTGCAATTTAATGCAATGCCACTAAAATCTGCTTTACTGTTGAATGGGGTTCCCAAAGCACGTATTTTCTTCAATCTTATGATGAATCTTCAGGTATTCGACCCGAATTAGCGGCTTTTTTGCTTTTTACCGTTCTATATGCTTTAAAATATTATTCACATTCAAGGTTGTGAATGTAGAAAAGTTTAACGGAAATGGCTTTAGGAAAGAAAGCTGTATCAGTACATTTGTACAAACATAGGTGCATGAGTATTAAGATGAATCCTGCTACGCTGACCAAGATTGAAAAGCTTATTGAAGAAGCAGGATATATCATTCGTTATGAAAGAGGAACCTTCCAAAGTGGCTATTGTATTCTGGAACAAAAAAAGGTAATTGTTCTGAATAAGTTCCTTCAAACTGAGGGCCGCATCAATACGTTGATTGATCTTTTGTCTGTTCTGAACATAGAACCAACACATCTCTCTCCAGATAATCGTAAGTTCTATGATGAACTACCTATAGGGCAGGAAGAGGCATAAGGATCCTGGCATTGTTTTGAACTATCCAACGCTTCATATTAATTTTTTGGGAACAGGCACAAGCAGTGGTGTGCCGATGATCGGTTGTGATTGTGTGGTGTGCACATCAACCAATACACTTGACAATCGTTTACGAAGCAGTGTGATGATATCATCATCCACTACGTCTTTAGTTATTGATACCACGCCAGACTTCCGATATCAGATGTTACGAACATCTACTAAGCATCTTGATGCGTTGTTGTTTACCCATCCTCATAAAGATCATATTGCGGGATTAGATGACATCCGGGCTTTTAATTTTTTTATGAATAAGCCTATGGAAATATATGCCAATGCATTGACTGAAGAAGCATTGCGGAGAGATTTCTATTATGCATTTACAGAAAGAAAGTATCCTGGTGTTCCGGAAATCAATATGAATAAGATAGCTGAAGATCCATTTATGGTAGGGGATATACCGGTAATACCAATTGAAGTTTGGCATATGAAAATGCCGGTTCTAGGGTTTAGGTTTGGGTCATTCACCTATATCACAGATGCTAACCGGATTGAAGAAAAATCAAAAGACCTTATACGAGGTTCTGAAGTATTGATTGTTAATGCACTGCGCAAAGAGCCCCATATTTCCCACTTTACCTTGCAAGAGGCTGTAGCTTTAGTAAAAGAGTTAGGCATCCCCAAAGCCTATTTTACCCATATCTCTCATCAGCTAGGATTGCATGTTGATATCAATAAAGAACTACCAGAGGGCATAGAGTTAGCGTATGATGGGTTAATGATAACCCTTTAATTATTTCCTAAATCCCCATCAGGGGAAATTTACCTTTTCTTTTTGCTGAAAAAACATGTTTTTCCCGGTATTAATCGCGGATTTGTTTTTTTATTAAAGTGAAATTTTGGATCAAAAAACTATGAAAGAATGGTTGATTGAATATTTTACGATTCCCCGCAAAGAAAGATTGGGGATCTTGACATTCCTTACGTTGATAGGTATGGTTTGGCTCATTCCGTATTTATGGAAGGCAGCTGAAAAGGCAGATGCCAAATACTATTTTTCAAAGGCGGAACGGCTTTCTCCTACGGTATTAAATCCTACGATCAGTTTACGTGAGTTTAATCCAAATACAATATCAGATGCTGATTGGATAAGTTTAGGAGTTCCCCAGCGTTCTGTGAATATGATCAGAAACTACTTGAACAAGGGTGGGCGTTTTCGAAAGCCAGAGCAGTTAATGACCATTTATGGAATAGATACGAATATTGCCCAAACGTTAATTCCATATGTGAAGATTGAAGAAGAGAAAAAAGCATCGTTCAATAAAGAGCAATATGAACTTGACTTTAGCAGTATTGATCCAAAATTCAGAAAACCCCCGCAGAAAACTATAACAACATTGGATATAAATACGACGGACTCAGCTTCCTTAGAATCCTTACCTTGGATTGGGGAAAAATTAGCATCAAGGATAATTAAATTCAGAGATGCTTGTGGCGGTTTTTATACTATTGATCAGATTGCTGGTATTTACGGTGTTTCGGATACAGCATTTCTTCATTTTCGTTCCTATTTGCGTGTTGGCAATAAAGGAATTCGGAAATTGAATATTAATACGGATCCTGCCGATAGTTTAGCCAGGCACCCTTACATGCAATATCGTCAGGCTAAGGCACTGGTAGCCTACCGAAATCAGCACGGCAAATTAAAAAATAGGCAGGAGTTGCTCTCCATTCCTGTTTTTGATCAGGTATGGCTGGACAAAATAGAACCGTATTTAATTTTTTAAATATTGCTGATAAAATATGAAGAAGATGATTTGGCAGGTTATTCCAAAAAATCATCTTCTTTTTTGATACTGTATTTGCTGAATAGTTTATCAATGGCTCCAGAAAAGATGGGAAACTTTTCTTTTGCATAATCGCGGATTATGCTAATGGCTTTTGATGCCTGATCCTCTGTAAGTCCTGCGGCCATTAATTTAGCGATTAACTCTTGCACTATAATAGGGATTGAATCTTTTTGGATTAAGCCACTTTTAGTACACTCATTTTTGACTTGTCGAATTTGTGTACGGCATAATCAAGAGTGAGTTTGAATTTCTTTTCTTTTGAAGAAGGCATTTCAAACATCGCATCTGTTAGAATACTTTCGCAAATAGAGCGCAGTCCTCTAGCTCCTAATTTATATTCAACTGCTTTTGAAACCATGAAGTCAAGAACAGGTTTTTCAATTTCAAGTTCAATACCCTCCAGTTCAAAAAGTTTTGTGTATTGTTTGATCAGAGAATTCTTAGGTTCTGTTAAAATTGCTCTTAAGGTTTCGGCATCTAATGGGCTGAGATACGTAACTACGGGTAAACGTCCAAGTAGTTCTGGTATCAGGCCGAAAGATTTGAGATCTTGTGCATTCACAAATTGCAGTAAGTTCTTTTTCATTTCCTCCTGCTCATTCTTATTCACATTGAATCCAATGGAGTTGGTATTGACTCTTCGGGCAATGATTTTATCTATACCATCAAAGGCGCCTCCGCAAATAAAGAGTATATTTTGTGTATTTACTTTGATCAATTTTTGTTCTGGATGTTTTCTTCCTCCCTGCGGTGGTACCAGAACCTCTGTTCCTTCCAGAAGTTTTAATAAACCTTGTTGAACCCCTTCACCGCTAACATCTCGTGTAATCGATGGATTATCACCCTTTCTTGCAATTTTATCAATCTCGTCGATATAAACAATGCCTTTTTCCGCAGCAGTTACATCGTAATTGCAGACCTGCAATAAGCGCGTCAGGATTGATTCAACATCTTCTCCTACGTAGCCCGCCTCTGTAAATACGGTAGCATCAACAATAGCGAAAGGGACATTCAATAATTTGGCGATGGTTTTTGCCAATAAGGTTTTACCAGTTCCCGTTTCGCCAACCATTACAATATTGCTTTTATCGATCTCGATATCGTTTTCAGCCTGTTTATACTGTAAACGTTTATAATGATTATATACCGCAACAGCCATTACTTTTTTAGCGTCATCCTGGCCAATAATATATTCATCAAGGAAGCGCTTGATCTCAACCGGTTTCTTTACGGTCAATTTGAATTGAGACGTAGCGGCATCATGGCGCATTTGCAATTCCTGATCAATGATCTCCCGGGCATGGTCAACACAATTTTCACAAATATGGCCATCCTGTCCGGCAATAAGTATTTTAACTTCTTCCCGGCTTCTCCCACAAAAAGAACAATGTAACGTTGACTTAGCCATAGCAAAATTTCAAATATTAAAATTAGCATAAAAAAACGGGCTTTTCGGCCCGTTTTACCTCTTAGTATCCCTAAAATTAGGTAGAAAATAGGTTAGAGCGTACGAACTACACCATCAACTATGCCATATTTCACCGATTCTTCGGCATCCATCCAGTAATCACGGTCAAAATCCTTTATAACTTTTTCAAATGGCTGACTGCAATTATCTGCCAGGATCTTGGCTCCTAATTCCTTGATTTTACGTATCTGCTCTGCCATGATCTCGAGGTCGGCAGACGTTCCTCTTCCTCCACCACTGGGTTGGTGAATCATGACTTCACCATGCGGGAAGATGAAGCGGCGACCTTTAGCCCCTCCACTCAATAATATAGATCCCATTGATGCTGCCATTCCCATACATACCGTTGAAACTGGTGAGCTGATCATTTGCATGGTATCGTAGATGACCATTCCACTGGTTACTACACCTCCCGGGCTATTGATATAAAAGGTGATCTCTTTTCCTGGATCGATGGCTTCCAAGTACATTAGGCGAGCAGTAATATCTTTCGCACTGCGATCATCAACTGGTCCCCATAAGAATACCTTACGTTGTTCGATGAATTTCTTGTCGAATTGTGCGGTGCTGAACATTTTTTCCATAGGATTCTCTGGAAGTTTCGGCTCATCGTCTTCTTCCATTCTGAATCGATTTCTACTCTTCATATAATCCATAGTACAGTACTTAATTATTTTTGTTTAGCTGGATTGGTTAGTAATACTTCATCAACCAAACCATATTCTTTTGCTTCCTGTGCCGTCATCCAAAAATCACGATCGAAATCTGCTGCGATCCGATCAACGTCCTGCCCGCTATGTGCGGCAACCACTTCATAGAGTTCGCGTTTCAGTTTTTTTACTTGATTGACGGTGATCTCAATATCTGATGCTTGTCCGCCTGCTCCTGCACTTGGTTGATGCATCATGATACGTGAATGTTTTAAAGCCGTTCGTTTTCCATGAGCACCAGCACACATCAATACGGCCGCCATACTGGCAGCAACACCTATGGTGATGGTAGATACATCTGGAGTAACGTATTGCATGGTATCATAAACACCTAATCCTGCATAAACAGATCCACCCGGGCTATTTATATACATCTGGATGTCACGCTGCCTGTCTGTGCTGTCCAGAAAAAGAAGTTGTGCGGTAATGATATTGGCAACTTCATCGGTGATTGGATAGCCGAGAAAAATGATACGATCCATCATAAGGCGGCTATATACATCCATTACGGCAATATTCATTGGCCTTTCTTCAATAATATTCGGCGTTAGGTTAGTCACCATATGATTGGTATATCCATGCAATGTATTACTGGAAATACCCCGGTGCTTTACCGCATATTTTTCAAATTCTTTTCCGAGATCCATAATCGGTATTTTTAATAATGTGGCAATTTAAATCATTTGCTGCTCTAAAATCATGCTAAAGGGTAAAATGCGACAAACTGTCCCTTTTTGCCGGAAACCAGCTAAAGAAACAGTTTGTGCAGCAATGACCGTCGGACCATTGCATTAAAATAGTTGACTATTAATGGTGGTGTTCCTGCTGTAATTTCATGAAATCATCAGCAGAAATTGACTTCCCAGCAGTTTTTACCTGGGCTGCCGACCATTCAAAAACTTTTTCTGTAATCAAACGACGATAGGCGCTTTCCATTTGCTGTTCATCCTGCATCATACGATCAACGTAACTATCTAGCCATCCGAGGTTATCTCCACCAAGGTTCATACCTCCAAAATACCCTAAAAGCTGCTCACGCATATGTACTTTTAACTCTTCTGGATTCACATCAAGATTATTATCTCTGACAATCTTATCAGAGATCAACGTCCACTGCAATTGATTTAAGAAAGTTGGAAATTCAGCTTCGACTTCAGATTCTGTTTTTGGCTTTTCACCTCCAGTTTGCATCCAGCGTTTTAGGAAACTTTCCGGGTATTCTATTTTCACATCATCCAGAAATTTGTGGTACAATTCATGGTGAAGGAAATTAACAGCTTGTTTACTCCACTGCGCAGCGATCTCTTCTTGGATAGCCTGACGGAATTCAGCTTCTGATTTTACTTCTTTAGTCGGGAATGCCTCTTTGAAGAATTCTTCATTCAATTCACGTTTCTCAACAAGACCAACTTTTGCAATTGACATTTTGAAATATTGATCCAATTCACTAGGGTTGCTTGCATCTACACCAAGGTCTTTTACAAGCCACTCTCTTTCTTTTTCATCAAATGCTGAACTCAGTTGCAATACAACATGATCATCTTTTTTCAGTCCCATCAATTTCTTCTGAAACGAAGGGGTGAAGTATTTTACTAAAAGTGAATTTTCTTTTTTGGCTGTCCCTTCTGCAACATTTCCTGACTCATCAGCAGCTTCAAATACAACATTCAGGACGTTATCTTCACAGGTTACGGTTTCAGGCTCCGACATTTTGCCTAAGCGCTGGCGTAAGCGATCTGACTCTTCATCTATCATAGAATTGGTTACCTCTACTTCATACTTAGTCAAAGTCCATTTGCTAAGATCCAGCGATACTTCAGGTTTAAGTCCAATTTCAAACGTAAACGTATAATCACCAGGTTCATTCATATTGAAATGGCTGATGTTATTGTCAGCACCCGGCAATGGTTGTGCGAATATGTCTAGCTTTTCTGATTTCAAGTAATTCATCAGATGCTGTTCTACAGAGCGTAATACCTCATCAGCAAAAAGTGCAGGGCCATGCATTTTACGGATAACTCCAGTTGGAACCATTCCCTTGCGAAACCCTGGGATATTTGCCTGTTTAGCATACTGCTTCAGATTTTTTTCAAAACCGGCAGTATAATCTTCTTTACTAACCGTAACGGTGATCTTATCGTTTAACAGACTTATGTTCTCTCTAGAAACTGTGGGCATGGTAATAAATTGACTAATTCGCTAATAGACTAACTGGCTAATGGGGATTAGCCAGAAGGATGTTAAGGTTACCCTTACCAAATTTTAAAGTGCGCATGGAGGGACTCGAACCCCCACGTCTCACGACACCAGATCCTAAGTCTGGCGCGGCTACCAATTACGCCACATGCGCTAAGGGGGCGCAAAAATACGTAAAAGGTTTGATTTTGTAAATTTTAGCAGGTAAAAAAAGGAATAGTTCCCAAAATTGCCTGAAAACTTTGGCTTTTTAAACAAAAATTCGCCAATGTCTATTCGTACATTTGATATATGGAGATGTTGGAGCAACATACGTCAGTGCCAAAATATACCCTTAATGAAGAGCAGGAGAAAAAAGAGATCGTACGTCAATACCGCGGACTGCTTAGGGTACTGAAGCCTAAACTGAAACCAGGAGATAAAGAACTGGTGCGCAGAGCTTTTGAATTGGCTGTTGATGCTCATAAAACCATGCGCCGTAAAAGTGGGGAGCCCTATATTCTACATCCTATAGCTGTTTCCAGAATTTGTGTAGAAGAAATTGGTCTTGGGGTACGTTCCAGTATTTGTGCACTTCTTCACGATACGGTTGAAGATACCGATGTATCTGTAGAAGATGTAGAACGTGAATTCGGAAGTGAAATCGCTCGGATTATTAACGGACTGACCAAGATCTCTCATGTGGTGGACAATAACTCCACCCAGCAGGCAGAGAATTTCAAGAAGATATTGTTAACGCTTACAGATGACCCAAGAGTTATTTTGATCAAACTGGCTGATCGTTTGCATAATATGCGAACGATGGACAGTATGAAGCAGGAGAAACAATTGAAGATCGCTTCAGAAACAGTTTATGTTTATGCTCCGCTCGCCCATCGTATGGGTATTTACAATATCAAGACAGAGTTGGAAGACTTGTCGATGAAATACCTGGAGCCTACTACTTACAAAGAGATCGCTCGAAAACTGGCTGAAACAAAACGTGAACGAACTCGGTACATCAACGAATTCATCAAACCGATCAAAGAGAAATTGGATAAAGCAGAATTTCAATATGAAATTCAGGGCCGTCCAAAATCCATACATTCTATTTGGAATAAGATGAAGAAAAAGGGGGTGAGTTTTGAAGAAGTGTATGATCTTTTTGCTATCAGAATCATTTTGAATTCTCCTCAAGAAAGGGAAAAAGAGGATTGTTGGAAAGTGTATTCGCTTATTACAGATATGTACACTCCTTCACCCGAACGTTTACGCGACTGGCTGAGTAATCCGAAGTCAAATGGATATGAGGCTCTGCATACCACCGTGATGGGTCCTCAAGGTAAATGGGTAGAGGTGCAGATCCGTTCAAAAAGAATGAATGAGATCGCTGAGAAGGGACTTGCGGCACATTGGAAATACAAGGAGGGCGGTGCAGATGAAGATCGATTTGATCAGTGGTTTGGTCAGATCCGTGAAATGCTATCCAATCAGGATATTGGTTCTATTGATTTTCTGCATGATTTTAAAACATCATTCCTTACTGAAGAGATCTATGTATATACGCCAAAAGGTGATGTAAAGATGCTTCCTAAAGGGTCGAGTGCTCTCGATTTCGCCTTCTCGATCCATAGTGCTGTTGGTACTAAATGTATAGGTGCAAAAGTGAATCATAAACTTGTTCCGATCTCACATGAATTAAGAAGCGGAGATCAGATCGAGATCATCACTTCGAACAAGCAAAAACCTTCAGAGGATTGGTTGAACTTTGTAGTATCAGCTAAGGCTAAGAGCAAAATAAAAGATGCGTTAAAAGAGGAAAAACGAAAAGTGGCAGAGGATGGGAAGTATCTTTTGCAACGTAAATTGGAAAATATGGGGGCGGGATTTCACACTCATAATATTGAAATCCTGACCGCTTTTTATAAACTATCCTCTGCGCTTGACCTTTATTATCGTATTGCCATTAAGACTATCGACTTGCATGAGTTAAAGGAGTTTCATGTATTAAAGGATAAGTTGGAACCTCCCAAGCCGGCAAAACAGGAACACGATCATAAATGGGATGGTACAGAATCAGGGAAAGCTGTTTCTAAAAAAGATACCGAGTTGATCATTTTTGGAGAATCCAGTGATAAGATCGTTTACACCTTGGCAAACTGTTGTAAGCCCATTCCTGGCGATGATGTATTTGGATTTGTATCTACGGGTAAAGGGCTGATCATTCACCGTACGAATTGTCCAAATGCCACCCGATTATTATCCCAGTTTGGACATAGGGTGGTGAAAACAAAATGGGCGAAGAATAAAGAAATATCTTTTTTGACCGGTATCAATATTGTTGGACTGGATGATGTGGGGGTGATCAACAAGATCACGAATCTGATATCCGGTGAGTTGAGAATTAATATTGCGGGGTTGACCATTGAAGCCCAGGAAGGGATCTTCAAGGGGACAATTAAACTTTTTGTACACGACAAAGAGGAATTAGAGAATTTGTTTACCCGCTTGAAACAATTGTCCGGTATTCATTCTGTTGAGCGATTTGATACTGAATCTGTATAGTTGACTTTTAGATACTATCTTTGGCACCTTTAAAATAGATACATGGTTGATGTCATTTTAGGCCTCCAGTGGGGCGATGAAGGAAAGGGGAAAATTGTAGATTATTTTGCTCCATCTTATGATGTGATTGCCCGCTTTCAGGGTGGCCCAAATGCGGGCCATACTCTATACGTTGATGGGAAAAAAGTGGTCTTACATCAGATCCCATCCGGAGTATTCCATCAAGGCATTGCCAACCTCATTGGCAATGGAGTGGTATTAGATCCCGTTACCCTGCGTAAAGAAGCACAGAAAGTGGCCGAAATGGGGGTGGATTGCAGAAAAAATTTATTTGTTTCTGAACGTACCCATATCATCTTACCCACGCATCGTGCATTAGATAAAGCTTCTGAATTATCAAAAGGGAATGAGAAGATCGGTTCTACACTCAAAGGTATCGGCCCTGCCTATATGGATAAAACTGGCCGAAATGGTTTGCGTGTTGGTGATTTACTAGATAAAAATTTCACTTCTCAATATATCAAGTTGAGATTGAAACATCAGCGTATGCTGGACTCTTTTCATTTCAATGAAGACATTTCGGAGTGGGAAGAAGAGTTCTTTGAGGCTCTTGAATTTATGCGTGAATTAACCATTGTAAATGGCGAATATTTCATAAACGATAAAATCAGTAAAGGCGCTAAGGTATTGGCAGAAGGTGCACAGGGCAGTATGCTCGATGTAGATTTTGGAACCTTCCCCTTTGTAACTTCATCCAGCACTACTACATCCGGGGTTTGTTCCGGTTTAGGTGTACCGCCTCAGAAAATCCGGGAGGTGATCGGTATTTCTAAAGCATATTGTACAAGAGTAGGTAGCGGACCTTTTCCAACTGAACTGGAAAATGAGACTGGTGAAGAATTAAGAAAATTAGGTAGTGAATTTGGTGCCACCACCGGACGTCCACGTCGTTGTGGATGGATCGATCTCGTGGCATTGAAATTTGCTTGTATGATAAATGGGGTTACCCAAATTGTGATGACCAAAGCTGACGTACTGGATAGCTTCGAATCATTATCCGTGTGCGAAAGTTACATGGTAAATGGTGAAGCGAAAAAAGAAGTGCCCTATCAAATGCTGAAGTCAGTGATTGAACCTGTTTTGCGTTCATTCCCCGGCTGGAAAACGGATATTACTCAAGTAAAAAATGCAGAGGATATACCTGCATTAATGAAGAATTATATTGATCATATTAACGCATATTTGGGAGTAGAAATTTCTTATGTCTCTAATGGACCAGGAAGAGATCAAATCATCCGTATGAAATAGGATGGAAAAATTTTCAGAAAAAATTTGGCTATATAAAAATTAGATAGAAATTTTACGGTGATTAATCCTGCTCAAATGGCTAAATCTGAAAAATCGAAAAAGGGTATAACGAAGAAAGCTGAGGATCCTGAAACCTCTTCTAAGTCTGCATCCCGTTCTAAGAAAAAAATAGAAGAGGATGAGGAGAATGATTTTGAAGATACTGATGAGATAACATCTACATCATCTCGTAAAAGCTCCTCTGCTAAAGAAGATGATGATGACGAAATCGATGAAGTTGATGATGATTGGGATAAAGTTGAGGATGACGAAAATTGGGATCCTGACTTTGAAGAGTTTGATCTTCCCAAATCAAAATCTTCTGGTAAAAAAACTACGGGTTCGAAGAAATCGAGTGACGATGATTTCGCTATCGATGATGAATTCAAGGATCTTGGATTTTTTGATGATAGCGGCGGTTTTGATGACGACGATGAAGATTATTAATCTTGAGAGTATTTAAAACATTTCCTGTCTCCAATAGGGAGAAATTACATCAGCAAATGTTGAACTGGGCAAACAGGTTCAACATTTGTTGTTTTCTGGCTAATCATAACTATTCCAGCGTACTCAATTTTCAGGAAATTTTACTAGGGGCGGGCAGTATAAAAAAACTGCCATTTTCAGAGGATTCTGATCTTGAAACGATCAATTCCTTCATAGATAGCCAAAAGGATTGGGTATTTTTCCATCTTTCTTTTGAATCGCTTTCTATACTAAAAAAAGAGATCCCATTGGCAAGCGACAAAACGGGATTTCTTCCCTTAACTTTTTTTGTTCCTCAGTATGTAATCAAATTCAGAAGCGATAATATAGAAATTGGATCACTTGAAATGGATCATGAGGACGTCTTTCATCAACTGATTCAAGAATCGGTAACCGATAGCGTCAATAGAAAATCGGTGAATACTATTCCCGCTATATCAAGGGAGACATATCTAGAAAAAATAAATGGATTATTAGCGCATATTCAACGAGGCGATTGTTATGAAATTAATTTTTGTCAGGAGTTTTTCAGTGAACATGCGGTAATAGATCCCTTGCAGACTTGGCGTACATTATGTACCATATCCCCTAATCCATTCTCGGTTTTTTATAAATCTGAAAGTGCTTATTTGCTCAGTGCTAGTCCTGAACGGTTTTTATGTAAAAAAGGGGAGAAGTTGATCTCACAACCTATGAAGGGTACTATTCGACGTGATCCTGAAAATCCTCAACGGGATGCGGCATTACGCCATTCTTTGCAGCACAGCCAAAAAGATCAAATGGAGAATGTAATGGTGGTAGATCTGGTACGTAATGATCTTTCAAGGGTATGCCAGGAGGGAACAGTTAAGGTTTCTGAATTATTTGGCATATATGCATACCCTCAGGTTTATCAAATGATCTCTACTATTGAAGGAAAAGTTAAGAAGAATATATCCTTTATGGATATCATGGATGCTTGTTTTCCTATGGGAAGTATGACTGGGGCACCTAAGCATCGTGTCTTAGACTTGATCCGAGTTTTTGAAAATGGGCCTAGAGGACTTTTTTCTGGATCGGTAGGGTATATAACACCAGAAGGGGATTTCGATATGAATGTAGTGATACGTAGTATTTTATATAATGCAGCAACAAACTATTTATCATTCATGTCTGGCTCGGGTATAACTGCATTAAGCAACCCAGAAAATGAATATGAAGAATGTTTACTTAAGGGATCTGCCATACGAAAGGTGTTATCTTGATGAAACACTGAAGTGTTGACAAATTACTTCTTCTTTCCTGCTGTTTTTTTGGGCGATTTAACCTCATTTTTTGGTGTACTGGCCGGCAGCGATATTTCTTTAGGATAAAGCGTACCCATTTCAGGAAGTTGCTGCAATCTGGCCATGATGGATGCCTCCAGAATTTGAAATCTTTTTTCATTGAAGATTCCCATTTTCGCTTCAGGTAAGCGAAGCATGTAATTTTCTACTGAAACCTTACTATCAAATTGCGGATTTAATTTTTTAAATGTTGGCAGATCAATTTCGATAATTCTGGCCATTTCAGTAGCAAGATATTTACCGGTAATATTTTGTGATATCGTCCCTTTACTTAATTCTTCCGGTATCGTATTGGCATCCTGTATCTCCTGTTCTTCTGCACCCCTTGTGGTTTCCCCACCTTGGCCTTCCATTATATAGTGTGTAGCAATAAATTTTTTGACATGAGTTCTCGATTCTGCTGGAAGATGATATTGAAGATCCCAAAAATCTTTACTGCCTGATTTTTTTATGGCTGATGTAACGCGTCCACTGCCTCCGTTATAGGCTGCAATAACCAATAACCAGTCGTTTAATTGTGCGTATAATTTTTTCAAATATTTTGATGCTGCATAAGTGCTTTTATACAGATCTGTTCGCTCATCAATTTTATTATTTATCAGCAATCCCATTGAACGTCCTGTTTCTGGCATGAACTGCCAGGGGCCTACTGCTCCTGCCCACGAAACTGCTGTTGGTTTGAGATTAGATTCAATAACGGCTAAGTATTTTAATTGAATCGGCAATCCTTGTTCTTCCAGTATTTTCTCGATCATGATGAAATAGGGCAATGCCGTTGATTTCATATTGATCAACCTCGTTTGATGTACATCAAGATAATCCTTGACAAATGGTATTGCTCTGGGATTAAGTGTAAGCAAAGCCAGCTCTTTTGCTTGAGGGGTAGTATTCAGAACGATGGTATCATGAATAGTATTAGCTGATGTGTGAATCCAACTGCAGGTAAAAAAAGTTAATATGAAACAATATTTACGCATGCGCAGCAATTTTCATAAATGAAATGCGATTAGCCGCTTGGAGTAATAGGGCTTCGTTGAAAGTATCAGACATTAACTGAATTCCAAATGGCATTCCGTTTTTATGCTTGGCTAAAGGTATGGAAATAGCAGGAATACCTGCCAGGTTCGCATATACGGTATATAAATCCCCAAGGAACATATCAACTGGATTATTCGATTTTTCTCCAAACTTGAATGCTGGCGTTGGCACTGTGGGCATCAAAAGAATATCGTATTGATGAAATACTTCATCTGTCTTTTTTAAAATTAATCGTCTAACTTTTTGCGCTTGTGAAAAATAAGCTTCATAATATCCAGAGCTTAATACGAAGTTCCCCAACATAATTCTGCGCTTCACCTCTTTCCCAAATCCTTCTGACCTATTTGCTTCATAGAATCCAGCGAGATCAAGCGATTTATCTGTTGTGCGAGCCCCATATTTTACTCCATCGTAACGGGAAAGATTGGATGAGGCTTCTGCAGTCGTTAATACGTAATACGCAGGAACAATGAAATCTAGATAATCAAATCCAGTAGGCTCAACTATATGTCCTTTTTCCTTTAATTCATCGATCAGTAAATAAGTAGCTTCTTTGATTTCAGGATCAAGGGAAGGATGCTCTAAGCTTTCTGGGAAGTAGGTAAAACGTATTGGCGTTTCTGCAATTAATTGTTTACTATATTCATCAACTGGTTCACTACTAACCGTAGAATCAAATTCATCTTCACCTGCCATTACCTCGAGCAGTAGTGCCGCATCGGCTACATTTTTGCTGAACATACCGATTTGATCAAATGAAGAGGCATAAGCAATCAAGCCATGTCGAGAGATACGACCATAGGTCGGCTTTAATCCAACTATTCCACAAAAATCAGCTGGTTGACGAACGGAACCTCCTGTATCACTACCCAGGCTTACCATGCACAAATCAGCCTGAACAGCAACTGCCGATCCTCCAGATGATCCACCTGGAACACGCTCTTCATCCAGTGCATTTAATACCTTGCCGTAGGCCGAATGCTCATTGGAAGAACCCATGGCAAATTCATCACAATTAAGCGAGCCGATGATAATCGCGTCTTCTGCCAACAGGCGCTCAATGGCTGTGGCGGAGAATAAGGACTGGAAGCCCTCCAAAATCCGAGAGGCTGCCGTTAGTTTGTGATTTTTATAGCATATCACATCTTTAATACCGATTACCACCCCAAATAATTTCCCTTTTGGGATACCTTGCTTTTGGCGGTTATCGAGCTCCGTGGCACGTTGAAGGGCTTCTTCTGAATAGATATCTATGAAAGCATTTAGATGCTTGCTCTCTTGTATTCTTGATAAATAAGAGTTCACCACCTGCTCACAGGTAATAGAGGAACTATCAATTTCTTTATGAAATTGAGCTATTGAATGATGCCGATACAAAAGAAAGAAGATTTAAAGGATCAAGCCTGCGCTTTTGTATCCTTCTCATTGATGCCCTCTTCGATTTCTTTCTTCACATTGGATTTTGCATCATTGAACTCGCGGATACCACGGCCAATACCTCTCATGAATTCAGGGATCTTTCGACCTCCGAAAAGAATCAGAACGGCAACTACAATAAGAATCCATTCTGTTCCGCCAGGCATACTGAGTAGAAGTTGAGATAACATGTTAATTCATTTAACTGATGAATACCAAAGTTAAAAATCTAAGCCCAATTGGGCAAAACAAAAACGGGAGCTTTAGGCTCCCGTTTGTTAAATTTTTCCTCAGCATATGATTTAAATACGCTTTTCCTTAATTCTGGCGCGCTTACCGCTTCTTTCACGTAAGAAATAAAGCTTAGCACGACGAACTTTACCTACTTTATTTAGGGCGATCGATTCAATGTTAGGGGAATTTACAGGGAAAGTTCTTTCCACGCCAACTCCATCAGACATTTTACGTACTGTGAAACTGGCAGTGGCACCTTGCCCCTGACGCTTGATCACATCACCTTTGAAACTTTGGATACGCTCCTTGTTTCCTTCAATAATTTTATAGTTCACGGTGATATTATCACCGGCTTTAAATTTTGGCGTTTCTTTCGTTGCAGTTAACTGCTCGTGTACGAATGCTACAGCGGGATTCATTCCTTTAAAAATTTGGACTGCAAAAGTAGGGGATTTTTAGTGAAAGCCAAATTTTTCCCTTGGCATTTTCATAATAAACTCTACTGCAGTGGGTTATTGCTTATTAACGGGCTACGTTTACGGTTCTTTTTTCTCTGATTACCGTTACTTTGATCTGTCCTGGGTAAGTCATCTCATTCTGGATTTTCTGAGCCATCTCAAAACTGATCTTTTCTGTATCGTTATCTGTAACCTTATCAGCTTCTACTATTACCCTTAACTCCCTACCAGCCTGAATAGCATAGGCTTTTTCAACACCTTGGTAAGTCATGGCCAGGTTTTCCAGGTCTTTAATACGCTGGATGTACTGCTGCATGATTTCGCGACGAGCACCTGGGCGGGCACCGCTGATAGCATCACAAGCCTGGATGATAGGGGAGATGACATATTGCATTTCCATCTCATCGTGGTGCGCAGCGATGGCATTCACTACGGCAGGATTTTCACCATATTTCTCCGCTAGTTTGCCACCTAAAAGCGCATGGCTCAATTCAGTTTCTTCATCTGGAACTTTACCAATATCGTGCAATAAACCAGCACGTTTTGCCAGTTTAGGATTTAACCCAAGTTCTGCTGCCATGATACCGCATAGGTTGGCTACTTCACGACTGTGCATCAATAAGTTCTGACCATATGATGATCGGAATCGCATCTTTCCAACTACTCGTACCAGTTCTTTATGAAGCCCATGGATACCCAGTTCAATTACAGTACGTTCACCGATCTCCATCACCTGTTCTTCGATCTGGCGACGGGTCTTTTCTACTACTTCTTCAATACGGGCAGGATGGATACGTCCATCTGCAACCAAACGTTGAAGAGATAAACGAGCGATCTCACGACGAAGTGGATCGAAAGAAGAAAGTACAATAGCTTCCGGAGTATCATCCACAATCAGATCCACACCTGTTGCCGCCTCTATCGCCCGAATGTTACGACCTTCCCGACCAATAATCTGTCCTTTGATCTCGTCACTTTCCAGATTAAATACCGTTACCGTATTTTCAATAGTTTGCTCAGCAGCAGTACGCTGAATACTTTGTATAATGATTTTCCGCGCTTCTTTATTCGCTTTTTGTTTGGCATCTTCAATGATCTCCTGTTGAAGCGAAAGAGCCTGTGTTTGAGCCTCTTGTTTTAGACTTTCAACCAACTGAACCTTAGCTTCTTCAGCAGTTAATCCAGCAACTTTTTCAAGGCGACGGATATGCTCCTCCTGATGCTTTTCAAGCTCAGTACGTTTTTGATTAACGACCTCGATCTGACGATTTAAATTCTCTTTTATCGCATCGTTTTCCTTGGTCTGACGATCTAAATTTTCAACTTTGGAATTGATAGATTGCTCTTTTTGGCGGATACGATTTTCAGCTTCATTGATTTTGCGATTCTTTTCAAGAATCTCTTTGTCATGCTCGGCCTTGAGTTGAACAAAATTCTCTTTTGCCTCGAGCATTTTTTCTTTTTTGATCGTTTCCGACTGGGCTTTTGCGTCAGCGATGATTTTTTCGGCCTGCTGTTCAGCCTCTACCAGTTGTTTTTTAGTGTCTCGGGCGAAAATTAGCCTTCCTGCTATTACCCCCACTATCAGTGCCCCTAATCCAATTATTATAGGTATGAAATCCATTTCTACGTTTGTTTTTCTTGTTCACAAATAAGTCTTTTTCAGGCACATATGTGCCCTAACGAACGAAGATAAGCAATAATTATGGGAATTCTCCGGTAGGCTTTAAGAGTCTAAAAGGGTATTCAGCTGATCCAATGCGGCATCGATCTCTTCTTTCTCTTTCAAAAGGTTAGCATCCGGGGATAAAAACGATAAAAGTGCCATGGATAGAAAGTCTTGCATGTCTTTGCCTCCGTAATTGGACTTTAATTCCATGATTTTGGCATTAATCTGGTCGCAGGCTTTGAGCACGGCAGCCTGGTCCTTTTCCTCGACCTTCACCTTAAAGTTTCGATCGCCTATGGTTATCGTGAGTGAAATAAAATTTGGCATATATCTAAAAAAATTTATTTTTATCCCCCAATTATCCACCGTTCCTTTGAATTTCCATCCTTCCCCATGAAGACAATCCATTTTTTAAAATGATCGTCTATGCTAGCAAAACCCAAATTCCCGGTATTTATTGATACCGTAGTTTTGGAACTGGATCAAACTGAGCGACCTGCTTCTCTACACGCCATCCTTAAAGATGACAAAGGGAGTGTTATAAGAAGCATGTCTGCCGTTATTGAAGACGATCAAACCGATGTTAATTGGGACGGGCTAGATAATCTTCCTTATGGTGTTTATTCTCTTGAACTTACCGATGGAGAAAGACGGGCTAGAATCCGTATGGTTAAACGGGTCTGATCTATTGACTCAATAAAGCAATACACTTATCAATCTCCTTGATGTAATGATCCAATTGCTTCTCCATTGCTTCCCGAGTGGCTTTATCCATGGATCCGGAACCATTTCTCAGACTTTCAACCTGCACTTCCAGTTCTGATACCTTTATTTTTAAATCACCTTCCACCAGCGTTCTGCGCTCTAATTCCCTCTGTGTGATCGTAAGATCTGCTCTTAACCTGCTATTCTCTTCCTGTTCTTGTAGAAGTAATGCTTTTTGTTGTTCAAGCATCGCCTGTAATGTCTGATTTTGACCGATCATATCCTGCTGCTTGTGAAGCAGTTGCTGTATTTTCCCAGATATCAGGTTTATTTTTTCGATCGTTGTCATTAAGGAATATCTAATGCTTGTTTAAAGGTAGATCAGTTCTTTCGAATTTCAGCATTAAGTTCCTTTTCCAGCGAAACGATGATCTTGTTCATCATGTCATCAATTTCCTTATCCGTCAAGGTCTTTTCTTCATCCAGGAAGGTAAAGCTTAATGCCATAGATTTCTTTCCTGCCCCCAGTTTATCGCTTTCAAACACATCAAAAAGACTAACCTGACGAAGCTTTGGTAATCGATTAGCCAATACTGTTTCTTCCACTTTATTGTAGGCAAGATAGCGATCTACTAGAAATGCCAGATCTCGTTGCACCGCCGGGAAACGAGATATTTCTTTGTATCGTATGTCAACATTGCTTGCAAGTGTTAGTGCATTCTCCCACAAAATATCCGCGACATACACATCAGCTTTACAATCGAATCGCTCAGCCATCACATGGTTCACTTTGCCAATGCTTCCTAATAATGTTTCGCCAGAATATATAGTTAAATGTTCTGACAATTTAGGGTGATTCGTTTCTTGAAAATGAAGTTGAGTGATGCCCATCTGAGCACATAACGCTTGGAGTGTACCTTTCAGATAATAAATATCGGATTGCTCTTTTTTATAATGCCAATTTTCAATTCTGGTTTTACCGGTTAAGAATAAAGCCAAGTGTTCTACCTCTGTATAATTTCCTGCACCAGTTGTAGAATAGGTTTTACCGAATTCAAACAAACGCAGATGTTGGTTTTTGTGATTAAGATTATGCACTACAGTTTGCAGTCCTGTTTCCAGCATAGACACACGAAGCGAGTCAAGCTCCGCACTTAAATTGTTCATCATCTTTACTGCTGTTGCAGCTTCAGCTTCAGTAAGGAATGCGCTATTGGTAATCGAATTGTTCAAGATTTCCTGAAATCCCATACCAGCCAGAATATTCGAGATTTTTTCTTTTACTAATGGAGCCAGATGATTTTCTTCGGTAGAGGGTGTGATCATAATGGAAGCAGGGATCTCAATATTATCAAAACCATCTATGCGCATCACTTCCTCAGCCAGATCAGCAGGCATAGTCACATCTGTTTTATGAAGAGGTACTTGGACGGTGAATGTATCTTCATTTGAATCTATAATCATAAATCCAAGAGCAGTTAAGATCGTTTGGACCGTTTGAGGCTCGTACGCTTTACCACTTAACTTATGCAAGAAACTATAAGATGTACTAACCATTTTGGGTTGTACAGGTTTCGGATAAATATCCTGAATGGGAGAGGTAATTTTTCCTCCTGCGATATCTACGATAAGCCATGCCGCCCTTTTCAATACATTA
>Ga0315907_10001257_pt1 | contig 34706 bp, 25 predicted proteins | sample LakEriMetagenome_3_FD_203525 | JGI IMG/M metagenome (GOLD analysis project Ga0315907, IMG submission 203525) | Freshwater fungal communities from buoy surface, Lake Erie, Ohio, United States - Buoy 12 MA123 | ecosystem: Environmental > Aquatic > Freshwater > Lake > Lake biofilm | place: USA...
AATTACCCCCATCATACATATCGTTTCCACCATCTGAAATGTAGTTACTATTGGCTCCGTTCGGACCATCCATTGTAAAGTTGTACCCATTAGGAACAGAAGAACCTATGGCTGCACCGTTTGTATTTACGCCATTAAGTATGTTAGCAAGCGAATTTGCATTACAGCCCGCTTGACCGGCTGAAGTACCTACATAATATGTTGTACTTGAAACTAAGGCTGGTGTAGTAAATGATGCACCTGTAGCCACTTGTTGAGTTCCAGCAGCATCTGAATACCAAACATAGGTTCCAGTACCGTTTGAGGCAGTTAAGGTTGCTGTATTTCCACAGTTAATAGAAACGTTATTTGCTGTTGGTGTTGTTGGCGGGTTCACTGTAATTGCTACCGGAACCACGGCACTAACACAAGAAGATGACATAGAAGTGATCGTAACAAGGCCTTGCCCAATTCTAACTCCTCCAACATTGGCTTGGTTGGTACCGTTATTATACGAACCACCTCCGCCACCACTTCCGGTAGACCCACTGTGGTAACCCCCAGCACCGCCAGAGTAGCCACCACCACCGCCACCACCGCCGGTATTACCGTGCGTACCACCACCGCCACCAAAACCTCCAACGCAAATCGCATTAGAACCATGGGTACCTCCGTTTCCACCGTTGGTGAATGAAGCACCCCCAGTACCGTATGATCCACTACCACCGTTAGAGGATAATCCACCACCACCAGAAGCACCACTGCTGTTACAGCCGTTCCCTCCGTTACCTCCTGCACCACCTGTAGTACACCCTGTTGGCTGACCACCATTCACCGTAACGGCATGGGCATTATATAAAGCTGAGGAGCCGTCATATTGTCCACCACCACCACCGGCCACTACCAAAGGTACGTTAGCTGATGTAGTAACAAAAGAGCCTCCTCCACCACTACCTGAAGAAGAGAATCCTCCTTGTTGCCCTACTAATATTTTAAGTTGTTGACCTGCCGTAAGCGCAAAATCGCCACGGATTTGTGCTCCACGACCAAATTGATTATTTCCTCCACCTTGCGCACCGAAGGCTTCGATGCGATAAGTACCTGATGCAGGTACCGTCCATAACTGAATGCCGCTTGAAGAAGTTACCAAACCGTTTAAGTTGGTGCTTGAATACGCACTATTTACCTGTGCTTGGGTTGGACCAAACTGTCCGGTAGCACTGCAATTAGTAAAGGTATAAACTGTACCAGCTCCTCCACCGCCTGCCGCAGTAGATGCTACATAATAGGTAGTATTTGCTGTAAGTTGTGGGGTTGTGAAACTAGCACCTGTTCCAACCTGTGTTGTCCCTGCTGCGTTAGAAAACCACGCATACGTTCCTGTGCCACCTGATGCCGTTAATGCTGCAGTAGCACCACAATTTACCACAGCCGCATTTGCCGTAGGAGCTGCAGGTAGATTTACCGTAACATTCACTTGCGTGCGTGCGCTCGTACAAGATATGTTAACTGTTTGGTATGTGATTATTACTTGGCCGTTTCCTGCCTGAACCCCTTGAGAATGCACGACATTAGTTGCTTGCGGTATCGCATAATTAGAGCCACCGCCGCCACCGCCGCCGTAGTATCCACAACCTCCTCCATAATAGCCGCCGCCGCCGCCGCCGCCATAATAAGTACCTGAGCCTCCATTTGCCAAAGAACCTGAAGGATATCCAGAGGCACCAGCACCACCAAAGGCTTGCGTTCCACCTTGTCCGCAATAAGAGGGCGAATACGAACCACAACGGAATCCATTTTGACCCGTGGTTGTTCCTCCTCCACCACCGTTATTGGAACCACAATACCCGTAATAGTATGGTCCGCAACCGCCACCACCGCCGGCAATCACCTTACGATCATTAACACCAGTACTTCCTATTCGTATGTCCGAAGCACCTCCACCACCGCCACCAAAACGCAATGAAGAAGAACTGTAATATCCTTGACCACCACCATTGTATCCACCAAGATATCCGAAATAACCCGGTGAACCCCCAACATATACATACAAGGTCTGACCCGGAACTACAGGAATCGTGGCTACTGTTTTTCCACCATACCCCCCGTTTCCATAAGAATAAGACCCTCCTTGCGCACCTCGGGCATCTACAGTTATACTTGTAACACCAGCGGGTACAGTCCAAGTCTGCATACCTCCGTTGTAATTAAAGGTCACGGATTGGTTACCTCCAACGGATACATATTGGTTTTGCACCCAATAGCTCGTATTCGTAGTTAATGCCGGTGTGGTAAATGAAGAACCAGTTTGCAATAGGTTACCCCCTGCCGCTGCGTCATACCACTGAATGAGCCCACCTGGAGCAGATGCATTCAAAGTAGCTGTCTGGCCACAGTTAATATTAACGTTATTTGAGGAAGGAGCAACGCATTGTGCGCTAGCCGTGAACAGCGAAGTTCCAACTAGGAGCGTCACAATTAATTTTGAAGCACTAGAAAAGAGACGCAGTAGAGTAGTCATAAATTAGTTTTTTTAGCAGGTTAAATTTATAAATTCCTAATTAAAAAATTCAAACGTATTGTGTTATCAAATTGAGAAATCATACAGAAGGTTGTTCGTTTTGAATATTCTTCGGGACTCGTCGAATATTCCTTGAAAAAAAATGAACAGAGAAAATGCTCAATTTTACTTTTTCTCTTCGCGATCGCGAAAAAAGGGGGTAGATTTAGTAGCATAAGGTAGGTTTAGGTGATTCAAAAGTAGTAGTATCTTGAATTTAGTATTTCATCTAATCTCTCATTCGTTTATTCGAGGTTTTTGAGTTCATGTGGCATCAATTTCAATAAACCATAAACGGCAGAACAATGCGTTTTTGCGTTTGCAATGAAACGAATTGGGCATGATATTTCCCGCTTGCCAACGCGAGGGTCAAGGATGGTGTTCCTGACAAGGTTGCGTCGTATACCACGCGGCCTTGCGCATCAATAATGCGTGTTTGAAAGGCTTCATCTGTCGGCAGAGAAACTTGAAAGGATCCATTGTTAGGGTTTGGATACAGGCTTAACTCGATGTCGCCTATTCCTGGAGTACCGGCATTGATTAGGTTTTGAACTTGAAAGGAATCGACCGATTGACACCCGTTGGCATCCGTTATGAGCACCTCATACCATCCTGCACCCAGCGAAGCTAAATCCTCAGATGCGTCGTTGGTATTCCATAGATAAGTATAGGGTGCTACTCCCCCTTGGGCTGTAAGGTCAATCGCACCATTATTCATGCTCGTTTCATCCGTAACCGAAGCAGATGATGCGATGGCAGGTGGAGCGATTAAGGTAAAGGCTTGTTGGATTACACATCCGTTTCCATAAGAAAGCGTTGCAGAATATGCTCCCGCTCCTAGGCCACTCAGTTGGTTACCAACACTTCCCTCAGACCAAAGCACTGAGGTGGCCGTGTTGTTGGTTACATTAAGCTGAATTCCCCCGTTGTTCGCATCAGCGCACAAGGGATCTACTTGAAATACTGTGTAAGTTGGAGGTACCACATCCTGAACGAATATTGCTGTATCTAATCGGCAACCGTGTGTTCCCTCAATATGCACCGTATAGGTGTTTGTAATAAGGTTTGGGTTAAATACACCCGAAACGTTATTTCCCCAAGTTACATCAAAGGGTGCCTGTGCTCCCTGAATTAGTAAGGTTGCAGACGCATCTTGGGTATAGCAAGAATCGGTCAACAAAAACGTGGGAACAATCGGGTTCCACGTATTTGAGGCGGCCAAAACCGCTTGAAAGGCATCTAATCTGCCCGCCCCTAGTTTGCCTGCATAGGCAGGATTCAATGCATTTAGGGGGGCTGCGGTATTTTTCAATATTTGTTCGATTTGAATGTTTGAGATGCACTTATTTGCAGACAGCATTAATGCTACTGTTCCACTTACGTAGGCAGCGGCAAAGGAGGTTCCGTTCATATTCAAAAACCAGCCAGTCGATGGAGATACCGCAACACCGTACCCAGGTGCCGCTAAATCTACTGAATCATTATGGTTGTGTGTTGAGGTTGGATCGCCTGCCCATTGCTCGTGGTTGTCTGTAGCTCCAACCGAGGTAACAGAGAACACATGACTGTAAGATGCAGGGTAAACCAGCGCGTCAGGTAGACCACAGGTGTTTCCATTTCCCGCTGAAGCCACAATGAAGGATCCGTTCGCGTATGCCTCATCAATGACATCCTGTTCCAACTGACTAAAAAAGCATCCGCTACTCCAGCTGATGTTTATCACGTCTGCACCGGCATAGCTTGCTGCCAATATCTCATTAAAATTCATCTTATACAGGGCTAGGCTGGTATTGAAACCAATGGAACTTAAACCGTACCCGTTGTTCGTTTTCCCTGCTGCGGTAATTGCAACGGCAGTTCCATGGGTAGTGGCGGCATTGTTATTGATGTCATAATGAATATACTTCCCTTCCAGGTCTTGGTGGTTCACATCGAAATTTTGATCGCACACCGCAATCACCACTTGATTGTCCCCCTGCGTTAGGTTCCATGCTTGAGGCGCGTTGATCAGCATTAAGGCATAATCAGAAATTCCCGCTTGGCTGTTTAAATCATTTGGAACGTACAAAGGTTGGTACTCCGGACCTCGTTCGATGCTGTAAATTTTATTTCCGAAAGTAGCACACGCCTCTTTAAATTGCTGTAGATCACAGTTCCCGTTCACTTCATACACTTTTTGAAGTTCTGGGTTTCTACTGGCACTGAGTACTTTTACTGGGGTCGAGCATTCAAATCGGTTACTTAGCGTGTTCCATGCGGTTGAACTAAACACCGAAGGATCGGCCTTAAACCAAAAAGTAGATTGTTGAGAGAAGGCGGCAGAAATCGAACAAACAAGGAAAGCCGTTTTAAGAAAAGATAACCAGTTCATAGCGTAAGGTTTAGTGTTGTTTTGCCCGAAGGCGAACACGCTTACGCAGCTGGTTCGGAGAAGGTTACAAAAATTAAATCAGGTTACCTATACCTCTGCAACGCTCGGTTTTAAATCTTTCAAGATTAGCTGAATGGTGGAGCGCTTATTGAATTCATTAATATCCAGCGTATATAAGGCATCAAAGGCCAATCCTGCATGGGTTAGCGCTTCTTTTTCAATCAGATTAAAGCCGATAGCGTTTAACCCAACCTCAGACCCTTGCTGTGCCAATGATAACTTGAGATGTACGTCCTTCAGTACCTTCGCTTGCGTGGCGTACACCTCGTTGGATTGAAAAATAGGCTTTAGATTGCCTGGGCCATGGGGCTCAAAGGCTTCTAGCACTCGTACCAATTTCGGAATCGAAAATACGGATTCACTCCCAAAGATTTCGTTAAAATTCAGCGTGGCCTCATAGCTTAAAATGGGGGTACGCGGATTGGTTTCGAAATATATAGACGCTAAGTCATTCAACCGCTGTTTCAGTGCGGTGAAATGTTGAGGATACAGCGAGAGCCCTGCGGCATGCTGATGCCCACCGAACTGAATTAACAGGTCGGCACACTGTATTAATGCTTGGTGGATATCAAAATTTCCGACCGTACGCGCAGAACCGGATAGCACTCCTTGATGTTCCGTTAGAATCAGGGTTGGGAGCGGATATTTTTCGATGACCCTGGAAGCCACAATACCCACTACCCCTTTATGCCAGTGAGGCGCAAATAACACATTCACCGAACGATCGCTTGGTTCATTTTCGAGCATCTTCAATGCTTCTTGGGTGATTTGCTGATCGAGTCCTTTTCGCGTGGCATTATCTTGCTCAATGTCTTGCATCAGTGCATCCAAGTCTTCGGATACCGGATTCAACATGCATGCCACGGCAGTTCTTCCCGATCGGATTCTTCCTGCCGCATTAATTCTCGGTGCAATCCCAAAAACGAGGTCGTTCAATTTAATCACTCCAGAACGATTCGCTGCGGAGAGCATTTTTTTAAATGCAGGTCGCGCAGACTCATTGATCTGTTTAAGGCCATAAAAGGCGTATATCCTGTTCTCATTGGTAACGGGCACGATATCTGCCGCAATGCTTAAGGCCAGTAAATCCAAATTGGCATAGAGTTCATCCAAGGGCCACGCATTAGAGGTAAACAAGGCTTCTAATAATTTCATCCCAACACCTGCTCCGGAAAGGCCCTCGAACGGATAAGTATCCGCAGGTACCTTGGGGTCTAAGATAATTGCAGGAGGCAGAACCTCCCCGGGCTCATGATGATCACACACAATTACCTGTATTTTGTTGGAAATTAATGTTTGAATGAGCTCTACGGAGCGCACTCCACAGTCCATGGTAATTAGCATATCTACACGATCTGCAATTGCTGCCTCTACCCCTGCTTGACTTAGGCCGTATCCCTCTGAATATCGGTCTGGAATGTAGTAGTCAATAAAAGCCACCCTGTTGCACAAAGCATTCATAGCTATTGCCACGGCGGTAGTACCGTCCACGTCGTAATCGCCAAATAAACGAATTCGTTTTTTTTCTGTAATTGCTTGATTTAAGAGGTCAACGGCCTCCTGCATATGAGTAAACAAGAAAGGGTCGTTCACTTGGCTCAATTTAGGCCTGAAAAAGCGCTCTGCTTCCTGGTAGGACGTGACGCCCCGCTGCACCAATAAGGATGCAATTAACGGCGTTATTTTAACCTCTTTTGATAAATGTTCAACCTTTTCCGGACAGGCTGGGTCCTTGGGAATCCAAGTATAGTTCATGAATGAAAATGCTTACAAAAAACAATACGCTTTTTATCAAAATTAATTGTTTATCTTCACACCTAACTTTAAATCTTTTTTAATATGAAAACAAAAAATTTACTTTGGGTAGCGCTTTTAGGCCTTGTTGTATCTTGTACGGTAAGCAAGCGAATTGACAAATGGGGATACAAGGTATCTTTCAACAAAAAACACCAATCGGAGCTAAACAATGAGAATGTAGCAGCAGTTCCAATGACTGAACAAACCAATTCAACATTACAAACAGTTCAGGTTGAACCGGTTGTTTCATTGGTTGAAACTGCGCGTGTAGAACCTACTGCAGCAGCAACGTCACCTATGGTTAAGGTACAAGCGGTGAAAACGGTGAATGCGAATGAATCCACTCCAGCCGTTGCGATTAAATTGAACAAAAAGGCGGAGCGTATAATGGCTAAGCTCAATTCAAATGAAGCAAAAGCGAGTCATTCAAACCGTACCGAAAATTGGGTATATATCTTACTTATTTTATTAGTTCCTTTTGGAACAGTTATTTCAATGTATTTATATGAAGGAAGTTGGACAAAGCGTGTAACCACGAATTTACTTCTAACCTTACTTTGTGGATTGCCTGGATTAATTCATGCCTTGGTTGTAATTTTTGGCAACAAGTAATTAGTCCTTTTAGGATTGTGAGCCGGGGAATTATTCTCCGGCTTTTTTATTGAACTCCAGATAGGAAAGAATCATGGCATGTATGCTTTCTGATGCATTTTCCTGATGATATCGATCAAGGTACCACGCTCCTTTTTCGTTTTTACACAGCACATTAAACCGATCGAAAAAGTCGATTCCTAAGTGTTCTCCGAGAGCACGCACTGTATGCGTGATTTTATCAATGGAACAGCCTGAAGCTTTGACCTCTGCTTCATTGGCGGCAATAACAATAGCGGCACCCGCAAAGCAAAATCCGTGCGCAGCTATGGGTGTTCCATGTGTTTTCCAATTTGATACAAACGTGTTCAATGTATCATTAACAATGGTTACTTCCTCGGCATTCAACATGCGATTGGCGATGAACACCCAAGTTCTTTGATCTGTCATTTTTCCTATAAATCAGCTGCTTGAGCAATTAATTCTGCCACATCAAGCACTTGTATTTCTGCTTCTTTATTAAAATTCTTTACCCCATCTGTCATCATGGTATTGCAAAATGGGCAACCGGTAGCTACGATATTTGCATCCGATTCGAGTACATCTTCTGTACGTTCAATATTAATTTCCTTATTGCCCTTCTCCGCTTCTTTAAACATTTGAGCCCCACCTGCGCCACAACAAAGGCCGTTAGTTTTACAGCGCTTCATTTCTACCAGTTCTCCGTCGAGGCTCTCAATGAGGTCGCGAGGCGCTTGATAGACATCGTTCGCCCTGCCCAAATAACACGGGTCGTGGAAAGTGATTTTTTTTCCTTTGAACGTACCACCATCGATTAGGGACAATTTACCGGTATTTATTAGGTCCTGAATCAATTGGGTATGATGCAGCACTTCATAGGACCCACCAAGTTCCGGGTACTCATTCTTAAGTGTGTTAAAGCAATGAGGACAACCAGTAACAATTCGTTTAACCTCATAGCCATTCAGTACCTGAATGTTCATTTGAGCCTGCATTTGAAACGTGAACTCATTTCCAGCGCGGCGTGCAGGATCTCCAGTGCATGACTCTTCGGTCCCAAGCACGGCAAATTTAACCTTACAATGGGTTAAAATTTTAGCTATTGCCTTGGTGATTTTCTTGGCACGGTCGTCAAAACTGCCGGCGCAACCTACCCAAAACAGGACATCAGGAGTTTCTCCTGCGGCCATCATTTCGGCCATTGTTGGAACTTTCAAATTCATCTGTTTAATTTTCTTCGGTCCATTTCATTCGATCAGCAGGAGAAAACTGCCATGGCGCACCATTGTTCTCAATGTTTGTTAACATTCCTGTTAATTCCGTTGGAACTTTCGATTCTTCCATAACCAGGTATCTTCTCAAATCCACAATAATGGATAATGGATCTATGTTCACTGGGCATTCCTGAACACAGGCATTGCAACTGGTGCAGGCCCAAAGTTCTTCGGGGGTAATGTAATCTCCCAGCAAAGACTTTCCGTCATTCAACTCAAAATTATTCGCTCCGATTTCAGACAAGCGATCACGCGTATCCATCATGATTTTTCTTGGAGAAAGAAGTTTACCCGTTTGATTGGCGGGGCAGGCCGAAGTACATCGTCCACACTCGGTACAGGAATAGGCATCCAACAATTGTTTCCAAGAAAGGTCTTGCACATCTTTTGCTCCAAAGCGCTGAGGAGCCTCTGCAGTAGGCGCTGCTGCATATGGGTCTGCCGATGGGTCTAGCATTAACTTTACTTCCGCTTCCACGGACTCCATATTATTGAATTTTCCTTTCGCATTAAGGTTGGAAAAATAAGTATTTGGAAACGCGAAGAGAATGTGTAAGTGCTTCGAATATGGCAGGTAATTTAAAAACACAAAAACCATAACGAGGTGACCCCACCAGCCAATCGAAGAAAAAATATGAAGTAACTCCATGTTGGTGATTTGCCCAAAAAACAAGGGCCCCAGGTATTGACTTATCGCAAATCCGTAGCCGACATTAGAACGTAACAGGTTATCTGCCTCATCGGCGCTGTTCATCATAAAAATAAAAATGATCAACAACAACTCGAACAACAGAATGAGGTTGGCGTCATTTCGTGCCCAACCGTTTAGGTCTGAGGAGGTAAACCGTGGAATCTTAATTAAATTTCTACGGGCGAAGAAAATCAAGGTCGCAATAAAGGTGAGTACCGAAAGTACTTCAATTGAACTGATTACAAAGGTATAAAACGAGCCCAGTCCCGCGTGATAGAAAAAGCGGTGAGATCCTGTGAACCCATCAATAAAAACCTCGATTAATTCGATTTGGGTAATGATGAAAGCCACGTAAAAAATAAAATGCAAAATTGCCGGGATTGGCCGGTTAAACATTTTTTTCTGACCAAAGGCCACCAGCAACATTGTTTTGATCCGCTCCCCTACTCGATCCCTTCGGTTGGTGGGGCGACCAAGCTTAATTTGCTTTACAATGGAGCTCAGTTTCCATGAGAAAATGGCGATAGAAACCAAGGCCAAGATAACGAAAACAAGGTGTGCTATCATGGGCTATTCAGGGATTGTATCTAACCACTTTTTTAATTTTCCTTCTTCTTTTCCGGTGAGTTGGAGCCCTTTATTTTTTCGTCCAATCACAGACAAATGTACGTATCGTTCGGGATGTGCTTGCAAATCATCAACGAGTTCTTGAAGTTCATTATTCGTTTCAACAAGTTCATTGTATAGCTTTTCATCGTGCACCAGTTTGCCCAAGGTACCTTTTCCACTGTTCACATCTTCGAGCATGAAATTAAACTTTTTCAAGGTCGTTTGGGCTTCAAGAATAGTCCCCTTGAAGTCTGCACTGACCATGTCATCGGTTACTTTTTTGGTGTTTCCAATAATTGCACTTACCTCATCGCTACTTTTTTCGAGGTTCAAAGTTATCCGTTCCACGTGGTCCATGATTTTGGAAAACTGCGCTTTTTCTTGTCCTACAAACCCTTGAATTTCTGAGGATAAATCTCCAATTTTCCTTATGGTGATTTTGAGCTCTTTAATGCTCGCTGTGATGTCGTTGGACCCTTTTTCGTCAAAAACTCCTGAAAGGGAATTCACCATGCCATCGATATGAAGAATGAGGGTTTGAAGTTTCTGAGAAATAGGGTCAGCATATTGTTTAACTTGGGAAAACATGTCCGCGGACATCTTTCCGGGAATTTCATCCCCGGAACGGTATTCTCCGTTTTTGGGTTTGTTGGGATAATTCACAATAAGGCCTTTGGTTAAAAGATCCAAAGAACCTAATTCGATGATTGTACCTTTGGGTAATTTAATGTCTGACTCACTCACGCTGAATTTAATTTTCACTCGGCGATTTTCTGGATTCGTAGGAACGTTTTCGATGTCTAAGATTTTGCCAATGATTACTCCGTTCAAGGTTACATTTCCAGACACCATTACTTGGCCAGAATTAGGGAAATATGAATAAAAGGTGTTGTCCCCACCAAGCAGGCTATACCCCTTTAAAAAATTAATACCAAGCACCAATAACACGATGGCACCAACCGCAATAAACCCTGCTTTTATTTCTTTGGAAAGTTTCAACTTTTTATTTTTCTGCTAATTTAATGGCTTTTTCGATACTGATGCGCTCTCCGTTAGAGAAAGCGATAACAAATGCACTAGAAAAACCTTTTTCTTGCATTGCTGTTTTGTGTTTCTTCGCCCCTTCGAGGTCTTTAATAAACATGCCCGTATAATATTTATAGAGATTATCTTGGGTGTATTCTTTGACGGCAACGCCCTTGAATTTAGGGGCATCCAAGGATAATTTTTCAGCAGAGGAAACAATTTGAACCGCAAAAAACACCTCAGATGAACCTATTGGGACAGCAGATGCAGAGTCTACCACCGTGGAGCTTGTTGGTTTGGTTTCCGGTTTCTCTGGCGTCACCACATGGTCTTCCGTAAGCGTTTTTCCTTCGTACGTATTTTTGTATTTGACAAATGCTTTAAGCATGGCGTTCGACATTTTTTCTTGCCCGGCAGCATTTCCAATAAACGCCTCTTCATTGGGATTGGTAAGAAATCCCGTTTCAATGAGTACGCTTGGCATCGCAGTTTTATACAACACTAAAAAACCTGCTTGTTTAACTCCTCGATCATATCGGCCAATACTTTTAAATTCTGATTGTAAAAAACCAGCGAACTTAATCGCATTATTGAGGTTCACGTTTTGCTGCAATTGAATTGCAATCATGGCGTCTGGGGTTAAATCGAAGGCCTTATATTTAGCGCCTTTATCCTCTTCCAATGAAATGATGGAGTTTTCTCGTTCCATTACTTTTTGTTGAGATTCGGTTCTATGCAAACCAAGCACATAGGTTTCCGTACCATAGGCTGCGGAGGAACCAGCGTTTGCATGAATGCAGATGAACAGGTCTGCATTGGCTTTATTTGCAATATTCGCGCGCTCAATTAATTCCACAAAAACATCCGTTTCACGGGTATATTTCACAGTAATGGTCGGGTATTTCTCTTTGATTAATTTTCCAAGCGTTAGCGCCATGGACAAACACACATCTTTTTCATGGGCATATCCACCATGGCAACCGGGATCTTTACCCCCATGACCGGCGTCTATAACCACTGTTTTTATTTTAGGGGATTCAACACCTTTCTGTGCAAAAAAAGTGGTCGAAACAAAAAGATTGCACAAGATATATGCAACAAACGCGTTCCTCAGAATCAGCGCTTTTTTTGGTAGTTTTGCAATACGTTCCATGATAGATTTCAAATTTACGTTCAAGATTCAAGCGAAAGTTGTGCCACCTTGGCTACTTTTCTTCGTTGGAATGTTAATAATGTGTTTTTCATTAAACGCACAACCTACCATTTCGGATACAATCTACCAAGATGATACGCAGGTTGATGAAATCATAAAATACGGTGCTCGAGATTCTTCATACTATGATGTGGCCTCTAAAAAAGCGTATTTATATGGCGGAGCATACGTTGAGACGCTTACCAGTAAACTCACCGCGGGTGCGATTACCATCGATTTTGACCAGAACGAGGTTGAAGCGAGTTATATTCTAAACGTCGACAGTACGGAGATAGAGTATCCGGTGTTCGTTGAATCCGGAGAAACCATGACCTGTAAGCGCATGCGGATGAATACTGAAACGCAAAAGATCTACATTGAAGCGCTCCAAGTTAAACAGGATGAATTGTTTTTTAACATGGGTGAGGCGAAGCGCTATCCTTCAGATCAAATACATTTAAAGAAAGGAGTACTTACGACCTGTGATCAAGAGGAACCTCATTACCATTTTTTATTGACTAAAGGGGTTGTTGTGCCCGATAAACGCATCGTAGCGGGTCCGATGAACCTGTGGATTAGCGGAATTCCTACCCCCATCGGCCTACCCTTTGCTTTTATTCCACAGCAGAAGGAGCGCACCAAAGGTCTCCTATTCCCGGAGTTTATCCCGAGTTCAAGTTATGGATTTGGCATTCAAAATTTGGGGTATTTTATTCCGATTAACGAACATCTGCAAACAAGCGTATACGCCAATTTATATAGTCGGGGAAGTTGGGGGGTTCGAAATGAATTGGAATATGCCAAACGCTATGGGTTTACAGGCCGTATTGGTCTTGGTTATCAGCAATTCAACAACGGATTTCCGAGCTACAGCAAGAACAACAAACTTACCGTTACGTGGTCTCACAACAAGCAACAAAAATCAAATCCTTTTTGGAATTTCACCTCAAACGTAAATTTTATCTCCGATAATACCTCCAAAAACAACCCGGACCCGATAAATCCGGAATATTTCAACAACTCCTTTAATTCGGACATCAACCTAACGCGCTTTTTCCCAGGAAAACCTTTAACCATGGGGGCTAAAATCTCCATGCGTCAGAACTCTTTAGCACAGAACATGGCCTTAGTTGCTCCGGTAATGAATATAAACATGACCCGAATTTTTCCATTTAAGCAGCTGATTCCACTTCCCACCTCAGAATTCGGGAGAGCCATTCAACGCATTGGATTAACCTACAATTTTGAAACTCAGAACAAAAGCACCTTCGCAGATTCACTGATTAGTCCTTTAGATTTTACTGGAATCGGGCAAACATTTTTTAATGGTGTTAACCAAGGAATTGGGCTCCAAACGACCTTTGGTTTATTTAAAAATGCGGTTAAAATAAACCCCACATTGAATTATGGGAACAAAATAAATTTCCAGCAAATTGAAAAAAAGTACGATGTGCTATCCAACAATACGCTAACGGATACCCTTAGAAAAGCCGCAATGGGGAACGAGTTTAGTTTCAGCGTCAATGCAACCACGGTTATTTATAGCTATTATAAAGTGATCGGTAAAAACAAGCCCATCATACGGCACTTAATGACTCCTTCCATCGGGTATCGGTATGTGCCTAAACTAAATGAAATCGTTACTGCCAACGTGGGACCAAATCTTAGTGCCATCACCTATTCTCCCTTTGAACGAAGCATATATGCATTCGGGAATACCCAAGCTTCGTCCTTTTTAAATTTCGGAATTAACAACAGCGTTGAATTAAAAATGAAATCTGAAAAAGACACCCTAAGCGGATACCGTAAAACAAGGCTCATTGATCAGTTCTCAATCAATGGGAATGTAGACTTTCTAAAAGACTCCATGAACCTATCAGACTTATCGTTAAACCTGCGGATCAGCCCCTTTAAATGGCTGAATTTTGTGGCCAATGGGACTTACAGTTTGTATGGATGGAATAACAGCTCGGGTAAATCAATACAATCCTTTGCTTGGGAAAGCGGTCAAGGGATAGGACGATTATTAAATGCAGGATTAAATACCACGCTTACCCTTACCTCGAAAAAAAGCAGAGAAATCATAGAACAGAAGAAGGAAGAAATAAGCCAACAGTGGAATGCGGACTACACCTACTTTGCCTTACACCCTGAACAAGCCATATACTTTGACATCCCCTGGAAAATGAATGTGGCTCATGTATTTAGCATTGTGAACAATACGAACAAAACAGCAACGAATACAGCTACATGGTCAACGGTTCAAACCCTTTCCTTGAGTGGTGACATCAGCTTTACTAAGCGTTGGAATGTATCTACGAATATCAATGTGGATACAAAAACACGTCAAATAACCAATATGAATTTAGCCCTAAACCGGAACATGCATTGTTGGGCCTTGAGTTTCTTTTGGACACCGATTGGGGGGAATCAAAGCTTTCTATTGAGTATTCGCAACACCTCTTCCTTGTTCCGCGATGCTAAAATCGATGTGCGCAGACCTCCTGCTTTCTTTTAACTATTCGCCGTTATTGTACAGTAAAATTTTTGGTCCTACCACCATTCGAATGGTTGTTACCCTTCGATTTGGATTATTCTTTTGTTGGTTGTCGCTGACGCTTGGAGGAAGCATTTCACCCTTACCTTCATAGGAAATCCTAAAATTCAATTTCCAACTAACATCTAATGACTTGAGTTGTTTTTCAAATTCTGCAGCCACTGCCTTAGCGCGTGCTTCAGACAATGCCTGATTTCGCTCTGTGCGTGTTTTTTCATCGCCAACTCCTTGCTTGTCTGAATATCCAGAAATGATTAGAATCGTTGAATAATCTTCATCAGAAAAAACATTCTCGTCGTGATTGTCTAAATAATTTCGCCACCCTTGGATGTCTGCTTTGATGCTATCCAACATTCCCGTAATGAGTTTTTTACCGTCTTCACTAATTATTGCACTACCGGTGTCAAAACTTATGTCCGCTGCAATGTTTTTAAGTTCTTTATTAGCCGCAATTAAATCTCCCAGAGGCACCACGTATTTATATAACAAATCATTTAATTCAGTTGCTAAGCGCAGTGATTTCTCATGACCTTCCGGTGTATACGGATCTGTTTCATTGAGGGATTTAATGATTTCCTCGGTACGTGCCATCAAGCGCGTGAGTTGATCATCAATTTCTTTGATTCGTTCGGTAGAATCAATGGAATAAAACATTTTTTGTTGCTCTCTTAATACGAGTAAGGCTTGCTCCGATTTTTCAATTTCTGCCGCTAAGCTCTTCTCTCGCTCCGCTTGTTTCCGATTAAATGCATTAACTTCTGTATCTCCTTGCTGTCCGTGAAACACCGTGGTTTTATACTTTGGTTTTACCAAAACGCCGCTGTCTTTACATGAATAAAGAAGCACCAAAAAACTAATTAGAGGCAGTAGATAGAATCGATTCATTGTGTATATTTTGAACTAATATACAATTATTGTGGAACTTCATGATGTGCTTTTCCATACACATAGGTGAATTTAGCGCCAAAAAAGATTACTTGCGCCGTGTAAAAGACCCAAGCCATTAAAACAAACATAGAGCCTACCACATCGCCTTTTCCTAGAAAAAAATAATGCTGTAGGTAATATTTAATAATTACTTGGCTCATGAATAACAGCAGTGAAGTTAATAGGGCGCCTTTGAACGCCAAACTCCAACGCACCGTGCCATCGTGAACGAATTTAAAAATTAATGCGATGATCAACAGATTCAAAAGAATCGAGAATAAATGATGGAATAGGATAACCCCTAGAGACACGTTGCCAAAAGAAGATGACAACCAATTTTCAAGAACACTAAATGCAAAAATCTGAATGAAATAAGACAATAAAATAAGTAAAGCAAATACTGCTAAATACGCCAAGGAGAGGAACCTGAATTTAAGAATATCCATAAGCACATTCAGCTTTTCTCGTTTTCGTTTTTGAATGTTAAAAAAATCATTAATGCTATATTTTAATGAAACCATAAATGCTGAACATGAATAGAGCAAGGCGATGATCATCACCAAATTCAGGGTGAAAGATTTTGACTGGTTATTCAAATTCTTGAGGTAGGCCGTGAATACGGAAATGTCCTCAATGCCAATATTATTTTGAAAAATCTCTGTAACGGCATTGATGCACATGTCTTCACCGAAAATCTTACCAAAGCTTATCAAGGTGAGATATAAAAGCGGGATGAGCGCAAAGAGGGTGTAATAGGACAATGCAGCGCCATGAAAAAAGGCCCCTTCTTCAAAGAATTCTGCGGTAGCTTTTTTTAATATGTAAACTAGTTTTTGGGAAGATTTATCAGACTCCATTGGGAAGTATGTTTAGCGTTCCGGGAAGTTTAGTCATGCTATGAAGAATTACAAGCTCCCTAGATTCAGTATAAAAATAATGAATAAAAATTGTTCCGTTAAATAAATAACTCTCACAAATTAGTGTTATTCCTTCAGGATCCACACGAAAGTCATTGGGACGAAACCGATGGATCGTTCCTTTCCAAGTGATCGAATTCACCTCACCAAACCAGCGAGCCTCTTGCAAATTCGTTAAGTTGTAGTAGCGGTCAGTTGGATTAAAAAAAGCAGTGAGTTTTCCCTGTTTCAGGAAGGCCATTTTGGAGCAAATAGTCAGCATGTCTTGTGCATCGTGAGAAACCAACACTAAACCAAGCTGCTCTGTCTCCTTTAATTGAAGAAGTAAGCTAATCAATCTGAATTTAAGTACATGATCCAGGTGTGAGAAGGGTTCATCCAAGAATAACCAAGAAGGCTTTATCGCAATCGCTCTTGCTATGGCCAGCCGTTGTTGTTCGCCGCCGGAAAGCTCCCTGGCTTTCGTGGCTTTCACATGCGATAAGGAAAAAACTTTTAGAAGGTGTTTTACCCGTCGTTCCCGGAGTTTTGGTTCCCAATTCAAAATTGCCTCTCGAATATTTTCTTCACACGTATGAAACAGATCCAACGCATAATCTTGCGCTACTAAGGCAATACCCGGATGACCTGGTATTAAACGCTGAGAAGCTTTGGGCAATAACCGATCTTGTAAGAGGACCTCCCCTTCAGACTGATCCCGCAGCCCGGCAAGGATATTCAACAAGCTTGATTTGCCGGCACCGCTACTTCCTGCTATGCCATAAATTTCACCTGGTACTAGGGTTGCATTGATGCGATGTAAAATTGGATGCGTCGCATCAATCGAAAAACTAAGGTTCTTAATTTGGAGCATGAGTAAGGAGTTCATTCGGTACATCGTGATTTGCGATGTACACTCCAGGAATGGGGTTTATGAATGGCTCATTATCTTTAAGTTCTACACGTATGTTTTGCCGTTCAACATCGTTCGTTTGTTTAATGCTGTTCAGTAATTGATTAGATATTGCAAATTGTACCTCTTTTCCAGCCAATAAGGTCAAATTAATTAAGGTAACTCTTCCTATTTCATAGGAAAAATCAGTTCCAGAGCCTAAGGTTCCTCTTAACGAATAAACCCCATCTTCTGTAATATTAACCCTAAGCACCTCCTGAACTTCCAATTCATCCTCCCAATGATAGCGATGGTTGTCTGCCGTTTCCTCCCCAGCATGGTGCTTATCTGCCAACTCCTGAGAAAACAAATCATTTAAGTGGGCGCAAGTGAAACTAAAGGTGAACATTTGAAAAAATTTAAGTACTCGCGAAAGTATTAATTTTGCTTGAACTTCAGTTCATATTTAACGAGTGAACAATGAGATGTGAAGAATATTCTATGAAATGTATCCCGTGAGTACACGATAAAATATTAAATTCGAAATATGAAATCACTATTTATAGTCCTAACATTGACAATTTGCGGAAACATCCTATTTGGTCAAACGAACCTAAGCGCAGCGGAGCGTACAAATTTCAATCGACAGCTCAACAAGGGAATTGAGAGCTTTGAAGCAGGTAGAACAAATGAAGCCCTCGAATTACTTAAACGCGCTGAAATACTTGATCCGGATTTCTGGAAACTGAATTATTGGATGGCAGCATGCCATTATGAATTAACTAGTTTCAATACGGCACAAAGTTATATAAATAATGCGATTCGTAATTTAAGTGAAAATGATGAGGCAGATGCAGCATTTTACGAATTAACAGGAAAAATCAATCATCGGTTGGGTAATGTTGAAAGCGCCATTACTGCATACAAAAAGGCAGCTATTTTAATGGGAAATAAAATGGCTTTGTCATATGGGATCACAGCTAACATAGAACAATGTGAACGAATGATATCTGCCAAAAAACAAGGATTTATATCCCTTAGAAAACCACTCGCATTACAATTGAATTCCCTAGAAGATGAATACGCACCTATATTGATGAAGGATGGGGAAATTCTATTTTTCACCGCGCGACGACCAGAAACTACGGGTGAGAATATAAATTCGGATGATTCAAAGTATTTTGAGGACATGTATAGAGCTAATTGGAATCCGATTACCATGGATTACGAATTAGATTACGAATTTTTCAAATCTATAAACACCAATGGATTCGATGCCTTGAATTATGTTAACAAGGATGGAACCTATGCCTTATTAACGATTAATACGGTCTACACTGAAAAAACAACGAAAAGTTCAGACTTATTTGAAATATCATCAGATGAACCTTTTGATTGGTCTAGTCCCACTGTTTTAAAGGGTAAAGGGTTGAATACTGATTATTTCGAAGGGAGTGCTACCCTTGCAGAAAGTAGTGAAAATGGTTCCTTAATAGTGTTTACATCTGATCGTCGTGCTGATGTTACTGGATTAGATTTATTTAGCACTATAAAAACAGACCAAGGATTTGGACCAGTAACACCACTTCCGAAAGAAATTAACAGTGAAGGAAACGAAACAACTCCGTTTATTACATCCGACGGAAAATTCTTATTTTTTAGTAGTGATGAGCTCCCTGGATTCGGTGGATATGATATCTTTTATTCCATGTTTGAAAACGGAACATGGAGCGTACCGGTTAATCTAGGCCCAGAAATTAATTCTGTAAATGACGATACTCACTTCAGCATTGACCTAAGTTCAAAAAAGTCAACCTTTGCTTCTATGGCAGAAAAAGACGGGTATTACTCGTATGATTTATTTCAGGCAGACTTATCCACTACAACGTATCCGTTTATCCTTAAATAGGATTTATTTGACTCGAAGATTCTTGCGAATGAATTGATCTACGTCATATTTGATATACGTTTCAAACCCACCTTTGAAATTTGAAACTAAAGACAATCGAGAAACGTTGATGTCATAAGCAAACCCTGCAGTAATTGCACCGTAATTAACGCCTGTCCGAATCACAATAGCGTCTTTAAACCGGCTAAATAATCCCAAACTAAAGGCTATTTCTTTAATGTTCGTTGTCTCCCATGACGGTTTAACAATGATTTGCTTGTACGTAAGCCCAAATAAAATCTCATTTGATTTACGCTGTCGCTGATAATAGATTGCAGGTTGTAAAACCCCTTGGGTAGCTATCACATCAATATTTCCATTTATAAATACAGAATATCTAATGGGGAGTGTTTGAATACTTGAATTATAATAAGAATACCGTGGATTATTCACATGAAAAGCAGAAAACCCTACTTGTATACCCTTATCTGCGGTATTTGTGGTTTTACCATTGTCTGTTCGATAGGTATATATTCCTCCAACACCTAAGTCAAAGTATGCGAAATTCTGTTCATAAAATGCTTCTCCATTAGGAATTAAGGGGTTGAAGGCTGTTCCATCATATTGCGTACCCCACTGACCCGCACTTGGATTAGTTGCACACTGACCGAAGGTTGTATTTAAACCAAGAGATACAGCGCTGAAACGAGATACTTTTAGTTTATATGAAAAATTAACACCAACGGTACTTTGTGTGAAATGGCCATCTGCCATACGATCATTATAAAAATTAATTCCGGCACCAAGTGATCCATTTGTACCTTTTAACGAGGAGGTAAGCTTGCCATCTAAGGATGCTGTAATCGTTTGAAATGGTGTGGCAAAACTTCCGTATTGGCTTCGATACATTGCTATTCCACGGAATGCAGAAGTTGATCCAGCTAAGGCAGGATTCAAGGTGAGTGGAGACAATTCAGCCTGAGAAAAGTGAACGTCTTGGGCATAATTGGGTTGAACCATTAAAGCGGCTATTAAACCTAGGATTACAATCGTTACCTTCTTCTTACAAATTATCATCTCACAAGAGTTAGACTACCAGATTTATGCAAAATAGAATCATCATACAACTGAATATTCAAATCGTACACATAATTCCCTTCTTGGGCTGGACGTCCTTTATAAAATCCATCCCATGCATTCTGAATCGATGTTGATTCAAATACCTTTTCTCCCCAGCGATCATAAACCACCAAATTGAAATCAATCACACATACTTCCTTTCCGAATACGCGAAATTCATTATTAGCTTTCGGACCAGTGCCATTTGGACTAAAAATGGTAGGTACAAAATACTCGCCGCACAATAACCTAACTGTGACGAGTAAAGAATCTGTTCCGATGCACCCATTATCATCAACAGCAGTTACATAATATAGCGCGGTAGAGTCTGGTGATACAGATGGGTTTGGGCAGTCATCACAAGAAAGTCCTTCAGAAGGAGTCCAAGAAAAACTGGTACCTAGGTTAACTGACGCATTAAACGAAGTTCCCGGATTAATTACCGTATCATTCGGCTGAATATTTAGTGCTAACCCATTAATGATACCGATGTTGGCACCCCATACTACAGAACAACCATTACCGTCTGTTACAGTAACACTGTAAGACCCCACATTTAACCCACCAATACTGTCTGTTACTTGATTACCGGAAGACCAAATGTAGGAATATGGTGCAGTTCCACCACTCACAGTAACATCCATTGTTCCAAGTAGTTGTAAATTACAATCAACAGGGGTGGAATCCCCAAGTATAGCCATAGCGTTGGGTTCGGTAATAGTAATACTATTTACCACAACACAATTCAGGGCATCTACCACAACAATATTATAATTACCGGGGGCTAGGCCTGTAATGGTATCATTTGACACACCAGTTGGGGACCAAGAGAAAACAAAAGGTGGAGTTCCCAATGAGTCAACCTGTACTGCTGCCGATCCATCTGCAGCGCCATTGCAAGACACATTATTAACGAAATCAATACTGACCGCTGGTGCTTGTGGTGGAGGGTTAACCAAATACGTTGTCAAAGAGGTAGTAATGCAATTGGAGGTTGTATCCTGAACATACAAGGTATAAACACCTCCTGGAACGTTTGTAAAAATCGTACCAGATTGAAAATTTGCACCGTTAATGGAATACACATAATTTGTACCGATGGGAGCCGTCACCGTAATGGTACCTGTTGGTGAAGGACAGGTTGGTTGTATTACTGTTGCCGCAGGTGCAGGCGGAATAGTGAGCGCATTTCCAATTGTTGCACTTGTGCTAAATACTGAAGTACAACTTTGATTGTTGGTTACTGTAAACAAGTAACTTACCCCAGCGGGTAAACCAGTAAAAGTTGCTGTTGTTCCCGTGCCTGTTTGAGAAAATGAACCTGGAGATGCATTCAAGGTCCATGTTCCCGTTGAGGGGAGGCCTGTTAAAAACACATCCCCGGTATTGGATGCACAAGTTGGATTTTGTATGACTCCTACCTGAGGTTCGTTTGGATTTATTGGTGCATTAACGAAAACATTATTAGACGGAGCAGAAGTACAAGCCGATGAAATCAAGGTAACTGTAAACGTGTATGAACCAATAGGCAGGTTTGTAAACGTATGGTTGGGTCCTATACCCGTTTGAGTATAAGTAGTTGGACCAGGGCCTGTTGCGGTAATTATCCATTGGCCTGTAGTTGGCAAATTTGATAAAGGTACGCTACCCGTTGTAACACCTGGTGCACAATTTGGTTGTTGTACCACACCAGCAATGGGGGTTGGGGGGTTGGAAGGGACCGCGTTTATATTTACCGTACTAGAGACCTGAGACGTGCAAGGGACAGTTGCATCGATGTAAACAAATGTATATGACGTGCCTGGAGACAAATTACCAACCACTGCTGTTGAGCCCGTTCCAGATTGTGTTGGTGTGGGGGATTGCGTTACACCTACAGGTGTTGCGTACAAATCCCAATTACCACTTGGTAAGCCAACCAAAGTTGCGGTAGCAGTGGGAGTGGTGCACGTCGGCTGCACGAGGGTGGTTACAACAGGCGCAAGCGGACATTGAGCAATCGAAACCATCGATTTACCCAAAGCTGTAAAACATAATAGCAATAAGAAGAGCCGTAAATTTCTAATCATAAAGTATTCTCAATACTCATTTCTGCCCTGTAAAGTTACACTAATATTCAAATATTTCCCAAGAAGCCCACCGAAAATAGATTACGGAATAATATAATCTTGGTTGCTTACCGAAAAAAATAGACCTTTGTGCCATGGAAAAGCAGCGGATTTTTATGGAGATTTGCTATGACGGTACGGCCTACAGTGGCTGGCAAATACAACCTAATGCGCCAACAGTTCAAGGCACCATAGAGTCTGCGCTTACTAAATTGAATGGAAATAAGCGTGTAGGTATTGTTGGCTGTGGCAGAACGGACACTGGAGTTCATGCTAAGCAGTATTTTTTTCATGTTGAACTTCCCGATGTTTCACTGGCGGAACTGCAATACAAACTTAATAAGATGCTGCCCAGTGACATTAAAATTATTGATGCGTTTTACAATGAGCAACACGCGAGATTCGATGCAAAAAAACGCACCTATCGTTATTTTATCGCCAAAGAAAAGTCACCGTTCAACGACAGATTTTGTTGGGTATACGAACGGCCTTTATCCATAGAAGCCATGAATCTTGCATGTAAATCCTTAGTTGGCCATAAGGATTTTGCCTCCTTTGCCAAGGGAGATACGGATGTTAAGACAACCCTGTGTGAGGTATTCAATGCACACTGGGAAGAAACTCCCGAGGGATACATGTTTGAAGTAAGTGCGAACCGTTTTCTGCGGAATATGGTGCGCGCCATGGTAGGAACTTTAATGGAAGTGGGTATAGGAAATATAACACCAGAATCCCTTCCCATTATTTTAGCAAAAAAAAGCCGCCAAGAGGCAGCTTTATCGGTCCCTGCTGAGGGCTTATTTCTTTGGGAGGTTCTGTATTAATCTGCTCGTTGGCGCAGCAAATCAAAGTAGCCATAGGTTTCTACCACAATTGCTCCCCCGAGGGTATCTCCATATTTTGCGGGTAACCCGCCAGTGTAGACCATCATGCGATTGATGGAGCAGCTTGGTACGTTGTATACATCCTGCAATTTAACGCCATCTAGTACGTAAATCATATCCCCTTTCCGTGCACCTCGAAACATCAATTCCCCATCATCCGCCATTTTGATTTCTGAAGACATTTGAGTGGCCATGGTGGCAATGCTGAATTTATTCGGATTGTGTTTAATGTCTTTTTCCGTTAATTCGGGTGTTGGCAACTCCCCCATTCTCAATCGTAAACGTTCTTTAACAACGATCTCATCCTTCATTACACCTTTCGGTTTAAATTCGACGGAACCTATGTTTCCGTAAGATTCAATGGGAACATCAACCGGGTAAGTTTGGGAGGTATCTCTACCGAACACCAAAAACACATTATACGTTCCCGCCGGAATGGCTGAAATTCTAAATCTACCGTCTTTATCGGTCATGGCTTGATATTTCTTTCCTTGATCTACGATAACCGCTTTAATGAATTCCATGGGTTGTTTTGAATCCGCATCCAATACGGTTCCAATGGCATCACCGAGCGCGGATTGTGCAAAAAGTTGTGACACCAAGATGCTTGCTAAAAGGGTTAAGGTTTTTTTCATGATTTCTAATGTTTGATTAGAAAGGTAACGAAAAAAAACTAATAAGCTAACCTATAGTTGCAGAAGAAACGGGTAACTCTCGGTTGATTTTCTTGAAAAGCCCTTGAAGTACCTTTCCCGGCCCAACCTCGATCACTTCAGAAAGCCCATGGTCATTCATAGCCATCATGATTTGAGTCCATTTCACAGGGGCTGTAAGTTGCGCCAATAAATTTGCTTTAATAAGTGAAGGATCGGTCACGGGAAGGGCATTTACATTTTGATATATGGGGCAAGTCGGATGATTAAATTGTGTAGATTCTATTGCAGAAGCTAATTCTGCACGTGCTGGCTCCATAAGTGGGGAATGAAAGGCTCCTCCCACCTGAAGGATCAACGCACGCTTGGCTCCTGCCTCAGTAAGTTTGGCACAGGCCTCTTCAACGGCTTTAATTTCTCCTGAAATCACTAATTGTCCGGGACAATTGTAATTCGCCGGCACCACTACTCCATCAATGCTGCTGCAAATCTCTTCTACCACCGAATCTTCCAATCCTAGAATAGCTGCCATCGTAGAAGGGGTGAGTTCACAGGCTTTTTGCATGGCCGTTGCGCGTGCGCTCACCAGTCGGAGGCCATCTTCAAAACTCAGGGTTTTATTGGCTACCAAGGCAGAAAATTCACCAAGGGAATGCCCGGCTACCATATCCGGTTTAAACGAATCTCCTAAGCATGCCGCTAAAACGGTAGAATGAATGAAGATTGCGGGCTGCGTTACATTCGTTTGTTTTAAGGCTTCGTCTGACCCTTCAAACATGATGCTTGCGATATCAAAACCGAGCACTTCATTGGCACGATCAAATAATTTACGTGCATCCGCACTCGCATCGAATAACTCTTTTCCCATTCCGCTAAATTGGGCGCCTTGCCCAGGAAAAACATATGCTCTCATAATAATTATAGGTTAAAGTTGTCCCAAGGAGTGAAACTTACCCTCCTTGTATATTTTAATTTTCTTTAAAATCCCATCGGCGTTGTACACGTAGACTTTTCCATCATAGAGTTGTCCTGATTTAAAATTACCGTCCAACCAAATTTCATCGTTTTCATTATATACTTTGTTGTATCCTTCTGAAAAGAAGGTAACGCCTTTCGTAATTGGATTCGTTACTACGGGTGGGGGCTCGTTTGATTCGGTTTCGGTATGTGCCTCGGGTTGTTTTACTGCTTGTTTCTTAACGGTTTCTGTTACTTTACCCCCACTAAATTTACAAGACAAGCGTACAGACCCGTCCTCATTATATTGCGTATACAACCCTTCCACTTTTCCTTTTTTTAGCCCATAGGAAGCCTCCAATTGCCCGTTGCTGAAATAATGTATTACAGTGCCTGTTTCTTTTCCTGAATCGTCAAAGGTGGCCTGATAAGCGACTTTTCCATTTTCATGGTAACGAATTAACTCACCGGAATAAGTGTTATCCCCAAAGCTGCCTTTTTCCTTTACTTTTCCATTTGAAAAATAGCGTGTATACTTACCATTCGGTCTATTATTTACATAGTTTCCTTTAAGCTTTACGGTTTTACCGTCTTTATTGTACTTAATCCAAACCCCAGTTTTACGCCCGTGATGGTACGTTCCTTCTTCAATGATGGCAGTGGATGCATAGCCCGATTTTGGACGGTCTGCTCCCTTAACCACCCATTTACCGTGTTTTTTACCGTCCTCATCTCGTAGGTTTTGAGCGTTAACATCTGGTGTAAACACAGCAAAGCAGGCAACAAGAAACAGGAAAAAACGAACATTCATAGCAGTCGTAAAATTAAATTAAATTGTGAATAACAAACCGAAACAGATGGATATTGACCCAAATTTGTTATTAATTTTGTTTTTCATGTTAAGCATTTCTCCGTCTGATATTACGGTGCAGAAACTGCATCACTACCTGCTTGGAGCGGTGGGCCCAAGGCCTATTGCATTGGCATCCACCATCGACAACCATGGCAACAAGAACCTGGCTCCTTTTAGTTTCTTTAATGTGTTCAGTGCGAATCCCCCGATTTTGATTTTTTCACCTGCTCGTTCGGGAAGAACAAACTCGGTAAAGGACACCTATACCAATGCAAAAGCACACCCAGAGGTAGTCATCAATGTTGTTACTTACGATATGGTGGAGCAGGTGAGTTTAGCCAGTTCGCCTTATGCACATGGGATTAGTGAATTCGAAAAGGCTGGCCTTACTCCGCTTGCCTCTGAATTGGTAAAACCGTTTCGGGTGAAAGAATCTCCAGTTCAATTCGAATGTAAAGTCAACGAAATTATTGAATTAGGTTCCGAGGGTGGCGCCGGGAATTTAATCATTTGTGAGGTGGTCAGAATGCACATTGATGAAGGCATATTGGATGCCCATCAACAAATAGATGCCCACAAAATAGACTTGGTTTCCCGCATGGGAGGAGATTGGTATTGTCGTGCCGATGCCAACAGTATGTTTGAAATCAAAAAACCCATTACCACGTGTGGAATTGGGTATGATGCACTTCCGGCAGACTTATTAAATAGCGATGTCTTGTCCATCAGTGACTTAGCACGATTGGCGGGGATTGAGCATTTGCCCGACGAAACCGAAGTGAACGAATACAAGCTTACCGAACTGAGTGACCTTTTCATGACGCACGTAGATGACGCCACACAGTTAGAAAGAACATTGCATGAACGAGCCAAAGCATTATTAAAAGAAAATAAATTAACAGAAGCTTGGCAAACGCTTCTGAGTTTTAATCATTAACAAATCGATATGAATCAGCTTAAATTAACCAACGTACGAATCAAATTAATTCATCCAACTCAGCAGGTAACAGAAAAATTCTCTAAACGAGAATTTGTAGTTACGGACGGATTGGAGAGTGACTATCCGCAACATATTTTACTACAAGCCACCCGAGACAAGTGTAGTTTACTTGACCAGTTCAAGGTGAACGACATGGTAGATGTTGCCATTAACATCAGAGGTCGCGAATGGACAAGTCCACAAGGTGAGATCAAGTATTTCAACTCTATTGAGGCATGGCGAATAGAGCCTGCTTCCGGACAAGCTCCTTCCGCTGCACCGTCTGGCATGAGTGATTTTGGGATTTCAAACGCTACGAATACGCAAAGTCCCCTGGAATCTTCTGCGGAAGAATCTGACGATCTTCCGTTTTAGTCTCTTGAATTTGCCTGATACTTTGCCTTATATTTTAGGTAAAGTAATTCCTGAAAGTTAACAGGGCTATGAATTTTTCCGTTCATGACTATGGTGGTGACGTCGTTAGTTTTCATGTCTAACGCAGGTCCTTTGGAAACGAATATGGTCGCTGATTTACCCACTTCAATGCTTCCAAAGTCTTGATCAATCCCTAAAATCTTACATGAATTAATCGTTATTGCTTGCAATGCTTGTTCCTCGGTTAAGCCATAAGCCATGGCGGTACCGGCTAAAAATGGCAAATTTCGTGCATTCATGGCTTCCATTCCTCCTTCATTTTGCAAGCAGAACAACACCCCCATTTTGGCGAGGATTGCCGGAAGACGATACGGTAAGTCTACGGGATCCTCATCATGTTCAGGTAAGCGATGTAGGCGCTGAATCATCACTGGGATGTCGGCATCTATAAACCGCTGACCGAGTAAGTACGCATCGTCCCCTCCAACAAGCACCGGATACGGCAACTTAAATTCTTGCACAAAAGCCAAGAGGTCTATGATTTGTTGGGCATCATTGGCGTGAAAATAGACACGCTTTGTACCGGTAAAACACGCTTTCATGGCGTCAAGCCGTTGGTCGAAGGCCACAGATTTAGCGTTCGCATAGGATTGCGCTAATAGAAAAAACTGCTTGAGTTCATTGAGTTCTTTGGTATACTGTTCATTTTTATACTTGGGCGCAGGTTCCGCCCACCACCCCCCGCCGTAAGCGGTACTTGGCCAGTTTACGTGGACGCCATCGTTTGATTTTACTGTCGCATCTTCCCAATTCCATCCTCCCATGAACATGACAGATGAAGTCCCAGAAATATACCCCCCTCTAGGCGTACTTTGAACCAGAAGTACTCCATTGGTTTTTACGGTTTCCACCACATTAGATTCTGCATTAAACGCAATTTGTGCGCGTACATGGGGATTAAATTCACCTACCTCATTGTAATCGTTGGTCGCTCGAATGGCATCTACTTCCGTCAACCCCAAGGTGCTGTTAGGCGCTACGAATCCAGGATATATGTGCTGACCTGTTGCGTCTATGATAGTATCCCAGTCTTTGGTATCATACGTGGATGAAAGGGCGTTTTTAATGCCTGTTATTTTACCATCTACCATTTCTAACAGTGATGCCGAAATTTCTTGCCCTACGACCGGGTGTAAATACCCATTCACAATAAGAATTCGCTGGGCGGATAAACTCAGACTGATCAATAATCCGATTAAAACTAAGCTCGTTTTCATGTTAATGTAAATTTTCTGTTTCAGAACCTTCCTCGCCCATGGTATCGCAATGAAAATGTTTTTTCTTGCGCTTAATGAATGGTGCCTTAGGTTCCGTTTGAACTTCCTTAGCCAACATTTTTCCGATAATGCGCATTTTCTCTGCTTGATTTTGAGCCTGAAGCAAAAGGTCCTGCGTCTGATCAAAATAGAATACCCCTTCAATCATGGTAGATTGCACTTTGGCTTCAATCGAAAGTGGATTTGCAGTCCATAAGACCAGGTCCGCATCTTTTCCTACTTTAACACTTCCGGTACGATGATCTAGGTGCAATAATTTCGCAGGGTTTAGGGTCACCATTTTCCAGGCTTCAATTTCTGAAACGCCGCCATATTTGACTGTTTTCGCAGCTTCCTGGTTCAGTCTTCGTCCCATTTCTGCATCGTCGGAATTGATTGCCACCGTAATTCCCTGTTCAAGCATGAGGGCCGCATTGTATGGAATCGCATCGTTTACCTCAAATTTGTACGCCCACCAGTCGGCAAACGTAGAACCTCCTACGCCGTGCTTTTTCATCTTATCGGCTACCTTGTAACCTTCTAGGATGTGGGTAAAGGTATTCACCTTGAAGCCCATAGAATCGGCTACCTTCATCAACATGTTCACTTCACTTTGAACGTAAGAATGACAAGAAATAAATCGCTTTCCATCTAGGATTTCATTTAATGTTTCAAGTTCTAAGTCAATCCTTTGCGATCCTGAAAGCCGCTCCTTTCGATATTGTTTTGCCCTGTAAAACGCGTCATAAAACACCTGTTCCACTCCCATACGCGTTTGAGGAAAACGAACCACGTTTCGATCACCCCAATTCGATTGCTTCACATTTTCTCCGAGTGCACATTTAATAAATCCTGGGGCATCATCAATTTTCATTTCTTCGGGTGTTGTACCCCATTTCAATTTAATGAGTGCTGACTGTCCGCCAATTGCATTGGCAGAACCATGTAATAATTGGGCAGCGGTTACTCCTCCTGCTAATTGTCTGTAGATTGAAATGTCCTCAGGGTAAACAACATCTCCAATGCTGACCTCAGCAGAAACCACTTGCCCTCCTTCATTAACTCCTCGAGAAATGGCGATATGTGAATGCTCGTCGATGATTCCTGAAGTCAGGTGCATATTGGTCCCGTTAATAATTTTTGCTCCCCCAGGATACGGTGGTTTTTTCGCCCCTACATAGGTTATTTTTCCTTGTTGTACCACCACATAACCTTTATCGATAATACCCTCTGATTCATTGGTCCAAATGGTAACTTGCTCATAAACGGTACTTTGTTGAGTTAACACCTCCTTAGACCCATAAGCCATGTTTGGATACCAAGGTTCGGGAGCGGGATTGGACTCAATCTTAATTGGCGTTGAAACTTCGGTATCTTTTACCCGCCGTACGGCAGACCATTGGCCCCAGCTCCCGTCGGGATAGGTAATATCGCCTTCCCATACTGCGCCGTTAGTAGAAATTTTACCATGAAGCAGGTACATTTTTGTTTCCGCATTCGGGAGTGCAAACTGGAGGGTTACATCTTGATTTGAAAAGGTAAAAGCAACCGAGGTAAGGACCGAATCTTTCTTAAACACTTTCAATTTCGAATCCCATAAATCTTTAAACTCTACGAGGGATGCCTTGGGCTTTTGATTGTCCCCGGAGACCTTCATCTCGAAACGTTGACCTTTTAAATTCAGGCTATAGGTTCCGAGCACATTTGCTTGATTGGTGGGCTGTAGGACCTGACCATTCCCAAGGGCCCAAGATTCAACCAAATGAGCTTCATATACGAATGGATCGGTGGAGAAGAGATTAAAGCTCGCCAGTTTATTCGCTTCAAGGGTCCCGATTATAGAATCCAAGCCCAAATAAGAGGCTGGTGTTGTAGTAAGTGAAGCCAGAATGGAAGATGGGCTGGTGCCGTTAGCGATTAATTTCCGGAGGGTTTTCCAGAAATCAGTGAGGGTAAGACCGTGGGTGGTAATCGCCGTTGAAATTCCTGCCTCGGCTAATAACTTCAGGTTAAATGGCGCCGATTCCCAATGTTTTAACTCTTGAATCGACACGTTTTTTGCGACATAAGGGTCAGAAACATCCAGCGGCTTAGGAAAGGTCAGCGGTACAATAAGTTTCGGATTCAGTGGTTTAAGGGCATCAATAATGGCATATTCATCTCCTGCCGTCACGTATATAAATTTGTGTTTGAATTCATTAGCAACACGTTCGGCACGTAGGATATCCCATTTATCTCCCACCTTAAAAACTGACGGTAAATTTTCATTAGCCACCCAAGCGTCCATGGATAGTTTACCTAAGGCTGAGACCGGGTTCTTTTTATAATATTCAAGATCATAAAACGATTGCCGCAACAAGGCAATAGAACCCATTAAGGAAGAAGGATACGTTTGTTGAGACACGCCTTTATTGAAGGAATAAAAAAAGGCTGAAGCACGGGTAGGTGTTGCTTCAAGGGGATTGGAAATCCCCAAGGCAATTAAAGGTGCTGAACCCCGAACAATACCATCCGCTTGATGCGGGACGGCAAACCCAAAACCTTGTTTGTTCAATTCCGTGCAGCGTTCATCACTTACATTAAATCCATCGAGTGCATTAATTTCTGGGTGGATGGATTCGTTCCAATAAAACGCGCCTTGTTTTGAGGTTTCTAATTGCGGATACGACCCTTTGTGCTGGGAGGTAGCTTTAAGCACACCCGCATCGGTGTATAACTCAATAAACGAGGCTACTGCAGTAAATCCTTCCTTATCGATTACTACGAAATCCGAGGGAATTTTCACATTGATTCCAACCTCAAGAATACGTTCTGCTTGAATTAATATCGTAGCGTTTTCCAATTTTTTGGTCGGATTCACATAAACATCAACATTAATTAAGGCTATTTTTTTCATTTCCGAAGGCGCTACACCGTTAGTAGGCCGCACTTGCGCATGGCTAACCTGCAGAAAACCAAAAAGTAGAAGGAAACACGAAATGGGGTAAATTAGCTTCATGCCCCAAAAATAAGCAATTAAGTGGACTAGATGTATTTACTCGCCTCGCGCTTAGCTAAGCCCGTCAATTGCTCTTCTTCCACTACCCTTGCAACCCATGTAGGGTTCCATTTAGAGACTTCGCGCAAACTCCATCCAATGGCCTTTTGAATGAAGAACTCACGATCTGGCTTGAATTGATTGATGAAATATTGAAGCAAATCCAAATCGGTTTCTTGGCGATACCTTAACTGAAAAATTAAACACGCCCGGCGAATCCAAAAGGAATCATGGGATTCCCACCGATGCAGTGTTTCTTTCATTTGATCTGGAAACAACCGTGCATATTTACCTACAACATTGGGCGCAATGCCATCTACGGTATCCCACCATGATTTGGTGGTGATTAACCACTCGAACAAGTCAATATCTGATGCTGTAAATTCTTTTGGCTTCCATTGCATCAACCAATCGAGGGCGACGAGTTGACATTCTCGATGTTCTTCTTCCCAAAGTAACTGAATCAACGCCCTTTTTTTATTGGAATCAAGCACCTCTAAGTGTTCTTTATTAAGGGCTTTTAAGAGTTCTTTTCGTGGAGTACTCATGACGCCATAAAATGGAAATTGATTTCTCATGTAGGCTTCCATCTGTGGAATACGTATGGGATTGCCTTCTTTGCGCAGTGCTTCTTTGATGTGTAAAAGTGCTTTCATAAGCCATTAAAATAAAAAAAAAGGCAAATCATAAGCCGGGTTCTGTTCGTTTTGTCACACGTGACGCAACTGCCTATCATTTATCTAGCACTGACGTCGCCATCAGCGTCTATCGACCTACCCTCCGGAATCGAGCGAGCAACTCTTAATGTACAAGACATACTCCGGTATACATGGTCTTTCAGCGCGTAAGGTTTACCCTGCCAACAACATCACTGTTGCTGCGGTGAGCTCTTACCTCCCCTTTTCACCTTTTCCCTGGCGATGCCAAGGTAGTTTATTTTCTGCGGCACTTTCTGTATTCATCAAGATGAACCCTTCCCGTTAGGAAGTACACTGCTCTGTGCTGCCCGGACTTTCCTCCCTCCTGTAAACAGGACAGCGATAGGCCGATTTGCCGAGTCAAAGGTACAATTAGAATTTAACTATAGGAAATATTTAGATTATACTGGCAGGTGTCTAAGTCAAATCTGGGGAACGATACTTTTCCATAGGAATCTACTCGACTTTTTTCTTTAAGAATATACTATTGTTGTTCGACATTATAATTCATTTTACCATGTGCAATTTGAATATTTAATGGAATTATGATCCTTTGAATTACGATTATTTGAATTATACCTGTGATAATATCCCATAAAACATGAACTACCTTGGGGATAGTTTCAAAACATCTGGGTCATTTTTTAAGGTTTCATCAACAAATTTATAGGCATCGGGATCATTTTGCAACGCCGCCATGACCACTTTTTTGTCTTTTTTCAAAGATGTATCTGCATATTCCAAAGCAGAGCCATACTGAGAAACCGCAGCCATGACCACTTCTCGGTCTTTTTTCAAGGACGCATCAGCATAATACAAAGCAGAGCCATACTGAGAAACCGCCGCCATAACCACTTCTCGGTCTTTTTTCAATGATACATCTGCATACCGCAAAGCATAACCATTATGAGTAACCGCCGCCATGACCACTTTTGGGTCCTTTTTCAAGAACGCATCTGCATACTCCAAAGCAGAGCCATTCAGAGAAACCGCCGCCATAACCACTTCTCGGTCTTTTTTCAAGGACGCATCAGCATAACCCAAAGCATAACCGCCTTCAGAAACCGCAGCTAGGACTACTTCTTTGTCATTTTTCAAGGATGAATCTGCATAATCCAAAGCATAACCGTTCCTAGAAACCGCCGCCATGACCACTTCTTTGTCTTTTTTGAACGATGCATCTGCATACTGCAAAGCAGATCCATATTTAGAAACCGCCGCCATGACCACTTCTTTATCTTTTTTCAGGGTTGAGTCTGCATACTTCAAAGCATTACCGTCCTTAGAAACTGCCGCCAAAACCACAGCTTTATCTTTTTTCAAAGATGCATCAGCATTTTCCAAACTAGCACCATCTTTAGTCACCGCCGCTAAAACCACTTCTTGATCATTCTGTAATGCTAGATCTACAAATTTCAAAGCATCACCGTTCCTAGAAACCGCAGCTAGGACTACTTCTTTGTCTTTTTTCAGCGATGCATCTGCATACTCCAAAACAGAACCATTATCAGAAACCGCAGCTAGGACTACTTCTTTGTCTTTTTTTAGCGATGCATCTGCATACTTCAAAGCATAACCATAATTAGAAACCGCAGCCATGACCACTTCTCGGTCATTATTTAAAGAGGCATCTGCATATTCCAAGGTAGCGCCCATGGAAGAAACCGCAGCTATTACTACTTCTTTGTCTTTTTTCAGCGATGCATCTGCATACATCAAAGCATAACCATTCCTAGAAACCGCCGCCAAAACCAATTCTTTATCCTTTACAAAGCCCTTGTTAAGGTATTCAATTACCATAGGATTTAACCGAACAAGCGCAAGCACAAAGTCTCTGTCCTTTTGCAGTTTTCTGTCCGCAGCCTCAAAAGCGGAGGCTGTTTTTTTAACGGCGATGGAAACATACTCTTTGTTTTTCCTTATGGCTTTCGGAAGGAATGCTAAAACCCGACCGTTTACCGACAATGCCTTCTTAATGAAGGAACTATCCTCTATCAAGGATGTTCCGACATAATCAAACTCTTCGGCATTTTTTCTAAGGCGAAGAAGTACAATTTCTTGGTCGCTCTGGAAATTTTCACTCAAATAGGCTAAACTAATGGTTTTCACATTCTTTAGAACGAAATCTCGGTTGTTTTGTAAGGTTGGGTGTGCATACTGAAAAGACATTCCGTCTCTTTCTCTGTCATAACTAAGGGCTTTATAAACCACGTCCTCATCCTTTCGCCACGTTTCGTTGACTAAATCTAGAGGCACATACCTAATTATGCGAAGCACAAAATCTTTATCTTGCTTCAATGAATCATCCACCCATTGGAAAACATCATCATCGTAATCATACTTAGAATTATTCCTAAGGGCTTTTTCCACTAATTTCTCATCCTTTCTCAATTCTT
>Ga0315907_10001261_pt1 | contig 34670 bp, 29 predicted proteins | sample LakEriMetagenome_3_FD_203525 | JGI IMG/M metagenome (GOLD analysis project Ga0315907, IMG submission 203525) | Freshwater fungal communities from buoy surface, Lake Erie, Ohio, United States - Buoy 12 MA123 | ecosystem: Environmental > Aquatic > Freshwater > Lake > Lake biofilm | place: USA...
CCATCGGCGGCAACGTGGCCGAGAACTCCGGCGGCGTGCACTGCCTGAAGTACGGCCTGACGCTGCACAACGTGCTGCGCGTGCGCGGCTTCACGGTGGAGGGCGAGCCGGTGGAGTTCGGCTCGCTCGCCCTGGACACGCCGGGCCTGGACCTCCTGCCCGTGGTGGTGGGCAGCGAAGGCATGCTGGCCGTGACCACCGAGGTGACGGTCAAGCTGGTACCCAAGCCGCAACTGGCGCGCTGCATCATGGCCAGCTTCGACGACATCCGCAAGGCGGGTGATGCCGTGGCCGCGGTCATCGCCGCAGGCATCATCCCCGCCGGCCTGGAGATGATGGACAAGCCCATGACGGCGGCCGTGGAAGACTTCGTCCACGCCGGCTACGACCTGGAGGCCGAAGCTATTCTGCTGTGCGAGAGCGACGGCACCCCTGAGGAAGTGGCCGAGGAGATCGGCCGCATGCTGGACGTGCTGGCCGGGGCCGGCGCCACCCGCATGGAGGTCAGCAAGGACGAAGCGCAGCGCCTGAAGTTCTGGAGCGGGCGCAAGAACGCCTTCCCCGCCAGCGGACGCATCAGCCCCGACTACATGTGCATGGACTCCACCATCCCGCGCAAGCGCCTGGCCGACATCCTGCTGGCCATTGCCGAGATGGAGCGCAAGTACCAGCTGCGCTGCGCCAACGTCTTCCACGCCGGTGACGGCAACCTGCACCCGCTGATCCTGTTCGACGCCAACGACCCCGACCAGCTCCACCGCTGCGAACTCTTCGGCGCCGACATCCTGGAAACCAGCGTGCGCCTGGGCGGCACGGTCACGGGCGAGCACGGCGTGGGCGTGGAAAAGCTGAACTCCATGTGCGTGCAGTTCACACCGGGTGAGCGCGAACAGATGTTCGCACTCAAGGCCGCCTTCGACCCCGCCGGCCTGCTCAATCCCGGCAAGGTGATCCCCACGCTGCAGCGCTGCGCCGAGTACGGCCGCATGCACGTGAGCAAGGGGCTGCTGCCCTTCCCGCAGTTGGAGCGCTTCTGATGACGGGAGGCGAGGTGGAGGGCGCGGTGGACAGCACGAAGGCCGCAGACCCGGCGCTGCAAGCCTTGATCGAGCAGGTGCGCGCCGCGCGCGCCGACGGCACCCGGCTCGACATCCGCGGCGGCGGCACCAAGGCCTGGTACGGCGAAGCGCCGCAGGGCGTGCCGCTGGACGTGACGGGCCTGCGCGGCATCAGCAGCTACGAGCCCACCGAGCTGGTGGTGACCGTGCGCGCTGGTACACCCCTGGCCGAGCTGGAGGCGACCCTGGCCGAGAAGGGGCAGTGCCTGCCCTTCGAGCCGCCGCGGTTCGCCGACACCGGCACTGTGGGCGGCATGGTGGCCGCCGGCCTGGCCGGCCCGGCACGCGCGGCCGTGGGCGGCGTGCGCGACTACGTGCTGGGCGCCAGCTTGCTCAACGGCCGCGCCGAAGTGCTGAGCTTCGGCGGCCAGGTGATGAAGAACGTGGCCGGCTACGACGTGGCGCGCCTGCTGGCCGGCTCCCTGGGTACGCTGGGCGTGATCTGCGAGGTGTCGCTGAAGGTGCTGCCCGTACCCGTGGCGCGCACCACGCTGCGCTTTGATGTGGAACAGGCCGAGGCCATCCGCTTGCTCAACACCTGGGGCGGCCAGCCCCTGCCGCTGAACGCCAGCGCCTGGTGGCAGGGCGTGCTGGTGCTGCGCCTGGCCGGCGCGGCTGCCGCGGTAGACGCCGCCGCAGCCCGCCTGGGCGGCGAGCGCGTGGACCCGGCCCTGGCCGACAGCTTCTGGACCGGCCTGCGCGACCAGACCGACGAATTCTTCGCCCAGGCCCACGCCCAGGTGGCGGCCTCCGCCACGGCGGATGCAGCGCCATCCGCACCGGCGGACGCTTCGCCTCCCGCGCCAGCGCTGTGGCGCCTGTCGGTGCCTGCCGTGGCCCCACCGCTGGCGCTGAAGGGCGACACCCTGGTGGAATGGGGCGGGGCGCAGCGCTGGCTGTTCTCTGACACACCGGCGGCCAACGTGCGCTCCGCCGCGGCCGCGGCAGGCGGCCACGCCACGCTCTACCGCGCGCAGGACAAGTCGCCCGGCGTGTTCGGCCCCTTGAGCGAGCCCCTGGCGCGCATCCACCACGGCCTGAAGACCGCCTTCGACCCCGACCGCGTGTTCAACCGCGGCCGGCAGTACCCCGATCTGTGAGGCGACGCCCGCCCTGGCCCGACCCCGATGCAAACCACTCTCGCCCCCGAGTTCAAGGACACGCCCGACGGCCGTGAGGCCGAGGCCATCCTGCGCAAGTGCGTGCACTGCGGCTTCTGCACCGCCACCTGCCCCACCTACCAGCTGCTGGGCGACGAGCTGGACGGCCCGCGCGGGCGCATCTACCTGATGAAGCAGGTGCTCGAAGGTGCCGAAGTCACGCGCAAGACGCAGCAGCACCTGGACCGCTGCCTGACCTGCCGCAACTGCGAGACCACCTGCCCCAGTGGCGTGCAGTACGGCCATCTGGTGGACATCGGCCGGCGCATCGTCGAGCGCAAGGTGGAGCGACCAAAGGGTGAGAAGGCGGTGCGCTGGCTGCTCAAGGAGGGCCTGACCTCGCCGCTGTTCAAGCCCGCCATGAAGCTGGGCCAGGCGCTGCGGCCGCTGGTACCGGGCAAGCTGCGCGACAAGGTGCCCGCACCCGCCCCGGCGCGTGCCCACCGTTGGCCCACGCGTGAACACCCCCGCAAGGTGCTCATGCTGCTGGGCTGCGTGCAGCCGGCCATGATGCCCAACATCAACGCGGCCACCGCGCGCGTGCTGGACGCCGCCGGCATCCAGACCCTGGTGGCCGACGGTGCGGGCTGCTGCGGCGCGCTGCGCACCCACCTGAACGACCATGACGGCGGCTTGGCCGACATGCGGCGCAACATCGACGCCTGGTGGCCGCTGGTGGAGGGTCTGACCAGCCAGGGCGCCATGGAGGCCATCGTGATGAACGCCTCGGGCTGCGGCGTGACGGTCAAGGAGTACGGCCACGCCCTGGCCCATGACCCGGCCTATGCCGACAAGGCCCGGCGCATCAGTGATCTGACCAAGGACTTGAGCGAGCTGCTGCCTGGTCTGGTGCCCACCCTGGCGCCGCGCCTGGGTCGTGCCATGGGCAAGCCAGGCTTGGCGGCCTTGCCCACCCACGGGCGTCTGGTCTTCCACCCCCCCTGCACCTTGCAACACGGCCAGCAGTTGCGCGGCGGCGTCGAGCAGCACCTGGCCGCGCTCGGTTTCGAGGTGCGGCTGGCCGGTGCCGAGAGCCACCTGTGCTGTGGCTCGGCCGGCACCTACAGCGTGCTGCAGCCTGAGCTGGCCAGCCAGCTGCGCGACCGCAAGCTCGGCCACCTCGCCCCGCAGGACGACGAGACCATCATCTCCGCCAACATCGGCTGCATCCAGCACCTGCAGTCCGGCACCCCCACGCCCGTGCGCCACTGGGTGGAGGTGCTGGACGACGCGCTGAACCGGGGCTGACGCCCCTCAGGATGGAGCACTCGGTCAGCCGGCCAAGGCGCTCTGCAGGAAGGGCTGCCGGGATCGGCCGTTGATGCACCGCCTGGCGGCCACACCCGCTTCAGGCATCCGCCATCGCCCGACGCCGCTCGTGCCAGATGCTGAAAAGCCCGGCGGCCACGACGATGCTGGCGCCCCACCAGACGTGGGGGCCGGGCCACTCGCGCCAGAACAGCCAGCCGAACAGCACCGCCCACACCAGTTCGGTGTACTGGAAGGGCGCCACCGCCGACACCGGAGCCACCCGCAGGGCGCGGAAGGTCAGGCGCTGGCTGGCCAGCAGCACGGCAGCGCTGGCGGCGATCACCCCCCACATCGTGGGCGAGGGCATCGTGGGTGGCACGAACCACAGGCCCACCAGCCCTGCAAGGCCCATGCAGGCGTTCTGGGTCACCATCATCGACAGATCGGACTCCGTGCTGGACAGCCAGCGCACGCAGGTCATGGCCGCGGCATAGAAAAAGGCCGCGGCCAGGGCCAGCACGGCGCCGATGCCGAAAGAGCCCGTCGCCACCTCCGGCCCCACGATCACGAACACACCGCACAGACCCAGGAGCACCGCCGCCCAGCGTGCCCGGCCCACGCGCTCGCGCAGCAGCGGCACCGACATCACGGTCATGAGCAAGGGCGCCGCGAAGCAGATGGCAATGGTGGTGGCCAGCGGCAGGTGGCGCAGGGCCTCGAAGAAGGCCAGCATGGAACACACCGACAACGCACCACGCAGCAGATGACCCAGCGGACGCTGCATGCGCAGCACCTGCCAGCCGCCGGCGCGCACCACCATGGGGGCCATCAACACCATCACCACCGCCGTGCGCGCGGCGATCAGCACCGGCGTGGACAGCTCCGCCACCGCCACCTTGGTCAGCGTGTCCATCACCGACAGCAGGAACACCCCGACCAGCATCAGGCCAATGCCCTGCAGCGGATGGTTGGGTCGGGCGGTGGTCATGGTGCCGGTCCACCTGGACGGGGCGCGCCGCCGCGCAGGGCCCAGACCACACCCGCCACCAGCAAGGCGACACCCGCCAGGGTGAAGCCGTCGGGCCAATGGCCGCGCAGCGCCCAGGCGTACCCCAGCGCCGCCAGCGTCTCGAAGACGATCAACTGACCCACCAGCGAGGGCGGCAGGCGCTGGCTGGCCTCGTTCCAGCACAAGGTACCGAGCCAGGACGCGAACAGCCCGATGGAGAACATCAGACCGAGAAACAACCCGGGCGTCGGGCCGAAGGGCATCTCGAAGGCGGCCTGGCCCGGGGTGGTGGAGGCCCCCCCGCCTGCGGCCTCGTTCCAGACCCAGAACAAGGCGAAGCCCAGGGCCGCCAGCGGCAAGGTGGCCACGCCCTGGGCCGTGGCCCAGGCCCGCGGCGAGCGGTCGGCATGCGCCCGCAGCCAGTCGGCATTGCGGATGGGGTACCAGGTCCAGCAGACCACTGCGCCCACCGCTAGCAGGGCCCCCAGGGCGTAACGGCTCAGGCCCAGCGCGGCGTCGGCCCCCTGCCCTGCCGAGGCTTGTGCCTGCAGCCGAGCCAACTCCACCTGGTTGACGCAGGCGATGCCCAGCACGATGAGCAACAGCGAGGGCACCAGCCGCCGCCAGGGCAGGCGCCCGTCGCGCAGACGCACCGCCTGCGAAGAGCGCAGGTTGGAGACGATGGCAATCACCACCGGCAGGGTGCCGATGATCATCGTGGGCAGCGGCCCCCCGGCGCGCTGGATGGCCGCGGCGAGGAACAGGTAGTACAGCAGGTTGCCCACCAGCGAGAGCTTCAGCGCCTCGATCCAGTCGGCCCGGGTCAGTCGGGCTAGCTGCGCCCGGTCCCACCACGCCAGGGGCAGGGCAATCAGGCCGAAGGCCAGGTAGCGGGCGAAGGACTGCAGCGCCGCCGGGTAGTCGGGCAGCAGCAGCGGCACCACGAACACCAGCCCCCACATCAGGCCGGCCAGCAGGGCGAAGAGGGTGCCGGTGGCGAGCTGGCGCGCGGGTGTCATGCCCGCGCGTGCTCCGGCACGGCCATGCGCTCCATCCAGTGCCGGGTCAGCGGGGTCAGGGGCTTGGCCAGGCGGCGCTCGTTGAGCAGCGCGCGGCCCAGCGAACGCCGGCTGCCGCGGGCACTGGCGGCCAGCAGGGTCTGGTCGATGAGGTCGCGCTGGGCATGGCTGCCGCCGAAGCGCTGGGCCCCGGCGCGCACGGGGTAGAGCATGTCCGCGGCGCCGTCCGCATCGCCGCGGGTCAGTGCCAGCAGCGCGCGCATCAGCGGCAGGCCCACTTCGCGGGCCATCTTGTGGTTGGCGCGCCGGGCATCGTCCGCCGACATGGCGCGCTGGGCGCAGCGGGCCAGCCAGGACTCCGCCCGCCCCACCTCGCCGGCCATCAGCAGCGCAGCCATGGCGTGCACGTCGTTGAAGGCGTAGTAGCCGGCCAGGGCGTCCTGCAGCGGCCAACCCTGGGCCAGCGCGCGCGCGGCCGCCTGCACGTCTTCGCCCACCAGGTGCAGCCGCCACAGCATGGCCGCCGCGTCCACGCGCTGCAGCGTGATCTGCAGCGCGTCACCGCTGAGCTGCCGGTCGACCACGCGCAGCACGCCCGCCGTGTCCAAGCCCTCCAAACGGAACAAGGCCTTGTGCCACCACAGGTGGCAGGCGAAGCCGTTGCCTTCGGCCCACACGCCCTGGTGCTGACGCAGCCAGGCCGCGCCTTCCTCGAAGCGGCCCTGCATCTCCATGACATGGGCCACGGCGTGCACGGCCCAGGGCACGCGCGGGTTGAGCTGCAAGGCCCGGCGGCCCGCCTCCTCGGCCTGCGGGTAGAGGTTGCACTCCTCCAGGCCGAAGGCGTGCAGCGACAGCACGTAGGCGAAGAGCGGGTCCGCCTCGTCCCATTCGGGCAGGGCGCGCGCCGCGCGCAGGCGCAGCCCGGAGGCGTCTCCACGGTAGAAGTCCCACAACTGGGCCCATTGCAGCGCCAAGGCGTCGCGCGGGTGCTCCAGCAGCAGTTCGTCCCAGGTGCGGCAGGCCGCGGCCCAGCGGCCGTCCAGCACCTGCTGCACGGCCTCCAGGTGCGCGCGTTCGCGCAGGGTGCAACTGCGTTCCAGCGCGCGGGCCTGGGCCAGGTGGGCGGCGGTCTCGTCCACCAGCCCCGGCTCGGTCAGGCTGAGCAGAAAGCCCGCCTTCATCACGTGCGGCAAGGCCCAGCCCGGGTCGGCCTGCGCGGCGGCCTCCAGGTCGGCCAGCGGCGTGTCGTAGAAGGACATCATGCGCCACAGCGCGCGCTCGGCATGGTCGCGCGCGGCGTTGGACGCCGTGCCCGTGGGGTTGCCGCGCAGGTCGGGCGAATTCACGTTGGGGTTGTTCCCGGCGGCTGTGGCCAGGGCCGCGGCACGGGCCGCATCTGCTCCCAGGCGCGGGCCATGCGCATCACGCCGATGTCGTCATGCCGCTGTCCCACGATCTGCAGCCCGATGGGCTGGCCGCCCGCGGTAACGCCGCAATCGATGCTGGCCGCCGGCTGCTCGCTCATGTTGTAGGGCAGCGTGAAGGGGATGTGCTCGAAGGGGCGCGCCGGGTCGTTGATCGGGCTGGCCCAGTCCGCCGGGTAGCTGGACACCGGGTTCACCGGTGACAGAACGAAGTCGAAGGGCTGGCAGGCCGTCACCGCCGCGTCGCGCAGCGCGGCCATCTGGCTGTAGCCGTGGAACACCTCGGCAGCGGTGAGCGTCGCCCCCGTGGCCACCCAGTCGCGGATATAAGGCAGCACCATGGCCTGGCGCTCGGGCGGGAGGGCGCTCATGTCCAGGTACGAGCGCATACGCCAGAAACGGTCCAGGCCATCGGCCATGGCGCGGGTGGAAAACGGTCCCAGCGGCTCAACGATGGCGCCCGCCGCCTCGAAGGCGCGCGCCGCGGCCTGCACCGCCGCCTGCGTTTCGGCATCGGCCGGCAGGCCCCAGCCGGCCTCCAACTGCAGGCCGATGCGCAGGCCGCGCAGCTCGATGTGCAGGTCGTCCCAGTCGATGGCATGCGCCGGCAGGCTGGTGGTGTCGCGCCAGTCAGGTTTGGTGAGCGGGCGCATCATCAGCGCGGCATCGGTGACGGTGCGGGTCATGGGCCCGGCCACGCGCCCGGCATAGGGCGGCTTGATGGGGATGCGCCCCAGGCTGGGCTTCAGGCCGAACAGGCCGCACAGCCCGGCCGGCAGGCGGATGGAGCCGCCGATGTCGGTGCCCACGTGCAGCGGGCCGTAACCCGCCGCCGCCGCCGCTGCGGCCCCGGCGCTGCTGCCGCCGGGGTTGAGCGCCAAGTTCCACGGGTTGCGCGACAGGTGGTGAAAGCTCGACAGCCCCGAGGTCAGCATGCCGTAGTCGGGCATGGTGGTCTTGCCCAGCAGCACGCAGCCGGCCTCACGCATCCGCGCAGCCGGCGGTGCGTCTTCGGCCGCGGGCGTGAGCACCGTGGCGGCCGTGCCCGCCGGCAGGGGCACGCCTTTGGTGGCGATGTTCTCCTTGAGCGTGAGCGGCACGCCGTCCAGGGGCGAGAGCGCCTGCCCGGCCCGCCAGCGGGCCTCGCTTGCACGGGCTTGCTGCAGCGCGCCGTCGGGGGCGTAGGCGTACAGCGCGCACAGCCGCGGCTCCCAGCGCGCGATGTGGGCGATCACCGCCTGGGTGACCTCCACGGGCGAGGCTTCGCCTGTGGCGTACAGGCGCGACAGCTGCGCCGCGCTCAGTTCATGAAGTGCTGACATTCAACCTCGGCTCAAGACCAGATCAAGACCAGCTCAGGACCAACTGACCGCGGCCATGTCGTTGGCGAAGATGGGCGAGCTGTTCCACAGGCCCTTGAGGCCCTTGCGGAACACCGCCACCTGCGCCGGGTTCCAGATCCAGGCGTTGACGGCATCCTCGGCCAGCTGGCGCTGGATCTCGCGCCACAGCCGGCCCTTCTCCTGGCCGTTGGACGTGGCCGCCAGCGTGGCCACCAGGCCGCGGAACCTGGCGCTGTCGTAGCCGAAGTAGTAGCCCGGGTCAGCGTAGGCGGTGGCGTAGTCCAGCGGCTCCACGTGGTTGATGATGGTGAGGTCGAAGTTGCCCTTGAACGGGCCGCTGAGCCACTGCGCCCACTCCACGTTCTCGATCTTCGCGTTGATGCCCACCTTGGCCAGTTGCGCCGCGATGATCTCGCCGCCCTTGCGGGCGTAGGCCGGGGGCGGCAGCGTCAGCGTGAGGTTCAGCGGGCCGTTGATGCCGGCCTCCTTCAGCAGCGCGCGGGCCCTGTCCGGGTTGTGCGGGTACAGACCGGTCAGGTCCTGGTAGCCGATGTCGGTGGGCGCGAAATGGCTGCCGATGGGCTTGCCCAGCCCTTCCTGCGCGCCGTCGATGAAGGCCTTGCGGTCGATGGCGTGGGTGATGGCGCGGCGCACGCGCACGTCGTTCAGCGGCGCCTTGCGGTTGTTGATGGCCAGCAGGCCCTTGCCCGCGGTGCTGCCCACTTCCACCGTGAACCGCTTGTCGGCCTGGAACTGCTTGAGCGAGGGCAGCGCGCCGAAGCGCGGCATGCCGTCCACATCGCCCGCCAGCAGCGCAGCCACCTGGGCGGCCGGGTCGTTGATGAAGCGGAAGGTCACTTTCTTGAGCTTGACCTTGGCCGCATCACGGTGGCCGTCCCATTTCACCAGCGTGACGGCGCTGCCCTTGGCCCAGTTCTCGAACCTGTAGGGCCCCGTGCCCACGGGTTTGGTGGCGGCCGTGGCAGCGCTGTTGGGGTGCAGGATGACGGCCGTGTTCTCGCCCAGGCGGAAGGGCAGCGTGGAGTCCGCCTTGTCCAGCACCAGGATGACGGTGTGCTCGTCGTGCACCACCACGCTGGAGATGTTGTCGAACACCGCCTTCTTCGCCTTGTTGGTGCTGCCCGGGGCCTTGGCGCGCTCGAAGCTGAACTTCACCGTTTCGGCCGTCAGGGCCGAGCCGTCGGAGAACTTCACGCCCTTGCGCAGCTTGAAGGTGTAGGTCTTGCCGTCGGGCGTGTGGCCCCAGGTCTCGGACAGCAGCGGCGTGACCGCGCCGTCCATCTGAATCTTGGTGAGGCCTTCCAGCACGTTGTAGTGCACGATCTCGCCAATGGCCGCCGAGGGCGCGGTGGTGGGGTCCAGGCCGGGCGGCTCCAGCACCATGGCGATGACCGCGCTGTCCTTGCGCGACTGGGCCAGGGCTTCGGGCAAGGCACCGGCCAGCGGCACGCCGGCCAGCAGGGTGTTGAGGTGACGGCGGGACAGATCCATGAGGCGCTCCTTCAGGGATGGGGATGGTGAAGTGTCAGGCCGATTTTGCGACGCCCGGATGGGCGGGCGGCACCAGGCCGGGCACCGCCGCCAGCAGGCGTTGCGTGTAGGGGTGCTCGGGGCGCTGGAACAGGCGCTGCGGCGGGCCTTGCTCGACGATGCGGCCGGCCTGCAGCACCACCACCTCGTCGCACACCAGGTCCACCACGCTCAGGTCGTGGCTGATGAAGAGGTAGGTCACGCCGAAGCCGTCCTGCAGGTCCTGCATCAGGTTCAGCACCTGGGCCTGCACCGAGACGTCGAGCGCGCTCACGGGCTCATCAGCCACGATGAGCTTGGGCCGCGTGATGAGGGCGCGCGCGATGGCGATGCGCTGGCGCTGGCCGCCGGAAAACTCATGCGGGTACTTGGCCAGATCGGACGCGCGCAGGCCCACGGCCTCCAGCGCTTCGCCGGCGCGCGTGCGCTGCTCGCTGCGCGAAGCGCCGTGCAGCACGGCCAGCGGCTCGGCGACGGTCTGGCCCACGGTGCGGCGCGGGTCCAGCGAGCCGTACGGGTCCTGGAACACCATCTGCACCTGGGAGCGGGCGCGGCGCAGTTGCGCCGCTGACAGCGTGTTCAGGTCCTGGCCGTCCAGGAGCACCCGTCCTGAAGTGGGTGCCTCCAGCGCCATCACCAGCCGTGCCAGCGTGCTCTTGCCCGAGCCCGACTCGCCCACGATGCCCAGGCTGCGGCCGGCGTGCAGCGTGAAGCTCACATCGTCCAGCGCCTGCACCACGGGCGCGCTCGAAAGCAGGTGTTCGCGCGGCAGGCGGTACTGCTTGCTCACACGGTCGATGACCAGCAGGGGCTGGGTCATGCGGTGGCCCGTTGTTCGGTGCGTGCGCACCAGGCCTGGGACGGCAGAACGCGGCTGACGCAGAGGCGGGTGCTGAGGCTCATACAAGGGTATCCTGCAACCGCGCCTCAGTCGCCACCTCCGCCTTCACGCAACGCGCAAAGTGTCCGGCCGCCACTTCCACGTTCGGCGGCTCGGCCGTGCGGCAGCGGTCTTCGGCCAGGCTGCAGCGTTCGGCGAAGGGGCAGCCTGCGGGCATGTCGGCCAGCTCCGGCACCTTGCCGGGGATGGTGGACAGCCGCGTGCCGCGCGGCAGGCCGATGCGCGGACGCGCCGCGAACAGGCCGCGCGTGTAGGGGTGGGCCAGGCGTTGAAACACTTCTGCCGTGGGCCCGCTTTCCACCACCGTGCCGGCGTACATCACCAGCATGCGGCGCACCGTCTGCGCCATCACGCCCAGGTCGTGGCTGATGAGCAGCAGGCCCATGCCGTCCTCGGCCACGAGTTCGGCGATCAGGTCCAGCACCTCGCGCTGGAGGGTCACGTCCAGCGCCGTGGTGGGCTCGTCGGCAATCAGCAGGTCCGGCCCGCAGGCCAGGGCGATGGCGATCACCACGCGCTGGCGCTGGCCGCCGGAAAGCTGGTGCGGGTAGGCGTCCAGGCGCTGGGCGGCTTGCGGCAGTTGCACCCGCTCCAGCAGGCGCAGGGCCTCGGCCCGGGCCTCACGGGCGCTGATGCGTCGGTGCAGCCGCAGAGACTCCGCAATCTGCCGTCCGATGGTGTGCAACGGGTTCAGCGCCGTCATCGGCTCCTGGAACACCATGCCCATCTTCGCGCCGCGCAGGGCGCACAGCGCGGCCTCGTCCAGCGTGGTGAGTTCCTGTCCCGCCAGGCGGATAGAGCCCGCGACCTTTGCGCCCTCGGGCAGCAGGCCCATCAGCGCCAGCGCGGTGAGGGACTTGCCGCAACCTGATTCGCCGATCAGCCCCACGGTGTCGCCACGGGCCATGGAAAACGAGATGCCCCGCAGCGCATCGGCCGGGCCGCGGCGGGTCTGCAGGGTGACGCGCAGGTCCTGAACTTCGAGCAGGTTCACGCCGGGACGATACCGCGGATTGGGGGCGCCTCAGCCGGTCGGAAACCAGGGCCGAAGCGGGACGCAAGGGCGTTCAGCCCAGCCCACCACCCGGCACGAAACCGGCTTCCAGCTCCTTGCGCAGGGCGTAGGCGCGCGTGGTGGTGTCCATCACCACGTCGTCCCAGCAAAGGCTCTGGCCCTTCTTCACCGGCCGTGCCACGCGGATGCCGTGCGCCAGGCCCAGCGGCAGGCCGCCGAAGGCCATGGACCTGGCGGCGGGCAGCAGCTTGCCCCACACCGTGTAGCCGCCCTCGCCGTCCAGCAATTCGCCCGGGGCCAGGTCGCGCTTGGCGGTGGCCACCACGTCGGCGTTCCAGCCCGTGGCCACGCCCGTGGGCTCGCGCCGCAGCGCCACGCTGGCCACGCTCTGGCCCACCTCCAGCCCAATCAGGTGCCAGCGCTTGTAGAGCGTGAAGTAGCGCCCGCTCGGGTCGGTGTGGGCGTTGTATTCCTCGAAGCAGTGGCGGATGTAGTCGGTCTCGCCTTCCACCGTCACCCACACGCCCATGCGGATGTCATAAGGGATGACGCGGCCGTTGGCCTCCAGGCTGGAGATCACCTCGACCATGCCTTTTTGCTCCAGCACCCCACCCTCCTCGCGCGGCCGCGTGACGAAGGGGATGTCCTCCACGCTGGCCGGCGGGTACAGCAGGCCGTTGGACGGCACCGCCAGCCCCGTGGCATTGCTCACCGCGGTGCTCTCGATGCTGGGCTTGGAGCCGTCCAGGAAGCTGTTGAACATCTTGGGGTTCAGGCCACCGCGCACGGCCTGCTCGGGTGTGAGGCCGTAGTAGCCCCACACCGTCTCGGGCGTGGACTCGCAGAAGTGCGGCAGCCACTTGTGCCCGCGCCCGGCCGCCACCACCGGGAAGCCGCAGGTGCGCGCCCAGTCCACCAGGTCGCAGATCATGGCCGGCTGGTCGCCATAGGCCAGCGAGTACACGACACCGGCTTCGGCCGCGCGCCGGGCCAGCAGCGGCCCGCAGAAGGCATCGGCCTCCACCGTCACGTTCACCACATGCTTGCCGTGGGCGAAGGCCTCCAGGCAGTGGTCCACGGCGGCGATCGGGTGGCCGGTGCACTCCACTACCACGTCGATGGCCGGGTGCGAGACGAGTGCGCGCCAGTCCTCACCCACGTGGGTGCTGCCGTCCTTGAGCGCCGCCTCCAGCGAGGCGGCCTGCGTGCGTTGTACGTCCCAGCCCACGCGCGCGAGGTTGGCGCGCGCCGCGTCCGGCGACAGGTCGGCAATGCCCACCAGGTGCACTCCCGGCGTGCGCGGCACCTGCGACAGGTACATGGAGCCGAACTTGCCGGCCCCGATCAGGCCGACACGGATGGGCCGCCCTTGGGCGGCGCGTTGCTGGAGTTGGCGGTGCAGGCTCATGGGGAAGTTCCTGGGCTCAAGCCGCCTGCCGCAGGCTGAAATCCACCGGCTCGGGCGAGGTCTGCAGCGCGCTGGCGGGCAGCCCGTCCTTCCAGGGCAGGTCCACCGGGTAGTCCTTCAGCAGGCAGTCGTCGGGCAGGGTGGCGATGGGCGTGAAGTCGCGGTGGGCGATGTACTCCGGGCGCTTGTAGCGGCGGATGTGGTTGGACACCGCGCACAGGCTCAGGTAGACGCTGACGCGGTTCCAGGGCGAGAGGTTGCTGGTGGAGGCGTGCACCAGGCAGCTGTGGAACAGGATCATCGAGCCCGCCGGCCCGGTGGGGCTGACGATGCCGCCTTGCTTGCCACCGGCGCGCTCCACCAGGGTGGTGATGAGCTCGTTGTTCACCGTCCACAGCGGGTAGCTGGTGGTGGTGAGGTCGTGCTTGGCATCCACCACGCCGCGCTTGTGCGAGCCGGGAATGAACATCAGCGGCCCGTTGAAGGCGTTCACGTCGTCCAGGAAGATGGCCACGTTCATGGCGCGCTCGGTGGGCATCATGTCGTCGTTCAGCCAGGTGCCGTAGTCCTGGTGCCACTGCCAGACGTCGCCCTCGAAGGCCATCTTGCCGTTGATCTTGAACTGGTGCATGTACAGCTTCTCGCCGAACAGGTCTTCCACCGGTTCGATCATGCGCGGGTGCCGCGCCAGCCGGGCAAACGGCGCGCTGTACAGGTGCGCGGCAAAGTTGGTGCGTACCGCGTCCGAGCCGCGCTCGCGCACGTTGTAGGCCTCGCGCCGGCTGTAGAGCTCGGGCACGGCGGCGTTGAGGGTGGCCGTCTCCTGCGGCGTGAACAGGCTGGGGAAGAACAGGTAGCCGTCGCGGTCGAACTGCTCCAGCTGTTCGGGGGTGAGTCTCATGAGGTTTCTCCTGGGGTGGCGGCGATCTGCCGCAAGGCTTGTTCGAACACCTCGGGCGGCTGGCCGCCCTGGATCAGGTGGCGGTCGTTCACCACCACCGAAGGCACCGAGCGGATGCCGGCTTGCTGCCAGAAGGCCTCAGCCTGCCGCACCTCGGCGCTGAACTCGTCGCTGTCCAGCACCTGGCGGGCGCGCGCGGCATCCAGCCCGGCGCCGGTGGCGGCCTCCAGCAGCACCTCGGCGTCGCTCGGGTTGCGGCCCTGGCCGTGATAGGCCTGCAGCAGCGCATGCTTCAGGGCCCTCTGCGCGCCGGCCGGACCTTCCACCCCCGCCCAGTGCAGCAGGCGGTGGCCGTCAAACGTGTTCCACACCCGAGCGCGCGGGCCGAAGCTGAAGCCCACCGCCGCCCCGCGCTCCCGGATGGCCGCCTGGTTGCGCGCGATCTGCTCGGCCGAGATGCCGTACTTGGCCGAGAGATACGCCACCGCGTCCTCGCCTTGCGGCCCCATCTGCGGGTTCAGCTCGAAAGGCTGGAAATGCAGTTCCACGGGGATGTCCATACCCACGCGCTGCAGCGCGATCTCCAACGCATTCAGCCCCACGGCGCACCAGGGGCAGGCGATGTCGGAGACGAAGTCGATTTTCATGTGGAGCATCCCAGGCCCATGAGCGCGCCTGTCGTGAATGAAGTCAAAGGGCTTGGTGCGAACGGCTTCTCCGGTCCGGCAGCGCCATGGCCTCGCCCGAAGCAGTCTAGCCGCTGGGCCCAGACCCCTGCCCGCGCCCTGGCACGGCTCAGTGCGGACGCAGAAAGTCCTGCCAATTCAGCGCGCGGGCCGGCGGCGCGCACTGGAAGGGCCGCGGGGCCGGCAGCGCGGTGGCGTCGGGCGGGCGCGGACGTTCGCACTCAGCCAGGAACTCGGCCGACACCGGGTTGCGGAACTCGCGCAGGCGCTGCGCCAGATGGCGCGCGCGCTCCAGGTCGCCCGCCTCGGCGTAGGCCTGGGCCCAGGCCATCATCAGCCGCGTGTCCAGCAGGTGGTGCGTGGCGATGTCGAAGGCGGGCATCTCCCGCGCCGGGTGGTCGCTCACGGTGGCCGCGGCGTAGTGCGCGTGGTGGCCGAAAAAGACACTGCGCTTGCCTGCCTCGATGCGCTGCTCCAGCGGCGGCGCCCCCCGGCGGGCCTCGAAGATCGCCGCCACGCGCAGATAGTCGAACAGCGCGAACAGCGCGCCGGCCACGCACAGCACGCCTGCCGCAGCCCGCAGCCAGGGGACTTGAGGGTGCAGGGCGGCTTCGGCCCTGGCCGCCCCGTCCGCCCCGCCCTCAGCTGGGCCCGGTGCCCGCGGCGCAAGCACCTGACCCGCCCCCACAGGCCCGGCTGGCGCGCCCGCGCGCCCCGGCAACCCCAGCGCCAGGCCCCAGGCAAAAGCCGTGGGCAGCAGGAAGTAGGCGTACCACAGCGGGTACTCCAGCAGGCTGTGCAGCCCGATCAGCACCACCATCATCAGCGCACAGCGCCCCGTGGCAGAGGCCGCCCCCGTGGCCGCGAGCGCGCGGCGGGCGCCCTGCCACAGCGCCCACAGCAGCAGGGCGCAGACCACCAGCGCCAGCGGCAGGCCCAGTTCCACCGCCAGTTGCAGCGGCAGGTTGTGGGTGTGGTCGAAGAACGCCGTGTGGCGCTGGGGGAAGGGGGTGAGCGACCAGGCGAAGTTGAAGTTGCCCCAGCCCACGCCCGTCCAGGGATGCTGGGCGATCAGGTGCAGCGCATCGGCCCAGATGCGAAAGCGTGAGCCCGACACATCACCCTCGGCCAGGCGCTGCTGCCCGCCGAACGTGTGATCCGACGCCTGCGCCCACCACGCCATGCCCCACCACGCCGCGGCGTACAACAGCGGCGTGGCCAGCAGCAGGCCCCGCGCCGCGCGCGACAGCCGCCGGTCCGCCAGGCCCCAAAGCGCCAGCAAGGCCACGCCCACCACCCCGGTGCGCGAGGCCGTCAGCACCAAGGTCCAGATGAACAACGCCATGGCCAGCGCCGCCAGCACCACAACGCCGCGCGGAGACCGCAGGGCCGTGAAGGCGCTGCCGGCCCCCCGCGTCGCGGCCGGGCCGTCGCCCGACTGCTGCTCTTGCCTCTGCGCTTCCCGATATTCTTCCCGATGCGCGTCCCGCTGTTCGTCCCCTTGCCCTGCCCGCTGCACATCCCGCTGCACATCCCGCTGCATCTCGCGCTGCATCTCGCGCTGCATCTCGAGCTGCATCTCGAGCTGCAATTCCAGCCACCCCACCAGGGCGATGGCCGCCCACAGCATCAGGCTGCTGAGGTGGTTGGGCTGGCGCAGATTGCCCACCGCCCGCCCTGCCACCGACGACGCGGCGATCCAGTTGCCATCGGCCAGGTCGGGGGCGAACACCTGCACCAAGCCCACCGCCGCGTGCAGCACCCCCACCGCCGCCCAGGCGCCGAAGAAGGCCTGCCCCACCGGCACGGCCAGCGGCCCGGCCGCCGCCACTTGAGCGGCCCGCAGCAGCACCGCCGCCGCCGCGCACAGGCCCGCCGTGCCCGCCACCAGCGACAGCGCCTGCGCCCCGGCGCCCCAGGGCAGCAAAGCGCCCAGGCCCACCAGCGCCAGCGCGGCCAGCGCCGCGGCGATGCCGGACCAGTGCGCTTGGTTCGTCCCCCGGGTCGGCACCGGAGTCAGGGCCGAGGTGGGGTCCCCTGCGCGCACCAGCCACCCCGCCGGCTGCAAGGCCAGGGCCCACACCAGCGCCCCCCACCCGGCCAGCGCCAGCGCCTGATTGAAGAAGGTGGTGGAGGGCGAGACGTTGAAGGCCAGCAAGGTGCTCAGCCCGGCGGCGGAGAGGGGAAACAGGAGATGCATTGCGACAGCGAGCGAAGATGTCAGAGGTTATCCGTTCTGGCATCAATGCCTTCACCTTTTCTGTGACCCTCAGCCGCAGCCCGGTTTTGCTGAGGCGATCATCTGAGACAGAATCGTGGTCCCGCGTAGGTCCCTCGTCGTTTCGTGTGGAACCCAACAGTCAGAATCGGTGATCGTCGTCGAGCCCGGTGGGCATGTGGGCAGGTCGCTTGCCGGCCTGTCCACATGTCCACGGGGCGGGTCTAGCCAGAGGTTGTCATGAGCGTTGGCGTTGAAGCTTTGTTCACCAGTGCATTGGGCCTGCAGCCGCCCTGGGTGGTTCAGGACGTCAAGCTCGACACCGCCAAGCGGCGTATCGATTTCCAGATCGCCTGCCAGGGCGCGAAGTTGGCCTGCCCGGCTTGTGGCGCGAGCGCTGAGCCAGTGCATGACCGCCTTGCACGCTCGTGGCGCCACTTGGACTTTTTCCATTTCGAGGCCTGGCTGCACTGCGACGTGCCACGCGTGGCGTGCGGCGTCTGCGGTAAGACCACGCAAGTCGGTGTGCCCTGGGCCCGACCGGGATCGGGATTCACGGCTGCCTTTGAAGCGTTGGCGCTGGCGCTTTGCCGCGACCTTCCGGTGCGCCAGGCGGCCTCGCTGCTGCGCTGTGCCGACAAGCAACTGTGGCGCCGCATCGAGTTCTACGTCCAGCAGGCCCGGGCGCTGGAGGTGTTTGCTGACGTTCAGGTCGTGGGCGTTGACGAGACCAGCCTGCGGCGCGGCCAGGACTACATCACCGTGGTCCACGACCTGGATGCCAAGCGGCTGCTGTTCGCCGCCGAGGGTCGCACCCACCAGACGGTGCTGGACTTTGCCGCCGACCTCAAGGCCCACGGGGGTGACCCCGCTGAGGTCCGGCATGTGTGCATGGACATGAGCGCGGCGTGCGCCAAGGGTGCGGCGCTGGCGCTGCCCCAGGCGCAGATCAGCTACGACCGCTTCCATGTGGTGGCGATGGCCATTGAGGCGACGGACCAGGTGCGCCGTGCGGAGATGGCCCAGGACGCTCCGGCGGTGCGCTCTACGCTGGGGACTGCAGACCGCAAGACGCTCAAGCAACTGATGTGGGGCATGAGGCGCAACCCCACGGGCTGGAGCCGCCACCAGCTCAACGCCATGCACTGGCTGCAACGCTCCGCGCTCAAGAGCGCCCGGGCGTGGAGGTTGAAGATGGCGCTGCGCGAGGTCTACGCCCAGGCGAGATCGCACAACAGCCAGGCCCAGGCCGCCACCGATCTGCGGGCCTGGCTTAGCTGGGCGCGACGATGCCGGCTCGAGCCGTTCAAGAAACTGGCCACCACGCTCAAGGAGCGCTTCGACGCCGTGGTGCGGGGGATGGTGGATCACCGCAGCAACGCCTTCGTGGAGGCAATGAACGGCCTGCTGCAGCAGGCCAAGCGGGCGGCACGCGGCTTCAGAACCAGCGCGAACTTCATCGCGATCGCCTACCTGCGGATGTCCAAACTCAAGCATCTGCCGGCCAGCCCGTTCGTACCGGCGGCTGCCAAGTGAGGACGGGGTGTTCCACACCAAACGGCATAGAGCCCCCGCGTACTGCTTGATGGATGACGCGTTTTTCGTTCGGTCCTACAGATGCTTCGAAAACTGCTGCAACGACTGACGGGTCCTTCAGCCATTGATGTGACCGTCCAGGCACTTGTGCGCGAGTTGCTGCGCCGCTACCCCCCGACGATGGCCAGCGGCGAGGGAAGGCGCCTGTCCCCCCAAGCCGTGACCAATATCCTGGAGACGGTGATCGGCAAAGCCGTCACCAAGAGCAAGGAACTGGAACTTGGCGTCGTCGGCAAGGCCCGTTTGACCAACGATTTCAAATGGGCGCTTAAGGACCAGGGTTACCCGGAGCCCTTTATCGACCTCCTGACCGAGGCACTGGTGGTTTACATGTCTCGGAAGAAGGAGGCCTGAGAACCGTGCTCGGCAGCCTGCTGCGTGAAATCACCAAGGGGTGGTGGCCAAGCGGAACCCGTCAGCCTGCGCAGTCGACAAGTTTGCAAGCACTGGCCACCGAATTCGACAGCGCTGATCGTCCACGCCGGGTCGCCCTGTTGGCCGAGCTTCAGGCTTGGCTCGAGTCAGAGCCCCAATCCTTGCGCGGTTGGGCGTTGTTGGGCGACTGGCAAGCGCGCCTAGGCAAGCTGGCAGACGCTGAAGACGCCTATCGCCGTGCGCTGCGGCTGAATCCCAGAGACGCAGGCGCGCAAGAGGGCATTGGGCTCACGCTACTCAAGGCCGGTTGTTTGGACGAAGCTTACTTGCACCTTGAGACCGCGCACAAGCAACAACCCATGAACCCCGAAGTCATGGTGCATTGGGGACTTGTGGCGCTGGAGATGGGGCAGTTGAACGATGCAGCGGCGAAGTTCCAGGGCGCCATCGACCGCGATCCGCGCAACGGCCAAGCCTGGCACAACCTGGGTTTGGTGGCACTGCGGCAGGGCGACACTGCGCTAGGCATAGGGCTGCTGAAGAGGACGATCGACATAACCCCCGACTTGGGTATCGCTCACAGCAACCTGGCGTTGGCCAGCAGAGATGCCGAGCGCCTAGATGAAGGACTTCAGTCGGCCCATCGCGCCGTAGCACTTAAACCCCAAGACGCGCGCAGCCGTGTCATCTTGGCTGATCTGCTGACCGATGCGGGCGACTTCCCCGCTGCCGCCCAGGCACTGGTGGAGGCCTCGGCGCTGGACCCTGCTGACCGAGGCCTGCGCCTGGGCCGTGCCAAGTTGTACAGCGCAGAGGGCCGGCTAGACGATGCTGAAGCCGAACTGCGCGCCGTCCTAAGCGTTGAGCCCAGCGAACCCGAAGCCCTGGGGGCGCTCGGCCAGTTGCTGCTACTGCGCGGTCACTTTGACACCGGATGGGACCTGTACGACGCCCGACTGCGCAGCCATGCGGCGCCACGCAGCGAGTTACCCCTACCCCTGTGGCAAGGAGAGCCCCTGGTGGGCCGCACTCTGCTCGTCCTGGCCGAACAAGGGCTCGGCGATATCATTCTCTTCAGTAGCTGCCTGCCGGACGTGCTGGCCCGCGCCGGTCACGTGGTGCTGGAAACGTATCCTCGGCTGGCCGAGCTGATGCAGCGCTCCTTCCCCAAAGCCACGGTCGTGGGCCGGGACGTACGCGACCCCGACACCGCGTGGCTGAACGGCCTGCCACCGATAGATGTGTGCATCTCCATCGGCAGCCTGCCGCGCTGGCTGCGTCAAACCCGAAATGCCTTCCCCCAGCACGGCGGCTATCTGGTGCCCGATGCAGACCGCGTGGCCTCGTTACGACAGCGGTTGTCAGACACCGGAAGTGTCCACGCCATCGGGATTGCTTGGCGTGGCGGGCTGGCGCGCACCGCGCAACGTCAGCGCAGCCTTGAACTGGAGGCGCTTCTGCAAGCGCTCGGGTCAACCGGCGCTCGGCTGGTGAGTTTGCAGCATGGCGATGTGGAGCAGGAGATCACGCTTGCGACCGCTGCCACCGGTGTGCCCGTGACCCATTGGCCCGAGCTTCTTGCTGACCAGGACAGTGCCGCCGCGTTGACATGCGCGCTGCAGGGCGTGGTCAGCGTATGTCAAACCCAGGCCCACTTGACGGGCGCCTTGGGCCGGCCTGGCTGCGTGCTGGTGCCACGCCATTCCAATTGGCGCTACGGTCTGGAGGGCACCGCCGTGCCCTGGTACCCCAGTTTGACCCTGTGCCGCCAAGCCGCATTCGGCGACTGGCAGGCGCCGCTTCAGTCCGCCACTGCTTGGGTTGCGACGCGGACATGAAGTTGAGAACGCTGGCATGAGCGGCCCCGATAGCGCCAGGTGGCGGCGCTGGTTCCGGTGCGCTGTAATTCCCGTGCCGGCTGGCGATCGCCCCGACCAGCAAATGCCCCAAGCCGAGCCCGTAGTTGGTGAAGACGCCGACGAGCCCGTATTGGCCCAAGCGCGTATCCTCCGCGCAACCGGCGATCCTCAGGCAGCGCTGCGTCTGCTGGAAAGCGCCCTCGCCGACGCCGCGCGCCCGGCACTGATCCACCTGGAAATGGGCGAGACCTGCCGCCTCCTTCCGGACCTGCCTGCCGCCGAAGCTGCCTTTGCTGTGGCAGTCGAACTGGAACCTGCGCTAGGCGATGCCTGGCTGAGGCTGGGGGAGATCCAGGCCCGCTATGAGCGGCTGGACGATGCGCTGGCATCACTGCGACAAGCGAGAGAGCATGGTGGAACCCAGGGGGAGGGACTCAAGGCCGCGCTCCTGTTTGCGAACGTCTTGGGAATGAAACTGCGCTTCAACGAGGCCAGCGACGTTTATCGCGAGATACATCAGGCCCATCCAGACAACGCGGCTTCTTTGCACGGTCTGGCAGGGATGGAGCTGCGGACGGGCCACGAGAACACCGCTGTTGAGCTTTTCGAGCGGGCTTTCGCAATCGAACCCTCACTGCGCGACCGGTCCTCCATCGAGGTTGCCTCAGCATTTCGACAGAATGGGCGCTGGCACGACGCTTTGGCCATGTTCGAAGCCGAGGCGCGACGCAAGCCACCCACACCGTCTCTACGGTGGTCAACCTGCCAGACCCGTTTGGCGCTCGGGCAGTGGGCTGTCGGCTGGGACGACTATGCGAGCCGGTTCGCAGCGGGCGTACTGCCGTACCGTCCGCTTTCATTCCGCACCTGGGGCGGCGAGCCCATGCCCGATGGAACGCTGCTGGTACTGGCAGAACAAGGACTGGGCGACGAGATCATGTTTGCCTCGTGCCTTCCCGACGCGCAGGCGCGCGTCGGGCACATGATCGTCGAATGCGAGCCTCGATTGGCGCCGCTGCTGAAGCGTGCTTTTCCTCGGGCTACGGTGCTGCCCACCCGCCGCGAAAAGGACGGTAGCTGGCTGGCCCAAGCGCCACGAGAGCCAGATCGCCAGATCTTTGCTGGCGATCTTCCGCGACTGTTCCGGCGTCAACGCAGTGACTTTCCCAACCACCAGGGGTACTTGCAGGCTGATCCCGCGCGTGTGCACCACTGGCGAGAGAGACTTCGGCACGATCTGGGTGATGACGTCCTGCATGTGGGCATCTCCTGGCGCGGCGGCACCGACCGCACGCTGCAGCAGCGTCGTACCGTTCCGCCCGATGCCTGGGTACCCATCCTTCAGACACGGGGCTGCCGCTTTGTCAACCTGCAGTATGGCGATAGTGAGGCTGCCCGGCAAGAACTGGAAGTTGCCTCCGGTGTACCAGTGACTCACTACAGCGAGGCCATTGACGACTATGACGAAACCGCCGCCCTCGTGACCGCACTGGACTTGGTGGTCTCCGTCTGCACAGCCATCATCCACTTGGGAGGCTCGTTGGGTCAGCGGGTGTGGATCCTCACCCCCAAGGTGCCGGAGTGGCGCTACACCGCTCAGGACACGTCCCTAGCCTGGTACCCGAGCATAAGAATGTTCCGGCAACACACACCTGGCGAGTGGGTGCCTGTATGCCAAGAAGTGTCAGCCACACTCACCTCCCTGACGAAAAGTGACACTTGCCTGTCGAGGCCATGTAAAGGATGACATTTAATGTCAGAACGCTCACTCTGATTGCTTGGGACCACATGGTGCTGAAGCACGGGCCTAGTCCTTGCTTAGCGTGGGAAGCAGTGTCATCGCGTCAGAACTCTTGGGTGCAAGGAGCAAGAAAGTGAAAAAGGCTGTTCAGAGAGGCTTTACTCTCATAGAGTTAATGATTGTGATTGCTATTGTTGGCATCTTGGCTGCAGTCGCATTACCAAGCTATCAGGAATACACTTTGAAAGCGAAGGTTTCCGATTTGATGGTTACAGCACAATCGGTCAAGCCTCACATCATTGCAGATATTCAGTCGAGGAATACTGGGGCCTCTGTATCCCTAGCAGCAGGCATTACCCCGATTGCCGTCGGATTTGTAAGCGCAAGCTCAGGTACTCAAATTGCTATCAACGGTTCTGGCGTCATCACAGTTCAGGGGCGCAACTCCGGAGATGCGTTTGGAACTACTGTGACTTTGACTCTCACGCCTTCCTGGAGTGAGGCCAATAAGACGGTTGCCTGGAGTTGTACGTTAACGCCGGCTCGCTTGGAGCCTGTAAGTTGCCAGCGCGATTGATAAGTTTTCTGCGAGTTCGAAAAGCCGTGCATCTTTGCGCGGCTTTTTTTTGGTTTTCCGATTCTGTCGCTTGTATATGCTGATCACTCCCAATTACGCGGAATTGAACGCGAGGTTGCACGATGTTCGGCCGGATTACGGTACCAGCGGCCAACGATGGGCCGCCACGGTGGACAGACTTGCCAACTGGATTGGCGCTTGTTCGATCTTGGATTACGGTTGTGGGAAGCAGACTCTTGCGGCTGCACTACCCCAACGAAAAATCACTGGATACGATCCTGCCCTTCCTGGCCTGGACATAGCTCCATCTCCTGCCGATTTGGTGGTGTGCACCGACGTGCTCGAGCATGTAGAGCCTGAGTGTATTGAGGAGGTACTGGACGACCTGTGCCGGATCACTTCCAAGTTGGCCTTTGTCACCGTCGCCACCCGTCCGGCAGTCAAGACCTTGGCGGACGGCCGAAATGCACACCTCACGGTTCAACCCTTGTCATGGTGGCGAAGTCGGTTCGAGAGCCGCTTCGACATCCTGCAAGTGCGCGAATTGAAGGGATCCGAATTCGCCCTCGTCCTCGTCGCGTTGCACGCTGACATGGATGGGCTCGGCCCACTGGACGGCCTGCTGCCAGCGGATGCGAGTCCATCACAGCCCCCCACAGCACCGCCGGCGAACATGGAGATTCTCCACCGCGAACACAGACTGATCTTTCAGACGCCCAATCAGATGACTCGCTGGAGAGTTCAGACGCTGCTAGAGAAGGAGCCGCATACGATCCACTGGCTTGAGCGGATTCCACTAAACAGCGTGCTTTTGGATGTGGGGGCCAATGTCGGGATGTACAGCATTTTCGCCGGGGTAACGCGCAAGGCGAGAGTCTTTGCGTTCGAGCCCGAGTCGCAAAACTTCGCCTTACTGAATCAAAACATTGCGGCGAACGCGCTTTCTGGGCGGGCTGTGGCCTACCCTTTGGCGCTTTCCGATCAGACTGCCCTGGCCCCCTTGTACCTGTCGAGCGTTTCTGCAGGGGGGTCGTGCCACTCCTTCGGGGCAGAGGTGGGTTTTGACTTAAGGCCAAGGAGTCACGCCTTTGCCCAGGGCAGCTTCGCGACGACGATTGACCAACTGGTTGCAACCGGCGCCATACCGTGTCCCGCATTCATCAAGATTGATGTAGACGGCTTAGAGCATAAAGTCATACGAGGAGCAAGACAGACTTTGGCCGATCCTCGGGTGCAGGAAATCCTCATTGAGCTCAATACCCACCTGCAAGAGCACCTTGATGTCATCGACATCTTGAAAGAGCATGGGTTTGAATATGATCCGGCCCAGTCGGCTTCTTCGCTTCGCAAGTCTGGCGCGTTCGAGGGAGTGGGCGAATTCATCTTCCGCCGTAAGGAGCGCGCAGATGCCGCTCAGAAGATGAATCATGTGTTTTCAATTCACCCCCCCCGGAATGAGGAAGGATGGAAGGTACTTCAACACATGATTGGGAGGATTGCTGATGCAGAATTAGTTGCAGACCCGTTTCCCTATCTGGTACTCGATAAGGTATTTCCAGAAGATTACTACGCTCAGATGCTCGAGAATTTCCCAGCCCTAGAGCACATGCGCCCGCTAAGCGAGTCAGGCCGGGTTGCCCGAGGACTGTACGAACAACGCCATGCATTGCTCTTCCAGGACGGCGAATTTGAACGTCTGACGAATCGACAAGCAGGGTTTTGGAAGGGACTTGCCGACTGGTTGTACAGCGACCCCTTCGCTAACGCATTTATAGCCAAGTTCCATCAGGCACTCCAGCCACGAATGAGTGCCATACTGAAAAGCGAGGATCGTATAAGGGCGAGGGGTGACGCGCTCTTGGTAGAGGACCACACGCAGTACGCGATTGGCCCGCATACTGACGCGCCACACCGGTTGGTAACTTTCCTTTTCTATCTGCCAGAGGATGATTCAATGCGTGATCTCGGCACTTCTATCTACAAGCCAAGAAACAGTGAGTTCACTTGTTGGGGCGGCCCACACCACCCGTTCGATCAGTTCGAGCGCACCACCACGGTGGAGTTTCTGCCAAACCGCCTACTTGCTTTCCCAAAGACAGATCGTTCATTCCATGGCGTAGAACCGATAGAGCGAGAGCAGGTTCGCCGGAGGTTGCTGATCAATAACGTCAGGTTGATGAGTCAAACCACCCGCTGACCAGGCCAAGCAATCCGAGTACGAGACGGATAAACAGGTCACTCAGGCTGCACCTCACCTTACGCCCGCGGCATGACGCTGCTCATCAACCGGTGTTCTTCGAACCACGTTGCGGAGTGCTCGCAACCGCGGAACTCCCCAAAGTACGGACCGCCAATGGTGTAGTGCACGTTCTTCGCTTCGGGATCGGGGGCGTCGTGGCCGACCAAGTGGTTCCAGGTCTTGGGCAACTCGCCAATGGCTTCATCGCCCTCCACCCACTTGAACTGGTGCAATGCCAGGCCGCTGGCGGAGTTGACGTAATCTGGTGTCAGCGCGCGGCATCGGGCGTTGTTGAACAGCATGACGCTGCTCCAGTTCTTCTTGCCGTAGGAAGTCTGCGGGGCACCTAGAAACTTCACCGTCTCGAGCGGACGGTGGTCGTGCTTGACGCACATGACGGCGTAACGGTCGTCTCGCAGGTCCCAGAGCTCGGCGATGTCGGCCCGCACCAGCATGTCGCAGTCCATGAACAAGCTCCAACCCTCATAGCCGCTGAGGTACGGTACGAGGAAGCGAGTGAAACTGAAGTCGGTACTCTGCAAGGGGTCGCGCGGTCGGTTGAAGTACCCGCCAAGCTGGTGAAGCGCAAGGGGCACGAAGGACACGGGCTGCGAACTGCGCGCCAGGATGCTGTGGCATAGCACATGCCAAGCCACCGTCTCTCGAGGATCAAAACCGATGAAGATGCGGATCATCACGACAAGGTTGCAGTCAGAAGTGCCGCTTGAGTACTGATTGCCTGGGTATTGCGGCGGAGAAGAGGATCCCCAGCGTCATTCGGCTCGCCCCGCCGGAACCGGAAACTCCCAGAACAGCTGGCGATAGTAAGGCGCCCTGAATAACGCCACCACCACGGCCGCGTCCAGCAGTGAACAACTGGCCAGGAACAGGTCAGGCCAGGGGGACCAGGCCTGCGGGCGGCCAATCAGGGGTACCAAGATGGCCGCGTTGCACAAGGCCGTGATCAGCAGCAGCCAAGGGGCGCAGCGCCAAACCATCCGGACGGCACGGCCTGCGGTGGGGCTGCGCCGCACGGCTGCCAGCGCTACCAGCAGCACCAGCGCCTGACCGGTCAACGCCAGCCAGGATACGGGAACATCAGCCAAGGCTGCAGCGGATTGACCACCGTCGCGCCGGGCTGAAACCCCCACCAACAGAAACATCACCCAGTAACGCGCCAGAACAACAAGACTCAGCCAGAACACTGCGGGCACTACCAGCACACCGTGCCGATCGGTATGGAAGGCTAGTTCCTGCGGGGTTCTCGGCAGAGACATGCAACTCAGGACTGCCGAGCCTGGCGGGCAATCGTGAGGCTCTCTCCCGCCACCAACGCCCGTATCCGGTGGCGGCGGTCGTGGGCGCCGATTTCGCGCATCACGGCGTCCAGTTCACCGGGCTTGATGTGGGTGATGAGCACCTGAGCGTCGGCGCGCAGGTGTTTCAGCTCGGCCTCCAGCATGGCCGGGCACAGGTGCTGGCTGATCTGGGCCAGGGCTTGCTCTTCGTCTCCAAAAGCAGTCTCGATCACCAGGGTGTGGACGTCCATCTGCGCCAGGCGTTGCCACAGCGCCGGGTTGGGTCCCGTGTCCCCGGTGTAGACCCAGGCCGGCCGACCGGCACCAGCGCTGACGGCATAGCCCACCGCCGGCACGGAGTGGGCGGCGGGCAGCACCTCAATGCGGCGTCCCGCCACCTCCAGGCACTGGCCCAGTGCCACCTCCACAAAGGCCAGGGCGGGTTGCTCAGCGCTCGGGATGACGGTGAAGTCTGGCCAGATCACACCGTTGAAGATGTGCTCGCGCAGCGCCTCCAAGGTGTCTCTCAGGGCATAGACCTGCACGGGCGGGCGCTTGGCGGCCATGCGCAGGCGCAGGCCGGAGTCCGCCAACAGCCCTACTGCCAGAACATGGTCCAGATGACTGTGGGTGAGGAAGACGTGGTCGATGCGGGCGATGTCTTCGTGAGTCAGGTCCCCCACGCCAGTGCCCGCATCAATCAACACTGTGTCGTCCAGCAGAAACGAGGTGGTTAGGCAGCCCTTCGCGATGGAACCTGAGCAGCCGAGCACACGCACCTGCAGGTCTGCGATGCGGGCAAGAGTTTCAGGCACCGCCATGACGCCGCCCTTCCTGGCCGCTCAGGTGTTGCTGAACTGCATGCGGGTGCCCGCCAGTTCGATGACATCGCCGTTGCGCAGGGAAAGGCCGTCGCCCGACACGGGCGCGCCGTTCACGGTGGGCCGCTGCGCGCCCTCCACGTGGGTAAGCACAAAGCTGCCGCCGCGCTTGTCAATGGCCGCCACCTGCACACCCGGCTTGCCCAGCGTGGTGCGGTCTTTGGTCAGTTCCACCTCGCGGCCGGCAGCCGCACCGTTGAGCACACGGATGCTGGCCTGCGTCTGCAGCGGGTTCGGGGCGCTGAACAGCCCCAGGTCGGAGCCGGGCACGGTGACGAACCCCGCCCAGTCCTTGTCTTCCTCGTCATCCTGGGGCCCGGGAGGCTGGCCCTCGCCCAGGAACTTGATCTTGTACTTGCCCACCTCGATCACTTCGTCATGCGCCAGACGATGCCGCTTGATGGCCGAGCCATTGACGTAAGTGCCGTTGGTGCTCTTCAAGTCTTCTATGTAGACCTCGGAGCCGAGCATATGGAATATGGCGTGCTCGCCGCTGACTGCCAGGTTGTCGATGACGATGTCGTTGTAGGGCCGCCGACCCAGGGTCGTTTTCTCCTTGGAGATCGTGGCCTCTCGCACGACCACGCCGTCCAGCGAAATCACCAGTTTGTTCATTGAGCCTACCTCTTGCCGAGCGCAACTGCCTCGCCTCCAGCGCGCACCAAAACCACCGAAATGTTATCCCTTCCACCTGCCGCATTGGCCGCATCGACCAGGGCATGGCAGGCCTCCTGCAGCGAGGCGTGAGTGTGGCACAGCAGGTCGCAGATGCCTTCGTCGTCGACCATGTCAGTCAGCCCGTCTGAGCACAAGAGCAAAAGGTCGTCGTACATCAGGCTGTGGTCACGCGACTCCAGCGTCACTTCAGCCTCCACGCCCAAGGCACGTGTGACCAGGTTGCGGTTGGTGGAGCGGGCGGCCTGCGCAGGCGTGATGAGGCCGGCATCCAGTTGCTCTTGCAGCATGGAATGGTCCCGGGTCAGGCGCTGCAACTGCCCGCCGCGAAGACGATAGACCCGGGAATCGCCGACATGGCCCACGACCAACTGGTCGCCAGCCACGGCCACCATCACGAGAGTGGTGCCCATGCCGCTGTACTGCGGGTTGCCGTTGGAGGCGTCGAAGATGGCGCGATTGGCTTGGTCTACGCAGTGCCCCATGGCTTGAGCCAGTTCACGCGGCGTCGGCACGCAGTGCGACCTTAACCACTGCACCAAGGAGGAACACACAAGGGATGTGGCCATGCCCGAAGCCACCTCGCCAGCCTTGTAGCCGCCCATGCCGTCGGCCAAGACGGCCACCTTCGCTTCTGCGTCGAGCGCGACCGAATCCTCGTTGTTGGTCCGCGCCCGACCCACATCCAGTGCACTGGCGAATTCCAAGGTCATGACGGGGCCGCAGGCATCCACGGGCTGCTAGGTGACTGAAGTGACAAGCGCCGGGATTGTGCCGTGGTTTCAGCAGCACAAATCCCGATGTCGTGGCCGCGGCCGTGAGATTTGACCGTGAGACGATGCCGCCTCGGCGCGGTGCCTCACGCGGGCGAACCCGGAGGCACCCGCCGCGCCAGCATCTTTCCGATCACCAGCACCACTACGGCACCGGCCAACCCGGCCGCATAGCGCACGGTGGACAGGACGTCAGGCTTCTGGTTCTGGGCCGCGGCTTCCTCCAGCGGCATCCATCCCAGGACGGCTGGATCGGTTACCGCCATGGTGCCGGCAATCCAGCCCAGGAGCATGCCGCCGACGGTGATGACCATCGGGAACCGGTCCATCAGCTTGATGACGAGCTGGCTGCCCCAAACGATGATGGGGATGCTGACCACCAGGCCGAAGATCACCAGCGGCATGGTGTGGTCGCCACCCGCGGACTCGGCTGCGCCGGCAATCGCGATGACGTTGTCCACGCTCATCACGAGGTCAGCCACGATCACGGTCTTCACCGCCGCCCAGAGCTTGTCGCTCGCGGCAATGTCGCCATGGCCTTCGCCGTCCTCGGGCAGCAGCAGCTTCACGCCGATCCACACCAGCAGTACGGCACCCACCAGCTTGAGGAACGGAATGGCCAGCAGTTGCAACGCGAAGAAGATCAGTATCACGCGCAGCAAGATGGCCCCGGCCGTGCCCCACATGATGCCTTGCGCCCGTTGCTTGGGGGGCAGCTTGCGGCAGGCCAGCGCGATGACCACCGCGTTGTCACCGCCCAGCAGGATGTCGATCATGATGATCTGGCCCACGGCAATCCAGAATTCGGGGGTCATGAACATATCCATATCAGCGGCTCCGGAAAAACCGGGATTTTAGTGGGGTCTCACGTTCCCGAGAGGGTGGGAACTACAGATGTGCGAGTTCAAAGAAAACAGCCGCCCCGTGGGGCGGCTGTTCGGCAGGGGAATGGACGCTCAGAGCATGGCCTTGAGCAGCTTGGCCATTTCCGACGGGTTGCGCGTGACCTTGAAGCCGCACTCTTCCATGATGGCCAGCTTGGCGTCTGCCGTGTCCGCGCCGCCGGAGATCAATGCGCCGGCGTGGCCCATGCGCTTGCCGGGAGGTGCGGTGACGCCGGCGATGAAGCCGACCACGGGCTTCTTCATGTTCGCCTTGCACCAGCGCGCGGCCTCGGCCTCGTCGGGCCCGCCGATCTCGCCGATCATGATGACGGCGTCGGTGTCCGGGTCGTCATTGAACATGCGCATCACGTCGATGTGCTTCAGGCCGTTGATCGGGTCGCCGCCGATGCCCACGGCGCTGGACTGGCCCAGGCCGATCTCAGTGAGCTGCGCCACGGCTTCATACGTCAGCGTGCCGGAACGGCTGACTACCCCGATGCGGCCCTTGCGGTGGATGTGGCCCGGCATGATGCCGATCTTGATTTCCTCGGGCGTGATGGTGCCGGGGCAGTTGGGGCCCAGCAGCAGCGTGCGCTTGCCGCCCGCGGCTTCCTTGGCCTTCATCTTGCTGCGCACTTCCAGCATGTCCTTGATGGGAATGCCTTCGGTGATGCACACGGCCAGGTCCAGGTCGGCCTGCACGGCCTCCCAGATGGCGGCCGCCGCACCGGCCGGTGGCACGTAGATCACGCTGACGGTGGCACCCGTGGCCGAGGCCGCGTCCTTGACGCTGGCGTAGATGGGAATGCCTTCGAAGTCCTCGCCGGCCTTTTTGGGGTTCACGCCGGCGACGAAGCAATTCTTGCCGTTGGCGTAGTCCCGGCACATGCGGGTGTGGAACTGCCCGGTCTTGCCCGTGATGCCCTGGGTGATGACCTTGGTGTCCTTGTTGATCAGGATGCTCATGCTCTTTTTCCTTGAACCTTGAAAGGTCAGGCGGCCACGATTCTGGCTAGGGCCCGGGGCTTCACCCGTTCACGCCGCTTCGCGACATGAGCCTGCGCCGAAATCGTGTCGTCTGTGCTACCGCACAGCCGCCACGATTTTGGTCGCGGCTTCGGCCATCGTGTCGGCGCTGATGATGGGCAGGCCGGACTCGGCCAGCATCTTCTTGCCGATCTCCTCGTTCGTGCCCTTCATGCGCACCACCAGCGGCACCGTCAGGTTGACGGCCTTGCAGGCGGCGATCACGCCCTCGGCAATGGTGTCGCAGCGCATGATGCCGCCGAAGATGTTGACCAGGATGCCCTTGACCTTGGGGTTGCCCAGCATGATCTTGAAGGCCTCGGTGACCTTCTCGGCCGTGGCGCCGCCGCCCACGTCCAGGAAGTTGGCCGGCTCGCCGCCGAACAGCTTGATGGTGTCCATCGTGGCCATGGCCAGGCCGGCACCGTTGACCAGGCAGCCGATATTGCCGTCCAGGCTGATGTACGAAAGATCGAATTTACTGGCCTCGACCTCGGCGGGGTCTTCCTCGTCCAGGTCGCGGTAGGCCACGATCTCGGGATGGCGGAACAGCGCGTTGGAATCGAAGTTGAACTTCGCGTCCAGGGCCTTGATGTTCCCGTTGCCTTCCAGGATCAGCGGGTTGATCTCGGCCAGGCTGGCGTCGGTGGCCATGTAACAGGCATAGAGCTTGCCGAACACGTCCTTGGCCTGGGCCTGGCTGGCCGCGGGCACGCCAATGCCATCGGCCAGTTGCTGGGCCTGCGCGTCGGTCATGCCGGTGAGCGGGTCCACGAAGACCTTGATGATCTTCTCGGGCGTGCTGTGGGCCACCTCTTCGATGTCCATGCCGCCTTCGGAGCTGGCCATCACGGCCACTTTTTGCGTGGCGCGGTCGGTCAGCGCGGCCACGTAGTACTCCTTCTTGATGTCGGCGCCTTCCTCAATGAGCAGGCGACGCACCTTCTGGCCCTCGGGGCCGGTCTGGTGGGTCTTGAGCTGCATGCCCAGGATCTGCCCGGCCAGCGTCTTGACATCGTCGATGGAGCGGGCCAGCTTGACGCCGCCGCCCTTGCCGCGTCCGCCGGCGTGGATTTGGGCCTTGACGACCCAGACGCTGCCGCCGAGCTTCTGCGCCGCTTCGACGGCTTCCTGCACCGTGAAGGCCGGAATGCCCCGCGGCACTGGCACACCGGCCTGGCGCAGGACTTCCTTGCCTTGGTATTCGTGGATCTTCATGGGCCTCCTCGCACTTGCTCTTGGGGATGGAAAGTCAGGGCACGGCTTGCGCCGACGCTGCGGCGGCATTGTCAGCGCTGTTGTTGGCACCGGGCTGACGGTGCCAACGCGGGTAATGCAGGCGGACCGCCTCGCCGTCAGTGCGCAGGGCGTGGCAGCGGTCCAACTGGAAAGGCTGGGCGTCGCCCGGGCGATCCCCACGGGCGTCGATGGCCTCGCCCACCAATCCTTGAATCACCGCGGTGGGCAGCACCTGGGCCAGTTCCGTGAGGTGGGTGCAGCCACGAACGCCCGACAAGCGCTCCAGCACGGCCTTGCGGAAACCGCGGGCCAGGTTGAGCCCGGTCAGGCCGGCATAGGCATCGCCGTGTTCGCCGCAATGGCCTGGGTAGGGCACCCAGTCCGACGAGGAGCCAGCCTGGAGGATGTCCAGGCGGCTGTTGACCACCAGACGCAGCAGCAGTTGGTGGATGGGGATGCCGGCCGGCCGCAGGCCGTCGACCATCTTCGCGTCACGTGTCTTGACGTCGGTGAGCAGAGCGTCCACCTCCCACAGGCCGTCCTCGCGGCCATACACCTCCACGGTGAGGGTGCGCCGGTGCTTGAGCAGGCGCTGCGGCGAAGGAGGCGGAATCGGCATGGCAAACCGGGTGAACAGCCCGGCAATGTAGCATGCTGCACTGCAGCAATGACGCCGGGCCCCTGCGGCCTGGGGCGAACCGTCAGGCCCCCGCAGAGAGCTGGTCGTCGCTTTCGGTCTCAGGACAGCCTGCACCGCGGAGCACGGCCCAGATGGTGTCGGCGCTGAAGCCGCGTCCCGCCAGAAAGCGCATTTGCCGCCCACGCTCTGACGCGCCGGCGGGCAGCTGGCCGAACTTGCGGGCCCAGACGGCCTGAGCGCGCTGGAGCTCGCTTTCGCGCAGGGCAGCGCGGACCGGCTCATCTGCCGCCACGCCCAGCTGCTGCAGTTCCCTCTCGATGCGCAGGTTGCCAAAACGTGCAGCGCGCACCTGGACGCGCGATTCGAGCAGGCGCGCGTCGGACAGATGACCCGCGGCCTCCAGTGCGTCCAGCAGCTCGGGGATCTGCCTGATGTCAGGGAGTTCAGGCCGCTCGGCCGGCTTAGCCGGCTCAGCCCGGTCCGCCCGCTTCAGGCCCTCGGGCCCTTCCAGCGCCTCGGACGCCTGAATCGCTTGAACCGCGCCGGGCCCTGATGCACCGGGAAAGGGCGCGGGCGCGGAGGGCGCCAGGCCGCGAGTGGCTTCCAGGGCCCGCACCCAGCGCTGCAGCTTGTCGTGCAGCTCCTTGCGCGAGTGCTCCCGCTGGGCCAGCCACATCAGGGCGCGTTGGCGCAGCGAGGTGGGCTGACGAGACGCAGTCACGTTCGCAGGCACGTTCGCAGGCCGGCAGGCTCTTCAGCCGAGTTCAGGCAAGCCCAGTTCGGTGCCGTCGGCAAGGGGTCTTCAGGCCGCCTCGCCCGCGGGCAGCAGCGGAATGCCCATGGCTGCGCGGACCTTGTTCTCCACTTCCACCGCCAGTTCAGGGTTCTCGCGCAGGAACTCGCGGGCGTTGTCCTTGCCCTGACCGATCTTCTCGCCGTTGTAGGCATACCAGGCGCCGGACTTCTCGAGCACGCGGGCATTGACGCCCATGTCGATGATTTCGCCTTCGCGGCTGATCCCTTCGCCGTACAGGATGTCGAACTCCGCCGTCTTGAAGGGCGGGCTGACCTTGTTCTTGACGACCTTGACCTTGGTTTCGCTGCCGATGACTTCTTCGCCCTTCTTGATGCTGCCGGTGCGCCGGATGTCCAGGCGCACCGACGCATAGAACTTCAGCGCGTTGCCGCCGGTGGTGGTTTCGGGGCTGCCGAACATCACACCGATCTTCATGCGGATCTGGTTGATGAAGATGACCATGCAATTGGTCTTCTTGATCGTGGCGGTGAGCTTGCGCAGCGCCTGGCTCATGAGGCGGGCCTGCAGGCCGGGCAGGGAGTCGCCCATCTCGCCTTCCAGCTCGGCCTTGGGCGTGAGTGCGGCCACGGAATCGATCACGATCAGGTCGACCGAGCCAGAGCGCACCAAGGCATCAACGATCTCCAGGGCCTGCTCACCCGTGTCGGGCTGGGAAATGAGCAGTTCCTGCAGGTTCACGCCCAGCTTCTGGGCGTACTGCACGTCCAGCGCGTGCTCTGCGTCGATGAAGGCGCAGGTGCCGGCCTGCTTCTGCATCTCGGCGATGACCTGCAGGGTGAGGGTGGTCTTGCCCGAGGACTCCGGGCCGTAGATTTCGACGACGCGCCCGCGCGGCAGGCCCCCTACGCCCAGGGCGATGTCCAGGCCCAGCGAGCCGGTGGACACGACCTGGATGTCCTCGATGACCTCGCCGTCACCCAGGCGCATGATGGTGCCCTTGCCGAACTGCTTCTCGATCTGCGCCAGGGCGGCCTGCAGGGCCTTGGCCTTTTCGGTGTTGAGTGCCTTCACGGGTGCGTCCATTGCGAGCTCCTTGGTCTTTC
>Ga0315907_10001263_pt1 | contig 34602 bp, 32 predicted proteins | sample LakEriMetagenome_3_FD_203525 | JGI IMG/M metagenome (GOLD analysis project Ga0315907, IMG submission 203525) | Freshwater fungal communities from buoy surface, Lake Erie, Ohio, United States - Buoy 12 MA123 | ecosystem: Environmental > Aquatic > Freshwater > Lake > Lake biofilm | place: USA...
AACATCACGACTTTTAACTAAAATGGAAGAAGGACATATATTCAACCATTTTTGAATAAATGAATGATTTACAAGTTCTTCTGTGGTATCAAAGTCAAATTCTATAAAATTATCAATATAAACAAATCCTGGAACTCTTTGTCTAAAATGATTTTTTGTTTCAGTCATTTTTCATTTCTTTAGGTTGAGTATAAAACAATTCATCTCTCCAATTCCTTCCAGCAATATCAAAACTCAAACCTACCTTACCTACAGAGAAGAGAAATGAGAACAATCTACCATAACCCATAGAGATTTGTAGATAAGGAAACTCAATCCACTTACCATACTCACCAAAGTCAAATGCAACTTGAAGAAGTGAATAGTGTTTTGTGGTAAGAAGAGTAAAATAAAACTCTTTACCGTAGTCGTCTCTTACACCCCATTTTGCGATTTTCATTGGTTTAGTTCCTCCACAAGTTGTAATAGGTCATTTTTATCAAGGACAATCAAGTCATTCTGTGCATTATACGACCTAATATTCTCCGCAGCAATAAACAGAATTGCAGCAACTAACTTCTCTTCAGTATCAGCACCATTATTTCGGTGCTCCCATACTGCATTCATAAATTCTTGCGAACGTTCAGTCATTCTTCAAACTCAAAATAAAGATCAATCACATTCATAATTTCATTGTTGATGGTTTCAATCACCCAACCTTCATCAGGTTCTTCTGTATGCTTATGTGCTCTCCTATATCCAATCCTAGTACCTTCATCAATACACATTTCAAGAATAGGACGGATTTTTGGTTTCATTTTTTTGATTACTTATGAAAGTATCATACCACAAAATTACCTATTGTGGTAGTGGTGTGTGCGGTTTGTAAAGTGTCCATCCTTTATAATGTTTATATTTTCCATTTAACATTCTATTAAATCCACCTTGATCTAAATTATTTTTTCTACAAAATTCACTTTGATTTATTCCTTTTATAATTTCCCCATCAGGACTAACCACACAAAATTCTTTACTCATAGAAAGAACTTGTTCTTCACTCATTTTTCTACCAAGAGTTGGAGATATAAAACCACTTTTATATCTTTGTTTTGCTTTTTCACCTATGAGTTTTTTAGTTTCTTCACTTTGTTTTTTTCCATACATTGAATTTAATTCACCAAATCTTTTACTATTATACATTCCATTTTTTTCACCAACACATCCAGGTTTTCCATATCTTGGGTTGTTTTTTCCTCTAACTTTAACTGCAATTTTTTCTTTATGGTCTTCGGTAAGAGATTTACCATAATACCAATGATTAGATCCTTTTATTGAGTTTGAATATTTTATTCTACAACTTTCATATAATCTTGAATTGAAGTATCTTTTATAAGATTTCATAGCAAGATGTGCAAATAACATCTTTTGAGATTTTACATCATCAACTCCATATCTTTTAATATAAATTCTTTCCAACAAACAATGTGCAATGTAATGTTCCCTTGATGTGAGAGTAACAATTCTATTATTCTTACCAAAGATACTTTTTGGAAAGGTATGATGCTTTTCTGTATATCCATCAGGAGGAGTTCTGTTCTCTGCTTTCCTAATGAGGTTACAATAAACTTTTAGATAGTTCATTTCTATTCTATTGGTACTGCATTACTATTTATAATAGAAAAGGTGCCCGAAAGCACCTAATCTGTCCGTAGAGAATTGCAGTACCAACAGACATTTTTATTTAGGATAGTTCTTTAATTCCCTTTTGCAACCACTTAAAATCTCTTGTTTCAGTAATGCTTTTGATCTCACCACAGACATTACATTTTCCCTCATATACTGACGATACTCCATCGTGATATTCACCATACTTTTTTCCACAATCAAAACAAACTACATCTGCATCTACAAGTTTCTTACGAAGTTCTGCTTTTTCAGCAGAAGAACAGAGAGCATCCATTTCCTCATCAGTATATTGAGGATTATCAGGTTGCTCAAGACGGGAAAGTTTTGCTTTCAGGTCATAAATCTCATCCTGCATCTTACGAAGTTCTTTTGCATAATCTTCTGCCATTTTCAGGTCAAACTCATCAGCAACCCTTTTCATATCCTCTTCATTACGCATATCATTGAATGCAAGAGATGCAGCACCTTTCATAATGCCCACATCATTATGTCCCATCGTGCGGGCAACAGTTCCAAAGAAACGGAACAGTTGAATGGTATTCAGATCGTGAGCAGGAACCTCAAAGGTATAATGCTCTTCGGGAAGAGTTTCATCATCATACACACCATAAGAGGATTGATTGACGAACTCAGTATCAAACTGAACTTTAAGAGTTGCTTTGTAGGTCATCGGTTTGGTTTTGTATACTCATACTATAAGACCCTTGACTGCGAAAGTCAAGGGTCTGTGGACAGTTTATAAACTGGTCTAGGTACTTAATATTTTTTTACAAATTCTTTTACATATCTGTTGATTACCATCACATTCAATTAGACATTGATAATAGTCGTTAATAATATTTCCTTGTTCATTAAACTCATCAAGTGTTTCTCCAAGATGTTTGGCGTTATCGTTCCAGGCTGCAAGTTGATTAAAAGGAATTAAATTGTGCATAATGAACCTCCACGCACAAGTAACGTTATAATAAAGAATTCTATGCTGTAGTGTTCTCACATTACTATATTAGCATATTCAGTTTATTTGTGTGGATTTCTTAATATATCTTAATCACGTTGCCGCCAATCATCAGGTTTATCTTCTGTAAAGAAATCTACAATCTCATCAATGCTATCAAATCCAGATTTACCAAATCTTTCGTGTCCCAATCCACCAATATCAAGTTGATTAAGGAAATCATCAAGGTCCCCTTCTTGCATATCAGGATTTTCTGCTCTACGCCTTGCCTGTCGAAGTATTTTAGCAGCAGATTGATTTGCTTTTGCTAGTTTTTCACACCATATCATTTCCCCTAAACTAACTTCTTCGTGTAATGCAATCTTGTTACAAATTTCTTCTAACTTTAACCGATAAGCAGTAGAAAGCATCGTATCGTCCAGATATAGGGTTATTTAGATTTTTTATTCTCAAACTCTTTCATTAATTCTTCTGCAATCTTCAATGATTTTCTATACATTAAGTATTTTACGATTGGATTTCGTGGGTCGTGCAATATCATCCATTTTGTTTTCTCATATTGAAATTTAATCAAATGTGAAAGTAAAACAACTGCTGCTGCAACACTTTCATCAGTAACAATCAAGTATGCAATACAAGCAAATATAATGAAATAGATGTATATTGAATTCATTTTCTAAGTGTCTTAAGATATTCTAATATATTCTCGCGAATATACATCAACTCATTAAAACACAGTTGATTGTGAGCACAATTTCTGAGTTCTGGATCTGGCTTTAAAACACTTTCCTCAAATAAGGTCAGTCCTCGGTTCCATTTATCTTCTGGGGTTTCATTTTGCATCTTTATTAATAGTAACAGGACAAAAAGGTATTGTTTTACGAATTTCTGTGATGATTTCCGTTCTTTGTAGTTCAGTCAATCCAACAACTTTACTAATACGCTGCAGAAGACTTAATGCTTGAGTACAGGTTATAGTTGTTGCAAGTAATACAACCATAACTTCTCCTTAATCTATTACTATTTAATAACTTTCCAATTTTTATCTTCTTGAACTTCATTCATCCAGAACATAAATCGTCCTGAGATGCTTTCAAGTTTTACCAGTCCATTCTTACGTTCTCGTACTTTGCAAGAATGAAGAAGTTTCATATCGTGTAGAAAAACATCTTTTGCTTCAGATGTTTTGGGAGATACACAAATAAATTCGGTTTTCATAAGATTTTTGAAAGTGTTTTAAAGGTCTTAAAAGTTAACTTAATGAGTCCTTATCAACCTCGACAAAGGTAATTGTACAGGTATTTCATAGGTCCGTCAAGTAGTCTGTCCAGTCTCCTCAAGAAACTTAAGGTAATAGTATTCTTCGAGACTGTGTGCCTCTACTTCATGAGGTTGTTCCCAGTAATCCAGGTCCTCACACTTGATGTCCTTGTAGTACATTTTTCCTCTACGTTCTTTGAGAAGACCTTTTACCCACTGATGTAAATGCACAAGTTCGTGGAATAATGTCTTCGTATAAAGTTCAAGATCAAGTTTTGGATCAATCTCAATCAAAAACTCACGAGGACGATAAATGTCTCCAGAGACTGAGCAATAACCATATGCTTGTTCTCTACGAAGACCTCTGTGAAGTACTTCAACGTAGATATGGTGTCTGGGTAGGTGCTTGGTAATGAACCACTCTACAGCGTCTTCTACACGTCTCTTACGTGCTCCATAACCAGTAATATCAATGCAGTACATTAGAATGCAGAGTTAAAAACGACATTGCAAAGTCTTACACCCCAGTTCATAAGGATCATAAAAGACCCTATGAAGAGCAGTCTATCAAGGTTTGAGAGGGGCATCGGTCTCTGTGCTACCCATCTACTATAAAGCACCTCCCAGGCGATCCTGAAGGTGCTGTGACGGTTTATAGAGTGTCCTTAGTACCCATTTTCACCCCATCTTTCCCCACTTAAATATTGGGATTCGTATGGGTAGGTATAAAAATCTCTCTTAGGACAAGCAAGATCAATTCCTGTTTGTGGGAAAGATTTAAATGCTAAAGGTAAAACATAACTACTAATTTCATGTGCTTCATTCCACAGAGGAGCACCATCATAGAGATACTTTTCTGGTTCAATTAGCATCCTTTTGATTCTATCATCAAATCTAGTACAGTAATGAGCTCCAATATAAGTTTCTGGTCTGGTTAGGAAGTTTGCATATGAAGCAAGTTCATACTTTCCAATTCTAACTTTATCAATTAAACTATTATATTCTAGTGGAATATCAAAGAGATATACTAAATCTTCTGTTCTACCCCAGAAAATGTGATCTTTGGGATGAAAAACAAAGTTCGGAAATACTCCTCCAACAAAAAGTTTTTGATCTGTATGATTTTCTTTGAAAAAATCATACATCTTTAACATACTTTCAGTAGTATATTTTTGATCAGATCTCATTTTAGCTGCAAATTTTGTCTTACACTGTTTAATACCAGATAAAGAGGTAACAATTTGCAAGTTCTTATTGCAGGTTCCTGGAGTTGAAGGGTATTTACTTCTTACAAAAATTACCTTATCATTGTAATGTCTTTGCTCCTTGTTATCTTCCCAGCATGAAACAATAATGTTATTCACAAAAGGAAGTTTTAAGTAATCGGAAATAATCTCATCAGTATAATCATCATATTGTCCCTGAAGAACAATATCCATCTTATTGTCTTCTAATATTTCTACTAGTTCTTCTTTAGGGTTATCAAATGAAAAATAAATGATAAACTGTCCAAGATAAGTGTCTTTCCAATATTCTCTGAATCCATAGAGATAATTATCATCAAAAATATGTTCAGTAACTTCCTTACCGCTTCTTTCATAAACATGAAGATCTAAACAATCTGTTAGGTAAAGGTCACGAAATTCTATAAACCGTTCTATAGCATTATGATGGTCATTTATGTGCCATTCACCTGCACAATTTTTAACTTTGTTGCGAATGTATTCATAATTTTCTTTTGTAAAAATTGAATACTCTCCACCTTCACAATCAAATTTTAAAAAGTCAATCCTATCAATATTATACTCACTTACAATCTTTTTAAATGTTGTTGTAGAATAAGTATTTCCATCATTTTGGTAAATATATTCTCCACTAGCACCAATTACTTTTGATACTTCTTCGTTGTCTCCAATTCCTTTGTTGATGATGGTAACTGGTCCATGTCCAATGTTCTTCTTCAAATAATCAATGATTATGTTTGAAGGTTCTATACAATAAACATGCTTAGGATTTTTATCTAAGATTGAATATGTGAATGACCCACAATTTGCTCCAGCATCAAAAACAATATTACCTTCTTTTACTTGTTTGTGCTTTTCATAAGTTCTCTCAACAAAATTTTCATTGCTGAACATTTGAGCATATTCTGGATCTGTTGGACCCCAATCAAAATTTGTTGGAACTAAAAAATCACTAAAATAATTCTTTAGGTTATACAGAACAACATTTCTATGATCTTCTCTCATATCATAGTTGTTTAGTAGATCTTTAAACAATTCACCAGATTCTTTATTTTTTCCCCACCACCAACCAGAAATTGCTTTTAGTAGGATCAATCCATATTTTCCTGGATATTCAACATCGCTTTTAAGTGGTTCAATATTAAAGTCTGCAAATGTTAGAGCAATATTTGTATAAATGTAGCAATCTTGCCATTGCTCCTTTTTCTCTGAGAATTTTCCCAGCAAGTAATATGCCTCTGGTCTATTTGGAAGTAGGCAAAGTGCCTGCTGCAAAATACCTTTAGCAGTTAGATCTCTTGTTCCCTGCCTATCATAACAATTAGAAGCATGTATTAATGCTTCGTATGCTAAAGTATCGTCATCTGCTCTCTCAGCACATCTAAGAAAATAAGATAAGGCTGGAGATGATTGACCTTCTTTTTCATACCAAAGACCTAGAGAAAAGTTTTTCTGTGGATCTTCAGTGTCCAAAGAATAATCAACTAAAAGTTCTTCAATATCAGTTTTTTTGTTATCTTCTAAGATTCCCATAATTTTTTTTAATGAAACTTTATTACCGTTTTCTTTCCACCAATTAACTACAAAGTCATAACTTTCGTTGTGGTGTCCCTTTTGACCATCAAATTCTTTAAATGTTGTAGGAATATCAATATTCTCAACAAACAATTCAATGCTATAAACCTTTCCATGACCAAAAAATAGAACATTCTCAGGCATCGGAATAAAATTGCCTGGAATTGTTACGTCATAAACATCACCAAAAATATGTCTATCAATTATTTTTTTAGCATAATCTCTAGTAATGATATATGCAGTAGCAGACCAATCATCATGAGATTTCTCTCTTAGATTTACATTTTCATAAAAAGGTCTTACAGTTGCTAGATGAACGCATTCTGCATCATCCGGTAGATTATCAATAAATTCTTTCCATGTAAAATTCCAATACTTTACAAGTTCAAAACTTACATCATCTTCACAGAAGAATGCATAATCATCATCACATTCTTCGTACCACTTTTTAATTGCTTTAAGATGTGAAATTATAGTTCCTCTAGTACCAGAGTCTAGAGTTTCTAACAATTCTCCTCTAATTTTATCATCACATTCAGAGAACCTTTTAGATATAATTGGATAAACTGAACTGATATTATATTGAGAAAATTGTTGATTTAATAAGTTTTGCCTATCTATGCTCTCCTCAAGAGAGATATAATAGACTTTAGGAAAATATTCTAATTTATTTGCGATCATTTTTAATCTGCACAGCAACTTGTTTAATTAAGTGTTCAATGTTTAAATTAGGTTTCCACCCAAGAACTTTTTGTGCCTTTTCAAAAGAACCAATAGATTTTCTAATAGTCTCTTGCTTGACTGTTTCTTTATTTAGAGCATATTTCCCAGCGAACAATTCTGGATATCTACTCCAAAGTTCTTCTGCTGGTTTATATGCAAGTGGTATATGAGTGCAATTTAATGCTTCTGAGACCCATTTTCCAATCTGATTTACACTATAATTCAATCCAGTACAGACATTAAAAGTATCGTTGGGTTTCTTTTGCAGACAAATTTCTATCATAGAAATAATATCTTCAACCCAAATAAAATCTCTGGTTTGAGTTCCATCACCACTTAAACGAGGAGATATTCCTGAAAGAAATTCTCTTGCTAAAAAATTAACTATAGGTGGGTGAATCCTGTGATAATCTCCATCAGGACCAAAAACATTAAAGAATCTCAGAGTAGTGATCTCCATGTTATAATTTTCTCTATAAGATTCTATAATGTCTTCAGCCATCTTTTTTGAGGATGAATAGTATAACTTCGGATTTAATTTCAAATCTTCTGTAAAGATATCTGCTCCACAATTTTCATATACTGCACTAGTACTGGAAAAAATAACATGAGGAATCTCATGATTTTTAGCAAATTCTAAAACATTTGTAACTCCACCAACATTAGTCCAAATTGTTTCTAATGGATTTATTTCACAGTCTGGAAGAGATGTTATTGCTGCTAGATGAATAATAGCATCAAACTTTGTGTCTAATAAAGTAAAAGGTTTTGAAATATCAACATTAAAAAATGGAGCAATCAAAGCTCCATTTACTTCAATATTTGATTTGTATCCATTTCTAAGACTATCAATCAAAACCAATTCATGTCCATTTTGAATTAGTCTTTTAGAAATACCACAACCAATCTGCCCTGCTGCTCCTGTGATAAGTATTTTCATTCAAAAAACTCCTTTAAATTATTTGCATTTCGTGGAATATTAATTGCCTTTGCAGAAGGATATGGATTGCTTCTTGCAAAATCATTGATCACTACTCTCTGTGCATGAGGCAGTCCCATAATCAGTTGGTCATAAGGAATTCCTTTCTCTTCCATTTCAAATACAGTAGTTCCTCTGTGTTCTTCTGGTCTGCTGGTTGTTAGAATAATCTTAACTTTACCAGACTGATACAATTGATTTAGGTAATCAATATTCTCTTGTATTGCAGTTCCTTCTCCAACATAAGGAGGGAAATGTGTAGAAGAATTCGTAACTAAAGTTCCGTCAATATCCACAAACAAACATTTATATTGTTTCTTATAGGCATTCCAGGCATCCAGTGTTCCCCAATCCTTAAAGTTAGTTGTGGGCAATCCACAGAAAAGGGAACCAGATAGAATCATTTCAAATATGATATGACTCACATAACATTCACCATCAATATCAGATAGTTTCTTATAAATCTCACAGAATTCTGTAGCACTTCCGAATCCATATCCACCGGCAGAAAATGTAGAACTAATGACTTTCTTTTCTACAATATTTGTAATTACGCCATTCACATCAAACTGCAAGTAGCTCTTTGCCTTTGCATTAATATTTTCCATATCATTCAGGTCAAAGTAGGCAACCTGATTGATAGGTTCCGTAATCTCACACTCATAATATCCATCAGAGTCTTTGATGAATATGAATCCATCAAGGTTAGATTTCAGAATGAGTTCATATACAGTTTCCGACTGAGATTGTGTTTGATTCTCAAGAAACACAATATTGGATTTTCCTAGAAGACCCAGTTCATCAAGTTCCTTTTCAAATCCATCACAGAAATGATACTTCTCTTCGTGCTCGGATAAACAGACAAAATAAATTTCATCAAAGAATTCTAGATTCAATCCAAGTATTGATTCTATTCCCATAAAACGACCCGTCATTGGATGAGTAAGCATCCATTTGGGTCTCATATTTGGAAATCTAGAAGACTTCCCCGCCATAGGAACTATTAAATTCCTCATACAATTTGGTAGAAGATACAACTTTATCCAGTATAATTCTTTGTTGAGAATTTGTCAAATAAGGTTCAATTCTTAAAATGTTGATTGCATCAAGAACATCAAAGCTTATTTTTTCAATATAATACCCATACCGGTCTTCTAGTTTTTCCCAAATATAACGATAAGTTTGAATCATACGAACCGAAGATAGATTTTGTATTTTCAAGCTCCAGAGATAATACAAGTCTTGTTTAATTTTTACAAGGTCACATAAAAAACTATCCACATAAGAATCCAGAAAGTCAATAAAGAATAAACGATTTGGATGAAACAGAATATTATTAAAGGTTAAATCCCCATGACAAAATGTATTCGGAACAACGATAGATTCTTCTTCAACTAGTTTTTTTAGATGTCTAATAAAGTTCTTATGATGACTTCTTGGTATCAGAGAATCCAATTTGTTTAGAATCTCATCCGTTACATCAACCATTCTAAATCTAGAAGAAATGAAATCAAAATAACCGAAGAGAGTCTCAATCACAAATTCAATATTCTCTACACTCGCAGAAGAGAAGAACTCATAAAATGATAGTGCCGGAACATAATCCATATCAAAAGAATTCTGATTTACACTCAGAACTTTGGGAGTATCAATATTCCTGAGTATCAGATTATAGAAAAAATTCTGCTTATCAACTTGTTTTAATAATCTGGAATTATATTCTGGCGAAGAAGAATACTTACGAAGTGTTGTATTATTCAGAAGTTCTAGTTTGCAACCAGATAATCCACCATCAAATTTATTTTTAATGCTATAGGTCATTCTCTCATAAATTCTTCAATTGTTTGAGTGGAACCAATATTTCTCCACCAATTTAAATTTTGTTTATATGATTGTTCGTGTGCTGGATGGATTGGTTGGTTTTTACCTTCTTCTGTATTTGGATTAAGATACGAAGGCATAAAACTCAGGTCTTCTGTAAATAGTGGAGCACCATAAACTTTACCTAATGGAGAGAAGATAATAGTTTCAATCACAGGAACCTTTGCCCAATCCTCTCTAAAATCTATATCAGAACCTCTAAAATCTAAATGAAACCTACCGTCATAGTAATAAGTATCAATCAGTTTCTTAGCAAATTCTCTTTTAATAATATAAGCACAACCAGACCAATCACACCAACAACGATTGCGGAAACCAATTTTAAATCTATCAAATTCGTCTCTCAACCAGGCAAGTTGAACAATCTCCCAATCATCAGGAAGACTATTGTAGAAATCGTCCCAAGTAAAGTTCCAGTACTGAACCAGTTCCATACTCAAATCATCTTCACAGAAGAAAGCAACTTCCTCAGTAGTATTATCATACCACTGTTTGATTGCCTTGAGGTGCGATGTAACAGGCCCTCTGCTTCCAATACTTAAACGGTCAATATAATCTGATATAATTTCGTGTTGAGTATCATCATACTTATTGAAAATATGAGGTGTGATATGATTAATACCAACCTCAGAGAACTTTTGATGCAACTTTTCTCTTCTTTCAGTACAATAATCCACACTGATATAATGTACTGGAGGAAGATTTTTGAGTTTTGATTTATCTGGTTTGTAATAAATCCAACACTTTTCATCTGGTGTAAATCCAGTCAGTAATTCATTCACTGCTCGTTTAACACCGGGAAACCAATCATATTCATCGTGATAATAATCGTGCCCTGCAATAATTCCACCTGGTTTCACCTTGGGATACCAGGCAAGAATATCATCTCGGACATCTTCATACTCGTGAGAAGCATCAATAAAAACAAAATCCAGAGAATTATCCTTGAATTTTTTGACTGCCTCAAGAGAAGTCATCTTGAGTGGAAAATAATATTCACCAACAGGTCTCATATTATCAATAAAGATATCATAGAGTTTAGGTAACTCTTCCATTCCTTCGTGCTCTACACTTCCTTCCCAGGTATCCACACAGAAGAACTCTATGTCCTTATTGGAATTAGCAATCTCCACACACATATATGCTGCAGATTTACCTTTCCAACAACCAACTTCTACGAAACGACTACCCGAAGGAAATCGCTTTACAATTCTAGAGTAAAGGTTGGGATAAGAAAACCAACCCTCACCAAAATTATCACTTCCGCAAATGTGTTCCACTACTTAACCTCTAAAAGAACTGATTCTGGGTTTCCATACAATCTACCATCCACTGCAATCTTATGAGTAGGAATATATTTCTCAATCAATTCTGTCCAAGTTGTCGCCATATCATCGTGGAATTCAATTGCAATATACTTAAATTCTGAAAGACAAGTCGTATTTTCTAGTACATTTCTTTCTCCACCTTCAATATCAATCTTAATGAAATCATATTTGGGTAGATTTTCCAATGTTATGGTTGGAAGTTGGTTGAATTGAGTTGTATGATTTTGCGAATTCATATTGTATCCACCAATATTTCCATCAGATTGTCCTAATGAAATTGTTTCTGCACCATAATGTAAAGCCTTGTTTATAATTTTAACTCTCCAATCATCCTTAAATCTATTTTGAATATAATCAAAATTTACAGGAACAGGTTCTAAAATAACTGCTTCCTTCATCGTTGGAATTTGACTAAAAAATATCTTTACAACTTCTCCAGTACATCCACCAACATCAAGGAATGATTGAATTTTTTTATCTCTTAAGAAGTTAATCATCGTTGCATAAAATGGTTTATAAGACCATTCAAGGTTTGTATAATCTAGATGACCATCCAGAGTATCTGTTCCCCAACTTACTTGTGGTTCTGGTTCTGAATTAGTTTCGACTTGAATTTCATTCATTCCTATAAAATCCAAAACCAATTCTTGAGAAACTTTGAGAAGATATGCTGCATTATCCTGAAAACCAAAAGTTATTAGATAATCATTATTGTACTCGCACATTCCCACAGCAAATTCAATCTCTCCATTTAGAAAAGAAAATTGTTTAGATACTTTTACAATATTCCAATCTTTATCCCATACAACAAAGCGATGACGATATATTCCATCCTTTCTTCCTGCAGGACTTTTTGTTAGGTAAGTTTCGTGAAGTAGTGCAAACCTATAATCTCCCAGAGGAAGAACTTGAGAACCTCCACGAAGATCTACACACCCCAAATCTTTCCAATCACTTACACATACTCTATAAGTTTTATTGGTTTCAATATCATATCTTACAATTTCCGTTCCATTCGTCCATTTTACATAATGATATGGAAGGTCTAAGATCGGCATCCAATTTTTATTACAATACTCTAATGTATCATCATCTCCTGGAATTGGAATGCGGTGCTGATTAATTTCCTTTACACCATTTTCTGTAATTTCAAGTTCAGAGAGTTCCATACGACCTGTTCCAATCGTATCAAGATCTCTTCTGACGCCAGTGATGTATAGTTTATCATCCCAACGAACAATGCGAGCATCCTCAAGACCTACAAACTCCCAGAGTTCTTTATCTGGAAAACTAGAAGTATCAACGCGATTATATTTTTTAATGTGCATATTTTCATCCATTTCGCACATATAATTCCAAGTGCGAAGTCTCCAGTCATTTTCTGGATGAATATAAACCAAAGGACCCCAAGGGTGCTCAAATCTTTTCTTTTCGGAATGATATAAGGTATAGTTAATGTTCCTTAAATTTACAAGAATTTTACCGTTATCGTTGTAAATTGAAGGATTTGTAAGTGCAGGTCCTTTTAAATCTGATGAAGGAACGGTGAGTGGGTGAATATTTCCACCATTCTCCAATGCAAGTTTAACAAAGTTCATATAAACATTATGTGTTCTTGAGAGTATTTATTATCCCAGTTGAGTGACTAAAACATTTAATTGAGTTACTGTGACTGGATCAGTATTATTTAAGTTTGAAATATGAACTTCAATATAATCATTTAGAATATGTTTATGAACATCAGTAATATGAACTATTATTGGAACTCCATTTACACATTCAAATTCTATCGTAGATGCATCTAAAATTGCATTTCCATTAGAACTATCGTAAATTCCTATACTACAGACAGTATCGGTACTTGTAACAACAGTAGCAGAAACTTGAGTGAGATATTGTCTTTCAATTCCCGCAGAACAAGTAAGACGATTATCCGAATGAGTGAATTTGGAGTTGGTTGCGTCAGCAGTTGTAGTAACTCCTGCTATTTTGGTATAAGTATCTGTTGCAGCAAAGGTGGTTTCGGTTACATTATCTTTCATATAATACTGACCGATTACAAAGGTATTATCAATACCGCGATTTCCTTCAAAGAATGTATCTGCACCATCAATATCAGTATGAGTGCTTACACCAATTTTTGTTCCTGGACCAGAGAAATTACAAGTCTGCAGAATAAAACTTTCCGGTTGACTGAAAGTAACTCCATTCTGAACTGTAATTCCAGTGTATCCAGAAGGAACAATAAAGGAGCAAACAGTTACACGAATTCTTCTTGTGCAGTTAAATGTATCTGGAAAATTGAGAATAGACTTTGTTCCACCAAGACCAAAGTTTCCACTAAACAAACACTGGTTAAATCCTACTGTTCCAGTAGTACCATCAAAAGTTAAATCTTGAGAGTTCAGGAATGCTCCATCAAGAAGAATGAAATTATTATAACTTGAAATAATTCCTACTCTTGCACAGTTGGTAAAATTAACTCCAAACCAATCCAGTGCATGAACAGATGGAATTGATGCTACAAGATTGATAGCAAAAGGGGCTTCAAGAGTAATACCTCTCATTGGAAGAGAATATACACTACTTAGGAGAGCAACATCAGTAGCAATACCTGTTGATTTAATTCTACAGTTCTCTGATGAACCACCAAGAATTGTAGTATTATCTCCTGCAACTAATCTATCACCTTGCAAATCTACAGTTGTGGTGAAGAAATAAGTATAATTATCTTTGAGAGTGATTACACCATCTACTGCTGTTGGTAAATCATTAGTGGTTCCAACAAAAATAAAGTTTCGGATATCATCAAGAAACTTAAATTGAGTTTCACCACCGCCACCAATCGTCGCCATCTGTTGTTGGATACGATTAATGAAGAGTTGATAGTGATCGTTGAGTTGTGCAAGTGTTACAAAGTTTTGATCCAGTGGAGTAAGAGGATCACCGTTCTTTACATTTGGTGGTTCATTCAATAAACCTTCATTCAGTTGCTTTCTTGGTTGAGGTATTGGTGAATTTTTAATCTGCTCACGAAATTCATAAAATTCATCGTGCTGATTTACCGCTAAATTTTGTAGAAACTCAACATTTTTTTGGAGTTCTTGAGTTTTTTCTTGTAATCTATCTACTTCGGTTTTATTTTGCTCTGCCTCGTACTCCTCAAAAGTTCTTTTCTTACTGGAAGAACTTTTAGGTGTTTTGGTTTTGTTAGAACCAATATGATGTAAAATTTTAGAATATCTGTTCATTCTTTTGACGGTTTTGAGTATTTATATTTGAGGGGGATCAGGCCAGTTAATTGTAATAGGAAATCCTGGTTGTTGAGGAATATCTAAAAGTAATTGACGATAAGAAATCAGGTCATCTTTTTGCTGTTGTGTTAAACCTTCCCATCTTATAATATTCACACTATCGACATACATTCCCAAATACTTATTTCTACGGTGTCTTGCACAATCGGCAAGATATTCTTCTGATGGACCTGGATCTGGATTATACCATCCATTTTCAGTCCAAGTCCACCCAATTTCTCCATCGTGTTGTGGGGCAAGTTCAATACCTTCTTTATAAGGAAAGAAGTTGGTAAAATCTTCAGGTCTTAAATTGATTACGTTCTCGACAACTTTAGTTTGTGAGTTTAAGATACAAGCTCTCATTTGTTTTCTCCTTATGAACCGTACTCAAGAATAACAATCACACCAGCAGCACCAAGACCACCAACAGCACCAGTTGTGGTGTTTCTTTGTGCCGCACCACCACCTCCAGCACCTTCTGCTGCGGCATCAGCTCCTACTACTGATGCAGCAGCATTCGCATATCCACCTTCTGCACCGCCGCCCCAATAAGTGGAACCACCAGTTCCGCCAGAGGACGATACAATTGCACCTACTCCGTGACTTCCTGATTGCCCCCTGATGTTTAGTTCACCTCCAGTTGGAGTTACTCCTGTTCCACCTTGGTTTGATGATGTAGTACCACCCTGAGCACTTCCAGTTCCATCACCACCTTGACCACCATTTGCGGTTAAACTTGTTCCACCACCGGTTACTGTAAATGTGGTGTTTCCTCCAGTCCCACCATTACCACCTACGTTACTACCTGCAGTTCCTCCACTTCCAATTGAATAAGTAGCAGAAGTTAATTGTGCGGATGTATATAAACGAATTGCAGTTCCTCCACCAGCACCTCCGCCACCAGAATTTGCGGAAGAGGTATCGGCACCATCGGCACCTCCTCCACCTCCCCCACCACCAGTAGCAATTACATACATATGAGTTGTTCCTGGTGTTGGTGTATAAGTTCCAGTTCCAGTTTCGTATATAATTTGACGAACTGTTGCAATACCTGCTGATGCTGTACCAACAAGTCCCTGAAGTCCTTGAGCACCTTGAGAACTTAAACCACCCTGAACACCTTGATTGGAAAGTCCCTGAAGCCCTTGAGTGCCTTGAACAGTTCCGGCAAGTCCTTGAGAACCTTGATTAGAAAGACCTTGAAGTCCTTGAGAACCTTGAGAACCACCAGATCCTTGAACACCTTGGTTAGAAAGACCTTGGAGACCTTGAGTACCTTGGTGACCTTGAACACCTTGATTAGAAAGACCCTGAAGTCCTTGAGAACCTTGATTGGAAAGTCCTTGAAGTCCTTGAGAACCTTGATTGGAAAGTCCTTGAAGTCCTTGAGTTCCTTGTTCTCCTTTAAGTCCTTGAGTACCTTGAACACCTTGATTGGAAAGACCTTGAAGTCCTTGCCTTCCCTGTAATCCTTGAAGACCTTGGGCTCCTTGAGTACCTATGAATGTTGAACCTAAAAATGTAGAAAGATTAGTGGGCATATCGGTTATTCTTTAGTAATTCTATCAATTTCATTTCTTAGAGTATTTATTTGCAATTGTTGTTCTTTTACTGCTTCAATTAATACTCCAATTAAACCATTATAATTTACTGTTTTTGGATTATTTCCATTTACAAGTTCTGGAAGAAGATCCTCAAGTTCTTGTGCAATAACACCAATTGAAGGTTTATTGTCCTTTTTCCACTCAAACCTAACTCCACGAATATTCTCAATAATATCTAGTGCATTTGTGAATGTTTGAACATTATCTTTGAGACTTACATCCGATGTTGTGTTTAAATCAGTGCAAGTTACGACTCCAGAAACTAATACATCTCCAATAACGTGAAGTTTTGATGTTGGGTTTGCGGTTCCTATTCCAAGATTACCAGAAACATAAGTACCACCTGATACTTGAAGTCTTTGAGATGCTGTTCCTGTAGTTGTTGCAGAACCTATTAATAAATCTCCTGCACCAGTAAGGTACATTTTTGCACTCAAAGTAGGGTTTCCTACATTAGTAGTACCAAAAGTCAATCTTGTTGCTCTTGAAGTTGAACTATAATTTTCTTCTGCTGAAGCAGTTATGTTTGCAACTCCTAATGAAAGTGAGGTTCCATCATGGCCTCTGTAATTAATATTACCAATAATCTCTCCGCTGAGAACTCCAGTAGGTGAACCTGCCGATCCATTTACCCTAGCTAAAGACATTCTGGGTACGGAAGCATAGGTTAATACTTCAAGAGGAAATGTTGGGTTTGTAACACCAATTCCAAGATTTTCAGAAACATAAGCACCACCAGATACTTGAAGTGGTTGTGATGCTGTTCCTGTTGCTGTTGTCGTATTTACATAAACATTTGCAGCACTTAAAGTATTTGTGGAAGCATTAAAACTAAATGCTGTCGCAGTACTTCTTGCTTTTGCGGTTTGATTGCTTCCAGTTGCTCCAACCATAACTGGATACAACGTAGCAGTTGTTGTATCATCAGTAGCATTAATAACACTATTAGGTCCTGCAGGTCCTGTTGATGCAAAAAGTTCCCAGGTTGTTCCATCATAAACAAATTCAACAGTAATTCCTTTAATGTCTAATACAAAATCATCAGCAACTCCTTCAATTGTGGATCCATTTCTTGCAACAGTGAGATTGTTTGTAAACCAATCAGCACCATCAGCAAAAGTTACATTGTCTCCAGTTGTTGGTGTTGCTGGAAGTGTGATTGTAAATGCACCTCCAGAAGTATCTGCAATTAATCTATCTCCAGTAACTGCAGTGTAAATTGCAGTTTTTCTGGACCAAGCAGAAACTCCTCCACTACCAGCAGATCCTTGAAGACCTTGAATTGAAATACCTTGAGTTCCTTGTCTTCCTTGAAGTCCCTGAGTTCCTTGATTAGAAAGACCTTGAAGTCCTTGTGTTCCCTGATTACTTAGACCTTGAAGCCCTTGAGAACCTTGAGTGGTTCCTGCAAGACCTTGAGATCCTTGATTAGAAAGTCCTTGAAGTCCTTGAGAACCTTGAGTAGTTCCTGCAAGACCTTGAGTACCTTGATTTCCAGTGCCTTGGACACCCTGAAGACCTTGAGATCCTTGAGTAGTTCCTGCAAGACCTTGAGTACCTTGATTTCCAGTGCCTTGGACACCCTGAAGACCTTGAGAACCTTGAGTAGTTCCTGCAAGACCTTGAGATCCTTGATTAGAAAGACCCTGAAGTCCTTGTCTTCCTTGTGATCCTTGAGCACCCTGATTAGAAAGACCTTGAAGTCCTTGAGTACCTTGATCTCCTTTTAGACCTTGGAGACCTTGAGATCCTTGATTGGAAAGACCTTGAAGACCTTGAGAACCTTGTGTGGTTCCAGCAACCCCTTGAGTACCTTGATTTCCAGTTCCTTGAACACCTTGAAGTCCTTGTCCTCCTTGTCCTGCATTTTGTCCAGATAATCCTTGAGAACCTTGATTACTTAAACCCTGAAGACCTTGAGATCCTTGAGTAGTACCAGCAGGTCCTTGAGTACCCTGATTTCCTGTTCCTTGGACACCTTGGAGACCTTGAGATCCTTGAGTGGTTCCTGCAACACCTTGAGTACCCTGATTTCCTGTTCCTTGAACACCTTGCAGACCTTGTGATCCTTGAGTAGTTCCTGCAACACCTTGAGAACCTTGATTAGAAAGTCCTTGAAGTCCTTGAGAACCCTGTGTGGTTCCAGCAACACCTTGAGATCCCTGATTGGAAAGACCTTGAAGTCCTTGTCTTCCTTGTGATCCTTGAGCACCTTGATTGGAAAGACCTTGAGTTCCTTGATCGCCTTTTAGACCTTGAGTACCTTGATGACCTTGAACACCTTGATTAGAAAGTCCTTGAAGACCTTGAGTACCTTGATGACCTTGAACACCTTGATTAGAAAGTCCTTGAACACCCTGAAGTCCTTGAGATCCTTGAGATCCACTGGTTCCTTGTGCTCCTTGAGAGCCAGTGTCTCCTTTATCACCAGTACGAGCAAAAGTAATGATTACATCTTCGGCATTAGTGAACGAAGTTGCACTTCCCGAGACATATGAACTATCAACTTGGAAATACCCGGTTTGCTCTACAATTGAAGAGATGGTAAATAATGCAAAATCGGATGCATCAAACTTATTAGAAATTCTAAAGTGACCCTTAATAGTTGATGTGGAATCATCAATCGTTCTCAAGAAAGACTGAATATCAGTCGTTCCGTCATTTTGATCGTCAATATAAAGTTCGCTTGCTAATGTTAGATTTAGATTATTAAATTTTAAGTTACCGATTCCTGGATCAGTATTAGTTGTATCTGTATTAAAAGTATAGTCAAAAGTTGCTCCACCAAAGTTACCGTCTTTACCAGAAAGACCTTGTAATCCTTGAGATCCTTGAGTACCAAAAAGTCCTTGAGTACCTTGATTACCTGTTCCTTGAGTTCCTTGAGTACCTGTTCCCTGAACACCTTGAGTACCCTGATGTCCCTGAATACCTTGATTACTTAGACCTTGAACACCTTGAAGACCTTGATCACCTTTTAATCCTTGAGTTCCCTGAACACCTTGATTTCCTGTTCCCTGAACACCTTGATCTCCTTTAAGTCCTTGAGTACCCTGATGTCCCTGAACACCTTGATTAGAGAGACCTTGAACTCCTTGAACTCCCTGAAGTCCCTGAAGTCCTTGAACGCCTTGAGTTCCCTGCAATCCAGCAGAAAAAGAAGCTGTCCAACTAACTCCAGCACCAGTAGAAACTAATACTGACCCAGCAGCACCTACGTTTCCATAAGAATCACGAATACCTAAACGAGGTCTTATAACTCCAACAACATCTAAAGGGTCTGATGGATTTGTGGTTCCTATACCTACAGAACCACTTACATAAGCACCACCACCATAAACCTGTAATATCTGCCCTGCTGTTCCACTATCAACAAAAGTAGTTCCAATACCTACCTTGTCTACACTTACATATGCCTTATCCTGGAACGCAAGGTTCCCCAACATAGAATTTAAAGGCGCCTGGTTCGGATTTGTGCCGAATAAATTTGCCACTATCTATTAACCTCTAAACTTTTTGGGAACATATTTTTCATTTAAAGGTGTTGATATTGCTTTTTCTATGCTCCAACCATATTTATTTACTCTTCTTCTAATTAAATCATCATTGAGATTATATCTTTCTGCGTGTTCTGTGATTGTTCCAGCAAATCCATTATATTCATATATTTCTACACATCTTCTATTTCTACTCTGCGTAGTTTTGTTTGCCCACCTACAATTTTCCTTACAATAATTTCCATTTACATCAATCCTATCTAAAGAAAGCCCTTCTGGAACTTCTCCCATATCTTCAAGAAAATTCTCAAATTTCATCCATCTTTCGGAAATTGATATTCCTCTTCCACCATAATTTGAATATGCTTTACAATTTGAATTTAAGCACCTATCTCTCATATGCGTCCAAGATTTATAAGTTCTTGTGACTTTTCCATTATTACTTACTCTTCCCGAATGTCCGTGCTGTAGATTAATCTTTTGAGAAACTTTATATGAATGGCATCCGCAACTTTTTGTAGTTCCTCTTGTTACATTATGAATAGTCATAAGACATAAATTTCCACAATCGCACCGAAAGAAAAATCTTCTATAAACAGAACCACTTGGAGACTTAAAACTTTCTGCTTCTTCAATAGAAGTTAAGTAATTGAATTTATCTCCTTTTTTAATTTCTTTCTTTTTCATCTATAAATTACCCGAATATTCTATAAGGTGTCTGAGGAGTATTAATAACAAACTGTCTCAAAGATTCAGCAATATCACCTCTTAAAATTCTTACATTAACGTGATAACCAGAAAGAGTAACTGGTTCTTCAATCATTACAAATTCTTCACCCTGATATTCCCACCTTCCACCCTCTGTAATCGTTCCAACTAAATCAACACAATAATCGTGAGTTGCAGAGATTACAAACTCTCTTCCTTCTTCATCTTGAGAGGTATAACCTGCCTCTTGAAATGCTTGGAATGCTTCTTGTTCGGTAGAAAATTTAAGGTAATAATCTAACATAATGAGTTTTATATGTATTTATGAGGTGAGATTTATGGAAAAATAATATCCAAATCTTTTGGAATTCTGTGTGGATATTTTCTCCATTCATAGATTGTTGTTTTATTTTTATTCAATAATTTTGCAGCATCACTTTGTATCATTTTTTCACCATTAAGAATGACCCATACGGTTGTTCTTTTATTTCTTGCTTGTTGGTTAAAAGGTATCCAACAGCAATTGGAAGGTTCATAGTTTCCATTAAAATCTTTTCTTTCAAGTGAATAACCTTCTGGTCGTTCTCCCATATCTTCTAAAAAGTTTTCAAAAGAGTTTCTCCATCTTTCACATACTTCTATACCTCTACCACCATATCTTTCATACTCAATACAAGATTTTCTATAACATCTTGCTTTCATAGAATACCAAGATTTATATGTTCCTGTTGGATTTTTATTTAATGTTGCCTTATGTTTTGTATTTGCTTTCTGTATTTGTTCTACCATATAACAACCACAAGAATTGGTATTTCCACTTCTCAAATCTTGTCCTGTAAAATTCTTAATGGTTCCACAATCACATTTACATTTCCATACTGCTTTATGATTTTTAATTCCAACATATTCAAGAACAAGAAGTTTATTAAACTTCTGTCCTATAATGTCTTTTACTTGTCCTCCTCTTTTTTTCATATATTTTAATCTCCTTAACTACATAAATTTATAAGTTGTTGATTGGTGAGTTGGATTGGGTAATAGGTGAGACGACTTATGGTTCCGTTTAAAGGAAATAATCCCCCACGCAATGCACCAATTCTCAATCTATTTACTGTTGGAATAGAACCAGAAGTATCTCTTTGAATTTGACTACGGGTATCAAAAGCAGCAGAAAAGTTATTAATACTATACGAAGAAATTACTTTATTTAATTTATTTGCAGTTGTTGCAGAAGAGGAAAAAAGTCCATATTGTACTCTTCCTGATATGTATGCTTCTGCACCTATATTATCACTTCCAGCATCATTAACATAAAATCCCATAGAATTGTTGATTGTCCCGTCATCCACATAAGCAATTCCTGGAAATCCTGAACCTCCTAATGCATTTACTCTTGAGGCAACAAATAAAGTTCCTTCACTTGAATTATACCAACTTGAGAAGTTTGTTCCAGTCATCGTAGGAACATCTGCACTTCTCGTAAATTGAGAACCACCAGAAGCAGGCATATAAGATGTTGGAAATGCTCCAAGTTCTAACTGCCAGCAATCGGTATAAAAGAAACTTCCAGCATTTGCGTTGGTTCTTGGAATAATACCAGTGCTAGTTGCAGAAGCAGTAAAAACGCAAAATGCTCTTTGCCAAATTCCAATCAAAGTCGTATCAAATATTGCCGTAGTAGTTGTTACGCTTGGTGCATTTTCTGCTTGGAATGTTATAGTTTTTCCTGCAAAGTTTTTTGCTTGTGATGAAGGAATATACAACCAAATAGAAGCACAATAAATTTGCCCTATTGTCAATACTGCTCCTGTAGTAAAATATCCAGTATTACTATCATTTTGTTGAACTCCTTTTGTGTGTTTTGCTGATTGTCCGTTTGGTCCTAAAAATACATCAGTAGAAACAACAACAGATTGTCCCTGTGAAGTATAAGGAACAACAGCACCTGTAGGAGTACTTCCAACAGTGCCCTCAATATCACCTCTGCTAAAAAGATTAGTTCTACTCTCCTCCACCAACAATCCTAAACTTTGTCCTGTAATTGGGTCGTGGTCAAATCTTGGTTCATTCACACCAGCAGTTCTCATAAGACCATCAGGACCAAAATAAGTTCCTGAACTTCCCCGAGTGAATGTAATGCGTGGGTCTAACTTTTTCGCAAGAGCAAATCTCAAATCCAAACTTGGACGAACGTTTGGAAAATCTGCACTAACTGATTGTTTCTGTTGAGAAAGTATAGACATCTTATTGCGTTAGATATTGAAGTTGATTTGGTTTGAGTGCTCTTGGGTAATATGTAAATCTTGTAATATGTCCAATAATTGGATTAAGAGCACTTCCATTCCAAGGTTCTCTCCCAAGTGTTAATCTATTTACTGTTGGTATAGCAGCAGAAGGTCTTGAATGTTTATTAACTGTTCCACCATAACCACAGGAGTAAATATTTTTATCAGCAACAGCAGAAGCAACCTTAAACCTACTTGAAGTCATATTGGGTAGTGATGTTCCTGTTGTTTGTGCTACATTATTATTAATAATGCTAAAAGATAATGCTAAACTTGTTGATGTTTTTGCAACATACATAGAATTTGAGAAATTGAACCCATTAGAAACACCATAAGGAACTCTTCCCACAGTATCATTAGTAATAAAAGGTAAAGTTCCATCAAAAACAAATGTTCCCTCTGTTTGATTATACCAACTTGAGAAGTTTGTTCCAGTCATTTCTGCGAGTTCTGCACTTCTTGTGACTGTGGAAGCAGAAGTGGGTATATAAGATGTTGGGAAAGAACCTGTTTCTAATTGTGCTCCCCACAAATAAAAAGTTCCATTATTTTGTGTTCTATTATCATTTCTATAAGGATAAACTCTTGCACTTACACATCCAACAGGAGTGGTAAAAGTATATGAAACTCTGGTCCAAGAGTTAGAACTTAATGTTTGTGTTGGGACTACATCAGCAGCAATAAAAGATAGTGCTGTGTTATTATAAACAGCAATCTTATAGGAAGATACTGGAAGAGTTCCTAACTTTACATAAAAAGAAAATGTATAGGTAGTTGATGCTGTGCAAGTAAAGTTTTGATATATTGCATTTAATGTATTTGTTGAAATTGCAGTAAATGTAGAAGCAGTTGTAGTTCCATCTAATCCAATTACATTATTATAAGAAAAAGATAAACCAGAAATAATCCAAGATGCATTACTAAAATCTTGACTGTATAATAAAGAGTTAATCCTACTCTCCTCAATCAAAAGTCCCTTACACTCACCAGTCACAGGGTCATAATCAAATCTTGGTTGGTTTGCAGCAACTGTCTCAATCAAACGATTACGATTGACCCGAGTTCCAATACTTCCCCGACTGAATGTAATGCGTGGGTCTAACTCTTCTTGTGTGAAATCTAAATCCAAACTTGGACGAACTACTGGATAATCTAAATCAACGTTGGATTTGTTGGATATTATTTTAGTCATCTTCTTATGTTGTTAGATATAACATCTGTGCGTCATTAAGTTGTCTTGGATAATAAGCAACACGACTTAATGTTCCATTTAGGTAGTTTGTTGAACTATTACCATTTTTACCTAATCCTATTTGTGTAAAAATGGTGTTTATATTTCTTCTACTTATTCCAGAAGAAGCAACACCATTAAGAACAACCCTTCTCAAAGTCCCATCAAATGAAGCAGCAATATTACTATTTCTATTCACAACATCCGCAGAATTATTTGTAACTGCAAATATGTTTGTAGTATCCCAAATACCTACTCTTGTGCTTAAACCTTCTCTTCCTATAGAACCACCTTGTCCCAAACCAACAAATCTTCCATATCCATTTTGGGTGCTTTCTAATCCACCCATACCACGAATAACAAATGTGCCAACAGAAGAATTTGCCCAACTTGTAAAATTACTTCCAGTCATATCTGCATTATCTGGATTTCTTGTGACTGTTGATGCTCCTGTTGGAATGTATGTTGTTGGAAATGCCCCCTCTTCTACTTGAGGTCCCCAATAATAAATTCCAGAAATTCCGTCTCCAACATATTTGTATATATTATTTTGTCCAGTATCACTAAAACCATTTGGAGAACCAAGAGAAACATTAAAATATACATTAGTTAAATTTGATGCTCCTACTGTTGCAGTTATATAACATCTATACCACCCATTTCCATATGAAATCATTTTTACAATAGAATTACTGCTTGTTCCTGCTATCAAATCTAAAAATGCTGCAGTTCCATAAAACGGACCCTCAACTGGAGCATTTCCTGGTCCAGTATTATCAAACCATATAACTGCATATCTTCTGTTTGTAGTCCCTTTTAAGAAAACAGAAGCAGTATATGATTTGTTTGCACTCATAGTAAATGAATTCGTATATATTGATTCTCTTGCTTTTGCTCCAGAATTTCCAATAATTTTATATGCACTAAATGTTCCATCAGGTGATGTTGTTTCTGTTGTAAGAACTTCAGTAGTTCCACTGTTATTATGAGAAGACAAAGTAGTGCTATTGAGAACTATGTTAGTTCTCTGCTCCTCAATCAAAAGTCCTCTACACTCACCACTAATTGGGTCATAATCAAATCTTGGAATATTCGCAGAAGCAGTTTCAATCAATCCATTCTTATTCACAAAAGTTCCAATACTTCCACGACTGAATGTAATGCGTGGGTCTAACTCTTGTGAGTTTGCAAAGTCCAGATTGAGTGTTGGTAATACAACAGGAACATCTAAATCAGCACTCTGGAAACCGTCTCTTATGATACTCATAGTGTCATTACTTGTCTTGCAACCTTCACATTATTGTTTGGATATGTTGGAGTGAGCAGTAATCTTGCGTTTGCTCCAGAAATATCAGCAGCAAAGTTTCCAAGAATATCATTATTTGCAATTCCAGCATACTCAACATAATCTACTGTGCTTCCGTTCTGTAGTATCAGTAAGTCAGAGACCTGATAGTTTGTTGATACTCCTGTGATTGCATTTGTATATGCAACTTGTCCTCCAGCATTTGAACTGTTACGATAGAAACCAATAGACAAACTACTTCCAGTCGTAAATGTCGTTCCAATACCTACTGATGTTCCAAGAGTGAATGATGTTGTATCGGGAGTTGTTACGACATAATAATCACTTCCTGCAGTCAATCCATTTGATGTGCTAGAAGAACGGATAATATCATTCACGAACAGTCCGTGTGCTGTAAGTGATGTGAATGTAGAAACTCCAACAGAACCAGTAATGGTTATGATTGTATTTGTAAGAGTGGTTCTATCAACAGAAAGAACTGATGCTGTAGAGTAGTTAGAACCAGAATAATAAACAGTTCCACCAGTTCCTGTGGTTGGTTGTTGAAGAAGTGTTGAAGAAGTAATCACCCCATCAAAGATAGTAGCAAGACCTGTTGCAGAAGTTCCAGTTCCACCTAAGAATGTAAGAGTTGTGGTTCCAACTCCAACACCAGCAGTATATCCAATACCAGCACTTGTGATTGAACCTAATGTAAGAATTGCACCAGTTACATTAGTCGTTCCAACAGAAACTTGAAGTCCTGAACCACCTGAAGCAGTTAGAACATCACCAGCAGTATAGTTAGCACCACCAGAAATAATACTTAGAGAACCTACAGTTCCATTAGAAACAGTAAGAGTTCCTTGTGCTGCAGAACCATTACCAGAAGAAGTTGTGAAAGTTACATTATATGTTCCTGAAGTATAACCTCTACCACCAGTTGTAATACCACCAAGAGTTGCTATCTGTCCTGGACAAGTCAGTTGAACGTGATACTTAGCAGAACGGAAGGTTGCGGTTGCGAAAGTATCTACTGCGACTTGTGAGGTTGTTGTGGTTGTGGTGTTTGTAGTTTCAAAGGCAAGTGCATCCTTGACTTGGAGAGTTGCTACTGGGTTTGTGGTTCCGAGACCTACATTTCCAGTTGATGGGTTGAATGTGAGTTTTGTAGAAGAAACTCCAACGTTTGTGGAAACACCAGAGGTTACATCCTCAAATACAATATATCTTAGTGCATTTGTGGAGACATCATTAACAACGGTAACTCCACCATTGTTGTTACCCTGAATTCCCTGAAGTCCTTGAGTACTTTGAACACCCTGAAGACCTTGAGTACCTTGATCTCCCTTTAGTCCTTGAGTACCTTGAACACCTTGATTAGAAAGTCCTTGAAGACCTTGATTACCTTGAGAACCACCAGAACCTTGAACACCTTGATTACTCAGACCTTGAACACCCTGAAGTCCTTGAGTACCTTGAGTACCTTGAACACCTTGATTTGAAAGTCCTTGAAGACCTTGATTGCCTTGAGAACCACCAGAACCTTGAACACCTTGATTACTTAGACCTTGAAGTCCTTGAGTACCTTGAACACCTTGATTAGAAAGTCCTTGAAGACCTTGCCTTCCTTGTGATCCTTGAGCACCTTGATTGGAAAGACCTTGAAGTCCCTGTACTCCTTGATTACCTTGAAGACCTTGAAGACCCTGACTTCCTTGAAGTGATGATATCTCTAATGTAATAGTAGCAGTGCTTCCAACAACAGAAGCAGTAATACCAGCCCCTACAAAGTCTATTGTTGTTACGCCACCCTTTGGAAGCCCTTCATCCTCAATGAATATAGATGTAGCAGCACCAGCAGAAGCAACAGGCTGCCAGCTCCATCCACCTAATCCATCAGCAACTGGAACTTGACTAGATGCACCATAGTTAATTCCATTAGGTGATAATTGATTTACATCAATTTTATCAAAAGTACCAATACCAGAAATATTGATTTGAGGTGAACTGATAGTGCTATCAGTGACTTGCATACCTCCAGCAGCAAGTCTTACTCCATTGGGAACTTGAGTTGAACCAATACCAACTCCATAATTAAACAACCAAGCATCAGTACCGAGTCCGGAATAAGTTCCAGACCTTACCCACATTATTTGTTTATATGTGTCCGGCAAAGTATTTGCGGTTCCAACTTGGAATGGAACTAATGGTGTTCCCTCTGTAGATGCAATCGCAATACCACCGTGATTTGCTGTTGTATCAGTTGGTAATGATGATGTAGTTAATCCAAGAACAATTTCTTTATCTTGTACTCTTAATTCTGTAGCAGTAATATAAACAGATGTTCCACCAATCGTGAGACTATTTTGTACATTTAAGTCATAAACATTTAATTGAGTACCGTTAAATGTTAAATTATTAGAACCAGTAGGATTATTGGATCCATCCTTATAAACAACTTGATTTGCAGAACCTGCTACAGGACCAGTTTGTCCTTGAAGACCTTGAAGTCCTTGTGTTCCTTGATCACCTTTTAATCCTTGAGTTCCCTGAACACCTTGATTTCCTGTTCCCTGAACACCTTGATCTCCTTTAAGTCCTTGAGTACCTTGATGTCCCTGAACGCCTTGATTGGAGAGACCTTGAGTACCTTGATTGCCTTGTAGTCCTTGATGACCTTGAACACCTTGATTGGAGAGACCTTGAGTACCTTGATCTCCTTTAAGTCCTTGAGTACCCTGATGACCTTGAACACCTTGATTGGAAAGACCTTGAGTTCCTTGATCTCCTTTAAGTCCTTGAGTACCTTGATGACCTTGAACACCTTGATTACTTAAACCTTGAGTACCCTGTTGTCCTTGAGTACCTTGATGTCCTTGAACACCTTGATTAGAAAGTCCTTGAGTTCCTTGATCTCCTTTAAGTCCTTGAGTACCCTGATGGCCTTGAACACCTTGATTACTTAAACCTTGAGTACCCTGTTGTCCTTGAGTACCTTGATGACCTTGAACACCTTGATTGGAGAGACCTTGAGCACCTTGATTGCCTTGTAGTCCTTGGTGTCCTTGAACACCTTGATTGGAAAGACCCTGAGTACCTTGATGACCTTGATGACCTTGAACACCTTGATTGGAGAGACCTTGTGTTCCTTGGTTACCCTGAAGACCTTGATGACCTTGAAGTCCTTGAGTTCCTTGATCTCCTTTTAGACCTTGAGCACCTTGAAGACCTTGAGTGCCTTGTCTTCCTTGAGTGCCTTGAACTCCCTGAAGAGCAGCATTTTGTATTGTAGATTTCTTTAATTGTCCATCAGTTATATCATAATATAAAATATAATCTTCAGGAGATGCTGATAATTCAGTTCTATCATTAATTAATCCTGGATTAACACTTCTAAGATTTGAAATTGTTACTCCAGATCCAAGAGTAGTTGAAGAAAGAACATCAACTTGATCAATTTGATAATTTTTACCTAATGCTACATTTAAACTTTCGCTTGATTTCAGTGAGGAATTTGTACCACCATTATAATTGTATAAAAATGTATTATCAGGACCTATTTTAATTCCAGCACCATCTGCAAGAGCATCAGTTGTTGCTGTTGATGCAATTCCAACTATGAAATCAGCTAATTCAATAGTTGTGGAATTAATGATGGTTTGAGTTCCATCAACATATAGATCACCCTTAATTCTTACTGCACCACTATTATTTCCAATCGCAGATGGGTCAATTGTAATTTCTGATGGTCCAGTGATAGTATTAGTGTTGATACCAATACCAGTTCCTGCAGCGCCACCAATTTGAACTGTTGATAAGTTTTTGTTAAATGTAAAGTTGGAAGAAGCTCCTGCAATTCCACCATCATTAAAAATGACTTGAGTATCAGATCCTGCAATTGGACCTGTTAGACCTTGATTTCCTTGTAATCCTTGAAGTCCTTGAGTTCCCTGATCTCCCTTTAATCCTTGAAGTCCTTGAGTTCCCTGATCTCCCTTTAATCCTTGAAGTCCTTGAAGTCCTTGAAGTCCTTGATTTCCTTGTAATCCTTGAAGTCCTTGAGTTCCCTGATCTCCCTTTAATCCTTGAAGTCCTTGATTTCCTTGTAATCCTTGAAGTCCTTGATTTCCTTGTAATCCTTGAAGTCCCGCTGCATATGGATTTGTCCAACTTACTCCTGCACCAGTAGATATTAAAATACTTCCAGCAATACCTACTTGGTTGTAATTATCATAAAGACCACCACGAAGTCTTACATCTCCAGCAACATCTAGTTCTTGTGTTGCATTCGTGGTTCCAATACCTACCTTACCAGTAACCTCTAATACTGTATTATTTTCTGTATAAGAACTAATACCAATTTTTAGATTTTGTTGACGGTTACTGTTGTACTTAGCCATTTGATTGTGTATTAGTTAAGAGTTTCTAGAATACTTCCAACAAATTTTAAATCAGTACCATTACTACCTGATAATACCAATCTATCTCCACTTTCAAGAACTAATTTTCCTGCAAGAAGATTAGCAGTATCATTACCAGAAATTGGATATTGTTTTAACATTTCAGTATCAGTTGAACTTCTACGATGAACAAGAGTTATGTCCGCAGATGTTGCTCCAATATTTGCAACTTGTGCTAGAAGAACAACACCTGTATATCCAACTGGAGCAGTATAGATAACTGTTGGTGTTACTGATACAACTGCTGTGACTGTTTGGAATACATTAAGTGCTAAAGCCATTTTTTAATCTCCTCCTAATGCTAGAATGAATGGCGTCATTGTTGAGAACAAACTCTTTGAATAGAATGTACCAGCAATGGTTCCTGTTTGTTGATTAATCACAACGCCATCACCAATTCTAAAGTTTCCTGATTGGTCAGTAGATGTATAAACAACGATACCTCCATTACGTGCATCAGTTTCGTTTGCTTGAATAGGAACTCCACCATTTGCAGGTAATGCAGTTGCAATATTTGTTCCAGAACCAATATATTCAAGGGAATGTCCTGATGCTAATACTCGACTTTGCTTAAAGAAAGGAACCGTAGTACCTACTCCCACCGCATAAGGAACATTATCTGTAATAGTTATAGTACAGATACCAGCAGAAATTGGAGTTGAAGATTGTATTACATAATAAGTTGGAACAAGATTTGCTGTCCCTGTTGCAGTATTTATTCCAACATCAGGAGAGGCAAAAGTTGCTACTGGTGCTGTTAAGTAACCACGACCATTAGAGACCATTTCAACAGAAGTCACAGAACCATTTCTTACTTCTCCTACAGCAGTCGCAGGAACACCCCAAGGAGTAGGAGGATTTTCAAAAGTAATATCGACATTCTGTGAGTAACCTGTTCCGCCAGAACTTACAGTTACTCCTCCAACCGTATAATATAAGGTATCAAAATAAATCACTTGACCGTCAAAAGGTCTTACTACATTTATTTTTGCTGTTCCACCTGATTGATAGGTATGAGATAAAGTAGAAACTCCAACATAAACCTCAAAAGAAGTTGGTGAAGGAACACCAGCAACCTCAAAAATATAACCATTGTTTCCTGATGGATATGTTACAATTCCTGGACCAGAAGAACAAGTGAATGCAAGTCCAACAATTGAAACTCCCATTCCAACATTAAAGTTATGATTGGAGCCTACGGTAATAGTGGTTAATCCAGTAGTGTTATCATAAAGTGCAGTAGTTACACCTAATGTAGGAACATTTAGGTCAAGAACAAAAGTATCTGCGTTCTCTGCAGCAGATGCAGTAACAATACCCGTGTACTTAAGTGGTCCTCTTCCATCAGCAACCAGAGCATAATTACCAAAAGAGGAGTTGGAGTTGGTTAGATCACACGCTGCACCACTTCCACAATAAACTGCAGTATCATTACAAATTGTGAAAAGTGATACTAACTGAGCATAACCCTCATTGGTAATTGAACATCCAATACCACCTTGATTGTATTGAGTATAACTGTCTAGAACCATAGACTTCAATGGTCCGATTGCTTTGGATCCATCAATCTTGAGACCAATAGAATTTGGAATGAAGTTGGTGCAGTTTTGAATATAAGGTGACTGATTAAAGTATCCAATTTGATTTGGATTAAATGCAAAAATTGCCTTACCAGAATTCAATGTTCCTGTATAAGACATCTCTGCAATATAGTTTCCATTTGAGACATAGAACAAGTCTTGGTTTGCATTCTGTGGTGATACTGATACTTCTCTGAGACTATCACCAACAATTGAGACTTGTTCTGGAATGACTAATGGATTGTTTTCTAGATAAGATCCAGCACTAACTTTAATAACTGTTCCTGTTGCTGCTGCTGCAAGGGCTCCTCCAATTGTTGACTTTGCGTCTCCAAGTTTTCTTCCTGTATTGATGTCGTTTCCATCTTCTGTTACATAAAGAATATTAGTAACTGTTGTACCAGCACCCAGATTAACAATATCTGTTGCGATGCCTGTGCGACTTCTTACAGTATATAAATCTCCATCATAAGTATTAAGTCCAAGCTCTCCAGTAAGCAGCTGGTCTACTGTTGGTTTTTTACCGGGAACTGCGGATCTTCTAATCCTGAGAATAGGATCGGTATTTATCATTCACTTAAATGGTGGTATATACCTAAAGAGTTCTCCAATATCTATTGGAGTTTTAGATATTTATAATCAGTAACTTCCACAATCAATAATAATATTCTGTAAAAATCTTTCCGTACCAATTGCAACAACAACTGTAGAAATTCCTGCGGTATCGTTAAAAATTAAACTTCCGCCAATTCCAACGGATCCTAAAATTGTAAGTTGTTCTGTTGGATTTGTTGTACCAATACCAACTTTTGATAGTGTATGAATTCCAACATCAGTTTTAATCCAGTAACTATCACCAAGTAATCCTTGAATTCCCTGAAGACCTTGAGTACCTTGAAGTCCTTGAGCACCTTGACGACCTTGCAATCCTTGAAGACCCTGAACACCTTGTTCTCCACGAATATTACCTACATTAGTCCAGGTAGAATTTCCATAGACCCAGAGGTCGCCAGTACTGGTGTTAATAACTCCATATCCATTTTGTGGCGGATACCAGGAATTTGCTGGATTATTTAATTCAGACTGCTCATTGCCTGGAGTAAGTGCAAGAGATCCAACAATAGTAAGTGCAGTACCAGTTATTCCCTGAACACCTTGAACACCTTGATTACTTAAACCTTGAAGACCTTGCAGTCCCTGTAAACCTTGAGCACCTTGCGATCCAGTATCTCCTTTATCTCCTGTGCGAGCAAAGGTAATGATTACGTCTTCGTCATTAGTGAATGAAGTTGCACTTCCGGAAACATAAGAAGAATTAACTTGGAAATATCCAGTTTGCTCTACAATTCCTGAAATTGTAAAGAGTGCAAAATCAGATGCATCAAACTTATTAGAAATTCTAAAGTGACCTTTAATAGTCGATGTAGAATCATCAATCGTTCTCAAGAATGACTGAATATCAGTTGTTCCATCATTTGCATCATCAATATAAAGTGAGCTTGATAATGTTAGATTTAAATTATTGAATTTAAGTTTCCCAACTCCTGGGTCAGTATTAGTAGTATCAGTACTAAATGTATAATCAAAAGTTGCTCCACCAAAGTTACCATCTTTACCAGAAAGACCTTGTAGTCCTTGAGATCCTTGAGTACCAAATATACCTTGAAGACCTTGATTGCCTTGAAGACCTCTGGTTCCTTGAAGTCCTTGATTTCCTTGCAACCCCTGGAATCCTTGTAAACCTTGAGTTCCTTGATCTCCTTTTAGACCCTGAAGTCCTCGTCCTCCCTGCAATCCTTGAGTTCCTTGTTCTCCTTTAAGCCCTTGAGTTCCCTGCGGACCTTGATTACTTAAACCCTGTAATCCTTGAGATCCCTGTCTTCCTTGAACACCTTGAGTACCTTGATGTCCTTGAACACCCTGATTACTTAAACCCTGCAATCCTTGAGTGCCCTGAGCACCTTGAATTCCATCTCTACCTTGAAGACCTCTGGTTCCTTGAGTTCCTTGAGTTCCTTGTTCCCCTTTAAGTCCTTGAGTTCCTTGAGTTCCTTGATGACCCTGAGTTCCTTGAGCACCCTGTCTGCCTTGTACCCCTTGATTACCTTGTAATCCTTGAGTTCCTTGATGACCTTGAACACCCTGATTACTTAAACCTTGAGTTCCTTGTTCTCCTTTAAGTCCTTGAGTTCCTTGTCTTCCCTGAGTTCCTTGCGCTCCTTGATTGCTTAAACCCTGCAAGCCTTGAAGACCTTGAGTGCCTTGAAGACCTTGAGTACCTTGCTCTCCTTTAAGTCCTTGAGCACCTTGTCTTCCTTGAAGACCTTGAGTTCCTTGAAGACCTTGATTACCTTGAAGACCTTGATTACCTTGAAGACCTTGATTACCTTGAAGACCTTGAGATCCTAATCTTCCTTGTAATCCTTGAACACCTTGATTACTTAAACCTTGTAAACCTTGAAGTCCTTGAGTGCCTTGAAGACCCTGATTTCCTTGAAGACCTTGAAGACCTTGAAGACCTTGTGTTCCTTGTCTTCCTACATTTCCTTGAAGACCTTGAAGACCTTGGAGACCTTGGATTCCTTGTAATCCCTGCAATCCTTGAAGACCTTGGGTTCCTTGTAATCCTTGCAATCCTTGTAATCCTTGGGCACCTTGATGACTACGACCTTGAACACCCTGTCTTCCTTGAAGTCCTTGAGGTCCTTGAGTACCAAAAATTCCTTGAAGACCTTGAGTTCCTTGATGACCTTGAGGTCCTTGAATGCCTTGTAAACCTTGTGGTCCTTGAGTTCCTTGGAAATTACTTAAAGGTCCTTGAGTTCCTTGAGTTCCTTGTAGGCTTCCAGCTTCCCTTGATACTTTAATTGAAGGTGTATATCCAAGGGTAACGTTATAACTGGTACTTCCTATTGACACTGTAGGCATTAGATTGCCTCGCTAGCATTTACAAGCACCATTCCATCAACGACTTTAGTTTTTTTATTTGCAGACGAAGTAATTATTACATCATAGTAATATCTACCTGCCTTTAAATCATCAG
>Ga0315907_10001268_pt1 | contig 34492 bp, 33 predicted proteins | sample LakEriMetagenome_3_FD_203525 | JGI IMG/M metagenome (GOLD analysis project Ga0315907, IMG submission 203525) | Freshwater fungal communities from buoy surface, Lake Erie, Ohio, United States - Buoy 12 MA123 | ecosystem: Environmental > Aquatic > Freshwater > Lake > Lake biofilm | place: USA...
CCCAGCAAACAAAGAAATAGTTAACGTTACAAGTTTTGGATTTAATGGACAAAATTTATTAGATTTAGATTATTTCGTAGGCGACGGAAGTACTATAGAATTTATTACGAACGCTCCATGGGATCAAGCACAGTCATCATTAGTAACAGTTTCCGGCGAAGTAGTGAATTATATTTTATTTAGGACTGATAACAGTTATGACAGTCTTAATAGAGTTGGTATAAGATTCGGTTCTCCACCAGGAGAGGGAGACGTTGTTCAATACCTAATTTCTTCTTCTGAAGATAGGACTTATAGCATTGTTACTACTGAAACATTGACAGCGGATGGCAGTACATCCGTATATCCTTTAACTGTCACAATAGGTAATAAACTACCATTTGAAGCTAATGTTATTGTTAGAAAAGATAATCAAATATTACAAGGCCCAGATAATTTATATTATACTCTTAGTAATAATGTGTTGACATATTCTATCCCTTCTTATAAATTCTCTTCTGGTATTACAACAAATGATGATATTGTTGTATATTTGAGTGGAAGAAAATTACAAATCATGGTAGATTATACTATTGATCTGTTGTTAGGATCAGTATCAATCACATCTGAAAATTATGTTAATCAAGCAGATTTAATTATTTCAATAATTACTAATTCTGAATATTTTATTGATAACGGGAATATAGAATTTGTATCAACACCGTTGATTGGTGATGTTTATAAAATTACTTCAATGTTTAATCATGATGTTTTAGATATTAAAACAACTGATTATGAAATTAAATCTACAATATCATTAACTGCGGACTCTTTCGAATACCTATCTTATAATTTGACTAAGGGCGGTAGAATAAAATTAGACAGGGAAGTTATCGATGACAGCTATGTTTGGGTAATAAAAAATAAAACCTTACTTACACATAGTATTGATTACAAACTTTTAGGTAATAAAAGAGAAATAAAGTTGACAGATAAGCCTGCGGTAAATGATGTGTTTGTAGTTATGACATATTCAAATAATATTGTAAAATCTAATTTAAGCTATATGCAGTTCAAAGACATGCTTAATAGAGATCATTACAAGAGAATGTCGAAGAACAGACAAACGGTATTATTTAAAGATTTGAAATACTCTGATAAGGTAATTTACGTAGAAAACCCTGAAGTTTTATCAGAACCAAATAGATTAAAAAATATTCCTGGCGCCATATATTTGAACGGTGAAAGAATTGAATATTTTGTTAAAGATGGTAATGAACTTAGACAATTAAGAAGAGGCACATTAGGTACAGGAATACCACAAGTCCATGTATCTGGTCTGACTTTACTTGATATTGGCGTGTCGGAAACCATGCCTTATAAAGATGACTTCATTATCGATACTAACTTTTATGATGGTAGTACAAATGTAATACCGTTACAATACGTTCCAACACTATTAGATAGCAGTCTTACAGATGAAGATTGGACTAGAACTGATATACCAAGCACTTACGGACAATGCGATGAGATTGAAGTTTTTGTTGGCGGGTACAACTTAAGGGGTGCCTGGGAAACAGATACTGAATATAGTGTGGGTGAAATAATTTTGTATGGCACTTATACATATCGCTGTATAGCTGATCATAGGAGTGGATCATTTATAGATGATAGAAATAAGTGGGAATTTTTTGTAGGCAATCAACGATTGAAGAAACACCCATATAAAGTACATAACTCTGAAATACACTATGAAAGTCCTGAAGGTGATGTAGAGTTTGAAGCAGATTTTTCAGTCAATGGTACAACAGCCGCTGTTAGATTAACCAACAGTTTATCAACAGGAACAAAAATAATAACTATTAAAAAGATTGGCAAGATTTGGAATGATCCTGGTAGTGACCTAGCAAACTCTAACAATGCTATTGTTAACTTCTTATTTGCTGAAGAAGGAGCAACACCGATCACAAAGAAATCTAATTTAAATTTAATTGATACAAGTTTTGATAACGAATCGCTGACTTTTGACTCAGGTGATTTAACATTTGATAAAGGATAAGAAAAATGGCAATACAAATTATTAATGTTGGCCAAATACCTAATGATGGTACCGGCGATTCGCTGAGATCAGCAGGTAACAAAATTAATGACAATTTTACTGAACTATATACGGCCTTAGGTTCAACCAGTGGCCGATTAAGTTTAGTTAGTGGTATTACAGCAGCTAATGGCGTTGCTGTGGATTCCGAAACTGGTAATGTGACGATCACTGGTGTAATAGCATCGCCGACACGTTTCGGTGTAATTAAAGTCGGTAATAATTTAACAATAAGTTCAGAAGGAGTATTATCAGCTAATCCAGGAAACTATACACTCCCTACAGCAAGTGAAACTGTGTTGGGTGGCGTTAAAGTTGGGGCAAATTTATCCATTAATGGGTCGGGAGTATTATCTGCGGCCCAGTATGTGTTACCTACAGCAACGGTTTCTACTTTAGGTGGAATCAGGGTAGGTGCAAGATTAACTATAGATCCTAACGGAATATTAAGTGCCGATGAACCAATAATTCCAGTTGCAACTACTACTGTATTAGGTGGCGTTAAGGTCGATGGAACTAGTATAACTATTACAAATCAAGTTATTAGTGTTTCTACAGACTATGTTAAAGGACCTAGTTCGGCAACATCAAATTCTATTGCAAGATACGACAATACTACAGGAAAACTTATTAAAAATAGTTTAGTCACAGTTAGTGATGTAGGATTAATAACTGCACCGGTTGTTGGAAATATAATTCCTTTCTATTATGCAGATCAAACAGCCTTTCCAAATGCTTCGACTTATGAAGGGACCCTAGCATTTAGTGATGCTGATAATAGATTATTTTATTCATCTGATGGCAATTGGGTAAGCATTGCAAGAAGTGATGAAATAAATGTAGATACAAATACAACTTACACTATAAGTGCTGCTGATGGTACTGCTGGCAAGAAAATTATACGGCTAACTGCCGGTGGCAGTGGTAGTGGAAATGATGATGTTACACTTGTTGCAGGCACAAATGTAACTTTGGATAGAGTCGGTGACGAAATTACTATCAATTCTACAGCTACTGGCGGATCCGGAACTGGATTAGGATCAAGAGTTGATGCTCAAGCCACAACTTCAAACATTGCAGCCGGAGCAACAGCAAACATAACAATTACAGGATTCAAAGGTTATGTGTTATATAAAGTTTCCACATCTGATGCTGCATGGGTAAGGATTTATTCTAGCAGTTCTGCAAGAACTAGTGACATTAGTAGATCTGAAGGCACAGATCCAGCACCCGGATCTGGAGTTATTGCTGAAGTTATCACGACTGGTAGCCAAACAATTTTAATGACACCTGCTGTTTTTGGTTTTAATAATGAAACAGTTCCCACCACAGATATTCAATTGGCAGTTACAAACAAAGGTGCCATTAGTACAACAATAACAGTTACTCTTACAATTGTACAACTAGAGGATTAATAATATGTCAATGATCGATTATGTAGGTGTAAAAAGATATATTGTGACACTCCATGATTTTGAGATGATGGAAAGTTTGCATAACGATCTCGAAACTGATGGCATCGCGCCTCCTGGAACTGACATACTTAGAGCAGTTATCTGTGTAAACAAACGCCCAGTCAGTAGAAATTCTGAATTTATGCTTACAGCATGGGAGGTTGAAGAGTTAAAAAAAGATACTAGAGTAAAAAATATCGAACTAATTCCCAGCGAATTAGGAATTTCTGCAGGTGAATTTTCAATATCACAAACAAGCACTAACTGGAATAAAAGTGGAAGTAGTGCCACAGACATGAACAATTGGGGCTTGTTACGATGCGTTGAGGGATCTCAAAGAGCCAATTGGGGAGGACTAGGATTTGATGGAACTGGAACTGGTAATCCAATTGCATCTGGAACAATAAAACTTGCTCAAACAGGAAAAAATGTTGATGTAGTCATCATTGATGGAAATGGCATTACCTTTAATCATCCAGAATATGCAGTAAATTCAAATGGAACTGGTGGCTCTAGGGCAGTGCAATACAATTGGCTTCAACACGATCCTGTGGTTAGGGGTCTGCCACCAGGAAATTACGTTTATTCTACTAGTGACCATGCTACACACGTTGCTGGAACAGTGGCAGGTAATACTCAAGGCTGGGCAAGAGCAGCTAATATATACAACATTTACTATTATGCTGGTGATGAAGGAAATGCACTTTTTCCCTATGTTATGGACTATGTAAGAGAATTTCATAGAACTAAGACAGTGAACCCGGCTACTGGTAGAAAAAATCCAACTATTTGTAACAACAGTTGGGGCATGAGTATTTTTCCTGGAGAATGGAGTTTTGCCGATATAACTGCTGTGACGTATCGAGGAACTAGATATGAAGCTCCTGGTGGAACTACAAATTATACAGGGCTATCTGGAGTATATAGTTCTAATTCTTTACTGTCTTTTTTCACTAATGATCCTGAAAATATATCTCAAAGAATCATTACAACTGGTTCACAAGCAGGAACACCTAACACAGTTACATTTAATTCAATTCCTGGGACTTGGGTACAAGAAGGTGCCCAATGCTATTTTAATTCTTTTGTCCAGCCGAACACAACTTATCAACTAACATTTTCTATAACACAACCAGTTAGTTTCGAAATTTTAAGCAATGTGGCTGTGGGTTCAACAACTGGGCCAATAATTTTGACTTCTGAAGTAACAATAACAGATCCCAACAGTGTTGTTACAACATATACGGATACAATTTCTGGAAGTCAAATTGAAACGCTCATTGAAGAAACAGTATCATTGACGGTTACTGGACAATACACAGTCACTTATACTACAACAGTGGATTTGCAATCGTCAACTGATCCAGTTTTTGCATCGCTAATGAGTTTGATTAGCAAATCTACAGGCGGAAACGCCAGCGCCACAGTTGAGAGTTTAATTGGTGCATCCATCGGAACTACTTCTGGATTAACGTCCTCGACAACACCTTCATCAGGTTCAAATGACGATGGATTCTGGCAAATAAATTTACCATTCAATGTTACATACTTGTCTGTGGATTATACAGCAGTTTATGTGGGCACTAATACATATTTGACTTTTGGTTCGGGTTCTGCAAATTATTCAGGATTATCAGCGTCTAATCCCCCGTTACCGAAGATTATGATTAGCTCTGCTGACAATTCTGTTCAAAGAATATATCATGGAGTTGAAGGCATCGCACCAAATAGAACTTATAGAGTGATAGTAGAAGGAAATGCAAATACAAGTGGGACATTAGGTAGCCCAAACATGCGATATCAATATACATTTTATGAAGCATATCCTGCAAGGATTGACATTAGCATTGCACAAAATAATAGAAAAACAATTGTAGGTGGTGGGTTTAGTTCAAATCAACTCAATCAATGGGGGTTCATAGCTAATCAAAGAATACCAGTTCGTGTAGGTCCGTTAGATGCAGATTTAGAAGATGCTATTGATGAAGGAATACTTTTTGTTGGAGCCGCAGGGAACGGCCGATGGAAACACGATATACCGGGCGGCCCAGATTGGGATAATACTTTTGAAATGGCTATTCGGTATCCAGGTAGTGTAGCTCAACCTTATTATTACATGAGAGGAACAAGCCCCACAGCTAATGATGATACGGTTAATGGTGACTATGATATTCCTAATATCTGTGTTGGTGCTGTTGATTCTATTCAACTAGATCAAAAAGTAACGTTTAGTGATTGTGGTCCTGGTGTTGATATTTTTGCTCCAGGAACACATATTTTAAGCGCAGTTCCTTCAGGCGGAGCTCCTGACCCCAGGAATTCTTCCTTTAGAATTAATAAAAATTCTGGAACTAGCATGGCAAGTCCACAAGTTTGTGGAGTATTAGCATGTGCCTTGGAAACATACCCAACAATGAGGCAAGAACAAGCTAAACATTATATTTTAGGATATTCAAAGACTGGGCAACTTACTACTACAAACGGCGGCCCCACTGATGGACGAGACTTGCAAGGAGCACCAAACAAGTATCTGTATTATTATGTTGAAAGAAGATTTGAGGGAAATGTATTTCCTAAAATAAATGTAAGTTCGAGGCCATCATCTGGTGCTGTGTTCCCTAGAACACGCATTAGACGTTCTTGAAAAACCATTCAAATCATAAAACTAACACATTATGAAAGCAGATAAATAATAAAATAATGCGAGATAACCATGCAAAATAGAGATTTAACCGGAATACATGTAGAAGGGCATATAAAAATTTGGGATCCCGAGTCCCAGAAAATATATGTTAATAAACGAAATGCAATTCATTATGAAAATATGAGTATAGCTCTTGCCGAAAGTATTTCAAATTCTGGTCAAGGGTTTATATATGAGATGGCATTTGGTAATGGAGGAACAGCGGTCGATCCTACAGGTATCATCACGTACCTTACACCAAACAGCACTGGTATTAATGCCAGTCTTTATAATGAACGTTATGCCAAAGTTGTTGATGACAGATCAATATCAAACGTAGACCCAACTAGGAATTTTATCGAATCTAGGCACGTAACTGGCACTAACTATACAGATGTTTTCATTACATGTCTTTTAGATTATGGCGATGCTGCAGGGCAACAAGCATTTGATAATTCAAATAGCAATGAAGGAAATTTTGTTTTTGATGAGTTGGGTCTTAAATCTTATAGTTCTTCAGGAAACAGTAAATTATTAACTCATGTAATTTTTCACCCAGTGCAAAAATCTTTGAATAGATTAATTCAAATAGACTATACAGTTAGAATACAGAGTTTAACTGGATTGAACGGAGCATAATATGAGTTATCAAGTTAAGTTTAGCGACACAACAAAAACGCCAATAACAGTTAACGATCAGACTCTTAATCAAGATAGAAGTGTTGCATTTATTGGAAAAAATTATGCTGGATACAGTCAAGCGATTGCTGAAAATTTTTTACATCTTTTAGAAAATTTCGCAAAAAGTACTGAACCGACAAATCCAGTAACTGGACAACTGTGGTATGATACTACTGTAGGTGAAAATAATCAGTTAAAATTGTTTGATGGTTCAAGATGGGTAGCAGCAGGTAACGTTAAAAAAGCAACAACATCACCAGTAACATCTGTAATTGGTGATCTATGGGTTGATACAGATAATCAACAACTTTTTCTTTACAACGGATCTACATGGGTACTAGTTGGTCCACAATATAGTACAGGTCAAAGGACAGGTGCAGAAGTAGAATTAATATCTGACACGTTAGGTAATGAAGTTAGACCGGTTGTAACCTTGTTTGTAAAGGATGAAAGAGTAGCAATAATCAGTGAAAGACAGTTCACACCGAAATCAGCAATAGAGGGATTTACTACACTAAAACAGGGTATTAATTTATCATCTAAAAACTTTAACAGTACAACGTTAGGTAATAAATTTTGGGGTGTTGCTGAAAAAGCAGATGCGCTAGTAATAGGGTCTTCTACAGTTGCAGCATCAAACTTTCTAAGATCAGATCAACCAAGCGTAACTAATTTTGGTCTAAGTGTTAGAAACAATGCCGGTATCAATATCGGAGGAGACTCTTCGTTAAGTATAGCTATTGATAGTAATTCGGCTTTGATCTTTAATAAAATTTCTGGATCAAGTATAGATTTTAAACTCAAATCTTCATCTGGTACTCCAACAGTATTAAGAATTGACAGCAGTCAAAAAGTAGGAATTAATAAAACAAACCCCGATGAAAGTTTAGATGTAGTTGGAAATATAAAAACAAACGGAAAACTTATTGTAGCCAATACTGAAAACTCTACCGGAATAAACACCGGATCAATAATGACTACTGGTGGTGCAAGTATTAATAAAAGATTATTTGTTGGTGAAAATTTAGAAGTCGATGGGAATTCAAACCTTAAAACAATTTTACCAAAAACTGATAACTCTTTTAATTTAGGATCAGCCGCAGTTAGGTGGAATAACATTTTTGCTAATAGGGTCGGGCAACCAGAAAGCGAACTAGCAGGAAAACCTGCTACAACATTTTTTGGCAATTTCAATGGATTTTTAACTGGTAATATTTCTGGAACTGCTTCGGGACTAACATCGACTACAGTGTTTAGTCTTGGTGATCGGGTTGATTCGTTTGGTTCTGTATTACAAGCAAGTGATATTGTTAGTACAGGGGTTAATTTTAATGGATCAACATCGACCAACACTGTGACATTAACTGGAATTATTAGTCCGTCATTTATAACAAATAAGCCACAAGCGACAGATTCTCAGGCAAGTGATGAATTTTTAACAAGTCGAGCTGGAGTTTTAAGCAGAGTAAGTAAAGCAACTATTCTTAGAAATGTTCCTTTAGTACCTACTGGGGCAATTTTCCCCTTTGCCGGTGCAGTAGTTCCTATCGGATATTTGCTTTGCGATGGTAGTGAGCAACTTATTGCCTCATACCCGGAATTATTCGCAGTCATTGAGTACAGATATAAACCATTGAGTCTCTTAACAGGAGTTGCCACTTTCGGATTACCGGATTTGAGAGGAAGATTTCCTCTTGGTAAAGATAACATGTCGAATTCGGGCGCAACCCCAGGACCTAATAGGGTTCCAGATGTTGCAGCTGATGAATTGGGCGGTGTAGGTGGTGTTGCAGAAATACAATTGACACGTAATAATTTGCCACAACACGTACATGATTTAAAAGGAAATGCAGGAAGCCAATTTTATGCGTTTAAACCAGCGACAGGCACACCTCCGGATACGAACGCAGAAGGTTCAAATGGCCTCACTGCAACTGGACAAGGCCAACTTATGGTAGACAGTGGTGGCATATTCATGGACGACTTGCCATCAAGTTCCTTAGCAGTGCCTTTTTCTATCACAAATAATTATCAAACAATTAATTATATCATATTTACAGGTAGGATAGCTTAATGGCATACATTATTAATAAAACTGATGGTTCAGAATTAACCGAACTACTTGATAAAACTATAGATCAAACTAGCACTGATCTCACGCTAGTTGGTAAAAATACCAGTAATTATGGTGAATTACTAAATGAAAATTTTATAAAGTTATTAGAAAATTTTGCCAGTTCGACTCCACCAAATTTTCCTATCAGAGGACAGATATGGTACGACTCTAATGAAAATAGATTAAAGATATATGATGGCACACAGTTTAAAACTAGTGGTGGTCCTATAATTGCATCAAGTAGACCGACTACACTTGTTCAAGGTGACATATGGATTAATAATGCATCTAATCAAATGTTTTTTTATGATGGACAAGATACAGTACTAGCTGGGCCTTTATATACTGCTGAACAAGGTATATCTGGTCCTGAAGTCGTCAGTGTATCCGACGTCAGCGGAAATTTAAGATCGATTGTAAAACTTTGGGCAGGCCAAAGTTTATTAGGAATTTTTAGTAAAGATGAATTCACTCCGTCCACTAGAGACGCACTAGATTTGACTAGTGAAGGATTTACTGGTGTTATTAGAAAGGGATTCACCCAAGCTAATGACAGTCAAATAAAATTTTATGTCACTGCATCTAAAGCCGATGCATTGCTTGATGGATTGGGGAATTTAAAGGGTGTCAGTAGTTTTTTAAGTACAGAAACTGATTCCACTACTATTGGACAAATAAGAATACAGAACGCAGTGCCGTTAGTTCTTGGCCCGACACAAAATAATGAATTTAGGATAGACAATTTAACATTTGCCATAGCTAGTAATAGATCAGGGCAAGATTTTAAATTAATTGTAAGAAATGCAACAGTTGAGGTTGAAGCGATAACTGTAAAGACCACTACTTCTAGGATAGGAATTTTCAATAGTAATCCAGAACAAACCCTTCATGTTGGCGGTTCTGCTAAAATTTCTGGAAATTTAGAAGTTACAGGAACTGTAAAATCATCTTGGATTTCTAAGTCAGCAAATTATACAGCTCAACCTAATGAAAAAATATTATTGGCTGCAGATGTTTCACCGTTTACAATAACACTGCCAGCAAGTCCGGTAATAGGGGATTTTGTATCATTTATTGACGCTTCAATTCAGGGTTTGGATTTTAATCCAGTAACTATTGATAGAAACGGTCAAAAAATCAACGGAGCCGCATCAAATGTCGTAGTATCTACGGAAGCTGCTGCGTTTACATTGGTTTATACAGGAACAAATAGAGGCTGGGCATATGATAATGTACCAGTTTAAATAAATATAGAAAAGGGGTTTAGGGAATGCCTTATAACATTAATAGATATAACGGAACACTAGTCAGCGTAGTTGAAGATGGGACCGTCGATAATACGCTTGATATCAAGCTAATTGGAAAAAATTATGCAGGATATGGTGAAGTTCAGAATGAGAACTTTGTACATCTTCTAGAAAATTTCGCTGGAACCTCTGAACCAACTAGAAAGATTTCTGGTCAGATTTGGTATGATAGCGGAACTAAAAAACTAAAGTTCTATGATGGTACTAAATTTAGAACAACTGGCGGCGCCGAAATAGGTGCTTCCGAGCCAGTGGGGTTGACTACTGGTGATTTTTGGTATAATACAAATACCAATCAATTATATGCTTGGAGTGGATCGGAATTTATATTAGTTGGTCCACAAGCAGTGGCCAATGCTGAAACCACACAATTAAGATCTAGAAGTGTTGTAGATACTACCAGCGCCACACACGCTATTGTTGAAGCAGTGGTTAATGGCGTAGTTGTTTATATTATTTCTTCGGATGAATTTACTCTTAATGCAGCAATCAATCCTATTACAGGATACAGCGTAATTAAAAAGGGCATTACCTTAGTCAATACACCGAGTGTTACGCTTGGGCCAGATGTCGAAGGTGTAACGTCCACAGATCATAGATTTTGGGGAACATCATCAAACGCTTTAAAATTGGGCGGCGTAGATGCAACCAAGTTTGTTAGAAATGATATCTCTTCATTGCCAACAGTTGCTATAAGATTCAGTGATTTAGGTTTTACTGTAGGTAACGACGATGATTTGTCTGTGTTTATTGATGGCACAACTCCAACAATACAAAACGTCCTAAGTGACACTATTGTTTTTAAAACAAATACAGGTACAGTTCAAACTCCTTTAAAAATTATAGGTGCTAACACATTGCCGGGCAGTAACAATGTAAGTAATTTAGGTTCTAGCTCATTCAAGTTTGCAACAGTTTTTGCAACATCTTTTAATGGAGTAGCCACGCAGGCAGATACACTTAATCTTGGCGGGTCATACGTGTCTGCTAGTTTAACAGCTACACCATCAACTATCGCAGCAAGAGATAGTTCTGGTGATATATATGCAAATCGTTTTGAAGGAACTGCTGCTGAAGCAGAATATGCTGACCTTGCTGAAAAATATCTAACAGATGCAGACTATGATGTCGGCACTGTAGTAACAGTTGGTGGCGAAGCCGAAGTTAGGGCAGCAATATTTGGAGATAGAGCGATTGGGGTCATTTCAGCTCACCCGGCCTATCTTATGAATAGTGCATCCAATGGTCAGGCTGTGGCCTTAAAAGGCCGAGTACCAGTAAAAGTTACTGGAGCTATTAAAAAGGGAGATAGATTAATTGCAGCCGATAATGGTTGTGCCGTTCATGCAGGGTTTCATCAATATCAAGATGTGTTTGCCATAGCATTGGAAACAAACAATGATGTTGGAATAAAGTTAGTAGAAGCAATCGTTCTATAACTAAATAACACAAAATAAAGAGAACGTTATGTCAGGATCACCAGGTATTTTTCCAAAAATTGATGGCAACACCATATATGCAGAAGACTATAACAATATTCAGAGCACTGCTGAATTTCTATTAGGTACTGGATTATCAGATGCTGGATACGGCCAAGTAGTATCATCAGCAATTGTATCCGGACAACCAGCTCCAGACTTAATTACAGTTGCCCAATGGAACAGTTTACGAAATGATTTACTTAAAGTTCGTCAGCACCAGACAGGAGTAGATGAAGGTCCAAATTTAGATATTCCATCTGATAGTACATTGATCACTAATGAATTTGTTAACCAATATAAAACATTTGCAACAACATGTCAGGTCGATAGATTGACTATTGCATTTAATCAAGGAACTGAACAGAATTTAGTTTCCCCTAGCATTAGAGCAACCAATTGGAGTGGTACGTTGACGCAAGTTCTTACTGTTACATTTCCGACAGGCGACGCTGCTCGACATTTTTTCAATGCAGGCGGTCAAATAAGATTTAGTGCATCATTAGTTCACAGTCTTTCAGTTTCTGATCCTTCTTATACTAAAACTGAAAAATGGAAAGATCTTCTCAATGATATGGCAACAATATCTTTTGGTTCTACTGGAACAACGTATTCTGGAACTGGCGCAGCCGGAGGATATCCAAAAACAGATTTAGGTTGGTATTCTATAACTACAACCCCACAAACAATTTTCATAAAGCCAGCAGTTGCTGGAGTATATGCTGAAAACGACTACAATATTTCAGTAAGTAAAGATGATGTTAGTGTCGCAAATGGTCGAATTCTTACAGTTACGATACAATTTAGAGATGATGACAGCGGGGATCCACCAATCTTGCCATTACCAAAAGGTGCTGCACCTGGCGGCGTTGATGAGCCAGTCAAAGGAACACTGACTAGTTCAATTAAGGCTTTTGTACCCACAGGCACTAACGTCAACTTACCACTACCTCCTGCAACAATCAATAATACAGGTTTTAATTAACCAAAATCTAAAAATTCATTGACATTTGTCCTGAAAGATTATATAGTTTACTATACCTTTCAGGATTTTTTATGGACGACACAGTAAAAAAAGCATTCGAAATATCTAATTTTATGTCTGCATTAGCAGAGCAAAAAAGAGTACTCTTAGAAGAGTACCATCAAAATTCCATATATTTTTTCAATGGCACAGTGTTTAAAGTTGATAAAGAGCTTATCAATTTTGTTAAAACTTTGATTGACTTAGGGCAAGATTCGTTTGTCCTTATTGATAACAACAACACACCGGTAGATATACAAAATCCAAAGAAATTTCTACAAGAATTGCTCGACAAGTATTTCTTTGCATCAAACGCATATAATACTAAGTTTCAAAAATTAAAATCTAGCAGATCGGTAGAAAGTTTATTAGATATATGAATCGTGGTATACTAATTTTTGCCTACAACAATCAAGAAATTGATTATGTAAAGATGGCAGTTTTTGCTGCCAGGCGTGCTACTGAACATTTAAATCTCCCAGTTACTCTAATTACAGACAAAGATATAACATCTGAAGATGTAATATCTGTATTTGAAAAGATCATTGTTGTTACAGATAACAGTAATCAAAATAAAAGATTTTATGATGGCGATTCTGATTTCAAATTACTTAACTGGAAAAACTATACTAGAAATACTGCTTATGACTTGACACCTTATGATGAGACCTTGGTCATAGATTCTGATTTTATCATCAACTCGAATTTTTTAAGGTATTGTTGGACTCAAAAAAATGATTTTTTAATTTACAAAGATTCCTTTGATTTATCTAGTAGTAGAGAAACATCTGAGTTTACATTTATCAGTGATTTAGGCATTCCATTTTATTGGGCTACAGTTTTCTTTTTTAGAAAAACTGAAAGGATAAAAGTGTTTTTTCATCTTTTAGGAAAGATTAAAGAAAATTGGGACTATTATTCTAAAGTGTTTTACCTCCCAACTAAAAAATTTAGAAATGATTTTGCATTTAGTATGGCTATTCATATGATGAATGGGTTGACTGAGGGGGATTTTGCAACATCGATGCCTAACAAATTATGGTTTATTACTGATAAGGATATTTTATTAGAATATTCAAACACAAGAATGACATTTTTAATACAATCTAAAGATAGACGATATATCCCAGTGGCCATTAATAAAAAAGACATTCATGTTATGAATAAATTTAGTTTAATGAGAGTAATCAATGTCTAAAGGCCATGTTTTTTTAGCACAAAATTCTAAAACTGATTATGTATTTCAAGCATATATGCTTGCCTTAACGATAAAAAAACATAATAAAAGGCATAATCAGACATGTTTAATAACTAACGATGCAGTTCCAGATAGGTACAAGCACGTATTTGACAACATCGTTGAGATTCCTTGGAATGATTCTGCAGAAAACAACGAATGGAAAATTGAAAATCGTTGGAAGATCATCCATGTTTCGCCTTTTAAAGAGAATCTAGTTTATGATACTGATATGTTACTGATGTCATCAAATGATCATTGGTGGGATTTCTTAGCTAACAAAGATGTTGTTCTTACTAGTGAAGTTCGTACATATAGAGATAAAATAGTAACAAGTGACTTTTATAGAAAAGCATTTACTGATAACAATTTGCCCAATGTTTATATGGGCGTTCACTATTTTAAAAAGAATCGACAATCATATGAGTTTTATAAATGGTTAGAAATTATCACAAACAATTATAATGAATTTTATGACAAATTTTTGATAAAATCAAAACAAAAATTTTGTAGCATGGATATAAATGCCGCATTAGCTGTCAAATTTATGGGCGCAGAAGAACAATTTTTGATTAGTGGTTCTATTCCCAGCTTTACACACATGAAACCAGCAGTGCAGGGCTGGGTAAAAACTCCACATAAATGGCAAGATATATTAATGACCACCTATGATGATAACTTAATTATAGGTAATTATCTACAAACGGGAATATTTCATTATACAGAAGATGACTTTTTAAATTCAGAAATAGTAAAGGCAATTGTGGAGTCGTATAATGACTGATCGCCTCAGTGAAGAAGCAGTGAAAAAAGCTCAACAGCCTTATGTAGTAAATTCTATGTATGTGCATTACGATGAGAATGGTCAAGTTGTTGCCATTTCAAATAGTAAAACATTTTCAGATAGATACTATGAAGTTCCGGCTAAAAGGGTCGAATCTTTTATGTTAGGAAAAAAAGATTTTACTGGGCTAACTTATGATTATTTTAAGTTTGATAAAGAAGTTATTAATGCAGATAAAAAGAGTATCAATGCCAATGTTCTTTATATGATTCCCTCTACATTTGAAGAAAATGTAGACTGTAAAATTTTAATTGATAAAAATAAAAAACAATTAAGATTTTTATTAACAGATCAAGCCAAAAAAGAAATTTTTTCTAGAAATTTAACAGATACTTATAAATTTTATTTTACTAAGAAGAATAATCAACATTTTTTATATAATGAATTTCTCATGTCTGGTGAAAAATTATTAGCAAATTCTTTTTTTGACATTGAACAATTACCAGAAAAGTTTAGTATCTATACAATACCGGTCTTCAATTCTTATGGTGTGATTTTAAAATGAGTAAAACTATTAAAATTATAGATTGTGATGTGATTTATCTCAGCTATGATGAACCTAATGCAGAAGAAAACTATGCAGACTTGGTGACTAAAGTGCCGTGGGCTAAACGTGTTCATGGTATATACGGGAGTGATGCTGCTCACAAAGCCTGTGCAAAAATTGCCGACACTGAACGAGTAGTCATTGTTGATGGCGATAACATTGTTAAACCTAATTTGATAGAACAACGTGTTTCTTTTAAAGATGATACAGTTGATATGAACAAAGTAGTAATTAGTTGGGGAGCAAAGAACATTATCAATGGTTTGATATATGGCAATGGTGGGATTAAATGCTGGCCAACTCAACTTATATTAGATATGAAAACTCATGAAAATGCTGACCCCAACAATCCAAAAACACAAGTTGATTTTTGTTGGGATATTAATTATACTCAAATAGATGAGTGTATGAGCGATGTCTATAATAATGCTAGTCCACAGCAAGCCTGGCGTGCAGGATTTCGTGAAGGTGTCAAAATGAGTTTGCTTGAGGGGTCCAAGTTGGCAGATTCAGGGCAACTAGCAAAATTAATTCATTGGAAAAATTTTCATAGATTGATGATATGGATGCACATAGGCAATGACGTCGATAATGGTCTATGGGCAATGTATGGTGCAAGACAAGGCTGTTATCTAACTAATTGTACCGATTGGGATCTTTTAAACGTCAGGGATTTCAAGTGGCTTAATGAATATTGGAAACAATACGTAAATCAAGATGAAAACAACTTAATGATAGAGGTTGAGAAACTCGGGGAAAAATTAAAGTCTGGTATCGGTTTAGATATGGCTGATGTTTTTACTTCAGCGCAGAGTAAAATGTTTAAAGCTATGTATACTAATCCTCCTAGGATGAAAAATAATGCAGTCGTGAGTAATTAATGTACGATATAATTTTTATTAGTTATAATGAACCCAATGCTGATAAAAATTGGTTAGCATTGAAATCTAGATTTCCTATGGCTAAACGTGTACATGGAATCAAAGGAATACATCAGGCGCATATCCATGCCGCTAAACAATGCTTTACTAATATGATATGGGTCGTTGATGGTGACGCCGTTATTCTTGACAGTTTTAATTTTGATTTTATTGCAGATAGAGAGGATTTTGTCTATGTTTGGAGAAGTAAAAATCCCATCAATGCTTTGGAATATGGCTATGGCGGAGTCAAATTGTTTCCTAGACTAGCAACAATTAATATGGATACATCTAAACCAGATATGACTACAAGTATTAGTAATCATTTTAAACCGATGCCACAAATTAGTAACATCACTGCATTTAATACTGATCCCTTTAATACATGGAAAAGCGCATTTAGGGAGTGTGTTAAATTATCTAGTAAAGTTATTGATAGGCAAAAGAATGACGAAACTGATATTAGACTACGTATTTGGACCACTGTTGGGGAAGATAAAGACTATGGCAAATTCGCAGTTCTTGGTGCTCGAGCCGGTGTGGAATTTGGTATTAGTAATAAAAATAATTTTTCTGAGCTTAAAAAAATTAATGACTTTGAGTGGCTCAAAAATAAATTTGATAAAGGCGAATAATGGAAAGTAATGTAAACAGTGTTAGTTGGCTACACGGTCTAGAAGATTATTTTAGATTTAAACAACAGCATCAAGTGGCGGATCACTGCGCTAGATTTCTAAAAGTTCTTTATTCAGAAAATAAAGGACACAGTTTAAAAAATGTCTTTATGGAGGCATTACCCAATAACTTTAATAGAGATGATGTACAGCATCTAATAAATTTTTATGCTCATACTGCTAATTCTAACGATAATTTAAAACTTAAAGAGATTAGTTCTACATTGAGCAAAATTTTTGCTGATTATAAACTTTTTAAAACAATTAATAAGTGTTATAATGGAACAATAGAAAATTTAGAAATTTGTGATGCATTTAGTAGAGGTCAAGTACAAAGTAAAATATGGATGACTAAAGAATTAAGAAAAATTAATATCTTTTTTGATAATATTTTAGTTATTGGTAGTTGGTATGGACAAATAGTTTTTTATTTTGATGATATACTTGATGATATCGGATATAAAAAAATTCGTTTATTAGATATAGATAAAACAGCTTGCCAAGTCAGTGATACGTTTTTTAATTATGATAAACTTGCAGAATATTCAGTAAAATCTGTAGTTTCCGATATTAATGAAACTGTATTACATAAAAACGGATATGAGTTGCCTATAGAAAATTTTAAAACAGGGGCAACATTTACTGAAAAATTTTTACCTAACTTAGTTATAAATTCAAGTTCTGAACATATGACAGAAGATTGGTTTAATAGGATAAGACATAAGAGCATGGATTCTCCGCCTATAGTTGCTATACAAAGTAATAATTTATTTGATATTCCTGAACATGTTAATTGTGTACATAGTATAGATCATATGAAAAAAAAGTTTCCTATGAAAGAAATATTATTTGAAGGGGAACTGCAACTTTCAGGATATAAACGTGTTATGCTAATAGGTAAACCATGATTGATCTGGATAATATGGAAATGCGCGAGTTACAAAAAGAAAGTGCTAGAGCTTTGGCCACTATGGAGGCCACGAATAATAATATCAGCCGTTTTAATAAGGAAGCACATCATAATAGTCAAAATTGGTACAAAGCAGTTATTAGTTGGTATATCAATGAATACGGCGGACTTCCGAGTTCTATAGGCCCAGGCAAAGACATTAAATTAATTTTAGAATGATTTATAGATACAACGAAATCAAAACAGTACATTTAGAAATTACAGAACGTTGTAATGCTAGTTGTCCAATGTGTGCAAGGAATATTAATGGTGGCGAGGAAAATCCACATTTGAGCGATCATGAGCTCAGTCTCGAGGATTGCAAAAAAATATTTACACCGTCTTTTATACAACAGTTAGACAGAATGTATATGTGCGGAAATTTTGGGGACCCAGTCGCAGCCGTAGATACATTAGAGGTCTTTGAATATTTTAGATCAAATAATCCCAAAATGAATCTAACTATGTACACTAACGGCAGTGCCAAAAAAACTGATTGGTGGCAGAAGTTAGCAAAAATTTTAGGAAAGAATGCATATGTGGTTTTTAGTATTGATGGATTAGAAGATACAAATCATTTATATCGACAAAATACCGTATGGTCTAAAATAATGGAGAACGCCCAAGCATTTATTGATGCAGGCGGACGAGCAAGATGGGATTACATTGTATTTGCTCATAACGAACATCAAGTTGAAGAAGCAGAAGCTTTAAGTAAACAATTGGGGTTTGAAAAATTTCAGTACAAAAAGAGTGCAAGATTTTTTAGCAACGCCAGCGGGGTTACTAAAGAGATGCATCAAGCAGTGAATAGAAAAGGCGTCAGTACAACACTACTGCAAGCACCCACGAATCCAAAATATAGGAATAGTGTGTTAGATCAAATTAGTAAAGTTGTGGGCAAAGAGGAAAAAATAAAATTTCTACCGTCAAAAAAGTCCGAAGCATTAGGTATTCAAGGCAGTCAAAAATTTAATAATGATCCGTCCCTTAAAACCAAATTAGAAAAAGAGTTAGATAGTGCTATCATAAAATGCAAGGTGTCAGAAGAAAAATCGCTATATATAAGTGCAGAGGGAATAGTACAACCTTGTTGTTGGACAGCGGGTCAAATGTATGTTTGGTATTATAGACCCGAATCATCTCAAATTTGGCAGGCAATTAATGTTGTAGGAAAAGATAAAATTAACGCAAAATTAAACAATTTAGAAAATATAGTTGATGGATTATATTTCCAATCAGTTATTCCTGATAGTTGGAATAAATCTAGCTGTGCTGATGGAAAATTGGCAGTGTGTGCTAAAACATGCGGTACAAAATATGATGCATTTTCAGAACAGTTTAAATGAACATTGATAATATTAAAAAAATTGAATTAGAAATTACAAGTAACTGTAATGCTGCCTGTCCTGGTTGTGCTAGGACACAAAACCCTGACATACTTAAAATCCACAGTATTACTTTAGATGATATTAAGCGAATATTTCCTAATTCTAAATATATTAAAGGAAAACAATTTAAATTTTGTGGGGTGCTGGGCGACCCAGCATTTAATAGTGAATGTGTTGACATGGTAGAATATCTAACATCTTTTGGAGGATACTGTCAACTTAGTACTAATGGTGGAATACAGACAGCAGATTGGTGGAGCCGTTTAGGCGCATTAAGTAACAGAACAAGAAAAGTAGATGTAGTGTTCTGTGTTGATGGTTATAAAGAAACCAATCACATATATCGAGTAAACACAGTGTTTGATGTTATAGAACGTAACATGGACTCTTATGCAAGAGCTGGTGGAACCGGTACCTGGATGTTTATTATTTTTGATCATAATGAATACGAATTACCATTAGCTGAAAATCATGCTAAAAGTTTAGGATTTAAATTTGCTACTAGAACAGGTATGAGAAATAGTATACATGATTGGACAGCAATAGTTCGTAAAAAAACTGAAGGCAGAATGGTTAAAGAACAAGTAATTATAACTACTACTGGTGAAAAAGAACATAGTAAAAAACAAGAAATAGTCGAACTACAAAAATTTATTGATAATCCAAAACAAGAACAAAAACAAGAAATTTTAAATTCAATAGTTTGTAAATTGATACATGAAGGTGAAATTTTTATTGCGGCTGATCAAACTATGTGGCCTTGTTGTTTTTTATGGGACAGCTATTTTAAAAACAAAGAAAATATTAGAGAAAAACTTGAAGAATATGGCCAAGATTGGAATTGTTTAACGGATAAATCTATAAATGATGTATTACAAAATAACTGGTTTGACGAAGTATTAGCACTAAGCTGGGATCCAATACATAATAAACATTTAGATAGATGTATTCGAACATGTGCAAAAAATAAAGCATATCAAAATGAGATTAAATTTACAAAATGACAACACCTAAATTACCGTCAGAAACTTTTTGCATATTGCCGTGGGTACATTTAAGTACACGACCAGACGGCAGTATGCGTGTATGTTGTACTGCTAACGCTAGTAGTGTTGGACCAACTAATGATAAAAAACACGGCGGAATGGTCGGCATTCTAAAAACAGATGAAGGCAAACCAGCTAACTTAAATGTAAGCGATTTTCAATCTAGTTGGAATAGTACTTATATGCGAAACGTTCGTAAGCAAATGCTTAACGGAGAACAACCGCCTAGCTGTATTAAATGCTATAAAGAAGAAGCCGCAGGACACAATAGCAAACGTATGTGGGAAACTGCCTATTGGAGTGAACGTACTGATTTAGAAAAGTTGATTGCAGACACAGCTGAAGATGGATCAGTCCCACCACAGTTAAACTATATTGATTTACGTTTTGGTACAAAGTGCCAGCTAGCCTGTATAATGTGCAGTCCGCATGACAGTAGCGGTTGGATTAAAGACTGGCAAGCAATACATCCTAAAATTGAAAACCCAACATTAAAGCAAACAACATTGTGGGCTAACAAGGGCAGTACTAACGGCAGTAGTTATAACTGGCATAAAAACAATCCAGTATTTTGGCAACAGTTCTACGAACAAATCCCAAATATGCAACAGCTATATTTTGCAGGTGGTGAAAGTCTTATTATTGAAGAACACTACGAAATTTTAGAAGAGTGCATTCGGCAAGGTCATGCAAAAAATCTTGAATTACGTTATAACAGTAATGGCGTAGAGTGGAGAGATGATTTATTTGACTTGTGGAAACAATTCAAACTTGTACGTTTTCATTATAGCGTAGACAGTATTGAAGATATGAATGATTACATTCGCTATCCTAGTAAGTGGGAACGAACTGCTGAAGTGTTTCATATTTTAGATACACAAACACCAGCTAACACAGAAGTTACTGTAGCATGTGCTGTACAGGCTTTAAACATCTACTACATTCCAGATTTTATTAAATGGAAATTAGAGCAAGGCTTTAAGAAAATCAACATGTGGCCGTTTGGCGCAGGCGGAGTAAATTATCACTTTGTTTATCACCCGCCTCACTTGAACGTTAAAGTTTTACCTAAATGGTTTAAAGAAGAATGCCGTAAGAAATATCAGGCATTTTATCCATGGTGGGAAGCTAACTGGGAAAAGGGTGTACCAGATTGGCACAAAGGAAAAGTAACGTATGAACAGTGGCGTGATGCAGGGTATGGTATTAAACGTTTAGAAGGAATGTTGCAATTTATGGAAAGTGAAGATTGGAGTATTAGATTGCCAGAGATGAAGGAATTTTTAGAAATTTGTGATAAGCAACGCAACATTAGTTTTTATGAAACGTTTCCAGATATGAAGGATATTTTTAATGTCTAAGGAACCAATAGTCTGTTATTATGCACTTGGAGCCATCAATTATAAAAATGGCTATGTAACCAGTTGCCCTCAACAGTCAGATCAGTTACATCTTTATAAAGACACTAAAATTTTAAAACCTTCTGAAATTATAAATTCTGAAAATTTTAAGAAACACAGAAAAGAATTAATGAGCGGCACATGGAGTCAAGGGTGCCATCTGTGTAAAGAAGCTGAGGAAATCGGTGCAAAATCTATGAGACAAGATTTTGCCATCAAAGACGATGAATTAAAACATTATAATCATGAAACTGGTGAAATTGATTTTGCATTAGTTAAACACGTCGAGTTAAGGTTTAGTAATGCATGTAATATGGCATGTCTACATTGTAGCGATGTTTATTCTAGTGGTTGGATGAGCAAATTAAAAAATTATGTACCGGATAAAGATGATTGGGACAAAAAATTGGTACAATTAACTAGAACTTTTCATAAATCTTCACAAAATGAGGATTTATCTATATCAATATCTATAGAAGAAATGGAAGTTATTGTTGATGATTTAATTTTAAATTTTCCTAATCTAAAAAGGGTAGATTTTGCTGGTGGAGAAGTATTGTATCAAAAACAATTTTTTCCTTGTTTAAAAAAATTAGCAGATCACCCGAACATTAAAAATATGGGAATTTCATTCCATACAAATTTTAATGCAAAATTCGATCCTGAAGAATTGGCTAGATTATTAAAACCTTTTAAGAAGGCCAATATTTCAATGTCTTTAGACGCAGGCACAAACATTTATTCATATTTTAGAACAGGTGATTGGGAAGTTCTTAAAAAAAATATTGAAAAATTTAGATCTGTTGATAATACAACGATAATGGCAATTAAATGTACAACTAGCGTTTATCAAATTATGGATTTAGAAAATATTTTTAAATCGTTTTTCACTCTCGATGTTGATAGGATTGATTCGGCGATTGTTTATACACCGAGATATTTAAACCCAGCAGTGCTAAATTTGTACTTCAAAGATTATGTTTATGAAGATATTCAAAAAACATATAAAATTATTAGTGAAGAAAATATTAGAAGACGTGCTAATATGGAATTAAATTCCAAAAGGAGATCATGGAATCAACTTGAAAATAGATTTACTGATATTTCTAGTGCGGTAACTGCATTAAAAGATATAGAGAAATTTGTATTAAATCACCAAAGAAGTGAAAGTGAGTATAATTCTTTTATTGCCTATATTGAAAAAACAGATAAAATTTGGCAAAGAAATTTTAATGATTATATGAAAAAATATAAAATTATTAACGGAAAACTTGAAAGGATTCGTCATGCATGATATTTCCAATAGCATTTATAGAGATTTATCGGCTTTAGAAAAAATAATAAGGGATGAAGCTGAAATAAAACTTTTTAATTATAATGGATTAGACATTCCTTTTAGTGGTAAATGGAGGAAAATAGCAATTAATTTATCGGGCGGTGCAGATAGTGCTTGTCTGACCTATTTACTTTGTAAAATAATTACTGAAAATAATTTTAATTGTAAAATCGATGTTATTACACATGTACGCTGCTGGACTACAAGGCCTTGGCAGCAGCCAATAAGTGTAAAGATTTTTACGAAATTAAAAAATATGTTCCCTGATATTATTAATCAAAGATACGAAAATTTTATAGCCCCTCAAATAGAACATGGTGTTATTGGATACATTTATAAAGATTTAGAAACTGGAGAAGATAGGAGCGGCGATCAGCTACAAGTTAGCGAATTTAATATTTACTGTGCTTATAAACATCGCTATAATGCAATTTTTAATGCAACATCTATGAATCCTCCACAGACTGATTTTCCAAAAAAAATGAAAGACAGAGAAAAACAGCCGGAACATGGAGCGTTGCGTGATTTAATTTTGCATGTGACTGATGATGGTAATGACGATTTATTTTTATGCCATCCTTTTAGATTTGTTGACAAATCATGGATTGTTGCTCAATATTACAAATACAATATTTTAGATTTGTTTGAATTAACAAGAAGTTGTGAAGGTGATGTTACTCATGAAAATATAAAAAGTGTTGTACCTGATTTTATATCATATTCTTCCGATCAAGTTGTTCCTGAATGCGGCACTTGTTTTTGGTGTCTGGAAAGAAACTGGGCACTTAGTAATGTGAATGAAGTTTTAGAAAAAATTAAAGATGTCTAATACTTTTTGTCCTATTCCTTGGAACTTTCAGGCTATACGTGCTAACGGTGATATGCGTGTATGTTGTCAAGCCAACGTAACAAAAAATCAAGGAGTAATACGTAAATCTGATGGTACTGCATTTAACGCAGGTCGCGACGTACTAGTGGATGCTAGAAACAATGATATGATGAAAGCCATGCGTGTTAATATGCTTAATGGGGTTTGGAGTGACGAATGCGGTCGCTGTCGTAATGAAGAAGCGACCGGACTTGTAAGTCGCCGTACCTATGAAAACGAACAATGGCAAATGAGCATTGAAGAAGTCAGAAGCAAAACAAAAGCTGACGGAAGTATAGACCCGACTGATTTTCCTGTAGTTTATTATGATTTACGTTTTGGTAATTTTTGTAATTTAAAATGTCGTATGTGCGGCCCAACGGATAGTAATGCTTGGTATGACGATTGGATCAAATTAACTGGTACTAACAAATTTAAAGATACTAGCGGAGTAATGGAAATTGTGGACGGAAATGTTGATGCATTTAACTGGCCAGAGTACGAACCTTTTTGGGAACAATTAGAAGCAAACATTCATAATATTCAGCATGTTTATTTTGCTGGCGGTGAGCCAATGCTTATTGAAAGACACTATGATTTTTTAGAACGTTGTGTAGAAAAAGGCGCAGCCAGTCATATTGTTATTGAGTATAACACTAACATGAGTACTTTGCCCACTAGGGTCACCGAGTTATGGAAGCACTTTAAACAAGTTCGTGTAGGTGCTAGTGTTGATGGAATGGGTAGTATGCAAGAATATCAGCGCAGTCCGGCTAAGTGGGAAAAGACATTAAACAATTTGCGTAAAATTGATCAACTGCCAGATAATATTTTTGGTTGGTTAGCGTTCACAGTTACAGCATATAACGTTAATCATATGATTGATTTTATGAAATGGAAATTAAAAGATGCAAATTTTAGAAAAATTAATTTCACTAACAAGCGGCCAATCATTACACATCATGTAGCACATCATCCAAAACATTTAAACATTAGAGTACTGCCGCCAAAGTATAAGGAAGAACTTACAAAAAGTTTTGAAGATTTTGTTTGGTGGGTAAAAGATAATGGATTTAATGAACATGTTGTAAAACAAGCAGAGGCAATTTCTAAAGGTATTATTAGCTACATGAATAGCGATAATTATTATGATACGCATTGGGTTGAGTTTGTAAATTATACGAATAAGTTGGATCAGATACGAGGCGAAAGTTTGATCGATGTTGAACCCAAATTTAAGGAATATTTGAATGGCTAGTTTTGATACTGTTGATTTATTAGACGGTAACGTTTTTCAAGTTACTTGGGATCTAGGCCGCCGATGTAATTACGATTGCAGTTATTGTCCAACACACAGGCATGATAATTTTAGCCCACATGCTAGTTTAGAAGACTTAATCAAGAATAGTGATTTTGTTCTTGAATATATTAACTTGTACATGACTTATAGAAATTATAAAAGAGCTAGTATAAGTTTTACTGGCGGGGAACCGACTGTTAATCCAAATTTTATTCCATTTATAAAATATTTAAAAGATACATATAACGAAAAATACAAGGACAAATATGACTGCACCTTTGCTTTGACAAGTAATGGGGCTATGAGTGAAAAAATGGCAAATCAAATTATGGATAACTTAAATCATATTACTATTAGTTACCATGCAGAAGCAGATGATTATTTAAAAAATCAAGTCAAGGATAGAATGGTACAGTTTGCAACATTCGGGCCAGAAAAGAAATGCACTCTAAGCATTAATGTTATGTTTCATGCGGGATATTTTGATGAATGTAAAGACGTATGTTCATTTTTAGATAGTAAAAATATAAAATATGTGCCTAGAATTATAGGTGAAGAACCAGATAGTCGAAGTAATTTTGCACACAAATATACAGAACAACAAATTACATGGATGAAAAACTATTGGGACAATAATACTAAAAAGGTACAACAGCAATGAGTGAAGAAAATAAAGAGTTAGGTCTTAAAATAGGAAGACCTTGCTGTGGTAGTAGGACAATGTGCCTTAGTAAAGATGGTGAAGATCGTAAAAGTAAGTTTGTTGACTACAGAGAATTTAAAGGATGGTACTGTAGTGTCAATTGGTTCTTCATGCATATTGAACAACAGACTGATAGTGTGTTTCATCATCAAACCTGTCAAGCACAATTTGGACAAACACGTGGTCCGATAGGAAAATTAAGTGAAGGTGATAAAATTCTTGCTGAGTTAAAACAACGCTTAGAAAGCGGAACTATGCCAACTATTGTTTGTCCAAAACATACATGTGGATGTGGTCTTTGCGCACCAAAAAGCATGTATAAAGAAAATTATCAACGTGTGTTATTCAATCATGTTGATAAAACGGTATTTGCAAATTCAATGAATGAGGACAACGGTAAAAATTTAAATGATTAATTCAAAGACATATTGCAAATATCCGTTTAAACAAATAGCTATAAAAGATTTTGAGAATGACAAACTTAGAACTTTTTGGCCTTGTTGTATGATGGGTAATCATATAGATGATGAGTCTTCTAATAGACTTGGGATTGAAAATGTGCATCTATTAACACCGGATGAAATGTATAATCATCCTAGAATGGCTGAATTAAGAAATAACCTATCAACTGGAATCAAAGACCTTGCTTGTAAAGTATGTTGGCAACAGGAAGAAAAAGGCTTAAAATCTTTTAGAGAATTTAGTCATGATGATGAAATGCCTGAGGGAGATGGGTTATCTATGATTGATATTTCAGCATCAAACATATGTAATCTTCAATGCAGAATGTGTACACCAGGTGCAAGCCATCAGTTAATGAAAGACTATAATTATTTTGAAAAAAATGGTCTAATGCCAATAGTTAATAGTTCTATTAACAGATTTAGTAAAAGTGACGTCCTAAGAATCACTGAAAGTCCGCAATGGAATTGGTTGATGAATAACACTCATCAGATTAAATTAATTAGAGCATCAGGTGGTGAACCTTTTTATGATAATAAAGTCATGCAACTGTTAAAAAAATATGTTGAAACTGGTGCTGCAAAAGATACAATTTTACATTTTCATACAAATGCAACACAATTTACTGATGAAGTTGTTGATATTTTAAAAGAATTTAAAAGTAATAAACATGCATTTAGTGTTGATGGATATGGAAAAATTTACGAATACATTCGATATCCTGCAACATTTGAGCAATTACAAAATAGTATATCAAATTATATTAACAAATTAACTAATTATGATTCTATTTTAAATTTTACAATGGTAGTCAACGCCTACAATGTTTTAAACATACAGGATTATGCATTTTGGACACAGGGGATTTCTAGTAAACCATCTGTAGTTTATGGTGAATGTTACCCTTTAGATCGAGGGATATCGTTAATACATATGCCAATTAAGTTACTAACGATAGCTAAAGATAGAGTAATGTATGTTTTAAAAAACTCCGTAAATTTAAATAATGGTCACTTAGAAAATTTGATAACTCAGATAGATTTTGCAATTAATAATAATAAAGAAAATAAGAAAAAAATGCTTGATGAAATCACATTATTTGATTTGTCAAGAAATCAAAGCTATAAAAATTTCTTAGATCCACTTTTAATAGAGTGGCTGAATGAGGTTGATTAATGAGTAAATTTTGCCCGCTACCTTTTAATCATATGGCCATTAGACCTAATGGACGAGTATACCCGTGCTGCATATTTCGTTGGGATAATGTTCCTGAAGATTTACATTTAGATCATCCTGATGTTTTTCATCATCCTTTTTTAGAAGATATTAGAAATCAAATGAGACGTGGAGAAATTGTAGATGGATGTAAAACATGTCATTTAAATGAAGAACAGTTTGGATCTAGTATGAGGACGTTCGTTTTAAAGCATATACATAAAATAGGTGGATCGTTAGAACCGATAGATGAACCGAAAATTACTTACTTAGATCTTGCTTTGAGCAATGCCTGCAATAATAAATGCAGGATGTGTAATCCAGAATTAAGTACTAGTTGGTACAGTGATTGGAAAGCATTGGGAAATTCTATACCTAAAGGATTGTTACAAAAACCGCAAAATAATTTGGATAAAATTAATTTTAGTAATTTACGATTCTTAAAATTAATTGGTGGTGAGCCCTTAATGGAGCAAGAAAAGTTTATTGATATATTATCTAAATGTGATCGTAAAAACTTATCTGTGTTATTAACCACCAATGTAACTTTGAAACCAAATGAAGAATTATTTAGATTAATGAAAGAATGTAAATCGTGTAATATAAATTTAAGTATTGATGCATACGGGGTATTAAATGATTTTTTAAGAAAAGGCAGTAATTGGCAAATTATTACTGAAAATATAAAATGGTTTTATGATAATTTTAATGATGGTCTTGGGGTACATTCAGTAGTAAGCATTTATAATATTAATCATTTAGATATTCTTAGAAATTTTTTAAAAGAAAAATTTTCTAAGATACATCACGAGCACGTACTTGTTGATGGTCCTGATTGGATGCGTCCTAGACATTTGCCTGAAAATATTAAATTAAAAATTAAGGATTTATTTAGACTGTGGTCACAAGATAGTGATTGGCCGTTTTTGAAAATATTAGAAGATGAATTATCAAAAACAGGTGATTTTAATATTTTTATGAAAAACGATAAAAAGTTAAGTGATATTAGAAATGAAAATTGGGCGTATGCAAATCCAGAACTTTATGAAATGGTAAAAAGTTATTATGAGTAATTTAGCAAAATCTGCTTACGACTTCACGAAAATACCATATGAAGACATTGTGCGTGTGGGTCAACGTACAATGCTATATCGAGATTTATTTACAGTAAGTTGGTTGTTGGGCCGATTTTGTAATTATAAATGCAGTTATTGTTGGCCATATGCACGTAGTGATAAAAAAGATCACAGACCAACTGAGTTGTGTTTAAAGACAGTAAATGAAATAAAACGACAAGCACGTGAACGTGGATTTAACAGTTTTCATTTTAGTCTTAGTGGCGGTGAGCCAACATTTCATCCGGGCTATATTGATATTTTAAATCATCTAAATAATGATGTGGCTAATACAAACTATACTAGTGTTCATATGACTACAAATATGAGCCGTAGTTTGAAATGGCATAAGGATGAATATTGTCCAGCAGTTAGTAAATTTCATCGTGCTAGTATTACTGCAAGTTTGCATACCGAACACGTTAATACAAAAGAAAAAATGCAAGATTTTGCAGATAAACTAATTTTGTGTCAAGAACATGACGTGCAAGTGACTATTAATATGGTCATGGTTCCAGAATGGTTTGATCGTGATTACGAAAATGCAATGTTTTTTCATGAACACGGTATTAACGTAACGCTAAAGCCGCAAAGTGATCCAACAGCAAGTCGAGTAGTAGATGGATATACTCCTGAAATGCTCAAAGTATTGCATAACGGAATGCCTCAAAGAGCCTATACGGAACAAAAAGCCGCACTCGCCAAACTAGTTGATAGACCTGAACCTAAATTTAAAAAGACTCCTGATCCTATATACTCTCAAGATTCAATACCACAACATTTTCAAGTTGAGTTTGTAGATAAAAACAAAAAAGTTTGGTATATGGATCAAGCTGAAAGATTTAATGCCTTCAATTTTAATCGATTTAAAGATTGGGAATGTTCAAGTGGGTATCGTAGTATAATTATTAGAGAACCGGATGGTAGTATAAAGCGTAGTTACAGTTGTCATGATGCCCCATTGGGAAATATTGAAACTGGGTTTAAATTATTTGAAGGTCCGAAGTCATGCATTACAAACAGTTGCGTTAGTAGTGCAGATTCTAAGATTCCAAAAAGAGCCCCGGATACAAAGTTACCTCTATGGCCCGGGGATAGTACGTTTAATTAATGTGATTTTCAATCATTGGGAATACGGCAGCAATAGCACAAGCACATTCTTTAGCAACAAGTTGATGCTCTAATTGTGTTCCATTATCACTACGTAATTGAATAAAGTGTACCCAACTGCGCAATGTACCATTCATATATAAACGACTTACTGTATTTCCTTCTGGTAAAACAGATCTTGCCTGTTCCTTAGCAATGCCGTTTTCAATTGCCCATTTGTATGCTTCTCGAGCAGCGGCAATAACGTTTATTTGTTTAATTTTCCACTCGTGTTCGAGTTCTTTATCTTCAGTAACAACACTATTTTGTCTATTTTTTGGATCTTGTAATCTTGCTTCTCTTAGTTCAAAATCAAGATCTTTAGTGGGATCAGCGTACCTTTGACTAAATTCCTGAAAACTAAAACTTCTATGTCGAAGAATCTGTCGAGCTATGTCCCTAGTCGTTTCAATTTCCAAACAAGCAGAGACCATTTCTAATGGACTCCAATGCTGATGTTTAATCAAATAATTAATTAGTTTTTCACTAGTTTCAGTGTTAAATTGATTTGATGGATTACTAACACGAGCACAATACGCAATTAATTCTTGGGCATCATTAATGCCCTTTTCAGCGAAATCTTCTGTAGGTTGGCTATATGATACTAATTTGACTTTCACTGCAACTTCCTCTTTTTTAGAAATTTATTGGTTTCTTTAATAATATCTTTTTTAATTCTATCAGTGTCTAATTTAAAATCTACATTGTCGATATTTTCTTGATAGGTAACAAAAATTTCGTGTAGTTGTTTTTCTACACCGTCCCAGTCAGTATCTCTACGTCTACTGATTTCAATATTCCATACTTTGCTGTCTTTGAATTTAACCTGTACAGAGTGTAGGTACTTTAATGGTACCACATTAAGATTTATTTCCTCAAATACTTCCGGCCAACGTTCAATGACATCCTTTGAAAGCTTCTTCGATGTCATTACTTTTTCTTAGTTGGAACTAAATCCTCTGCTTTTCTACGAAATTCAGCTGCTTGTTTTGATAGCTTATCAGCTTGGCTTCGATAAAATCTAGCTTCTGCTTCTACTGTTTCAAATGTAGTAACCGCAGTTTCGTTAATGTTTGCTGATGTAGTTTTGGTAACATCAGCATTCTCTGTAGGAACTTCTTTTACAGTGGCAACTTCCTTTACTTCTGTATCATTGTTCTTAATTTTTCTTGGATCAGAAATAGACAAGTCGTCAATGGAAACACCTAACTGCTGTGCGATCATTGCATTGAGTTCTGATAATAAAACTCTTGTTTGAAAATTTGGAATCATTTCTACTTGATCTGTAGGCACCTTAATCAGTTTTCCGTTGACATGAAGATTTGCTAACATGGTACTACCATCTGAAAAAGATGATCTAGCCAATACTTCTGCAAATTCATTTGCGTCTTGAGCAGCAGGTGATTCAACAAGTTGAATCAATGAATTATGCTGATCATCAGTTAAGTTTTCTGTTTGTACTACAAGACAGTTATACGCATCGCCCGGTAGTGATCTGTATGCAACCAAACACTTTCTACCATTCGTGACGAATCTGCCAACATGTTTTAAATTAACCATTTTGTTGTCCTTTTGTGGCTACTTGTGCCAAGAAGTTAGATAGCTTGTTATAAACACGACCCACAGCCTCCATTTCAGAAGCTTTAAATGCTCCTCTTGAGCTGGCAGCATCGATAATCTGTTTCATAGCGTTTAGATCACTAATATTCAAATCAGTGTCTGGAGGTGCTGTAGGTTGTTCTACTTCTTTAGCTTGTTCTTGAATTTTTTCAGCTTCAGTGGTCATAGTCTACTCCTTAATAAATGAATGACTACATTATATAGCCGTATTATTTCTTAATACTCACAGATTTGAATATGAAATTAGAAAAAAACTTAGTTCTTTCTTCTGTTCAAAACCAATTTTAGTAACATAAGAAATCGTATTAGTCCCATCTAATTCTAAAGATTGGCCAACATAATACCTGCCATTTAAATTGTGATATATCCAATTATCTACATTTTTCACTGTAGATGGATTGTATCTAGGAATTGTAACAAAATGAAAATGGCGGGCCGGAAACTGCACCCGCCTAATACCAAGATAATTTAATGGGTTCGGTTTTCCATTCTTAATAGGCATTACTTATTTTCTTCGTAGTATGCATAGTTACCAAAAGGAGGTACTATAGTATCGTTTCCATGAATAATAAAAAGTGTGTCGCAGTAATCTTCTTCACCCCAACTGTCCCAAGGATAACCATCTGTAAACATGATAAACTTTTTAGGTTGGATGTCATTGTCTTTCATATAGACCCAATTGGCCATAAAATCAGTACCGCCACCACCTTTAATTTCATAGGTCATGATGTCATCATTATACCCATCATAGTCAGCTTCATTATAGACTTGTGTATCAAAGCACCACAATTTAATTTTGTAGTCTTTGTATTCTTCCATAATACCTTTAACTTCACTAAGGAAGTCTTTGGCCTGTGCATCACCAATACTACCACTCATATCAATGGCAATACATACATCGATAGTTTCGTCATTTTTAAGACCTGGAAGAACGGCACCCATGTGCCAACCCTTACGGTTGGGACGAGTAAAACTGTAATCGTTTTTAATTAGACTTTGGATTTGTTGACGCAACAATTCGCGCCAATTCATCTTAGGCTCTGTGAGTTCTTTGATAAGACGTGCAACACTGGCAGGTGTATTTCCAGCACCAGCTGCCTGTGCAGCCTGCATAGTTGCTTCACGAATTTCGTCACGAATCTTTTTAAGATCTTCTTTAGAATATTGTGGACGATTACCTTTACCTTCTTTTTCCCAATCAATATGATCGTCAAGCAGTTGTCCTAATGCAGCCAATTGATCTTCGTCATACTTGCTAAAAATTTCATCATAGATTTGTTCGGCGCTATGTCCGTAATACTTGCTATCATGAAAAATCTTAATATCTGGAATATTGTGATCACCAATTCTATCACGGACCAATTGACCGTTTACACAATAGTCTGCAGCAACGTTAAAAATTTGTGGATCACGACTTTCACGACGACTCATGTGATCAAAGACATTGTGTAAAATTTCGTGTGCAATAACAAATTCAACTTGTTTAGTTGAAAGTTTTTCAAAGAAATCACGATTGTAAAACAAGTGGCGTCCATCAGTGGCCGCAGTAGGACACCAATCAGTGCATTCTTGAATTTTAAGACGTGTGGCCATATTGCCAAAGAATGGATGGCGTAATAGCAATCCAACTCTAGCTACAATGATCTTGTCAATAATGGGATCTAGACTATGTTGCATTTCGGCTCCTGTTTACAATATTTAATATTATAACACCGCCCGTGGGCGGTGTCAATCTGTTTAGCGTTTTTCAGTTGCTGCCGAAATATACTTGCCAAATTTTTCGTGAAACTCGTCGAAACATGCAATTTCATCTGGATCCAACGGCAAGTTGTATTGTGTAAGAGCAAGTTTAGTTGCCATAATAACCAATTCAGTTTCAAAATTCTTCATAATAAATTCGAAGAAACAGTTTACTTGGTCATTCCAATCTTTGGCATTTTTATCGCTGGCATCCCTAAGTTCGTAGCACAGACTAACTGCCAAAGAATACATAGCGGAAATCTCTTTAGTTTCCATTTTCTTTACTTTGCCCTTAAGGATGTCAGTAGGATTAGGCATTTTGCTGGCATGTTTACGGTGAGCCATAAACTTAATAGCAAGACCTTCACCAACTGCACCTGAAATAAGGTCAGTAAGAGTACTGTCATCAGTGTCGCCATCTTCTAGCAATTCACTGACAAAAGTCCAAGAACGGGGTGTTGCAAAAGCACGACTAGAACTCTTAGGATCAAAGTCATACAAGTCCTTCTTAGAGAAGGTCAAATATCCAACTACGTCTTTATGGATACGGTTTTCAGTGGCCCAAAAACTGTAGTCATCCCAATCAACACGCATTTCCAAATGGATAAAACGATTAGCCAACGGAGCAGGCATGCGATAGGTCACACCTTTGTCCGCTTCACGGTTACCCGCGGCAACAATGCTTACATTGTCTGGCAAGTAGTAAGTGCCAACACGACGGTTAAGAATAAGTTGATAAGCCGCAGCCTGTACAGCAGGTGGAGCCGAATTCATCTCATCCAAGAATAGAATAATATGTTTATGTTGTGCTGCCATTTCTGCGTCAGGCAATTCTGACGGAGGAGCCCAAACCATTTTGTTATGATTAGAATCAAAGTAGGGAATACCCTTAATGTCAGTGGGTTCCCAAAGACTTAGTCGAACATCAATTACATGAGCACCGAGATCTTCACCCAGTTGCTTGACAATATCGGATTTACCAATTCCGGGCGGACCCCAAAGGAAAAGTGGACGACGTTTGGCAAAACCTTTTTGAATTGCCTTTTTAGCAGCCTTGGGGCCTACGGTACGAGATACGATTTCGCTCATTTGCAGTTCCTATCGTTAAGTTAATTAAGCATGGATTTTTGTTACCATACTCGTATTGTACGATAAG
>Ga0315907_10001269_pt1 | contig 34452 bp, 31 predicted proteins | sample LakEriMetagenome_3_FD_203525 | JGI IMG/M metagenome (GOLD analysis project Ga0315907, IMG submission 203525) | Freshwater fungal communities from buoy surface, Lake Erie, Ohio, United States - Buoy 12 MA123 | ecosystem: Environmental > Aquatic > Freshwater > Lake > Lake biofilm | place: USA...
AGTGGCATCAATGTACCCAAGCCGGGAATGCTCAGGTCTGGGGCAATTTCCGCCAAGGGTAACAGAACGAATGCACGCTCCGCCATGCGCGGATGCGGCACCTGAAGGCGTTCGCTGTCGATAATCGTATCTGCGTACAACAGAATATCGCAGTCGAGGTGCCGTGGACCCCACCGTGGCGCCGCGCTGCGGTCGCGGCCGTGCGCGCGCTCAATGGCAAGCAATGCCTCAAGCAATGCGATGGCAGACAGGCCGGTGTCGATTTCGAGTACGGCATTGAGGTAATCCGGCTGCGCTAGCCCGCCCCAGGCTGGACTGGCGTACAGACCGGAACCGGTGATGACATGGGTCTCGGGCAAGGCCGCGATTGAAGCCGCTGCCGAACGGAACGATGTAGCGACATCGCCCAGATTGCCGCCCAATCCGATAAACGTGCGTGCGGCCAAGACGTCTCAACCGTCGTTGGTTTTCGGTTTACTGCGCCGTCGGCGGCGCTTGGGGGGCACATGGGCGCTTTCGCCGTCGCCGGATTTGCTTTGGTCGGGTATGATCTGCGCCAGCTGCTCCGGTGCCAGGGTTTGGGCCTGTTCCCAGAACTGGAGTTCCTCGGCCAGCTCGGGAATGCCTGCGGCCCGCAGTGTCAGAAAATCGAAGGCTGCACGGAAACGCGGATGTGCCAGCAGACGGAATACGCGCTTTCGGGTGCGCTGGCCGAAGCGGGTCTGCAACTGCCAGATTTCATGCATCGGCTGGGAGAACCGACGCGGAATGGCGACACGCTCGACCTGACGCAGGGTAACGCGGTCGGCGGCGCGTTGCTGGGCCACGCTCAGTTCGGCACCGGAGTTCTGCAGAATCGCCAGCTCGCGGCAATACGCCGGCCACAGCAGGCAGGCGAACAGGAACCCCGGGGCAACGGATTTATCGGCATTGACGCGGGCATCGGTCTGGCGCAGGGACTGCAGAAGCATATCGCGTAAGGCGCCAGTTCGGTTGGTCTGCAGGGCTTTGGCGGTATCGGGAAACAGGACGTCGAGCAGACCGAAACCCTCCAACAGCAGGAAACTCTTTTCGGCGCTTCCGGCAAGGAAGATTTTCAGGCATTCATCGAACAACCTTGCCGAGGATGCGCTTGCCAACAGGCCGGCCAGTTCCGGAATCGGCGCGGCAGCACTGTCGTGGATGCTGAAGTCGAGCTTGGCGGCCAAACGCACGGCCCGCAGCATCCTGACCGGATCCTCGCGGTAACGCGTCACCGGATCACCGATCAGCCGGAGAATGCGCGCCTGCACATCGGCGTAACCGCCGACGATGTCGCGCACGCTGAAATCCTCGATTGTGTAGTACAGGGCGTTGGCGGTGAAATCACGGCGGAAAGCATCTTCCTCCAGGGTGCCGTAAACATTGTCACGGATCAAATGCCCCTCTTCATGCACCTGTCGGTCGCCGACCGCCGTATCATCGTCACCGGAGGCGCGGAAGGTCGCGACCTCGATGATTTCCTGGCCGAACATGATGTGCGCCAGGCGGAAACGGCGTCCGATCAGACGGCAATTGCGGAATTGCGCGCGCACCTGCTCGGGCGTGGCATTGGTGGCCACATCGAAGTCCTTCGGGTGTCCGCCGATCAACAGGTCTCGGACGGCGCCGCCGACGATATAAGCCTCGAATCCGGCATCGCGGAGCTTGTAGAGCACCCGCAGGGCATTCGGGCTGATGTCCTTGCGCGAAACGCCGTGGTCGGCACGGTCGATGACCGTCTGATGACCGGACCCTTGGCGGTCGCTCATGGCACTCCCAAATGCAGTAAAATATTCACAAACGCAAACCCTGTGGCAGATTGGCCATTTTAAGGGTTTTCACTCCCATTAGGTGATTTATGCCATTTGTCGTGACTGAAAACTGCATCCGCTGCAAATATACCGACTGTGTCGAGGTCTGCCCGGTCGACTGTTTCCACGAGGGTCCGAATTTCCTGGTCATCGATCCGGTCGAATGCATCGACTGCACGCTGTGCGAGCCGGAATGTCCGGCCAAGGCGATTTTTCCGGAAGACGACGTTCCGGCAGGCCAGGAACATTTCGTGGCATTGAATGCGGACTTGGCCGCACAGTGGCCGGTCATCACCACCCGTAGCGAACCCCTGCCGGAAGCCGCGGAATGGGACGGAAAGACTGATAAACTGCAGTTCCTGCAGAAATGAAAACGAGCGCCGTCCGGCGCTCGTTTTCAATACACGGAGGTCGCTCAGAGTTTTTGTTTGAGCAGCGCCAGTAGCTGTCCGGAAGCGGCGCTTTCAGAACCCGCGCCATCCGGTCCAAGCGCCACGATACGCGATTTCCCGGCGTTGTTTTGTACCGAAACCAGCATGGTCTCGCCGCCGAAGGCCACTTCATAGCTGGATATGCCTTCCACTGCGCTTAGAATTTCAGCAGCCTCGATTTGCCCCAGGGCGGTACCGACGCGTTTCCAGGCCGTCGCCACATCGGTGTTGACATTGATGCTGCGGACAATCTCGGTGGAAACGGCGTTAATGCCGACCGCACTCTTGGGTGGAATCTTCAAGGCCTCGCGGTCGCTGGGCTTGCTCAGATCGGGCGGCACAACCAACGCCTTGGTCAGTTCCACGCCCTCATATTCGGATTTCTTGCTGAACAGATGCCAGCCGCATCCCGACAACAGCAATGCGGGCACCATGGCCAGAAGCGCGGGACGCGCACCGTTTTTAACGAAACCGTTCATGGGTATCCTTGCTTCAGATGGATTGTTCGATAGTTTTACATAATTCCAGCATCTTCTGTGCTTCGCCAGAATGCGATTCCGAGAGCGGCAGCAGCGGCAGACGCAGGCCATGACCGAATCCCATCAAGCGCATCAGCGCTTTGACCGGAACCGGGTTCGGTTCGACACCGAGGAAATCATAAAGGTTCCGCAAATCGGCATCCAGCACCTGCGCGCCGGCGACATTGCGGTCCTGCAACATCCGGCAGATGCGGGCGAAGGCGGCCGGTACCACATTGGAAGCCACGGAAATCACGCCCTGGGCGCCACCGGCAATGGCCCGCACGAAGGTGGGATCGTCACCGCTGAGCAGGCTGAATGCGGGCGAGGCCAAAGGGTATAGCTCTTCCCAGCGCGCCTCATCGCCGACCGCTTCTTTCAATCCGATGATGTTGCTATGGCTGCACAGACGCCCCACGGTCTGTGGCTGCAGGTCACATCCGGTGCGGCCCGGCACATTGTAGAGCACGACCGGAATACCAGCGGCATCGGCCACAGCCAAATAATGGGCATGCAATCCGGCCTGCGTCGGGCGCACATAGGGCGGAGTCACCACCAGCGCCACATCGGCCCCGCTGTCTTTGGCCAGTTTGGTCTGGCGGATGGTCTTGGCGGTCGAAGACAGACCGGTTCCGGCAAGAACCGGAATTCGGCCTGCCACGCGAATCGCCGCCAATTCAATGAGTTGACTGTATTCCTCATCACTCAGGGTCGCGGCTTCGCCGGTGGAGCCTGCCACCACAACGGCGGCGGTACCGCTGCGGATCTGCATGTCGATTTGGGCGCGCCATGCCCCGAGATCAAGCATTCCGGACTCGGTAAACGGGGTGGTCAATGCGGTAATACTGCCTTGCAACTGCACTTTCAGGCTCCTTGGAATTAAATACGGGCCGGGGCTTGCCGGACCGCCATCGAGACTCTATTCTGTGTTTAATATTCTGACACAGATTTCCGTGTCGCAGGAACGCCACTTGAACGAACACGAAACCGCTTTGCCTGCCTCTCCCGCTTCCGGCAATCATCTGCTGATCAGTGCCTACAGCATCTATCCGAACTCACCCCTGCTGATGGTTTCTCGCCGGATTTCCGAATCCGGATGCAATCTGGTCGACACGCGCCTGGCGACGGTCGGCCGCGATGTTTCGCTGGTCGCGCTGGCCACCGGCAGCTGGGACAGCATCGTCAAACTCGAATCGCTGCTCGGCAAATTCGAACGCGAGCACGACATCAAGCTGACCTTCTACCGGACCGGTCCGAAGCCAATGCAGAGCAATCTGTTGCCGTATCTGGTGGAAGTAGTCGCCGCCGACAAGCCCGGCATTCTTTTCCAGCTCGCAGATTTTTTCGACCGGCAAGGCATCACCATAGAGAACATGCAGTCCAATGGCTACCAAGCCATGCATACCGGTGCCTCCATGTTCACCGCCCAGTTGACCATCGGCATTCCCGCCAACATGCACATCGCGGCATTGCGCGATGATTTTATGGAGTTCTGCGACCATCTGAACCTCGACGCGATCATGGATCCAATGAAGTACTGACCTTTCCCCCATTAAGGAAAAATCAATGACCCGCAGCAAGCGCATCTATGTCCTCGATACCAATATCCTGATGCATGATCCAACCGCGCTGTTTAAGTTCGAAGAACACGATGTTTTCATCCCCATGATGGTCCTGGAGGAACTGGACAACGGCAAGAAAGGCCACTCTGAATCCTCACGCAACGCCCGGCAGGTCAGCCGGTTTCTGAATGAGCTGGTCGAATCGCACGGCAACCGCGACATCGCCGAGGGCATCGCTCTCGTCCAGCCCAAAAGTCTGAATCTACGCGCCGAACAAAGCATCGGCAAACTCCACTTTCAATTGAAACAGGTCGAAGCCGGCAAACGCTTCGGTACCGTGCTGCCCGACAACCTGATCCTGGGCTCCATTCTTCAGCTGAAGGAAGATAACCCCGGCGTTCCGGTGGTACTGGTCTCCAAAGACATCAATCTGCGCATCAAAGCCTCGATCTGCGGCGTCGCCGCCGAGGATTACGAAAACGACCGCGCCATCGATGATTTCAACCTGCTGTTCACCGGCGTACGCGACCTGGAGGCCGACTTCTGGGAGCGTCATCAGGGCAGCCTCCGGTCCTGGACCGACAAAGGCCGCACCTTCTACGAAATACAACGCACGCGCGGTGACGACTGGTTCATCAACCAGTTTCTGTACATGCCGGGCGAAGACGAAGTCGAAATGCGCGTCTGCCGCATGGACGGCGACAAGATCGTACTGCAGATCGTCGACGACTACCGCACACCGCAGCATCAGGTCTGGGGGGTGAATGCCCGAAACCGTGAACAGAACTTCGCGCTGAACGCCCTGATGGATCCGGAGATCGACCTGGTGACCCTGCTCGGTACCGCAGGCACCGGAAAAACCCTGCTGGCGCTGGCCGCCGGCCTGACCCAGACCATGGACAACCAGCGTTACCGTGAAATCATCATGACCCGTGCCACGGTGTCGGTCGGCGAGGACATCGGTTTCCTGCCCGGGACCGAGGAAGAGAAGATGACGCCCTGGATGGGCGCCTTGACCGACAATCTGGAGGTACTGACCAACACCCAGGAACAGAACTCCTGGGGGCGCGGCGCCACCAACGAACTGCTGGCCTCGCGCATCAAGATCCGCGCCATGAACTTCATGCGCGGCCGCACCTTCCTGAGCCGTTGGCTGATCGTAGACGAAGCCCAGAATCTGACCCCGAAGCAGATGAAAACCCTGATTACACGTGCAGGCCCGGGCACCAAGATCATCTGCATGGGCAATGTCGAGCAAATCGATACGCCCTACCTGACCGAAACGACCTCGGGCCTGACCTATGCGGTCGACCGTTTCAAGAACTGGGCGCACTCCGCGCACATCACGCTGCGCCGCGGCGAACGTTCGCGTCTGGCCGACTACGCGTCCGAGGTCTTGTAAGCCGTGGCGCGGGTAAGGTCCGTGCTCACCATCGCCGGATCCGATTCCGGCGGTGGTGCCGGCATCCAGGCCGATCTGAAAACCTTCGCCGCACATGGTCTGCACGGCCTGTCGGCGATTGCGGCCCTGACCGCCCAGAACACCCGGGGCGTGCAGGCCATCCACGTGCCGCCGCCCTCCTTTCTCAAAGCCCAGCTGGATTCGGTGTTTACGGACTTTGATGTGTGCGCGGTGAAGATCGGAATGCTGGCCAATGCACGCATCATCGACACGGTCGCCGATGCACTGGAACATTACCGCCCTAAATCCATCGTGCTCGATCCGGTCATGGTGTCCAGTTCCGGACACACCCTGCTGGAAACCCGTGCCATTCGCCGCTTGGTCCAACGCTTGCTGCCTATGGCCACGATCATTACCCCCAACATCGACGAGGCCGTGCTCTTGCTCGACCACAGCATCGACAATGACGAGCAGGCCGAAGGGGCGCTGGTCGAGCTTCTGGCCATGGGGGCAAAAGCCGTTTTATTGAAAGGCGGCCATCTTTCGGGCAAAAAAGTCATCGACCGGCTCGATACCGGTAAAGCCCTGTACGAGTTCGAGCATCCACGCTTGAAGGTTTCCGGCCACGGCACCGGATGTACGCTCGCGGCGGCCATCGCCGCGAATCTGGCGCTGAAAAAGTCCCTGTCGGACGCCTGTGAGGCAGCCGGAGACTACGTATACGCGGCACTCAAAGCAGCCTATACGCCGGGTACCAGCAAGCTTTCCGTCTTAAAACACTTCTCTGCATAATGCTTTAAAACGAATGACAAAAAACGCGCCTAAGCGCGTTTTTTTAGTTCAGACCCTTTAGATATCAGGCCTTGATGTGCTTGATGATGGCCGCGGCGAAGGTCTGCGTGCTGCCCGAGCCACCCAAGTCCGGCGTCAGATGATCTTTGTCGTTCATGGTGTCGATGATGGCCTGCTTCAGGCGACGGCCGGCATCGACCTGTCCGATGTGCTCGAGCATCTGCACGGCGCCCAGTAGCAAAGCGCAGGGATTGGCGATGCCCTTGCCGGCGATATCCGGCGCGGAGCCGTGCACGGCTTCGAAAATCGCGCAGTCCTTGCCGATGTTGGCGCCCGGCGCCAGACCGAGGCCGCCGACCAGGCCGGCGCACAGATCGGAAATGATGTCGCCGAACAGATTGGTGGTCACGATGACGTCGAACTGCTCCGGCTTCATCACCAGCTGCATGCAGGTGTTGTCAACGATCATCTCATTGCATTCAATCTGCGGGTATTCGGCAGCGACTTCGCGGGCCACTTTAAGGAACAGGCCGGAGGTGCTTTTCAGGATATTGGCCTTGTGTACCACGGTGATCTTCTTGCGACCGAGGTTGTTGGCCAGATCGAAGGCATAGCGGACGATGCGCTCTGAGCCCTTGCGGGTGATTTTCTGGGTCAGCAGCGCGGTTTCGCCGTCTTCGGAAACGCTCTGGCCTTCACCGATGTAAGCACCCTCGGTGTTCTCGCGCACGGTAATCAGATCGATGTTGCTGTAACGCGACTTGGTGTTCGGGAAGCTGATGGCCGGACGGACGTTGGCATACAGATCGAATTTACGGCGCAGGGCGACATTGATCGAGGAAAAGCCCTCTCCGACCGGCGTGGTGAGCGGGCTTTTCAGTGCGACTTTATGTTTGATGATCGCGGCCAGCGTGGCTTCCGGCAGCAGTTCACCGGTTTTTTCGTAGGCGCTCAGACCGGCATCCACGAAATCATACTGCAGGCCGACCTTGAGGGCATTGAGCACCTGCAAGGTTGCGTCCATGATTTCCGGACCGATGCCATCTCCTTTGATGACGGCGATTGTCTGCGACATATGCTGATTCCTGGGTGGATAGAAGTTAACCCGCTATTATAGCGGACAAGCCCCGTCCGGAGCCGAACAGGGCCTAAACCGCCGGCAAATACAGGCCTCAGGACTCAGTCGTGCTTGTGCTCGGGAACGGCATGGATGCCCTGCCCCTCGAGCTGATCAAGGAAGTCGACACCCCGGCGCAGATGCGGAATGACGATCGATCCACCGACCACCAGCGCCACGGAGAACGCCTCGAAAAACTCGTCGCGGTTCACACCCGCCTCTTTGCATTGGGCAATATGGTAGCTGATGCAGTCATCGCAGCGCAGCACCATCGATGCCACCAGGCCCAGAAGCTCCTTGGTTTTCAGGTCGAGGGCGCCATCCTTGTAAGTCTGGGTATCGAGCGCGAAGAAGCGGCGCACCACCTGATTATCCTGGGCCAGGATGCGCTCGTTCATGCGCTGGCGGAACTCGGTAAAGGCATTGACGCGGTCTTGCTCGCTCACGGGGCTTGCTCCAGCAGAGATTGGAATTGTCCGGCACGGTCCAGCGCCACCATGTCGTCGAACCCGCCGACATGGGTGCCATTGATGAAAATCTGCGGGACCGAGGTGCGTTTGGCCCGGGCCATCATCTCGGCACGGGCATCGGCATCCTGGTCGATGCGGATTTCACGGTAATCCAGCCCGCGGGCTTTCAGGAAATTTTTGGCCGCAACGCAGTATGGGCAGACGGCGGCGCTGTAGAGGAGGATATCGGCCATGGGGTCCTTGGGATGGCGGGGAACTATGCGCTAGTATGTGAGTCCCAGTGTAAGTGAATTCAAGTGCATAACGGATGAACAAATTCCCCTTCCCCCGGAACGGACTGGCCTTGGCGGTCTTCGCGGCCCTGTGCCTTTGCGGAAGCACCGGCACGGCCCAGGAAACCGCACTGCCGGAACTGGGTTCCTCGGCCGGCGAGATGATCACTCCGGCCCAGGAAGCGCAATACGGCGCTTACACGCTGCACCAGTTGCGGCAGATGAATTATGTCCTGGATGATCCCCTGCTGGATTCCTGGCTGCAGACCATGGGCCATCGGCTCGGCGCCAATTCCGATAACCCCAGACAGCCCTACACGTTCTTCCTGCTGCGTGATCGGCAGATCAATGCATTCGCTACGCTCGGCGGCTATATCGGCACCAATGCCGGCCTGGTGCTGACTGCCAAAACCGAAGACGAAGTGGCTGGCGTACTCAGCCATGAAATTTCACATGTCACCCAGAAGCATGTCATCCGCTCGGTTGAACGCGCCAAAAAGGACCAGATACCGATCATGCTTGCGGCACTGGGCATGATCGTGGCGGCGCAATCAGCCGGCGGCTCGGGAAACTCTGCGGACAATGCCACGGCCGCCGCCATGATGAGCGCACAGGCCCTGATGATCCAGCGCCAAATCGATTACACCCGATCCAATGAGTCCGAAGCCGACCGGATCGGCATCCAGACCCTTTACCGCGCCGGTTATAACCCGGATGCGCTGGCCGATTTTTTCGCGCGCATGGAAAGTGTGACCCGCGCCAATGCCGGAGGCTACAACGCCCCGGACTACCTGCGCAGCCATCCGGTCAGCGCCACGCGCATCAGCGAGGCCCGTGACCGCGCCCACAAGATGCAGGAAAACCGCGCCAAACTGGACGGGGCCGGCGCCTCGAAGCCGAACAATCCACTGTTGCCGGAATTTGCGCAGCCGGGCGGAGCCGGAAGTGCTACGGCCAGCAGCGACTTCTCCTGGGCCAAGGAGCGGCTGCGCGTTCTGTCAGCGACAAGTCCGGGCGCCGCCATCATCGAATACCGCCGTGGCATCGACGGATTTGAAAGCAAGCCCACCGATGCCCATCAATACGGACTGGCTTTGGCTTACATCGCCAACCGTCAAGGCGGCGATGCGGATGCCCTGCTGGCCGATCTGGACCGCAAACATCCCGATCATCTCTGGATCGCCATTGCGCGTGCTCAGGCCGCGCAAGCGGCCAGAAAGCCGGTACAGGCCGAAACCCGTTTCGAGCAGCTGATTGTCAAATACCCCGAGAATCGGGCTGTCGTACTCGCCTACGCCGACTTTCTGTTGGAACTGGACAATGCCGATAAAGCGCAACGCGCCCAGGAGCTCCTGCGTCGGATCGGTGGCGACGGCGAGGACTTCGTCTATCAACGTCTTCTGGCCCGGGCTTATGAACTGTCGGGAAACACGCTGCGGGCGGCCGAGGCCTATGCTGAGGTGGCCTTCCTGAATGGACGGGTCGATGATGCCATCAGCCAGCTCACGACCCTACTGAAAAACGATAATCTGGATTATTACCAGCGCGCCAGGGTTGAGGCCCGAATTACCGAATTCATGCCCATTTCCCTGGAATTGAAGCGCCAGGGCATCAAGCCGGAACAACAGGGTGGCTAAGTCTATGACAGACTGTCATAAAGCCGTCATAATGATTGGATGTAATGCCTTAACTCCCGAGCCTAAGGTGCTGCCGTGCAAGCCCATATCCTGATTGTCGAAGACGAGCCGGCCATCCGCGACATGATCGCCTATGCCCTGCGCACACAATCCTACCAACCCATCTGCGCCCAGGATGCCAAAGAAGCCATCCAGGCGGTCTCCGAGCGCATCCCCGATTTGATATTACTGGACTGGATGCTTCCCGGCACCCCGGGCATCGAACTGGCACGGCGCTTCCGTCGTGAAAGCAATACCCGCGATGTTCCGATTATCATGCTGACCGCCAAAGGCGAGGAATCCGATCGCATTGCGGGTTTCGACAGTGGCGTCGATGATTATGTGATTAAACCCTTTTCGGCCCGTGAACTGCTGGCCCGCATCAAGGCCGTTCTGCGCCGCAGCCGTGAAAACGAGGAAGACGGCTCGATTGAAGTCGGTCCTCTGCGCCTGGATGCCAACCAACAGAAACTGCTGGTGCGTGATGAAAAGGTCCATCTTGGCCCGACGGAATACCGTCTGCTGCACTTCCTGATGAGTCACGCCAATCGGGTCTATAGCCGCAACCAATTGCTCGATTTCGTCTGGGGCGGCGGCAGTGACATCGAAGACCGGACCGTGGACGTCCATGTCCGGCGGCTTCGCAAGGTACTGGAACCGTTCCGGCTGGAATCCATGATTGAGACCGTGCGCGGCACCGGCTACCGCTTTGTCGGGCAGCCCCCTGCATCCTGAGCATGCCGAAAGCGACCCTCACCGCATTGGCATGGCGACAGTCCCTGATACTCTGGGGCTTCACCTATGTGCTTGGACTCGGCATCGGCTATGCCACAGGCAACCTCACCGGACTGCTGATCGCTTTCATATTACTCGCCAGCTTCCAGATTATCCGCAGCTACCACAAGCTCGGCCGCATACTCGACCAGCTGGAATCGCGGGCACTCAACCCGCAGCCGGAGGGTCAGGGTGTTTGGGCGGCGCTGGAATCGCTGATTTACAAGAAGAACCGTGAGCACCGTATCCGGATCGGTCGTCTGGTACAGATGCTCCGCGGCTACCGGCTTGCCGCCGGCGCCATGCCGGAAGGCGCGTTGGTGGTCAGTCGCGAAACGGGTTACATCGTATGGTCTAACAAGACCGCGAAGCGCATGCTCGGACTGCATCCGGGCGAGGAAGACGCCAACCTGTTCCGTCTTTTCGATGCCGATGTCAAAAACTGGTTCATTTCATCTGATTCCGAAAAGCCGCTTCTGAATGTCCTTTCACCGGGCGAGCATGATGCCTATCTCGATTTCTTCCAGCTACCCTACACGCTCGTTAACAGCCTGGTGGTCCTGCGTGATTCCACAAAGATGCGGCGCCTCGAAAAAATGCGCAGCGACTTCGTGGCCAACGTCTCGCACGAGCTGCGAACGCCGCTGACCGTCATCCATGGTTATCTGGAACTGATTGAACAACAGGAAAACCCGGAACTTCAGACCATCATCGGCGAGATGCAAAAACAATCCAACCGGATGAATCATTTGGTCGAGGACCTGCTGAATCTGTCACGACTTGAATCCGGGAACATGTTGCCAGAAGAGGCCATAAGTACGGGAGCACTCCTGCATACGTTGCAACAGGAAGCCGTCGCACTCAGCCAGGGACGCCATCAGATCAGCCTGGTTCCCGATTTCAACGGTCTGTTGATCGGGTCCCCGAAGGACATCCACAGCGCATTCTCGAACCTGGTCTCGAATGCAGTACGCTATACACCCACCGACGGCAGTATCGCCATCGGATTCCGCCGTAATGACATCAATGGTCTTGATTTCTGGGTTCAGGATACCGGTTTCGGTATTCCTGCCGATCAGATCAGCCGGCTTACCGAACGCTTTTACCGCGTTTCCACGAGCCGGTCACGCGAACTGGGCGGCACTGGACTTGGCCTTTCCATCTGTAAACACGTACTGAATCTGCATCAGGCCGAACTGCGGATCGAGAGCACGCCCGGCAAAGGCAGCCGCTTCATGTGCCGTTTCCCGCGCGAACGCGTGGCTTAACCGACCCCGCGTCATCTGCTATGCTTGTTGAAAAGGCACCGATTGAAAGCCCATGAGCGATATTAAAGATTTTTCCGATTCGGACCTGTTCCTGAACCGCGAGCTGTCGCAACTGGAGTTCAATTTCCGCGTACTTGCGCAGGCGCAGGATCCCGCGATTCCACTGCTCGAACGTCTGAAATACCTGTGCATTTCTTGCACTAACCTTGACGAGTTCTTCGAAATTCGTGCCGCCACGGTAAAAACCGCGCTTCAATACAAGGCGCCGCTGCTGCCGGACAACATGGATCCGCAGCTGGCTCTCGACAAAATCTATCTACTCTCGAACCGGCTGGTCAAGGCGCAATATGCGCTGTGGAACGACGTCCTGCGCCCCGAACTGGCGGCCGCCGGTGTGCGCATTTTGGACCGCGCGAACTGGAATGCCACCCAACGCCGCTGGCTGCACCATTATTTCAAGACCGAAGTCCTTCCGATCCTTTCACCGCTGGCGCTCGACCCTGCGCATCCATTCCCGCAGATCCTCAACAAAAGCCTGAACGTGGCGGTCGTACTGGACGGCAAAGATGCTTTCGGCCGGCGTGGCGGCATCGCCATCGTACGCGCGCCGCGTTCGCTGCCGCGGATCATCCAGATACCGGAGTCGGTGTCCGGCGGCCGCGACGACTTCGTATTCCTCTCGGCGATGCTGAGCGAATTCGTCGGAGATCTGTTTCCGGGCATGAAGGTCAAGGGCGCCTACCAATTCCGGGTGACCCGTAACTCCGAGCTGTTCGTGGACGAAGAAGAAGTCGAGAATCTCGCGAGCGCACTCAAGGACGAACTGCATTCACGCGGGTACAACCCCGCAGTCCGATTGGAGATTGCCAAGGACTGTCCGAATCGGATCGTCCAGGTGCTCTTGGAAAACTTCAATCTGTCCGTAAATGCAGTATCGCGGATCAACGGGCCGGTCAATCTCAACCGCGTGATTCAGGTCTATGACATGGCGAAACGCGCCGACCTGAAGTTTCCGAACTTCAAGCAGGGACGCTCCACGCTCGATGAGGATGACCCGTTCGGCAGCATCCGTGGCGGGGATATTCTTCTTCATCACCCCTACCAGAGTTTCAACGACGTGCTCGACGTCCTGCAGCATGCCGCCAGCGATCCGCATGTGCTCGCCATCAAGCAGACCCTTTACCGGACCGGCAAGGACTCGAAGATCATCGAGCACCTGATTACCGCCGCGCATAACGGCAAGGATGTTTCAGTCGTGGTCGAACTGCGCGCGCGTTTCGACGAAGAAGCCAACCTGAATCTTGCCAACCGTCTGCAAGAGGCCGGCGTGCAGGTGATTTACGGCGTTGTCGGCTTCAAAACACATGCGAAAATGATGTTGATTGTCCGGCGTGAAGGCAAGACATTGCGCCGCTATGCACACCTTGGTACGGGCAATTACCATGCCGGAACCGCGAAGGTCTACACCGACATCGGCCTGCTGACCTGCCACCCCGGCATCACCCAGGACGTGCACTCGATCTTCCAGCAGCTGTCCGGATTGAGCAAGCCGATTGCACTCAAGCATCTGCTGACATCCCCGTTCACCCTGCATGCCAGCCTCCTTAAGAAAATCAAGCGTGAGGAAAAAAACGCCAGCGACGGCAAGAAAGGCCACATCATCGCAAAGATGAATGCGATCAACGAGCCGGATGTCATCAAGGCGCTTTACGCCGCATCGCAAGCCGGAGTCACCATCGAATTGATCGTGCGGGGCGCCTGTTGCCTGCGTCCGGGCGTTCCCGGACTTTCCGACAACATCACGGTACGCGCGCTGGTCGGCCGCTTCCTGGAACACAGCAGGGTTTACTGGTTCGCCAACAACGGCAAATCCGAAATCTACTGTTCCAGTGCGGACTGGCTCGAACGCAATCTGCTGCGACGCGTGGAAACCTGTTTTCCGGTCATCGAGCCTGAGCTCGCACAACGGGTGTTCACCGAAGAACTCGAATACTACCTGCGCGACAACTGCCAGTCCTGGATGCTGAATGCCGACGGCAGCTACCGGAAAGTCATTCAGGCCGAATCCGAACCGGCATTCTGCGCCCAGGCACGTCTGCTCAGTGATCTCAGCCGAAAACGATGAAAGGCAGCCGCTATAACAAGACCCTAAAGGACGGCGATCTGGTCGCCGCGGTCGACCTCGGTTCAAACAGCTTCCATATGGTGGTCGCAAGATATGTGCTTGGACAGCTGCGAATCATCGACCGTATCAAAGAGCACGTCATGCTGGCGGACGGACTCGATGCGGACAAGAATCTGAATCCGAAAGCGGCCAAGCGCGCGCTCGATTGTCTGGCAGTATTCGGCCAGCGGCTGGCGTATGTGAAACCACTCAATGTACGCGTGGTCGCGACCAATACCATCCGCACCATGGTCGATCCGGACGCATTCCTTGCCAAGGCGGAAGCCGCCATCGGGCACCGCATCGAAGTCATTGCAGGGCGCGAAGAAGCCCGGCTGATCTATCTCGGGGTTGCGCATGACAAGCCGCCGGGCAAAGGGAAACGTCTGGTCATCGACATCGGTGGCGGATCCACGGAATTCGTGCTCGGGCGCGGCTTTGAGATCCTCGAACGCGAGAGCCTGCAGATCGGCTGCATCGCCAATCTACACCGCTTCTTCCCCGCCGGAAAATGGACCGCACGCCAATGGCTGAAGGCCAAGAACCAGATAGCCGTCGATATGCAGCCGTTCGTGCGCAACTACCGAAACCATGGCTGGAAGGAAGCCTATGGCGCCTCGGGTACCATCAAGGCCCTTTCTGATATCGCCAAGAACCGCGGCATCAGCGATGGCACGCTGAACCTGAAGACCCTGCAGCTGCTGCGCCTGGAACTCATCGAATTCGGCAATATGCAGGGCATCCGCTGGCCGCAGATTTCTGTATCACGACGGCATTCAATCGCAGGCGGCCTGCTCACCCTCGAAACCGCATTCGAAGAGCTGGGCATCGAAAGCATGCAGACCAGTGATTATGCGCTGCGTGAAGGCGCACTGTTCGATATCCTGGGCCGAAACAAAGACCATGATTCGCGCCTGGATTCGGTTAAGGCGTTGCAGGAACGCTATTCGATAGATACCGAACAGGCGAAGCGGGTTGAAAATTACGCGCTCGTATTGTTCGACCAGGTCCGGAAATTCTGGGATCTCGACGCCGTGGACCGGGAAACCCTGTCCTGGGCCAGCAAACTGCATGAAATCGGACTCACTGTGGCTCATAGCCAGCATCATCACCATGGTGCCTACCTGATCGAGCATTCCGATATTTCCGGCTTTTCCAAAACCGAGCAGCAGCAGATTTCCGTTGTTATCCGGAATCAGCGCCGGAGCATCCATTTCAAAAGCCTGTTGACCTTGAACGAATCCCGTGCTATCCGTGCGCTGCGCTGTATTTTGCTTTTGCGGCTTTCCGTTCTGCTTTACCGTAGCCATTCTTCGGAAAAAATACCGAAATTCAGACTGTCCGTTGCACGCTCGAAGCTGCAGCTAGAGATTCCGGGCAAATGGCTGGCCAAACATCCCTTGACCCGATCGGATCTGGACAACGAAATTACCTACCTGAAGGCCGCGGATATCGCTCTGGCCGTGATCGAGACGTAAATGAACTATCTTCACGGCTTCCATGCCGGCAACCATGCCGATGTGCTGAAACACATGGTGCTACTGGCCTTGCTGGCACGCCTCAAGCAGAAAAACAAACCGTTCTTCATTCTCGATACGCACGCCGGGCGCGGTCAGTACCTGATCCAGGGTGAGCAGGCACGAAAGACCGATGAGGCCCGTGGCGGCATCTTCAAACTGATTGTCCTGAAAAAGCTGCCGGAAGTCCTCAATAACTACCTTAAGCAGGTGGAACGGGTCAATCCGGTCGGCAGTCTGATCAACTATCCCGGCTCACCGCTCCTGATCGCACAACAGTTGCGTGAAGGTGACCGCATGGTCTGCGTGGAAATGCAGAAGGGCGAGGCGGACGCGCTCAAACAGCTGTTTGCCCATGACGGCAAGGTCCAGGTTCAGCAAGGTAATGGCTATCAGGCCATCAAGGCCCTGCTCCCGCCGACGCCGCGCCGCGGCCTGGTTCTGATCGATCCGCCGTACGAAGCGCAGGAGCTGGAATACACGCAGATCCTGCAGAGCCTGCAGGACGGCCTCAGCCGCTGGCCGACCGGCCAGTTCGCGGTCTGGTACCCGATCAAACAACGGGCAGCGATCAAATTCTTCCTGCGCAGGGCGGCGCAACTGCCGTGCCAGACCATACTGGCGGTTGAACTGCTGGTGCGTCCGGACAACTCGCCGCTTCGGATGAACGGCAGCGGCATGCTGCTGATCAATCCACCCTACCGGATCGATGCCGACCTGCATCCGGGCATGCGGCAATTGGCCGAACTGCTTGATGATGGCGGCGCCTCGTTCACCATGAAATGGCTAAAAACCGAGAACCCCGAAGCCGCGAACTGATAAAATGGCGCGATGAGCAACGCATTGCTGCCCGAGCCAGCGCCCAATCACCTCCTCACTCCGGTACAGGCCCCGCCTAACGGCGCGGCGCTGGCTTATGCCATCCGCAGCCAGGCCATGGCCAAGCCCGGCCTGCAGGTGGTCGTGGTAGCCGACAGTTACCGGGCACAGCAACTGGAACAGGATCTGCGCGCTCTGCGGACCGCGTTGCCGATTCTTCATTTTCCGGATTGGGAAACGCTGAGCTACGACCAATTCAGCCCACATCCGGATCTGGTATCGCAACGCATCGACTGTCTGTATCGGCTGCCCAAAAGCACCCAGGGCATTCTGGTGGTTCCGGTGACCAGTCTGATGCAGCGCATCACCCCGGTGGACTGGATTGCCTCGCAGGTGCTCGACTTGTCCGTGGGCATGAAGTTCGACCTGCAGGCTGAACGGGGCCGTCTGCAGAAATTCGGCTACCGCCATGTTCCGCAGGTGATGGATGCCGGCGATTTTTCGATCCGCGGCGCGATATTGGATCTGTTTCCGGCAGGTTCGGCGCTGCCGATACGCATCGAACTGCTGGATGACGAAATTGAATCACTGCGTCTGTTCGATCCGGAATCCCAGCGCTCCGGTGAAACCCGCAGCAGCCTCAAGCTGCTTCCAGCCCGCGAATTCCCCCTCGATGCGGATGCCTGCAAACGTGCCCGGGAACAGCTGCTGGAGCGTTTCGACATCAATCCGCGGAATTGCGGACTGTATGCCGACCTCAAGGAAGGCGTGGCACCGGCGGGCATCGAATACTACCTGCCGTTGTTCTTTGCCGAGACCGCGAGCCTGATCGACTATCTTCCCGATGATTACGATTTAATGCTTGCGCCCGACGTCCTGAATGCCTCCGAGCATTTCTGGCGGCAGACGACTGAACGCTATGAACAGCGGCGGCACGATATCGAGCGTCCGTTACTGGCGCCGGCGGAGCTGTATTTCACGCCGGAAACCCTGCGTGCCCGGTTCAATCAACATCACCGTTATCAGCTGTTGAGCGCAGAAGATCCGGACCACCCAAAGGCGAGAGCCTTGGCGCTGACACCGCCTTTCGCCGGTGCGTGGCTGGATTCAGCCGGCAAACCGGGCCAAGCCCTGATGGACTTCCTGGCGGCCTATCCCGGAAAAGTGATTCTGGCGGCAGATAGTGCCGGGCGCCGGGAATCCTTGAAAACGCTGTTCAAGGATGCTGGCATCGATATCATGACGACGGGCGATTGGCAGGACGCTTTCCAGACGGCCGAGCCACACCGACTCATGCTGACCATTGCAGACCTCTCGGACGGATTCGGCGGCGTGTCCCCGCCGCTGACGGTACTGACCGAACGCCAGTTGTTTCCCGAACGGGTTAGTCAAAGCCGACGCCGGAAAAGCCAGCAGAAAGATCCCGAAGCGATCCTGCGTGATCTCAATGAAATCAGCATCGGCGCGCCGATCGTGCATGAAAACCATGGCGTCGGTCGTTACCAGGGCTTGGTCAGCCTGGAAACCGGCGGCATGCCCGGGGAATTCCTCAGTATCGAGTATGCCAAAGGCGACAAACTCTATGTTCCGGTCGCGCAACTGCACTTGGTCTCGCGTTACTCGGGCACCAGTACCGAGCACGCTCCGCTGCACAGTCTCGGCGGAGAAGCCTGGGATAGAGCCAAGCGCAAAGCGGCTGAAAAAGTCCATGACGTAGCCGCTGAATTGCTGGACATCCAAGCCAGGCGCCTTGCCCAGGAGGGATTCACGCTCGATACCGAGCGGGCACTTTATGATCGTTTCGCCGCCGGCTTCCCGTTCGAGGAAACCCCTGATCAGGAACAGGCCATCCATGCAGTTCTTTCGGATATGGCGATGCCGCACCCGATGGACCGGGTGGTCTGCGGCGATGTCGGTTTCGGGAAGACCGAGGTGGCCTTAAGAGCTGCATTCGTCGCGGCCATGGCCGGCAAGCAGGTGGCGGTGTTGGTACCGACGACCCTGCTGGCCGAGCAGCATTTCCGGAATTTCAGTGACCGCTTCGCCGATTGGCCGGTCCGCATCGAGGTGCTTTCCCGGTTCAAGAGTACGAAAGAAATCAAGCGGGCTCTCGAACATCTCGCCCTCGGAAAAATCGATGTAATCATCGGCACGCACCGCCTGCTGCAGAAGGATGTGACCTTCGAACGCCTCGGCTTGGTCATCGTCGATGAGGAGCAACGCTTCGGCGTGCGCCATAAGGAAGCATTGAAGGCCCTCAAGGCCGATGTCCACCTGCTGACGCTGACCGCCACGCCGATACCGCGTACGCTGAACATGGCGATGAGCGGCTTGCGCCAGCTGTCCATCATCGGAACACCGCCGGCGCACCGCGTCGCGGTCAAAACCTTCATTTGTCCGTGGGACCCCAATATCCTGCTCGAGGCATTCCAGCGCGAACTGGCGCGTGGCGGCCAGGTTTATTTCCTGCACAACGACATCGACACTATCGAAAAGGCCGCCCGCGATCTCGAGACGATGCTGCCGGATGCCCGCATCCGCATCGCCCACGGCCAGATGCCGGAACGTCAGCTGGAAAAAGTCATGCTGGATTTCCACAAACAGCGTTTCAACATCCTGGTTTCGACCACGATCATCGAGTCCGGCATCGATATTCCCAGCGCCAACACCATCATCATCAACCGGGCCGACCGTTTCGGGCTGGCCCAACTTCATCAGTTGCGCGGCCGCGTCGGACGATCCCATCACCGGGCCTATGCTTATCTGATTGTTCCGGACCTCAAACGCATCACCGCTGATGCACGGAAGCGTCTGGATGCACTGGCCTCGCTGGAGGAATTGGGTGCCGGCTTCACTCTGTCCACCCATGATCTGGAAATCCGCGGTGCCGGCGAGCTGCTGGGCGAAGGCCAGTCCGGGCAGATCACCGAAATCGGATTCGCGCTGTATGCCCAGTATCTGGAGCGCGCCGTGGCCTCAATCAAGGACGGCAAAATTCCCGACGTGCTGGCACCGGCACCGGCCAGCGCCCAGGTCAACCTGCACAGTCCCGCACTTCTGCCGGAAAGCATGATCGATGACGTGCACACCCGGCTGATGCTTTACAAACGCATCGCCTCGGCAAAATCACCGGCGGATCTGCGTGAGCTGCAGATCGAAATCATCGATCGGTTCGGCTTGCTGCCGCCGGCGGCAGAGCACCTGTTCGCCTGCGCTGATCTGCGCCTGATGGCCGAGCAGATCGGCATCCAGCGCATCGATTTGCACGACAATGGCGGCTATCTGGCATTCACCGCCAAACCGACGATTGATCCAATGACAGTCATCCAGCTGATTCAACGCAATCCTAAGACCTATGCGATGCAGGGATCGGACCGGCTGAAAATTACCAACAAAACCGAAGACGGCGTCCAGCGGGCAATGTTCCTAAGGGCGCTGCTGGCACAACTTGGAGCATGCTAATGACCTCATGGCGGAACGGACCTGAACAAATGCCCGGTCCATTCATCAGTAATGGCATTCGAGTAGATTTATTTCTTTGTCAATTTCCAGCAGCGGTGGATTTTCGGATTGCGCTCGAAATCCGGATCAATCGTATCCGCTGAAATGTCTTCGACCGCAGCGAAGACCGACACTGCGGCGGCATCCATCTTGAACTTGCGGAAATTGTTCGAGAAATAGCAGGTGCCGTCATCGGCAACGACTGCCATGATTTTCTTCAGCAGGGCGACATGGTCTTTCTGGACGTCGAAATCCGCGGCACTGGCTGAATTCGAGAACGTCGGCGGATCGCAGAAAACCAGATCGAATTTTTGCCGGCAGTTGCCGAGCCATTCCGCCACGTCGGCTTTGACCAGCTGATGGCTGCCGCCTTGGATGTCATTCAACTCGAAATTGGCTTCGGCCCAGTCCAGATAGGTCGCCGACAGGTCCACTGAGGTCGAAGCCACGGCTCCGCCTGCAATGGCATGCACGCTGGCCGTTCCGGTATAGCAGAACAGGTTCAGGAATCGTTTCCCCCGGGCCTCAGCGGCCAATCGCATCCGTAACGGTCGGTGATCGAGGAACAGGCCGGTATCCAGATAATCGAAAAGATTGACCCAGAGCTTCACCTGCCCTTCCCTGACCGGGATGAAATCATGGGTATCATCCATGCGGCCATACTTGCTGCCACCCTTGCCCCGTCGGCGCGTCTTCACCGAGACCTGGGCTCGCGGCAGCGCGAATACCGAATCCACGGCCTGGAGCAATTCGCCGAAGCGGCGACGGGTGCTTTCTTCGGGAATTTCGGCCGGAGCTTCGTATTCCTGGACATGCAGGAAAAGCCGGCCATCGCCATCCTCTTCGGGGTAGAGATCGATGGCGGCCGCGTATTCGGGCAGATCCGCGTCATACACGCGGTAACAGGAAACCTTATCCTGCTTCGCCCATTTGCCGAATTTCTTCAGGTTCTTCTGCAGCCGATTGGCCACCATCAGGGCACCGTCTGCCAGCAGCTTGGGACCTTCGCGTTCCGGACGTGGACTGAATACCGGATCGCAGAGCAGAAGCGTACACGGCAACGCGCCATTATGGAATTCGTATTTTTTCTTGGCACGCAGGCCGGTGGCATACGCCAGCTCGTCGTTACCGCACAGCAGGACGGCCCGCCATTGCGGAACTTGGGCGCTCAGCGCATCGCCGGTCTCGCGATACAGGGCTTTATCGGCCTGCAGACGCTGGTTATACGGCATGTTGCAGACCACCAGACCTGAAGCCTGGGCCGGTGCTTTCAATTGCGAAACCGATTGCCGTTCAAAGCGGATCAGTTCGGCCAGTCCGGCCCGGTCGCAGTTGGCCACGGCCTTGCGCAGCACGTCTGCCTGTGTGTCGTACCCGGTGAACACCGGTTTCAAGGCGGCGCGTCCGGCATCGGCGCGCTGGCGCGCTTGGGCGCACAGTGCCTGCCAAGCTACGCCATCGAATCCGAGCCACTGCGTCGGCAGAGCATCACCATGCCGATGCAGTCCGGGAGCTTCATCGGCAGCCATCAAGGCCGCTTCAATGAGCAACGTGCCGCTGCCGCACATCGGATCCAGCAGCCCGCCGCCTTCCTGGTAAACCTGCGGCCATTTGCCGCGGTAGAGCATGGCTGCGGCGAGATTTTCCTTGATCGGCGCCTCGCCCTGGTCCTGCCGCCAGCCGCGTTTGTGCAAAGAGCCGCCGCCCAGATCTATCGCGATATCGGCCTTGTCCTTGCGCACATGCACATTGATGCGGACATCGGGATGTTCAACGTCGACATCGGGACGCGTGCCGGTCTGGGCGCGGAGCCGATCGACGATGGCATCCTTGCTGCGCTGGGCCGCGTAACGCTCGTGGGTCAGTGTCTGGCTGGAAATGCGGGCATCGATGGCGAAGGTCGCACCCGGACCGATGTGTTTGGCCCAATCGATGGCATGCACACCCTGATACAGGTCCTGTTCGTTCTGGCAATCGAAATGGGCAATCGGCCACAGCACCCGGGAAGCCAGACGGGAATGCATGACCAGTGCAAGCGCATCACTCAGATTGCCTTCGGCATTGACCCCGGCCATCGTGGCGGTCGCCTTGACACCCATGGCGGCGGCCTCGTCGACCAGCAGATACTCCAGGCCTTTGGCACAGGACAGGAAGAATTTCACGACAGACTGCCAAGGAACAGGGCGAATTGCTGGGCACAGAAGTCGACATGCGCACCCAGCCGGTGATCGTCATTGACCAGACAAATGCGGGCCTGATGGTGCTTGGCCCACTGGGCGACATCATCGGCGGGGATCAGTTCATCATGCCAGCCGTGCACGATCGAAAGCGGCACGGCGGCGGTCTGCAGACGCATTTCATAGCCTTCCAGACTGATTGGCGGCGCCATCAGGAACAGGCCGCGGACCGGCATGCGCAGCGAGACCTGAGCGGAGATGAAGGCTCCCATGCTGGACCCGGCCAGAACGACCGGGCCGTTGATGGCGGCGGCGACATCTTGCAGACGTGCGATCCGGGACGGGACATCGCCCAAAGGCGGCATGACAGCGTCCAGATCCCGGTAATCCGGACGCTCGCAGCTCCAGCCTAGCAAGTCGCAGGCCTGCGCCAATGCCGTGGCCTTGGTGGCATCGGGCCCGCTGTTGAGACCGTGCGAAATGATGACGTGTCCGCTCATGCAGATGTTCCCGGTAATGCCCGGATGCTGAAAGCGGCGGGCCGGCGATGGTATTATGGCGCCATTATGAATGATTTAAGCCCCGCATGGCCAATCCGTGAACACCGGCTGCCTTACCAGTCGAAGCTGGAGGTTCGGGAAATCGGTCAAATCGACCTAGTGGTCATGCACTGCACCGAACTGCCGGATATGGTCATGGCCCGCGAATACGGTGAACGCGTTCTTTACCCGGCCGGCACCGGCAACAGCGGGCACTATTACATCGACCGCGATGGCAGCGTGCATTGCTATGTCGGTCCGGAATTCGTCGCGCATCATACCCGCGGCTACAATCCGCGCGCCATCGGCATCGAACTGGTCAACACAGGGCGTTATCCGGATTGGTATCATAGCGGCCGCCAGAGCATGGACGAAGCCTATACGGAGGCGCAGATCGCCGCGACATCAGCCCTGCTCCGGCAATTGCATGCGGCACTACCCAATCTGCGACTGATTGCCGGTCACGAAGACCTCGACACGGCCATGGTCGAAGCCAGCGATGACCCCGAAATCCGAGTCTACCGCAAACGCGACCCCGGTCCGCATTTTCCCTGGCCGCGTATTCTCACTGAAACCGGGCTGACCCGCCTTCAACCGGAAACCGCCGCATGAGCGCACCCGTCGTCAACGAGCTGATTGATCTTCTGACCCTCGATCGTCTGGAGGAAAACCTTTTCCGTGGCCAGAGCCGTGATATCGGAACCAAATACGTATTCGGAGGACAGGTCCTCGGACAATCGCTCAGCGCCGCCCAGCAGACGGTGGATGATGCCCGCACCGTGCATTCACTGCATGCCTACTTCCTGCGCGCCGGAGACATCGAGGCGCCCATCGTGTTCGATGTCGACCGTTCGCGTGATGGCCACAGTTTTTCGGTTCGCCGCGTAACAGCCATCCAGCACGGCAAACCGATTCTGGTGTTTGCGGCCTCGTTCCAGAAACAGGAACCCGGCGTCGAGCACCAGTTCCATATTCCGGAAGTGCCGCAGCCCGAAGACGTGCCGCCGCAGACGCCACCAAGCCCGGAGGTTATGGCCGGACTTTCAGCGAAAATGCAGCGTTGGCTTTCGCGCATGGGGCCGTTTGAAATGCGCCCGGTGTATCCGCGCGATGAACTCAACCCCAGCAAGCGCCCGCCTTACCAGCAGGTCTGGTTCCGGCTGATGGGCAACATCGGCGATGACGCGAACATGCATCGCGCCATGCTGGCCTATGCGTCCGATTTTTATCTGCTCGGTACCAGCACCTTCCCGAGCGGAATCAGCTACTACCAGCACAATGTACAGATGGCTTCGCTGGATCATGCGCTCTGGTTCCATCGGCCGTTCCGCATCGATGACTGGCTGCTGTATTCCCTCGACAGCCCGTCCGCCAGTGGCGCGCGTGGTCTTGCGCGCGGCAGCATCTACACCCGTGATGGCCTATTGGTCGCCTCCGTAGCCCAAGAGGGACTTATCCGGGTCACCGATGGCACGCCGGAGAAACCGGGATGAGGATGATGTTCAGTTCGGCCCGCCTCGAAAACGTCGAACATGTCCGTGCCCTTTTCGAGGAGGCCGGCATCGCCACAAAGATCGTCGGCGGCCGCAGCTACAAAACCTACTCGCGCCGGGGCTTCAGCTATAACGAACGTCAGGCCATGCTGGATGATCCCCAGCCGCAGCTCTGGGTCTTGCGTGCCGATGATTACCGGCGTGCCCGGGAGATACTTCTGGAAAATGGTTTGTTGGATACCACCCTGGAATCCTATGTTCCGCAAAGCTACCGTCAAGCTCGGAAATCCGCACCGGCACCGGCGAATCGGCTCAATAAAGCCCGGATGGCGCTACTGGTGGTCGTCATTGGCCTGATGGTGATTCAGGGAATTCGGCTGATCAACCAGAGTTAGCCTTCAACGGCGGCGCTTCAGCAGAACGCCCAACAACCCGGCAATCAACAGCAGTGCGGCGAAAGCTGCATAGGGGCTGTAATACCAGGGGTCGGACGGAGTGGCAGCTGCAGGTGCGGCAACCGAAGCGGAATTGGCCGGCTGCCCGCCCTTTTCCAATTGCTGCATGCGCTCCGTGAGCTGTTTGATCTGGGAGTTCTGCAACTCGATGAGTCGCTTGCTCTCCGTCTGCAGCTTGGCGGCTTCATCCAGTTGATTCCGGAGATTGGCGATTTCGACCTGACGCGCGGCGATTTCTTCCTGGGTCAGGGTATTTTCGGCACGGAGCTCCATGCCTTGTCCGGATTTACTGGCGCCGGACTGACTGCCTGCATTGTTCATGGTACCTACCGTGGGCACGATTTTGAGTCGCCCTTGATTGTTTGCCGCAGCCTTGCCCGGACTGTTTACTGCCGACGCTGTGGATTGGCGGCTGAGACGATTGGCCGCATCAAGTACGGGTGCTGGCTGGGCTTGGACTTTGCGGGCCCACTGCCCTGCAAGCAGTCCGGCACTGTCATCCGGCAATAATGCACGCACCTGATTCTCATCGGGAAGACGCAAGATACTGCCGCGTTTCAGACGATTGGCATCGCCCTGAATGAAGGCCTCCGGATTGGCTCTCTGGATGGCAACCATCATCTGATTAAGACTTACCGCAGATGTATGCGTTTGCCTGTGTGTGATGGCGATGGTGTAAAGGCTTTCGCCGTTCTGGACTTCCCGCTGATTGTCCGGCGTGGCTCGAATACTCGCGGCGGATGTCACGGACCGAACCTGTGTTGGCATTGCCGGTACCGGCTTCGGGGCTGCGGGCTCCGGAGCTTTGGCGGATGGTGCTGCCTGCGGCTTCAGCGCGACAGTCTGAGGTGTCTCGGAACCGGTCGGGATGGACGGTGTACGCGAAACTGGTGCTGCAACGACCGGCGTCAGCGCCACCGTGGGGGCGTCTATGGTCTGCACAGCTGTCTTGGAGATGAAAGGTGGATCGACCAACGCAGTCATCTCCTTGATCTGCCGGCCGCCATTTCGCCAGCTGGCATCAATCAGGATATTGAATACCGGCTCGTGAAAGGGGCGGCTCGTCGTCAGTTCCACATAGGGTCGGCCCGAATCATCGATGTGCAGTCGGACCTGCAAATCGGCATACAGATTGCGGTCGATTCCAATACGGCGGAATGCATCTTCGGACGCCAGCTGTACGGTGAGCGATTGGACGTCCGCATCATCGGCGTCATAGACCGGTATCCGCGCCGACAGGGGCTGACCGAGCCCGGACTTCATCTGCACCTGGCCCAGCGTGACTGCCTGAGCCGGCAGACAGGACATCCAACCGAACATCAGGAGCATTATCAGCTTGCAAGTACTACGGGTCATGCATTTCCCCAGACGACGGTCACCGTTTATTGGCCAGAAGCTCGGCAATCTGCACGGCATTGAGTGCCGCACCTTTGCGGATATTGTCGCAAACCACCCACATATTCAAGCCGTTTTCACAGGAGATATCCTCGCGGATACGCCCGACATAGACGGCATCGGTGCCGGAGGCATGCGTCACCGGTGTCGGATAACCCCCGGGCACACGGTCGTCGACCACCGTCAGCCCCGGCGATTTTTCCAGCAGTACCCGAGCCTCGGCGGCGGTGATCTTGGACCGCGTTTCAACATGCACCGCTTCCGAGTGCCCGTAGAAGACCGGAACGCGAACGGCCGTCGGATTGACCTGGATGCTTTCGTCGCCAAGGATTTTGCGGGTTTCCCAGACCAGTTTCATTTCCTCTTTGGTGTAGCCGTTGTCGAGGAAGTCATCGATGTGGGGAATCAGATTGAAGGCGATCTGCACCGGGAAACGTTTCGGGTCCGGATCCTTGAAGCTTAGGATATTGGCGGTCTGACGACCGAGTTCTTCCAGCGCGGAGCGGCCGGCGCCGGAAACCGACTGGTAAGTGGCGACATTGATGCGGCTGATGCCGACGGCGCGGTGAATGGGCGCGAGCGCGACCAGCATCTGCATGGTCGAACAGTTCGGATTGGCCACGATGCCTCGCGGAATACTGTCAAGTGCTTCCGGATTGACTTCAGACACTACCAGTGGCACATCGGCATCCATACGGAACGCGGAACTGTTGTCGATGACAATGGCACCGGCGGCAACGAATTTGGGGGCGTATTCCTTTGAAATCGAACCACCGGCCGAGAACAGCGCGAAATCAACGCCGGACGGATCGAATCCGGACAGATCCTGGACGGTGGTCTTGCGGCCGTCATACTCGATCTGTTCGCCGGCCGAGCGCTCGGAAGCCAGTAAATGTAGGGTACCGACCGGAAACCGGCGTTCCTGCAGAATGGACAGCATGGTCTGGCCCACGGCGCCTGTGGCGCCAACAACAGCAACGGTAAAAGTCTTCATAGTTCGGACATTCTACGGGGTATCGGGACTCAAAGGGGCTGGCTTGGCACCAACGGCGTCTGAGCGGGGACATCGCCGCATTGGGCGCGGTGCCGCAATGCCATATCCATGAGGCACAAGGCCATCATGGCTTCGCAGATCGGCGGCGCGCGTAGACCGACACAGGGATCATGTCGGCCGGTGGTCACCACCTCAACCGCTTTACCATCGGTATCCAAGCTGCTGCCGGGCAGACGCAGACTGGAGGTCGGTTTGAACGCGATCTGGCAGGTGATGTCTTGACCGGTACTGATGCCGCCAAGGATACCTCCTGCTTGGTTGCTCAGAAAACCGTCGGTACTGATCAGATCGCGGTGGATAGTGCCGGGTTGGCTGACTGCGGCGAATCCCGCCCCGATTTCGACCCCTTTGACGGCATTAATCGACATCATCGCCGCGGCAATTTCGGCATCAAGCTTGCCGTACACCGGCTGGCCCCAGCCGACCGGCACGCCGGTGGCGATGACGAATACGCGGGCGCCGAGTGAGTCTCCGGATTTTCGGGTGGCATCCAGCAGAGTTTCCAGTTCGCTGATCTGGGAGGCGATAGGCCAGAAAAACGGATTGCTTTCCACTACCGACCACTCCACGCTCTGCGGCATGTCGGCCTGCAGGCTGCCAATCTGGTTGATGCCGGCGTGGATTTGGATTCCATACTTATCGGCCAGCCATTTCTTGGCGATGACCCCGGCCGCGACGCGCATGGTAGTTTCACGTGCCGAAGAGCGCCCGCCCCCACGCGGATCGCGGACGCCGTATTTGTGATGATAGGTGTAATCGGCATGGCCCGGTCGGAACTGCTCGGCGATGCCGGTGTAGTCCTTCGAGCGCGCGTCGGTATTGCGGATCAGCAAGGCAATCGGGGTTCCTGTGGTCTGCCCTTCATACACGCCCGACAGGATTTCGATGTCATCCGCTTCATGGCGCTGGGAGGTATGCAGGGTCTTGCCGGTGGCGCGGCGGTCCAGATCGGTGCGGAACTCCTCGGCGCTGATGGCGATTCCCGGCGGACAACCGTCAATGACGCAGCCGATGGCGGGACCGTGGCTTTCGCCGAAGGTGGTGACCGAAAACAGTTTTCCGAAGCGGTTGTCCGACACGGTCTTCCTTCAGCGCTGGGCAGCCAACTGGCTGATGCGTTCATGATGGGCGAGGATGTCGTTGCGGTCAATCGCGAAGATGCCCATCTGGCCGACTTTGAACTCGACCCAGGCAAACGGGACCTCCGGCAAAAGTTGCATCAGGTGGCGCTCGCTTTCACCGACTTCGCAGATCAGCAGGCCATGCTCGGACAGATGCGCAGGTGCATCGCGCAGGATTTTCAACGCAAAATCCAAGCCATCATCGCCGGCACGCAGACCCAGATCGGGCTCATGCGCATACTCTTTCGGCAAAGCGTCGGTTTCGTCATTGGTCACATACGGCGGGTTGGTGACGATCAGATCGTAGACCTTGCCGGATAATCCCGTGAACAGGTCGCTCTTGATCAGATGGCAGTTGTCGGCATACAGACGGACTTTGTTTTCAGCGGCCAGACTCAGCGCATCGTCGGAGATATCGACACCATCGACCCGCCACTCGGGGTTGTAATGCGCCATGGCAATGGCGATGCAGCCCGATCCGGTGCACAGATCCAATGCCGATTCCACAGGCCGTCCACCGAGCCAGGGTTCGAAACCCGATTCAATCAATTCGGCAATCGGTGAACGCGGCACCAGGGCGCGGGCATCGGATTTGAAATTCAGGCCGGCGAACCAGACCTCGCCGGTCAGATAGCAGGCCGGAATGCGCTCATCGATGCGGCGCTTGAACAAAGCCAAAACAGCCGTCTTTTCCTCGGCGGTCAAACGGGCCTGCCCGTAGGCCGGGCCGATATCATGCGGCAGATGCAGGGCATGCAGCACCAGCTGGGTGGATTCATCGAGGGCATTGTCGAAACTGTGGCCGAAAGTCAGGCCGGCCCTGCCGAATGCGCTTGCGCCGTAACGGATGAAATCGATGATGCTGGACAATTCGGCGGTCATGGTGGTTCCGGTACAATTCGGTACACGTATTATAGCCCGAGAGGCTATAATTCAGGCTGAAAACGCCTTCTCGAGCCTGCGCATGAACCGTAAAATCCTCCTGATCCTCACTGCCGCCTTGGCGGCCGGTCTTGGCTTGGCACTGTCCGTGGCCGTGTTCAAGCCGGCATTGCCGGCCAAGTCATTGCCGGTGCTGGCCACGGCCAAAGTCATTGACAGTCCCCGTGCCCTGCCCCCGTTTAAACTGCAGAGCGCCTCCGGTCCGATGACCGCCGAACAACTCAAAGGTCACTGGACCGTGGTGTTCGTCGGGTTCACCCATTGCCCGGATGTCTGCCCGACCGCACTGACCGACATGGCACGCGCTCAGGCATTGTGGGCCAAAGCCGGGCTTCCGGCCAAACCGAAGCTGCTGTTCGTATCCGTTGACCCGGAACGCGACACGCCCGAAAAAATCGCCGAATACGCCACCTATTTCCACAAAGACACCCTGACGGCCACTGCCGCTGAACCGCAATTGGCGGAATTCACCCGCGCACTCGGCCTGGTGTACATGAAGGTTCCGCAAGGCGACTCCTACACCATGGACCATTCCGCCACTATCGTCTTGCTCAATCCCAAGGCTGAGTTCGCCGGCATCATCCGGCCGCCACTCAAGCCGGAGGCCATCGGCGCGGACCTGATTGCACTGGCAAAGGCCCGTCCATGAAAATCGCCTCCCTTGCGCAATACCTTCTGCCGCACCGCCTGCTGTCGAATCTGGCGCACCGACTGGCCTACTCGAAAACCCCCTGGATCAAGCAAAATTTCATCTATACGATTCTGGCCAATTTCGATGTCAATCTGGCAGAAGCCGCCAATTCCGATCCGGACAGTTACGAAAGTTTCAATGCCTTCTTCACGCGCGCCCTGAAACCCGGCGCCCGCAGTCCGGATGCCGATCCTCGGGCCCTGATTCTGCCGGCCGATGGCAAAGTCAGCCAATGTGGAATCATCGAAAACGGGCGCATCTTCCAGGCCAAAGGCCAGGACTACAGTGCCGCCGAACTGCTGGGTGATGCAGAACTGGCAAAAGCCTACGCGAACGGCGTGTTTATGAACATTTACCTGTCACCGCGCGATTACCACCGCGTGCACATGCCCTGGACCGGTACGCTGACCGAAACCCTGCATGTTCCAGGACGCCTGTTCAGCGTGTCACCGGGAACGGTTGCCGATGTTCCCCGTCTGTTTGCCCGCAACGAGCGCCTGGTCTGCCATTTCGACACCGATTTCGGACCGATGTGTTTGGTGATGGTCGGCGCCATGCTGGTTTCCGGCGTGGAAACGGTCTGGAACGGGGTCAATATCCCGGAATACGCCGATGCGCCGAAACGGCTTGATTTCCGCGGCAAGAACATCCGCTTGGAACGCTTTGCGGAAATGGCGCGATTCAACTATGGATCGACCGTGATTTTGTTATTCCCCGAAGGGGCTGTGCAGTTGGATGAATTTGAACATCAAGCGCCGACCGTGCTCGGACGGCGCATGGGACTGCGGCTGGGCTGAGTTATGGCTTGCCGGCAACCGCTGGCGGACAGGTCAGCGGCGCCTTGTTGACCAGACGGTAATGCCTTCCGGTGATGACGATGTCCTCCATTTTCGTCGGCGCTGTGGCAATTCGACCCAAGGTCAGCGCATCATTGACTGAAGCGCAGTTTCCCGGCAAATCGACCGTGCCGGCAAGGCTCCAGCTGTCTTTTACGAGATGAAAAACCTGCAGCGAGCCGCCCTGTTCGCGCAGCAGGACCTCGACTGCACCGTCAGTATCCATATCCAGAATAAAGGCTTCGCAGGTTCTGCCGCTGTTGTGCAGGCATTCCGGATGCTGCCTGGCATTGTCCTTGATGGCTTCTTTCCAGTTCTGAGCCAGGAAACTTTTCGGTAATGTGGCGTCCGGAGTACGCACGGCGATGTTCACTGCGAGCAGTTTGGCATCCACCTTCTGCGGAGCGGCCTGCCAAATCGCATCGCGTTGAAGTGCCGCTTTCGCTTTCAGTGCAATGACAGCGGCATCTTTTCCGGATGCATTAGCAGCGAGTTCTTTCAACGCAGACGCGCCATAACGTTGTCCCTGGAAACGCAGGTATTCGTAATCGAACTTATCGGCGCCCACTTTTCCGGCCTTCAGATGCGACATCTGGCTGTTGACGCTGATCCGTGCCGGATCAAGCACCGGCGAAAAAATAGCCAGTAACAGGAAAAGCAGAATGAAGGCCGTGAAGATATTGACCGGCGCAATCCGCGACAGCCATTGCGGGCTGCGCAGCGCGGCCCAGAAATAGCCCGCTCCGCAGCACAAAGCCACCACCAGACAGAACGCGGCCACCAGACGGTCGACGGTCCAGCCGTACTGTCCAACCCGCAGACTGAGGGCATAGGCGGCAATCAGGGCCAGAGGCAGAATCAGCAGAGCCGCAATTCTCGCAGCGATGCGAATCGGCAGGGCGACTTCGTCGGTAACGCTGCCGTCCTGGAACCCGGCATTGATCAATACCGCCAAAACTGCCGATGCCGCCAACAGCAGCGCCGTCGCAGCTTTGGTGGCCCACAGCGGCTCAAGACCGGTGAACGGCAGTGCCAGCAGGAATCCACCAATGAGCAGCACTGCAATGGGGAGAATCCAAGACAGCAACACCAGAACCAGACCACGAATGCCATGCACGATGGCCGGGCGGACATCGGTGATGTGCAAGGCATAGGCAAACGCGAAGGTGGTCACCGGAATGGCGAACCAGGACTCATCCAGCACGTCCCTGAGGAAAGAGAGCTTGATCATGTCGAACAGGGCCGCGCCGAGCAGCAATACCAGCCAGATGATGCCGGTAAACACGGCCGCGAAGGCAAACTGAATCAGCAGCTTGGTTGCGCTTTCGAAATAACTCCGGTAACCGGCGATGCGGCGGCCTTCAAGAACAGCCGCACCGACCATCGTGTGTGCGATGAAAAATCCGGCGGCCGTATTCAACCAAAGTTGCGGGGAGGGAAAACGCGCATCGTCGGCGAATTTCTGGGTGTCCCAGTAAGGTGCGCCCACACCGCGCCAGATGTCGTAAAAACCGAGTAGCGCCAGAACTGCTACCGCCGGCAACAGCCAACGCAAGAGTATCCTGGCAGGAAAATGCCCAAAGGCCGATATCAGGAACACGGGCACCAGAGTCATCACTAACAGGAAGGCCGCGAACATTCCAGAATTGTCGGCGGTCCACAGCTTGTTTTCTGCCGCTTGGTAAATCAGATACAAGGCCAGCCCCTGCAATAGTCCGATCAGCAGACGGCCTCCCGCCACGGAACGGCTGACCGAGGATTTCGGAACATAGCTTTCGAGACTGCTCATGGCTGATTCCCTGATGTTTGGCGTTTAGCCGTATTTGAGCTTCATGGCCAACACCGAGCCGGCCAATACAATGGTGATGCTGTTGGCGACGATGATCGGTGTCGATCCCAGCAAAATTCCGTAAATCAACCATGCCAAGATGCCGACGGTGAATATCGCATACATGCCCAGAGAGATATCCTGGGTTTGCTTGCTGCGCCAGACCTGGATGACCTGCGGAATGAATGAAACAGTGGTCAGGGTCGCGGCGAGGAAGCCGAACAGTTCGGTGGCGCTCATGGCAGTCTCGATGGGGGCATACTGCGATTATATACCCAGAGCCTGTGGCACAATGGCCGAAATCCAGAACCGGACGCAGCATGCGTTTATTTGCCGTTATGACTCTGCTCGCCAGCCTGCCGACGGCGAATACGGTAGTAGCTGTTGACCGGATCCGTGTTGCCACATTCAATACTTCCCTGTATTCCGACCAGGCCGGCGGACTGATCCAACGCCTGCAGCGCGGCGATGCCTCGGCCCGGAAAATCGCAGCCGTCATCCAACATCAACGCCCCGACCTGCTGCTGCTCAATGAGTTCGATTACGATGCCGAAGGCCGTGCCGCCGACTTGTTCCAGAAATGCTATCTGGGCAAAGCGCAGTTCGGCCAGAAGCCCATTACCTACAAATACCGTTATTTCGCACCGGTCAATACCGGCGTACCCAGCGGTTTCGATCTGAATGGCGATGGAAAAACCGAAGGCGGCAATGACGCCTTCGGTTTCGGTAACCATCCCGGTCAATACGGCATGCTGGTGCTGTCGAAATTCCCCATCGATAAACGAGTTGTCCGGACATTCCAGAAATTCCTCTGGAAGGATATGCCGCAGGCACGGATTCCGCTGCATGCCGATGGTTCGCCGTGGTATTCGGAAGCGGCCTGGAATGCCTTCCGCCTGTCTTCGAAATCGCATTGGGATATTCCGGTCGCCACTCCGATGGGTACCCTGCACTTTCTGGCCTCGCACCCGACGCCGCCGGTGTTCGACGGCCCGGAAGACCGCAACGGCAAACGCAATGCCGATGAAATCCGGTTCTGGGGAGAGTATGTCTGGAATCGCGGCAACGATTGGATTGTCGATGATCTCGGCCTGCGCGGCGGTCTGATGGACGATGCGCGTTTCGTCATTGCCGGCGATTTGAACGCCGACCATGCCGACGGTGACGGCATTCGAGGCGCCATCACCGAACTGCTTGAAAACCCGCGCATGCTAAGAATGCTGACGCCGCGTTCCGAAGGGGCTGCACAGGCATCAGAAGCCACCGGAGGCGCCAATCTCAAGCACCGCGGTTCTCCGCGACATGACACCGGCGATTTCGGGCCAAGAGTCGGCAATCTACGTCTGGATTATGTGCTGCCCTCGCTGGGCTGGCAGGTCGTCGGCAATGGCGTTTTTTGGCCGAAAAGCGGTGAACCGGGCCACGACTGGCTGGATGCCACCGACCACCGCATGGTCTGGGTGGATCTGCGCGGCGATTAAACCAGATCCACCTTGAGTGCGGCTGCGACGCGACGGGCCTTTTCCCGCGCCCCGTCCAGTGTTTCATCACGCGCCAGTGCCACGGCCACACGCCGGGAGCCCTCGACATACGGCTTACCGAACAGACGAAGCGCCGTTCCGGTTTCAGCCAGCGCTTCGGCCACGCCACTGAACTCGGGAACGCCGGTGCCTTTGGCTAGAATCGCGACCGAGGCCGACGGACCGTAGTCGCGGATTTCGGGAATAGGCAGACCCAGAATGGCTCTGGCATGCAGGGCGAACTCGGACAGCTCCTGCGATATCAGGGTCACCAATCCAGTGTCAT
>Ga0315907_10001274_pt1 | contig 34366 bp, 29 predicted proteins | sample LakEriMetagenome_3_FD_203525 | JGI IMG/M metagenome (GOLD analysis project Ga0315907, IMG submission 203525) | Freshwater fungal communities from buoy surface, Lake Erie, Ohio, United States - Buoy 12 MA123 | ecosystem: Environmental > Aquatic > Freshwater > Lake > Lake biofilm | place: USA...
CGAACGTCCGGTCGTTGACGCGGAAGCCCGTGCAGCGCATCGCGGCCAGGTCGAAGTCGAAGCACAGGTAGTGCCAGTTCACCTTGGTCGGGATCTCGTTGTAGCAGAGCCGCTGGTCGCCGCCCGGCAGGTCCTCCCAGTCGTCCGGCGACAGGTGATAGTGGGAGATGGTCTTGCTCTCGGTCCCCATCGCCACGAAGGGGGTCGTGCGCCGCTTGAACTGCCAGCGCTGCGCGTGCTCCCCGTCGAGCGCGTTCAGGAAGCGCAGGTGCGGCATCACCCGCTCCCCCCCCGCCCCGTGCCGGTCGCCCACCTGCAGGTCGAACAGGAACCCGAACGACCGGACGTCGGCCTCCGAGAGGCGCAGTTCCGTCGCCTCGGGCTTGAAGGTGACGTAGGCCTCCAGCCGGATCGGCCCGGCCTTGCGGAAGGTGAGGCGCTTGATGGTCACGTTCTGGGCACCGCGCCGGGGCCGCGTCCCCAGCTTGAGCGCATAGGTGCCGTCGAACCCGCCGTGCGAGCCGATGTCCCAGTTGGGCAGGGTGGACAGCATCGGCGACAGGTGCTGGGCATAGCCCGGCAGCATCGCGTCCAGCGTCCCCTCGTAGTTGCCGACGAGCTGGGTCCAGCCGCAGAAGCCGCGGTCGAAGTCGTCGTGGCAGATGATGCGTGGAAGGGGGTCGAAGCGGCTCAGGGCCGGGTCGTCCCAGGTCCGTGGGGTCATCGGATCAGCCTTTGGTGGCGCCGGCCGTCAGCCCGGCGACGAGGTGCTTCTGGGCGAGCACGACGAACAGCAGCACCGGGAGGAGCTGGACCGTCGATGCGGCGAACAGCACGCCCCATTCCACGCCCTCGGCCGCGCCGATCATCTCCGAGATGACGAGCGGCGCCGTCTTGGCGCGGGTGGTCGTGAACATGAAGGCGAACAGGAACTCGTTCCACGCGTAGACGATGACGAACACCGCCACCGCCACCATCCCCTGCGCCGACAGCGGGAAGATCAGCCGCCGCAGGATCTGGCCCCGCGTCGCCCCGTCGATGAACGCCGCCTCGTCCACCTCGCGCGGGATCTGGTCGATGAAGGTGCGCATCACGAGCGTGCCCAGCGACACGAAGAAGGTGGCGTAGAGAACGATCAGCACGACGTGGGTGTCGTTCAGCCCGAGCACGTTCACCGCGGGGAACAGCGGCAGGGTGATGACGATCGGCGGGATGAGGCGGATGAAGATCAGGAAGAACGCGCTTCCCGCCAGAGCCGGATGCCGGAACCGGGAATAGGCGTAGCCGGCCATAGTGCTGGCCAGCACCGCAAGGATCGTGGCGCCGGCCGTGACGACGAGGCTGTTCAGCATCCCCGTGAAGAAGTCCCCCCACCGGGCCCACAGCCCGGCGTAGTTGACCAGCGTGGGCGAGAAGGCGATGCGCGGCGGGACGGCGAAGATGTCCCGGTCGGCCTTGAAGGACGACACCACGATCATCGCGATCGGGATCAGCGACCAGCCCAGCACGACGACGAGGGCGAGCCCCTTCAGCAGGCGGCGGAGGATCACGTCAGGACGCATGGGCGGCGAACATCTCGCGATAGAGGCGGCGCAGGTACCAGAGCGCGAGAAGGAGCGAGGCGAGGACCAGCAGCCAGCCGGTCGCGGCGGCGTCGCCGAACGCGTTGTAGCGGAACGCCTCGAGGTAGAGGTAGACGGCCAGCACTTCCGTCTGCCGTGCCGGGCCGCCGCCGGTCATCAGCCAGACCTCGGAGAAGAGGCGGAAGGCGAAGATGTAGCGGAACAGCATGGCGATGAGCATCGCCGGCATGAGCAGCGGCAGCGTCACCGACCGGAACCGCCGCCACGGGGACGCGCCGTCGACCTGCGCCGCCTCGTACAGTTCGCCCGGGACCGCGAGACGCGCCGCGTAGAGGATCACGAACGTGAAGGGCAGGTGCAGCCAGATCGACAGCAGCGCCACCAGGATCAGCCCGTGCGTGGGATCGATCGCCCATTCCAGCGGCGGCAGGCCCAGGGCCTTCAGCGCCTGCGAGGCGAACCCGATGTCGACGTCGAACAGGTAGCGCCACATGACCACGGCGCTCACCTCGCTGACCGCGTAGGGCGCCAGCACCGCAGCCAGCATGAACGGCCGGGCGGGCACGCCGCTGGCGAACAGCAGCGCCATGGCGAGGCCCAGCAGCAGCTCGACATGCACGACGATCAGCACGACGACCACGGTGTTGCGCAGGGCGCGCCAGAAGTAGGGGTCGCCCAGCACCGTCGCGTAGTTCGCCAGACCCACGAACGTCGTCCGCTGCCCGAAGCTCGATTCGGTGAGGCTCAGCCAGAACACGAAGAGGGCCGGGACGAAGATGATCGCGACGATCAGCGCCTGCACCGGCGCGATCATCGCGAACGCCGGCCACGGGAGCCGTCGGAGCGGCGGTGCTGGGACGCCGTCGCGGGCGTCGGATGTCTGGGCCGGGGGCGCGGTCATGTAGGAAAGCTACGGTCGGGTCCCGAGCCTCGTCAAGATTGGCGTTGCGGAGCGTCGGTGGACGTAATTAAGCTACAGTCAACGATCGGGCCGCCAACCGGCCGTCGACGACAGGAGGAGCGCATCATGAGGATCACGCGACGCGACCTGCTCGCCACCGCGGCCGCGACGGCCGCGGCCGCCGGCATCGGCGGGGGCGCCCTCGCCCAGGGACGGCAGATCAACGTGTTCGCCCACCGGGTGCTGCAGAACGTGTCGAACGGCACGAAGGGCGGCGACGTCACCCAGGCCTTCACCCGGGCGACCGGGGCGTCGGTCAACTGGGTGACCTTCGAGACGGGGCCGCTGCACGACCGGGTGTTCCGGGAGGCGTCGCTCGGCCAGTCGACCGTCGACGTGGCCTACATCCTCAACACCTACGCCACGCCGCGCATCGCGACCCTGTTCGAGCCGCTCGACGCCTACATGGCGAAGGATCCGGTCGAGGACATGAAGGACATCTTCCCCGGCCTCGTCCAGGCGGTGACGATGGACGGCCGGCTGCACGCGGTCCCCTATCGGCATGCCTCCACGGGCCTGCACTATAACGAGGAGATCTTCGCCGAGCGCGGCATCAAGGGTCCGCCGCAGACGATGGAGGAGTTCATCGAGGTCGCGAAGCGCTGCACCTACACGCGCGCCGACGGCACCCCGGTCACGGGTTTCATCCTTCCCGGCGTGGCCTATCCGGAGGTGATCGCCGTCGCCCGCGCGTGGGACGCGGACTTCATCACGCCCGACATGAAGGTCGTCGCGAACTCCCGGCCGATGATCCAGGCCCTCACCGTCATCCGCGAACTCTACCAGGCTGGCGCCATCCCGCGGAACCTGACCGGCATGAAGGCCGAGGACGCGAACACCTGGATGCAGAACGGGCGCGCCGCGATGGCGGCGAGCTCCATGAGCCGCAACGGGCTCTACAACGACCCGGGCAAGTCGCAGGTGGCCGGCAAGGTCAAGACCACCTTCTTCCCGGTCGCGCAGGAGCTGAAGGGCAAGTACGAGGTCGCGCCGACGAAGGTCGAGTTCTGGAGCATGGCGATCCCCAAGAACTCCCAGAACAAGGAACTCGCCTGGGCCTTCATCAAGGCGGTCTCCTCGCGCGAGGCGACGGTCGCCGCGGCGCTCAACGGCAACGGCCCGGTCCGCAACTCCACCTACGACGACGCCCGCATCCGGGCGGAGCTGCCCTATGCCGAGGCCGAGCGCAAGGTCCTGGCGGTGTCGCGCGTTCCGCTGCCGGCGTTCGACAACGCCGCCCGCGCCGCCGACTTCTTCAAGGAGGAGGCGGAGGCCGCGGTGCTCGGCATGAAGACGCCGCAGAAGGCGATGGAGGACCTGACCGCGCGGGTCCAGCGCCTGCTGACCTGAGGCAGGCCCCTCCTCCGGCGGCCTCAGCCCGCGAGGAGCGCGTCCCGGGTCACGTCCGCCGCCGTGTGGAGGAGGACGTCGCCCGGGGCCGCCATCGCCGGCACCCGGCGGCAGATCGCGAGGCCGCCGTCCGTCGCGTGGACCGCCTCGGTCTCGCGTCCGGGCCGCTCCGGGTCGTGCAGGACGCCGACGGAACCGCCGGGCGGGACCCTGTCGCCGAGCGCCACCGTCGGCTCGAACAGGCCGCGACCCGGCGCCCGGACGAAATGCCCGCCCTCGACCGCCAGGAGCCGCGTCCCGCGCGCCGGCTCCGCGGGCGGGAGGATGCCGGCCGCCGCCAGCACGCGCCGCACCCCGCGCACCGCGGCCGCCACCGTCGACGGGGTGACGCCGCCGCCGCCGCCGAGTTCCGTCGCGATCGCGGGGATCCCCGCCTCCAGCGCCGTCGCGACGAGGGTGCCGCGCGCCTCGGGCCGGCGGACCACGGCGGTCAGCGGCGCGTCGAAGGCGACCAGCAGGTCGAGCGTCCGGGCGGCGAGCCCCGGGTCGGCCGGCAGCCGGCCCCAGGCGCATGGCAGGTACTCCAGCGTCGAGCCGCCGCTGTGCAGGTCGACGACGAGGTCGGCGAGCGCCAGCAGGAGCCGCACGATGCCCTCGGCCAGCTGCGCCGTCTGCGGGCCCGCGGGATCGCCCGGAAACAGGCGGGCGAGGTTGCCGCCGTCGACAGGCGACGTCCGCCGCCCGGCCAGCGCCGCCGGCGGAAGGGCGGTCGGCACGATCACCAGCCGCCCCGCGAGCCGCGCCGGGTCCAGCTCGCGCGCGAGGCGGGCGAGCGCGATCTGCCCCTCGTATTCGTCCCCGTGGATGCCGGCCGTCAGCAGGGCCGTCGGCCCGCGTCCGCCGTTCAGCACCGTCACGGGGACCACGAGCTGGCCGTAGGCCGAGCCGTCGTGCGACCAGGGCAGCCGCAGCGCGCCCGTCTTGCGGCCCGGCGTCCCGGGGTCGAGGTCGAGGCGCGCGGGCCCGCTCACGACGCCACCCCGAACGCCTCGGCATGGGCGAACAGGCCGGGCGTGCCGCCCGAATGCAGGAAGCAGACGCGGGCGGACGCCGGCACCCGCCCGGCCCGGATCGCCGCGGCGAGGCCGGCCATGCCCTTGCCCGTGTAGACGGGGTCGAGCAGCAGGCCCTCGGTCCGGCCGGCCAGCGACACCGCGGCGAGGCTGGCCTCCGACGGGCGGCCATAGCCGGGGCCGATCTCCCCGTCGGCGAGGTCGAAGTCGTCGGGGCCGAGGCGGACGGCGAGGCCGAGGCGGGCTGCGGCCTGCGCCGCCACCTCCACCACCCAGGGCCGCAGCCGCGCCTCCGGCTGCTGCGCGCTCACGCCCAGCACGCGGGTCGGCAGGCCGAGGCTGCGGAAGCCGAGCGCGATGCCGGCGAGGCTGAGGCCGGACCCGCAGACGACGACCATGACATCGGGCGCCCCGCCGGCCGCGGCGAAGTCCGCCGCCAGCTCGGCCGCGCCCGAGACCCAGCCGGCGACGCCGGTCGCCGCCGTCACGCCGGTCAACTGCACGACGTGGGGGCGTCGGCCGGCCGCCCGGTGGCGGTCCGCGATGGCGTCCAGCTCCACGGCGATCGCCGGGTCCCAGGGGTCGGTCGCCGCGGTGAATGTGATCTCCGCCCCCAGGATGCGGTCGAGCAGCAGGTTCCCGACCAGCGCCGTCCCCGTGGCGGCCCGCAGGTGGAGGTGGCAGGCGAGGCCGGTCCGGGCGGCGGCGCCGGCCAGCGACCGGCAGAAGTTCGACTGGCTGCCCGCCGTCGTCACGAGGGTGTCGGCCCCGGCGTTGAGCGCCTCGGCGAGGATGAAGTCGAGCTGGCGCAGCTTGTTGCCGCCGAGCGCATAGCCCGCCAGATCCTCGCGCTTCACCGACAGGCCTGCGATCCCCAGGGACGCGGCGAGGCGCGGCGCCCCTTCCAGTGGGGTGGGAAGCCGGGACAGGACGAGCCGGTCGAGGCCGGTCGTCGCATCGCGCACGACCGGAAACGGTGCGGGCGGGGTCATCGGGGGCGGGGCTCCGGACCTTGAAACGGGCGACGAAAGTAAACTACACTCCGTGACGAGTCAATCGACCGGATCGCGGTCGTTCCGCTGATCGTGCAATGATCGGCCTCAATTCACATGATGTAGTGGCGATCTTGAGAGAGCACCGACAGTAAAAAGATTGGAGCAAACCTACAACGGATGTCACGGATGAGCAGCGTCCCGTCCCCTCGGCCGCACGACGCCCCTGACCGCTTTCTGGAGCGGCTGGCGGCGCGGCGTGCGCACCTTTCTCCCTCGGAGCGGCGGGTCGCGGACTTCGTGCTCGACCATCCCGACCAGGTGATCCGCATGTCGATCGCCAAGCTGGCGGAGACGGTGGGGGTGAGCGAGCCGACGGTGCTGCGCTTCGTCCGGGCGCTCGGGCTCCAACGCTATCCGGAGCTGAAGCTGCTCGTCGGGCAGAGCATCGTCTCCGGCACCCCCTACGTCCACGCGGACGTGGAGCCGGACGACGATCTCGGCACCATCATCTCCAAGCTCTTCGACAGCAGCGTCTACGTGCTGAACACGGTGCAGGCGTCGCTCGACCGGGCGGCGATGGCGGCCGCGGTCGATCGCCTCGCGACCGCGCGGCGGATCGACTGCTTCGGCACCGGTGCCGCCAGCGTGCTGGCGATCGAGGCGCAGCAGAAGCTGATGCGCCTCGGCGTGCCCACCGTCATCTACGCCGACACCCACCTGCAGCGCATGGCCGCGGCGACCCTCGGTCCGGGCGACGTGGCCCTCTGCTTCTCCCACACGGGCGCCGTGCTCGACACGGTGAAGATGGCGCGCAAGGCGGCGGAGACGGGGGCGACCGTCGTCGCGGTCACGAGGCCGGGCACGCCGCTGGCCGCCGCCGCCGACATCCTGCTGGCGGTCGACGCGCGCGAGAACACGGAGGTCTACGCTCCGATGACGTCGCGCGTGGCCCACGCGGTGGTGCTGGACGTGCTCGCGACGGCGCTGGCGCTTCGGCTGGGCGAGCCGGGGCTCGCGCGGCTGCGGGAGGTGAAGGACAGCCTCGCCGACCTGCGCATCCCGCCCGAAGAGGCGGACGAGACCGCCCCGCGGCGGCCGGGCCGCGGACGGGGGACGGGGGCATGAGGGTCTTCGTGGCGTCGCTGGCGACGGAAACCAACACCTTCTCGCCCATCCCGACCGACCGGGCGGCCTTCGAGGGGGCCTTCTACGCCCCGCCGGGCACCCATCCGGAGACGCCGACGCTGTGCTCCGCGCCGTTGGTCGCCGCACGCAGGCGGGCGCGCACCGACGGCTTCACGCTGGTGGAGGGGACCTGCGCCTGGGCCGAGCCGGCCGGGCTCGTCGCCCGCGATGCCTACGAGGGGCTGCGCGACGAGATCCTCGGCCAGATTCGCGCGGCGCTGCCGGTCGACGTCGTGCTGTTCGGCCTGCACGGGGCGATGGTCGCCCATGGTCACGACGACTGCGAGGGCGACCTCCTGGCCCGGGCGCGGGCGATCGCCGGGCCGCGGGCGGTCATCGGGATCGAACTGGATCCGCACTGCCACCTCACCCCCGCGATGGTCGCTGCCGTCGACCTGCTGGTGACGTTCAAGGAGGTGCCGCACACCGACTTCGCCGCCCGGGCCGACGATCTGGTCGACCTCGCGCTCCGCACGGCGCGCGGGGAGATCCGCCCCGCCGTCTCCGTCGTCGACTGCCGGGCCATCGCGAACTTCATGACCATGCGCCAGCCGGGCCGGGGCCTCGTCGACCGGATCAAGGCGATGGAAGGCCGCGACGGCGTGCTCTCCGTCTCGGTGGTCCACGGTTTCCCGGCGGCCGACGTGCCGGAGGTGGGCACGAAGGTGGTCGTCGTCACCGACGGACGGCCGGAAGCGGGCCGCGCGCTCGCCGCGCGCCTCGCGCAGGAGATCCTGGACTTCGGCGCCGACCGAATGCCCTCCATGCCCGATCCCGAGGCGGCGGTGGCAGAGGCGCGGCGGATCGACGGCGTCGGCCCGGTCGTCCTGGCCGACCGGTGGGACAATCCCGGCGGCGGCGTGGCGGGCGACAGCACCTTCCTCGTCGAGGAGCTGCTCCGCAACCCCGACCTGCCGGCCGCCGCCGGGGCGCTGTGGGACCCTGTCGCGGTCTCCTTCTGCCGGTCGGCGGGACCGGGGATCACGATGCCCCTGCGGTTCGGCGGCAAGGCCGCCGCGACGTCCGGCCGGCCGATCGACGCGACCGTGACGGTCACGGCGGTCACGGACGACCTCGTCGTCCCGTTCCAGGAGAGCCGGGTGTCGCTGGGCCCGGCCGCCGCCGTCCGCATCGGCTCGCTCGACGTCGTCCTCGCGTCGGGCCGCGCGCAGACGTTCCACCCCGCCGTCTTCACCGAACTCGGCATCGACCTCGCGGCCAAGCGGGTGGTGGTGGTGAAGTCCGCCAGCCACTTCCACGCCGCCTTCGCGCCGATCGCACGGGCCGTGATCTTCGTGAACTGCGGGGGCCCCTATCCGCCGGACGCCGCGAAGATCCCCTATACGCGCATCCGCCGGCCGATCCAGCCGCTCGACCCCCATCCGGGCCTCGCCGACTTTCCTTGAGGAGGAGCGGTCGCGCCCCGTCTTCCCGACCTTGTCGACAGCGGCCGGCGGTTCGTGAGATACGGCTGCGCCCTTTCCTGCGGGACGGGCATCGGACGGATCGGGACATGGCGAACGCACCGCGGCTGTCGAAACAGGGCGCCCCCCGCCGCCCGGGACCGGTCGGTCCAGGGCCGGCCGGCGTCGATTCGGCTGCGGGGCGCATCGTCGACGCCGTGGTCGGCGCGGTGTCGGCGGGCCGGCTGCCGCCGGGGACGAAGCTCGGCGAGGAGGAACTCGTCCGGCTGTTCGACGTCGGCCGGACGGTCGTCCGCGACGCGCTGAAGCGGCTCGGCTTCCTCGGCCTCGTCGACCTTCTCCCCAACCGCGGCGCCTTCGTCGCGCAGGCGACGCACGAGGAGGCCGAGCAGATCTACGTCGCCCGCCGCCTCATCGAGGGGGAGATCGTCCGCGACGTCGCCCGCCACTGCACGGCGGCGGACGTGCGCCGCCCGCGCGACCACATCGACCGGCAGGCGGCCGCCAAGGCCGCGGGCGATCGCGGCGAGTACATCAGCCTGCTCGGCGAGTTCCACCTCGTCATCGCGGCGCTCGGCGGCAACCGCGTCCTCGAGGGGATCGTGGCGCAGCTCGTCTCCCGCTCGGGCCTCCTCGTGACGCTCTACGACAGCCACGACGAGTCGTGCGCGCTCGACGACCACGCCGAGATGATCGACATGCTCGCCCGCGGCGACGGCGACGGCTGCGCCGGGCTGATGGCGCGGCACCTGCGGACCAACGAGCGGCGGCTCCGGATCGGACAGCCCCAGGCGCAGCCGGAGAGCCTCGCCGAGGCCCTGCTCCCGAACCCCTGACGGACCGGGCGCCCGCCGCTTGGCACGGGGGACCGCGCGGGATACCAGTGGACAACGTCGGGCCAACGGTGGGCCGTCGTCGGAACGCACGAGGAGGTCCCGGCATGCGGGGCGACTGCGCGGTGGGGATCGACGTCGGGGGCACCTTCACCGACTTCGTCCTGTTCGACCCGGTCGCCGGCCGGATGACCATCCACAAGGAACCGAGCACGCCCGACGACCCGACCGCGGCCATCGGCACCGGGCTGGCCGCGCTGCTCGACCGGGCCGGGCTGCCGCCCGGACGGGTGGGGTCGGTCACGCACGGGACGACGCTGGGGCTGAACGCGCTGCTCCAGCGGCGCGGGGCCCGGGTCGTGCTGATGGTCAGCGAGGGGTTCGGCGACATGCTGGAACTCGCCCGCGGCGACCTCCCCAATCCCTACGACTACACGGCGCCCAAGCCCGTGCCCGCCGTCCCGCGCGAGCGGGTGCTGGAGATCCCGGCCCGGCTTCGCCCCGACGGCACGGTGCTGGCCCGCCCCGCCCCGGCCGACCTCGACCGGCTGGCGGCGGCGGCCCGCGCGCTCGGGGCCGAGGCGGTCACGGTGTCGGTCGTCAACGCCTACGCCCACCCCGACCTCGAGCGCGAGACGGCGGCGGCGCTGGCCGACCGGCTGCCGGGCGTCCCGGTCACCGCGGCGGCGACCGTCTGGCCCGAGATCCGGGAATTCGAGCGGACGCTGGTCGCGGTGATGGACGCGCAGATCCACCCGCTGCTCGACCGCTACCTCGGCCGGCTCGCCACGGTGCTCGCCGACGCCGGCGTCGCGGCCCCGCTGGAGATCGCGACGTCCACCGGCGGCTGCGTCTCGGCGCCCGCGGCGCGCGCCCGGCCGATCGACACGCTGCTCTCCGGCCCCGCGGCGGGTGCCATCGCCGCCGCACGGGTGGCGGCGCTGGCGGGACGGTCGCGGGTGGTCACGCTCGACATGGGCGGCACCTCCAGCGACATCGCGATCGTGGAGGGCGGCGCGCCGCGCCTCGCCAACGAGACGCGGCTGGGCGACCAGACGCTGATGCTGCCGGTGATCGACGTGGGCGCCATCGGCGCGGGCGGCGGCTCGGTCGTCTGGGTCGATGCGGAGGGTGTTCTGAAGGTCGGCCCGCACAGCGCCGGGGCCGATCCCGGCCCCATGGCCTATGGCCGCGGCGGCGACCGGCCGACGGTGACGGACTGCTTCCTCGTCTGCGGGCTGGTCGATCCCGACGACTTCCTCGGCGGGCGGATGCGCCTCGACCCGGACGCGGCCCGCCGGGGCCTCGCCGCGATCGCCGCGCGCATCGGCCTCGCCGACGCCCCCGATCCCGCGATCGCGGCGGCCGAGGCGGCGCTGCGCGTGGCGACCGCCCGCATGGCGGCGGAGGTGACCAAGGGCTTCGCCCGCCGCGGCCTCGACGTGCGCGCCTTCACGCTGATGCCCTTCGGCGGGGCGGGCCCCACCCAGGCCGCGCGGCTGGCCGAGGCGACGGGTGTGCGCGAGGTGCTGGTGCCCCCGCGGCCCGGCACCTTCTGCGCGCTCGGCGCCGTGGTCGGCGACGTGCGCCGGAACTGGGCCCGGTCGCTGCGCCTGCGCCTCGGCGTGCGGGCCGACGCCGGGGCCGCCCTGTCCGCCGCCGCGCACGCGCTGGAGGCCGAGGCGGCGGCCTGGCTCGCGGAGGAGGGGCGGGCGGCCGAGGAGGGGCGCGTCGAGGTTTCGGTCGACATGCAGTACCCGCGCACGGCGGCCGCCTTCACGATCCCGGTGCCCGAGGCGGTCTGGCGGGCGGGCGACGCCGCCGCGCTGGCCGAACTCTTCCGCGTGCGCCACCGCGAGGCCTACGGGTTCGCCGATGCGCGCAGCCCGGTGGACGTGACGACCGTCCGCCTCGGCGTCTCCGCCGCACGGGCGGACGTGCTGTCGGCGGTGCGCGCCGTCCCGCCCGGGGCGGCGCCACCCGGCCGGCCGCCGCGTGCGGTGGCGTGGCGCGGGGCGCGCGTCGTCGCCCCCGTTCTCGACCGCGCGGCCCTCGTGCCGGGCACGCCCGTCCCCGGGCCGGCGATCGTCCGCCAGGAGGACACGACGACCTGGGTCCCGCCCGGCTGGACCGCCCGCGCCGACGACCGCGGCAACCTGATCCTGTCCGACGGAGCCGCCCGATGAGCGCCATCGACCCGGTCACGCTGGAGGTGCTGAACACCCAGTTCGCCGCCGCGACGGAGGAGATGGGCGAGACGCTGAAGCGCTGCGCCCGCTCGCTCTACGTGAAGGAATCGACCGACTACGGCGTCGGGCTCGTGGCCCTCGACGGGCGGCTGTTCGCCGTGCCGCGGGGCTACGGCTCGGCGCAGATCGGGCTCGACTGCGCGACGGTGCTGCGCGACGTGGGGCCGCTGGAGGAGGGGGACGTGGTACTCACCAACCACCCCTACCTGTCCGGCGGCCTCGTCAGCCACACGCCGGACCTGACCCTGATCCGCCCGTATTTCCACGATGGCGAGCTGGTCTGCTACGGCTACGACTTCATCCATTCGACCGACGTCGGCGGGAAGGTGCCCAGCAGCATCTCCCCCACGAGCACGGAGCTGTTCCAGGAGGGGCTGCTGATCCCGCCCCTGAAGCTGGTCCGGCGGGGCGAGCCCAACGCCGACGTGATCGCGCTGTTCCGCGCCAACGTGCGCACCCCCGACCTGAACCTCCACGATCTGGAGGCGATGCGGGCGGCGCTGGAGACGGGCGCGCGGCGCCTCTCGCTGATGATCGCCGAACATGGGATCGCGACGATCCGCGCCGCGCCGAGGGCGCTGATGGACTACGGCGCGCGCAAGGCCCGCGCGGTGCTGCGCCGCATCCCCGACGGCGAGGCGACCTTCTGGGACTATCTGGACGACGACGCGATCGGACCGCTCCCGGTCCGGTTCCGGGTGACGGTGCGGGCGACGGACGGGCGTATCCACCTCGACTTCACCGGCACCGACCCGCAGGTGGTCTCCGCCTACAATCTTCCCACCCTCGGGCTGCGCCACCCGTGGCTGACGGCGCGCCTCCTCCACTACGTGATCACCCACGACCCCTCGGCCCCCCTGAATGCGGGCCTCCTGGAGCCGATCACGGTCGAGGTGCCGGTGGGCACGGTGCTGAACCCGGCGTTCCCGGCGGCGACCGGCGTGCGCCACGCGTCCGGCTATCGGCTCAACGACGCGGTCGTGGGGGCGCTGGCGATGCTCGTGCCCCACGACGTGCCGACGCCGTCGGGCGGCGCCATGGTGCCCGTGGTGCTGGCCGAGTACGACCGCGAGACGGGGGCCCGGAACGTGCTGGTGCTGAACGCCGTCATCGTCGGGTCCGGCGCGCGGTGCGGCAGCGACGGGTACGACGGGATCGACGGGTCGATCTCCAGCATCCGCAACACCCCGGCCGAGAAGACGGAGCTGGAGGCGGGGGTCGACGTGCTGGCCTACGGGCTGAGGCCCGACAGCGCCGGTCCCGGGCGCTGGCGCGGCGGGCTCGGCCTGCGCTTCGTCTTCCGCGTGACCCAGGCCGGCAGCACGGTGCTGGGCCGGGGTCTCGAACGGCTGTTCTTCCGGCCCTGGGGGGCGTTCGGCGGCCGCCCCGGGGCGCGGACCCGGGTGATCCTGAACCCCGGCACGCCCGCCGAGCGCGATCTGGGCAAGATCGACGCGCTCCGGGTGGAGGCGGGGGACGTGGTGTGCTTCCTCACCCCCGGCGGGGGCGGCTGGGGCGATCCGTTCCTGCGCGATCCCGAGGCGGTGGCCACGGACGTGCGGGCGGGCTTCGTCTCCCTCGCCTCGGCCGCCGCCGACTACGGCGTCGCGATCGCCGACGGGCGCGTGGACCCCGCCGCGACCGCCGCGCTGCGGGCGGCGCGTCCGATCGTGGACGACGGGGCGTTCCGCTTCGACGGCGGGCCGGAGCGCGCATGGTGGGACGCGGCCTTCCCCGACGCGGACGCCGCCGCCCTCGCCGTGCGTCTGGCCGCGGCACCGGCGAACCTGCGCACGGCCGGGCGGGAGGCCGCCTTCGACACGGCGCTGGGCGGCACGGCGGCCGCGATGGCCGACCTGCGCGCCGGACGCTTCCCCGACGCGGCCGCGGTGGCCGCCCGGTTCCGGACGGCCGTCGGCAACCGTTAGCGGCGGGTCAGGCCGCCCCGGTCCCCCCGTCCATGGTCACGTCCACGGTCAGTAGCTCGTGGTCCGAGATGGCCGAGCCGTGATCGTCGACCGCGGCCCACGTCCGCGGCGCGGCCGCGCTCACGCCGCGGACGAAGACCCAGTCGATGCGCCGGAACGGCGGCAGGGGGTGGCCGTCGGGAAGGGTCCGGCAGGTCGGCTCCGGCGTGTTCGCCTCCCGCCACGCGAAGCCGGCGCCCGCGAAGGCGTCGAACAGCGGCTCGAGCGTGCCGGGGGCCGTGAACCAGGCGGAGTCGCGGTCCGCCGGATCGACGCCGGCCGGCAGCGCGGCCGTGTTGAAGTCGCCGCCGACCACCGCCGGCAGGCCGGGCGCCAGACGGTCGAGGGCCGCCAGGAGCCGCGAGACCTGGGCAAGGCGGTCGGCCGGATCGCTGTGGCTCTCCAGATGCAGCGAGGCGGCGGCGAGCGGACCGGCCGCGGTGTCCACGATCGCCACCACGGCGCAGCGCCCGCCGATGCGGCGCTGTTCGTGGGGCGCCCCTTCGGCGAACCAGCGGCCGCCGTCGTCCAGCGCGACGCGGGCGGCCGCGCGCAGCGGATGGCGCGACGCGATCGCGTTGCCGTGCAGCCCCTCGACGTTGATCCCGCCGGCGTGCCAGCCGCGCTCCCGGTCGTCGCCGAGGCCGAGTTCGACGAACTCCGTCGCGAACGCGTGGCCGTGCCCAAGGGCGGCGGCGACCTCGGCGGTCGTGTGCCGGTTCCCCGACCGCGCCATGCCGTGGTCCATCTCCGACAGGAGGAGCAGATCGGCACCCGTCCGCGCCAGGAGCGCGGCGGTGGGGCCGACGTGCTTGCACCGTTCGATGTTCCAGGCGGCCACCCGGAACCGGGCCGGCGGCGTCGCCTCCGGCTGCGACGGCGGCGGGCGCACCTCGACCGTGCCGAGGGCGCCGATGCGGGCGGCGAGCGCATCGTGCCGCTCGCGCCCGCCCGGCCCCTCGATGGCCTCGGCGCGGAGCCGGGGGTCGGGACCGTGCATGACGGCGGCGGTGGCGTCGACGATGGGGGGTATGCCGGTCATCAGAGCTTTCCCATTCCGGCCGCGAGCGCCCCCTCGCCGCGGAGCAGCCAGGACCCGAGCGCGAAGATGAGGAGGACGGGGGTGAGGAGGATGAAGGTGACGACGGCGGCGTTCGGGAAGACGATCGCCTGACCGCCGAGGTTCTGCCAGAGGAGGATCGTCAGCGTCTGCACCACCGGCGACCCGACGATGAACGTCTTCTCGAACTCCTCGAAGCTGGTGACGAACGACAGGAGCCCGCCGGCCACGTAACCGGGCCAGGCGAGCGGCGCCACGACCAGCAGCCCCACCCGGACCGGGCCGGCGCCGAGCGTGCGCGCCGCGTGGATCAGGTCGTCGGGGATCGCCTCGATCGCCGCGGCCACGATCCGGATCATCAGCGGCAGCGTGCCCACCGTCTGCACCAGGATCACGCCCGGCACCGAATGCGCCAGCCCCAGGCGGAAGAAGAGGATGCCGACGCCGATCCCGACCACGAGGCCGGGCACGATGAGCGGCGCCAGGACGAACATCTCCACCGCCCGCTTGAAGCGGAACGGCAGCTTCGCCAGCGCATAGGCGGTCGGCAGCGCGATGGCGGCCGAGAGCGCGGTGACGACGGTGGAGATGAACAGGCTGGTGAGGACGCCGCCGACGAGCCGCGGGCTCGCCAACGCGCGCTCCCAATGGACGGTCGCGAGACCGCCGGGCAGGAGCGCCGGGGCGAACCAGCCGCTGCGCGGATCGACGAGCGACCAGAGGAACCCGACCGCGAGGGGGACGAGCAGCGTGAGGGCGAGCGCCGCGAAGAGCCCGGCGGACAGGAAGGCCCGCGAGCCGCCCCGGCGTCCGGCCCCGATCACCGCCCGCCCCCGCCGACGCGGGCCGTCAGCCGGTAGTAGGCGAGGAGCACGAGGCAGGCCACGAGGGAGAGGATCGACCCCATGGCCGACACGATCCCCCACCGGTTCTCCACGAACGCGTAACTGTACATCTGGATCGACAGCGGTTCGGGATAGATCGGTCCGAGCAGGCTGGGGATGGCGAAGGCCCCGGTGGAGGTGACGAAGACCAGGAGCGTCGCCGCCGTGATCCCCGGAAGCGCCATCGGCAGTTCGATCCAGAAGAAGACCGCGACCCGCGTGGCGCCCAGCGAGCGGGCCGCGGCCGTCACGTCGGACGGGATCGAGGCGACCGCACCCGCGATGATCAGCGTCATGAAAGGCACCGCCTTCCAGACCATCGCCACGATCACCCCCACCGCGTACTCGTCGCGCACCATCCGCGGCAGCGACAGGCCGACGGGGGCGAGGAGGCGGGAGATCATCCCGCCGCGGTCGAGGAGGACCAGAACCAGGAACGCCGCCACGATGGTCGGGACCGCCAGCGGCAACTGGTAGAGCGTCCGGAACAGGCGCCGGCCGGGGAACGTCGTCTGCAGCGCCACGGCGAGCGGCACGCTGATCGCGAGCGCGATCAGCGTCGGCACCACCGACAGGTACATCGAGAAGACCAGCCCCTCGAGATGGACCCGGTTCGTGAAGATCGACCGGTAGTTGGCGAGCGTGAACCCCTTGGCGCCCGGCCCGTCGGCCGTGACGCTCGCCACGAGCGCCAGCACGAGCGGGGTTCCGAAGAAGAGGGCGAGGAACCCCACCCCCGGAAGGAGGAGAAGGGCGACCGCGAGGGAACGGGGCAGGCGCCTCACGGCCGGGCCTCCAGCGCGTGGACGCGCTCGGGCATCGCCACCGCGACCCGGGTGCCCTCGGCAAAGAGGCCGGCCGCGATCCCCGACCGCCGCACGCGCAGCCGCGTGCCGGGCAGCGCCACGTGGTACTCGACCTCCGCCCCCAGGAAGGCGACGTGGCGGATCTCGCCCGGACCGTCGGGATCGGGCACGACGACGATGTCCTCGGGGCGGACGGAGACGAGCGCCGGCCCGTCGCCGACCGCGGCCTCGGCCTCGAGGCGCTCGCCCCAGGCGGTCGTAAGCCGGCCGGCGCTGGCGACGACCGCGACGATGTTCGTCTGGCCCAGGAACTCCGCCGTGAAGCGTTCCCGCGGCCGGCGGTAGAGATCGACCGGGCGGCCCACCTCCTTGATGCGGCCGTCGGACATGACCACCACCCGGTCGGCGACCGCCATCGCCTCCTTCTGGTCGTGGGTCACGTAGAGCATGGTGACGGCCAGCCGGCGCTGCAGGGCGCGGATCTCCTCGCGCAGCTGCTCGCGCAGGAGCGCGTCGAGGTTCGACAGCGGCTCGTCCAGCAGCAGGATGTCGGGTTCCGTCACCAGCGCGCGGGCGAGTGCCACCCGCTGCTGCTGGCCGCCCGAGAGCTGGCGGGGATGGCGGCCGGCGAGGGCCGACAGTTCCACGAGGTCGAGCACCCGGGCGACCCGGTCGGCGGCCTCGCGGCCGCGCACGCCGCGCATCTTGAGGCCGAAGCCGACGTTCCCCGCGACGGTCATGTGCGGGAACAGGGCGTAGGACTGGAAGACGAGCCCGACGTTGCGCCGCTCGGGCGGGAGGTCGGTCACGTCGCGGCCGGCGATGGCGACCGTGCCGGAATCGGGCGTGACGATGCCGGCCACCATCCGCATCACCGTCGTCTTCCCGCATCCCGACGGACCGAGGAGGACCACCGCCTCGCCGTCGGTCACGGCGAGATCGACGCCGGAGACCGCGAAGTCGGCGCCGAAGCGCCGGGAGAGCCCCGACAGGACGAGGTCGGCCATGGCTGCCCCCGGATCGGCGCCGCTTCCGTTCAGCGCTGCAGGACGTCGGCGACGAACCGCTTCGTCGCCTCGGCCGATGCGGTCGCCACGATGCGCTTGCGCGACAGCGTCACCACCTGGTCCTGCGGGACGAGGCGTTCGGCGACGTCGGCGGCGAGCGCGGAGACGTTCACCCCCACCCGCGCCGTCCGCGAGCCGACGAGGCCGAGCTTGCGGACCTGCACGTCGTCGGACATCAGGAAGTTCGCGAACAGGAGCGCGCCCGCCGGATTGCGGGTCCCGGCGGGGATCACCATGCCGTCGCCGTCGCCGACCTGCCCGCTGGAGAGCAGCCCGAGACGGACGGTCGGCGGCAGCAGGCCGCGGCCGATGAAGTCGAACACCTGGTCCTCCCACACCGTCGCGACCTGGGCGACGCCGTTGGCGATCAGGTTCAGCGTGTCGGTGTTCCCGTTGGTGAACTCGACGTGCGGCTTCAGTTCACGGAAATAGGCGACGACGGGCGCGAGGCACGGACCCTGCGCCCAGGCCTCGGCGTCCTGCGGCCCGAACGAGAAGTCGAACAGGCGGGCCTGACACTCGGCCGTCGTCATCGCCATGATCGCGGATTCGAGGAAGCCCTGGCCCGAGCCACCGCGCGCCGGATTGGTGATCGCCACCTTTCCGGGGTTCGCGCGGGCGAAGGCGAGGAGGTCGGGGAAGCTGCGGGGCGCGCGCTCCGGACGGACCGTGCGGGTGTCGTACCCGATGGCCGTCAGGTTGCGGTGCCAGGGAAGCACCGTGCCGCCGTGTTCGTAGCCGCGGGAAACGCGCGCGGCCGAGGGATCGAGGTCGCGGGCGTTGGGCAGCACCGACGACAACGGGATGTTCGCGATGATCCCGGTCTCGGTCCCCAGCCGCACCTGCCCGTTGGGATACCACATCAGGTCGACGTGGAGCGGCTGCCCGGCCCGCTGGGCCGCGATCAGCTGCTGCACCGTCTGGTCGCCGTTGACCTGCCGGTACTCGACCTTGATCCCGGTGGCGCGCTCGAACGCCGGGATCACGATCTCGGTGAACAGGGGCGTGAAGCTCTCGGCGAGGTCGTAGAACACGGCCGGGCCGCCGGCCCGCGCCGGCCCGAGGAGCGTCGCCTCGAAGGTCTGGTGGGTGACCGCCTTCGGGTCGAAGTTCGTGCGGACGTTGAAGGACGACGCACCGACCGGCTCGAACGCGCCGGCGGGCAGGGCGAGCATCATCGCGACGGCGACGGCGGAAACGGATTGCGCGAAACGCATGGATCACCTCCCGGTCATTCGCCGCGAGGGTGGTGCCGGACCGTGACGTCCGCATGTTGGGTCCGCGTCGCTTCCGTGAAGAGCCGGCGACGGATCCGTGTCGCGCGTCCCGACCGGCGATGTCGGTTCAGAGGTTCGGCGGGGAGGGCGCGGGCGCCGCCGGCTATCCGGCCGGGTGGCTCGATGCGCTCTCGGTGCGGACGAGTTGCGGATCATCGCCGACACCGGCACGGCCGTCGGGCACGCGCCGCTCGCCGGCTCGCTGGTCAAGGCGCGCGGCCCGGTGGTCGAGACGGCGGCGTCGACGAGGAGAACGCGGCCGAGGCCCCGCGCCTCCGAGGGGCCAATGACACTTTCGCGCGCAGGGGCTTTCGGCCGCGCGGAGCGGCTTCGACGTGCCGGGACGTCCGTGACAGAGTGGGCCGCGGGACCGGGACCGGTGCTGCGTGCGCGCGGATCCCGGACGGGACGATGCGGCCCCGGTCGCGGCACGATCGCCGCGGGGGCCCCGAGGGAGGACGAAGGATGGCGACGATCGGCTTCATCGGTCTGGGGAACATGGGCGGCCCGATGGCCGCGAACCTCGTGAAGGCCGGGCACGCGGTGCGCGGCTTCGACCTGTCCGAGGCGGCGCGCGCCGGGGCGGCCGCGCTGGGCGTCCCGGTGGCGGCGACCCTCGCCGTCGCCGTCGCCGGCGCCGACGCGGTCGTGACCATGCTGCCCGCGGGCCGGCACGTCGTCGGGGTGTGGACGGAGCTGGCGGGCCTGGTCGCGCCGGGCACGCTGCTGATCGACAGCTCCACCGTCGACGTGGACAGCGCGCGCGCGGCCCACGCGCTGGCGGCCGGGCGGGGCTGCCCGGCGGTCGACGCGCCGGTCTCCGGCGGGACGGCGGGGGCGGCGGCCGGCACCCTCACCTTCATGGTCGGCGGCGCGCAGGACGCCTTCGCAAAGGCCGAGTCCATCTTGTCGGCGATGGGCAGGCGGGTCGTGCGCTGCGGCGACGGCGGGGCCGGGCAGGCGGCCAAGATCTGCAACAACATGCTGCTCGGCATCTCGATGATCGGCGCGTGCGAGGCGTTCGCGCTCGGCGAGAAGCTGGGTCTGACGCACGAGGCGCTCTACGCCGTCCTCTCCACCTCGTCCGGTCAGTGCTGGTCGGTCACGAGCTACTGCCCCGTCCCGGGCCCGGTGCCGGCCTCGCCGGCCAACACCGGCTACCGCCCGGGATTCGCGGCGGCGCTGATGTCGAAGGACCTGTCGCTGGCCCGGCAGGCGGCCGAGGGCGCCGGGGCGCGGACCCCGCTGGGCGCCGCGGCGGCCGACATCTACGCGGACTTCGCCGGGACCGACGGCGACCGCGACTTCTCCGCCGTGATCGAGCGGCTGCGGTGACGCGCCGGCCCGTCGGCCGGGCCCGCGCTCATTCGACCAGGTGCCAGCGGTGCCGGAACCCGCCGAGCGCGCGTCCCCCGTCCTTGCCGACGACGTAGTTGTTGGTGGCCGAGATGCCGAGGCCGTCCGCCGTCAGCAGGCCCGGGTGGATGTTGATCATCATGGTCTCGTGGATGGGATCCTGCGATCCCGGCAGGCCGAAGGGGCGCAGCAGCGAGTGCATGCCCTGGCCGTGGAAGTCCCACAGCCGCCGCCCCACCACCTCCACCCCCGCCGCGTCGTAGGTGGCCCGGATGCGGCGCACGAGGTCGTCGGCCACCATGCCCGGCCGGGTCTCGGCGATCGCGTCGTCGATGGCGCGGGCGACGAGGTCGTGCTTGGCCCGCCATGCCGGCCCGGGGTCGCGGAAGGAGAAGCAGGCGCCGAACTCGATCAGGTAGCCCTCGGGCGTCAGGAACTCCATGAACATCTTGTAGACGTCGTCGGGGCGGATCACGCGCCCGGTCGCCGGTCGCGTGCCGGCCTTGTCGTCATGGTTCAGGTGGACGACGCCCTCCAGGCACCCCTCCGACACCGCCGTCGCCACCGTGCGCGCGACGACGTCCAGTTCCCGCCGGTCCGGGCGGATCGCCTCGCGGAAGGCGTCGAAGATGCGGTTCACCCGCGCGTGCGCCGTCTCCACCGCCGCGAGGTCGGCCGCCGACAGGATGCACCAGAGCCCCTCGACCAGGTCCGTCGCGTCCTCGATCGTGGCGTCGGGAAGGCGGGCGCGCAGGCGCGCGGCGTCGCCCGCCGGCAGGATGGCGTCGTGGCCGACCACCCCGATCCGTCCGCCCGCGGGCACCGCCTCGCGCACCGCGTCCGCGGTGGCGGCGACCTTGTCGAGCACGGCGCGCGTGTCGGGGACGGCGCCCAGTTCCTTCGCCCATTCGGCCTGGGCGCCGAGGCCCATGAGGAGCACCGGCGGCCTGTCGTGGGAGACGACGAGGAAGGCGGTGCCGCCGTGCAGGCGCCAGCCGGCGTAGTAGCGGACGTAGCCCTTCTGCTGGAACTCGGCGTTGCCCACGATCACCAGCGCGTCGAATCCCGCGCCCGCCATCGCCCGCCGGAGCCGCCCGTGCCGGGCCGCGATCTCGCTCGTCGTGTCCATGGGTGCCGTCCTGGGGCGTCGTTTTGAGGTGGTCTCGGGTGGTAGCATGGTTCGTCGCCCGCGCGGGAGGGAGGGGGGCCGACCTCCGCCCGGCCGGAAACTTTGGGGGTAACCCGGCGATTCCGCTTGCGCGTTCCCTGTACCGTCCCGATATTCGGTCCACCAAAGTCGCTCTGGGCTACACGTGCTTCAGTCTCGATCCCGGGTCTGGGTTCCTTCCCCGAAGTGAGTTTGCCGCCCCAAACGCTTCGTTTGGGGCAACGCCAGACAAGGGGACGTCCCATGGCTATCGGCACTGTCAAGTGGTTCAATTCGACCAAGGGTTTCGGTTTCATCCAGCCGGACGGCGGCGCTGCCGACGTGTTCGTGCACATCTCCGCCGTCGAGCGGGCTGGCCTCGGCAGCCTGAACGAAGGTCAGAAGATCTCGTACGAGGCCGTCAGCGACCCGCGTCGCGGCAAGGTGTCGGCTGAGAACCTGCGCGCCGTCTGAGCGTCGCGGTACGGCTAATGGAAAAGGGCGGCTCGTGCCGCCCTTTTTCTTTTTCGGCTCCCGGCGCGACCCGTTCCGGATCCGCCCGGCGGCGGAACGGTCGATCAGCGCCATCCATACGGACTGATCGAGATGAAGAGCTTCAAGGAAACCGGCTTCGCGGACCGGATGAACACCGCGGGCAGCGCCAGGAAGGCGATGGTGGAGCGCGTCCTGGCCCGGCCCGGCCCGAACGACCCCGCCTTCCTCGAGCGCCAGGCCGCCCGGCAGGCGGTCCAGGCGGCGCGCGACGTCCGCGCGGCCGAGCGCAAGGCGGCGCGCGAGGCGGCCGAGGCCGCCGAGAAGGAGGCGCGCCGTCTGGCCGCCATCGCGGCCGAGGAGGAGCGCGTCGCCCGCGCGGCCGAGGAGGCCCGTCTGGCCGCCGAGGAGAGCGTGCGCGCCGCGGCGCTGGAGGCCGAGCGCAAGGCGGCCCGTGACGCGCGCTACGCGGCCCGGAAGGCCCGCCAGCGCTAGACCGCGCCGTCGGCTCCGGGCGCCGCCCCGACCGGGAGACGTGGCCGGCGCCGCTCAGGGGGGAGGAGCGCTGATCGTCCCAGCCGCCGGACCCGACCGCCTCGATCTCCCGGATCAACAGCTTCGCGGTCCGGAAGACCAGGGTCCCGACCGTCGACGCCGTGTGCCCGCGGGCGCCGTCCCCCGTCCGCCTTCACGCTCGCCCGCCACAAGCCGGTCCCGCAGGGGGGCCGTGCTCCAGCGCGAGGAAGACGCCCGTCGCCGAGGCGACGCCGACCACGACGGCGAGGAGGGTCATCGGTCCCGTTCCGCGGATGCCCCTCCGGCTCTCCGCGCCCGTCCCTATGCACGTCGATGGGGTTCATGACTTCCCGTCCATGTATTCACGGAAAAACAGGGCATGAAGGTGCAGCGCCTTATTCCACCTTGGTCGCGGCATATGGGTGAATGAATCCAGCCCGAATAAAATTTGAAGTTGTCAGGATGTGACGGAAACAACGAACGCCGGCGGCGATCAGATTCGCCGGCGAAAAAGACCCGCCGATCCGCCTTGGTGGAGCACGCCGTCCCATACCCGTTCGGGGGCGCGCACAGTTGTTCGCCATACGGATCTTGTGCGTTGCACGGTCCCCGCTTCGCCGCCATAGTCGATGTCACGGATGGGACGTACGGCGGCGATCGACCGCGCGGCGGGGCGCGGCCCCCGCCCATAACAGGCGACCCGACCGTGTCCGTGTCACGCTCATTGGGAGGTAGGGATGAGGAGCCTGTTGGGGTGGACCGTCGCCATCGCGATGGCCGTCGGCGCACCCGCGCTGGCCCAGGCGCAGTCGGTGCTGACGATCGGCGTCCGGTCCGAGGCGAGTTCGATGGACCCGCACTGGACGCAGCTGTCGGGTGACAAGCAGGTCGAGCAGCACATCTTCGAGCGGCTGGTCGATCTCGACCACAATTCCCAGCCGATTCCCGGCCTCGCGACCGCATGGCGGAACACCGACCTGCAGACCTGGGTGATCGAGCTGCGCCGGAACGTGCGCTGGCACGACGGCGAGGCGTTCGACGCCGACGACGTGATCTTCTCGCTCGACCGGCTGGCCGCCGGCGTGGCCGGCGCGCCCGCCAGCCCGGCGTTCGCGCTCGCCAAGGGCGGCAAGAAGTGGACGAAGGTGGATAGCCACATCGTCCGCATCACCACCGACGGCCCCTATCCGCACATGGCCGAGGACCTCGCGTTCGTCGGCATGATCCCCGAGCACAAGGCCCGCGGCGTCACCGCCTCGGTCGACTTCAACAACGGCCGCGCGACGGTGGGCACCGGCCCGTACCGCTTCGTCGAGTACCGCCCGGGCGACCGCATCGTGCTGGAGCGCTTCGACGGCTACTGGGGCACGAAGCCCGAGTGGGACCGCGTCGTGTTCCGCCCGATCACCCAGGACGCCTCGCGCCTCGCCGCCCTGCTCAACGGCGACGTCGACATCATCGACTATCCGCCGACCCCCGACATCCCGCGCCTGCGCAGCGACCGCCGCGTCGGCATCAGCGAGATCGCGTCCGACCGTCTGATCCAGATCCAGTTCGGCTATCGCGACATCGAGCCCTTCGTGTTCGACAAGAACGGCCAGCCGCTGGCGATCAATCCGTTCCGCGACGTCCGCGTCCGCAAGGCGCTGTCGCTCGCCATCAACCGCGAGGCGATCAAGGACCGCATCATGGGCGGCTCCTCGATCCCGACCCGCAACATCGTGCCGCCGGGCTTCTTCGGCTTCAACGACACGCTCCGCGCCGATCCGTTCGACGCCGACCAGGCGCGCCGGCTGCTCCAGCAGGCGGGCTTCGGCGACGGCTTCAAGGTCACGCTGCACGGCCCGAACAACCGCTACATCAACGATCAGCCGATCGTCGAGGCGATCGCGCAGATGTGGACGCGCATCGGGATCCAGACCGACGTCGTCACCATGCCGCGCAACGTCTTCTTCACCGACGTCATCCGCGGCGATCCCTCCACCGTCCCCGGCGTCGACATCCCGAAGTTCAGCGTGTGGCTGACCGGCTGGGGCACCGTGGCGGGCGAGGCGACCTACACCGTCACCGGCCTCCTGGAGAGCTACAACGCCGCCACCGGCACCGGGAACGGCAACTGGGGCCGCTACTCCAACCCGCGCATCGACGTGCTGGCCTTCCGGGCGCGGCAGGAACTCGACCCGCAGGTCCGGCTCCGCTTCCTCCAGGAGGCGACGAAGATCGGCATGGACGACTACGCGCTCATCCCGCTGCACTTCCAGGTGAACCAGTGGGCGCACCGCGCCAACCTGAAGCACCAGCCGCGGGTGAACGAGCGGACCATGGCGTACGACGTGTCGCGGGTCCGCTGACCCTCCGACCGACGTCCGGGGGCGGCGTTCCGGCGCCGCCCCCGCCTCGGATCCGCTGAGATAAGGACGCCGCGCCTTGTCGGCCTTCATCCTGCGACGGCTGCTGCAGAGCCTCTTCGTCGTCCTCGTGATGACGCTGCTGGTCTTCTTTGGGGTGAACGTGATCGGGAACCCGGTCTACGTCTTCGCCAGCCCCGACTGCAACCAGGCCTGCGTGAACGGGATCATCCGCAGCCTGGGGCTCGACCGTCCCGTCTGGGAACAGTACGTGTACTTCATGAACGGGGCGGTCCGGGGACAACTCGGCAACTCGTTCACCTTCGGCGTCCCGGCGATGCAGCTGATCCTCGAACGGCTCCCCGCGACGCTCGAACTCGCCTTCGCCTCGCTGGTGCTGGCCATCCTCGTGGGGCTGCCGCTCGGCATGTGGGCGGGCATGCGGCCGGACGCCCTCTCCAGCCGCGCGATCATGACCGTCTCCACGCTGGGGTTCAGCGTGCCGACCTTCTGGATCGGGCTGATCCTGATCCTCTTCTTCTCGGTGCACCTCGGCTGGCTGCCGGCGGTGGGACGGGGCGACACCGTCTCCGTCCTCGGCATCGAGGTGAGTTTCCTGACGCTCGACGGTCTCTCGCACCTGATCATGCCGGCCTTCACGCTCGCGCTGTTCAACACGTCGCTGGTGATCCGCCTCGCCCGCGCCGGCATGCGCGAGGTGCTCTACGCCGACTTCGTGAAGTTCGCCCGCTCGAAGGGCCTCTCGCCGTCGCGCATCCTCTTCGTCCACGTGCTCAAGAACATCATGATCCCGATCGTGACCGTGATGGGCATGGAGTTCGGCGGCACCGTCGCCTTCGCCGTGGTCACGGAATCGATCTTCTCCTGGCCCGGCGCCGGCAAGATGCTGATCGACGCGATCGAGGTGCTCGACCGGCCGCTGATCGTCGCCTACCTGATGCTGGTCGTGGTGATGTTCGTGGTCATCAACCTCGTCGTCGACATCCTCTATTCGCTGCTCGACCCCCGCATCCGCTTCTCGGGGGCCGCGCGATGACCGCGGCGGGCGGCGTCGGCCGCAAGCCCGCAGCGGACGGGGCGGACCGCCCCTTCCGCACCTTCGCCCGCCGCTACGCGCAGAGCGCGTCGGCGATGATCGGGCTGGTCGTGTTCGTCGCGATCCTCCTCCTCGCCTTCGGCTCGTCGTGGATCGCGCCCCAGAACCCCTACGACCTGCGGCAGGTGGACCTGCTCGACAACCTGCTCGAGCCGGGGTCGACCAGCTTCTCGGGCATGACCTACTGGCTCGGCACCGACCGCCAGGGGCGCGACATGCTGAGCGCCATCCTCTACGGGCTGCGCATCAGCCTGATCGTCGGCGGGCTGTCCGGCATCCTGGCGCTGATCGTGGGCACGGTGGTGGGGCTGGTGGCGGCCTACGTCGGCGGCCGGACCGACGCCGCGATCATGCGCGTCGTCGACCTGCAGCTGAGCATCCCCGCCATCCTCGTCGCCCTCATCCTGCTGGTCGTGCTGGGGACGGGCGTGGAGAAGATCATCTTCGCCCTCGTGGTGGTGCAGTGGGCCTATTTCGCCCGGACCGTCCGCGGCGTGGCGCTGGCGGAGAACAGCCGCGAGTACATGGACGCCGCGCGCGTCCTGCGCCTCGGCCACGCGCGCATCCTGTTCGGCCACCTGCTGCCCAACTGCATGCCCACGCTGATCGTCATCGCGACCGTGCAGGTGGCCTCCTCGATCTCGCTCGAGGCGACGCTCTCCTTCCTCGGCCTCGGCCTGCCGCCGACGCAGCCCTCGCTCGGCCTGCTGATCGCGAACGGCTTCGCCTTCATGATGAGCGGCAAGTACTGGATCAGCGTCTTCCCGGGGATCGCGCTGCTGGTCACGATCGTCAGCATCAACATGATCGGCGACCGTCTGCGCGACATCCTGAACCCCCGTCTCCAGCGGTAGGGCCATGGCGCCGATCCTCCAGGTCCGCGACCTCACGACGGTCTTCCAGACCGACGCCGGCCCGCTGACGGCGGTCGACCGGGTCAGCTTCGACGTCGGGCGGGGGGAGATCCTCGGCCTCGTCGGCGAGAGCGGCTCGGGCAAGACCGTGACCGGCTTTTCCCTCCTCGGCCTGGTCGATCCGCCGGGGCGGGTCGCGGGGGGCCGCGTGCTGTTCGACGGGCGGGACCTCGTCGGTCTGCCGGAGCCCGAATGGCGGCGCCTGCGCGGACGGCGCATCGCCATGGTCTTCCAGGACCCGATGATGACGCTGAACCCGGTCCTGCGCATCGACACCCAGATGGTGGAGGCGCTGAAGGCGCACGGCGTCGCCGACGGGCGCGACGCCTGGGGCCGGTCGCGCGACGCGCTGGGGCGCGTCGGCATCGCGGCGCCCGAGGAGCGGATGCGCGCCTATCCGCACCAGCTCTCCGGCGGGATGCGCCAGCGGGTGGCCATCGCCATCGCGCTGCTGCACGACCCGGATCTCGTGATCGCCGACGAGCCGACGACCGCGCTCGACGTCACGATCCAGGGTCAGATCCTCTACGAGGTGCAGGGGCTCTGCCGGCGCAGCGGCACGGCGCTCCTGTGGATCACCCACGACCTCGCGGTCGTCGCGGGCCTCGCCGACCGGATCGCGGTGATGTACGCCGGCCGGATCGTCGAGCAGGGCGGCGTGGACGACGTGCTCGACCGGCCCGGCCACCACTATACCCGCGGCCTCCTCGCCTCGGTGCCCCGGCCCGGGCGGCGCTGGGCCCGCCTGCCGCAGATCCCCGGCCGCATCCCCTCGCTGGGGACGGTGCCGTCGGGCTGCGGCTTCCGCACCCGCTGCGGGCGCGCCGACGCCGCCTGCGAGGCCGAGCCGCCCGTGGTCGCGCCCGCCCCGGGGCGCGAGGTCCGCTGCCACCACCCCGTTCCCGACGAGCCCCGATGACCGACGGCCCGGCCCCCCTCGTCGAACTGACCGGCGTGTCCAAGCGGTTCGTCCGCCCGGTCGACCTGTCGGCGCGTGTCCTCAACCTCGCCGGCGCCCGCTACCGGCCCGAGATCGTCCACGCCGTCGACGGGGTCAGCTTCGGCATCCGGCGCGGCGAGGTCGTCGGCCTCGTGGGCGAGAGCGGCTGCGGCAAGTCCACGGTCGGCCGCCTGATCGCGGGCATCCTGACGCCGAGCGAGGGCTCGGTCCGCTACAAGGGCGGCGACGTCGCCCGGCCGCGGACCGTGCGCGAGGGGCTGGGCGTCCAGATGATCTTCCAGGACCCGTTCTCCTCGCTGAACCCGCGCAAGCGCGTGGGCGACGCCATCGGCGAGGCGCCGGTGGCCCACGGCCTCGTCTCCCGCGCGGCGGCCGACGCGTACGTGGCCGAGGTGATGGAGCGGTGCGGCATCGATCCCGTGCTGCGCCGCCGCCTGCCGCACCAGTTCTCCGGCGGTCAGCGCCAGCGCATCTGCATCGCCCGCGCGCTCGCCGTGAAGCCCGACTTCCTCATCTGCGACGAGGCGATCTCGGCGCTCGACGTGTCGATCCAGGCCCAGATCCTGAACCTGTTCATGGACCTGAAGGAGCAGTTCGACCTCACCTACCTGTTCATCAGCCACGACCTCGGCGTGGTGGAGCACATCAGCGACCGCGTGGTCGTCATGTATCTCGGCCGCGTGGTCGAGACCGCGGACACCGACACGCTGTTCCGCACGCCCAACCACCCCTACACCCGCGCGCTGCTCGACGAGGTTCCGCGCATCGAGCGGCGCGCCCGCGCGTTCGAGCCGGTGAAGGGCGAGATCCCGTCGCCGCTCGACCCGCCGACCGGCTGTCATTTCCACCCGCGCTGCCCGCACGCCACCGACCGCTGCCGCGTCGAGCGCCCGCCGCTGGTCGAGATCGCGCCCGGGCACCTGTCCGCCTGTCACCTGAACGCGGCGCCCGCCTGAGCGGACCCGCCGACCACCGCAGCCCCGCCGCGAAGGCCGGGCGTCCCTGCCGAGGAGGAAGACCCATGGCGTCCAGCAACGATCGCCTCTCGCGTTTCCAGGCCCTGCTCGCCGGCAAGGCCGACCTGGCCTTCGTGCCGATCTCCACCGATCTCGACTACCTCGCCGGCATCGCGCGCGACATCCCCAACTACGGCGCCACGCTGCATCCCGGCGGCTGGCTGGAGGGCGCGTGGCTGACGCCGGACGCCGGCCCCGTGCTGGCGCTGCCCCGGATGACGGCGGAGTACGGCGGCAAGGGCGGGATGAAGGGCGTCGACCTGCGGGTCCTGGGCGACTGGGACGATCCGGAGCGGATGGTCCGCGACATCCTCGCCGGGTTCCGCCTGCCGGCGAAGCCGCGTGTGGCGGTGAGCGACTTCGCCCACGCGGAATCGCTGGTCCATCTCCAGCGCATCCTGCCGGACGCGGTGTTCGTCTCGGGCACCGCCATCCTGCGCGAGATGCGCGTCGTGAAGAGCGACGAGGAGATCGCGCTGATGCGCAAGGCGGGCGAGATCACCGAGGCCGCCTTCGCCCAGGTCCTGCCCAAGCTGACGTTCGGGATGACCGAACTCGACGTCATCGCCGAAGTCGACTACCAGATGAAGCGGCAGGGCTCGCTCGGGCCCACCTTCACCACCTCGCTCTATCCTGTCGGGCCGGAGCATCCGCTCATGTTCGGCCGGCGGCTGGAGAGCTGGAAGCGCCCGCTGCGCCCGCCGGTGGCGCTGCTGTTCGACTTCGGCGCCTCCTGGCAGGGCCTCTGCTACGACTTCGGCCGCACCGTGTGCTTCGGCGCCCCGTCGGAGGAGCAGGTGAAGGTCCACCGCCTGGTGATGGAGAGCCAGCGCGCGGGCATCGCCGCCATGAAGTCCGGCGTCGCCACCTGCGAGGGGGTCGACCACGCCACCCGCAAGTACCTCGACGACGCGGGCTACGGCGAGTTCTTCCGCCACCGCACGGGCCACGGCATCGGCTGGGACGTGCACGAGCCGCCGTTCCTGACCAAGGGCGACGGCACCTTGCTGCGCGAGGGCATGATGTTCACGGTGGAGCCCAGCATCTTCCGCACGACGCTGCCGAGCGCCCGGGTCGAGGACGTGGTGGTGGCGCGGCCGGGCGGCGGCGAACCGCTGACGCGCGGATTCCAGGACCTGCACGTCGTCGAATGAGCCCGGCGGGACCCGTGCGGCGCGGCGCCCGTGCCGCACGGGGCTTGCACGCCCCCCTCGGTGTCGCCGAAACTTCGGCGTCCGGGGACGTTCCATGCCCGGAACCCGCCGTGCGATGGCCTCCGTGAACGACCAGGACGACGAACGCCTCCCGGCCGACGACCGCGACTACGTCCAGTCGCTCGTGCGCGGGCTCCAGGTCATCCGGGCCTTCAGCCGCGAGCATCCGGTGATGACGCTGTCGGAGGTGGCGCAGCAGACCGACATGCGCCGCGCCACGGCGCGCCGGTTCCTGCTCACCCTCGTGCGGGCGAACTACGCCGCCACCGACGGCAAGCACTTCTGGCTCCTGCCAAAGGTGCTGGACCTCGGCTTCGCCTACATGTCGTCGATGAGCCTGTGGGAGATCGCCGAGCCGATCATGCGCGACGTCGTCGCCCAGACGGGGGAGAGCTGCTCGGCCTCGATCCTCGACGGGCACGAGATCGTCTACATCACGCGGGTGCCGACGGCGCGGGTGATGACCGTGGGCCTCAGCGTCGGAAGCCGGCTTCCGGCGTTCTGCAGCTCGATGGGCCGGGTGATGATCGCCGGCCAGCCGCCCGAGGACCGGGCCCGCTTCCTTTCCGAGGTGAAGATGCGCCGGCTGACGCCCTTCACCGTCTCCAGCATGGTCGACCTGCGCAGCGCCATCGACACGGCGGGCCGCCAGGGCTGGGCGATCGTCGACCAGGAGATCGAGGTCGGCCTGCGCTCCCTCGCCGTGCCGGTCCGCAACCGCATGGGCGAGACGGTCGCCGCCATCAACATGCACGTCCAGGTCGGGCGGATGTCGGTGGACCAGATGCGCGAGACGCTGCTGCCGGTGCTGCTCGACGCGAGCCAGCGGATCACGGCGGCGCTGACGGATTGAGGGGGGGACCGGGGTGAGGGTCTCTCCCGTCCGCCGTCTCCTCTCCTACCGCACGTAGGTCGCCCCGTTCACGTCCAGCGTCGCCCCCGTGAGGTGGCGGGCCTTGCCGGTGGCGAGGAAGGCCACGAGGTGGCCGATGTCGTCCGGCGGCACCCATTCGCCCATCTGGAGGCCGGCGGTGATGCCGCCCTCGTCGCCGAGCGTGCGCGCGAACTCCAGCGACATGCCGGCCCGCACGATGCCCGGCGCGATCAAATAGCTGAGCACCCCCTGCCTGGCGTAGCCGCGGGCCACCGTCTGCGCCGTCGCCTTGATCGCCGCCTTCGTCGCCGCATAGGCGATCTGGCGCGGGCTGGAGGAGCCGCGCTGGGCGTTCCAGCTGGACATCGTGACCAGCACGCCGTCGCCCAGCGCCCGGTCGCGCGCCGTCCAGTGGCGGACGGCACCGCGCATGAGCCGGGCGGGCGCCAGCACGTTCACGCGCCACTGCGCGTCCCAGCTCTCCTCCCAATCCTCCTCGGGATCCTCGAACCCGTCGCCCATGCGGGTGATCGCGGCGTTGAGGACCAGCGCGTCGACCCGGCCGCGCCAGTCCAGCGCCGCCCGCCACAGCGGATCGGCGGCCTTCGGCTCGGCGAAGTCGGCGGGGAGGAACAGCTTGCGGTCGGGCGGGACGTCGGCCAGGGCGGCCTCCGCGCCCGCGCGGTCGCGCGCGTCCAGATGGTGGGCCACGACCGACGCGCCGGCGCGGCCGAGGATCGTGGCGATCGCCGCGCCGATGCCGCCGGACGCCCCGGTCAGCAGGACGACGCGGCCTGTCAGGTCGGTCATGGGGCGGCGCCCTTGTCGCGGAAGACGAAGGGGCGGCTCGCGCCGCCCCCCGGTGCTCACTTCGCGGCGGTGATCTTCTGGACCAGCGCCCGGCCGCCCGGCGCGTCGGCCAGGATCCGGTCGTAGGACCGGCGGGCCGTCTCCATGAAGGTGGAGAGGTCCGGATCGATCACGTTCACCCCCCGCTCCCGCATGGTCTGGAGACCGCGGCGGTTCAGGTCGGCGTGCGCGTCGAGGCCGACCTTGATCGCGTCGCGCGCGGCCGTGCGGACAAGCGTGCGCACGTCGGCGGGCAGCGCGTCGAACTTCGCCTTCGACATGGCGAAGACGGTCGTCGACTGGTGGGTGCGGGTGAGGGTGTAGTGGGTGATGACCTCCACGAACCGGTCGGCGACGGCCGAATCGGGCGAGACCTCGAGCGCGTCGACCACGCCGTTCTGGAGCGCCAGGAACACCTCGCCGAGCGCCATCGGGGTCGGCTGGGTGCCGAGCGCCTCGTAGGCGAGGACGAAGCCGGGGGTCTGGAGCACGCGGATCTTCAGGCCGCGCATGTCGGCGGCCGTGTTCACCGGCTTGCGGCCGGCGTAGTTGCGCTCGAAGATGGCGCCCCAGCCCATGCCCACGATGCCCGACGGCTCAAGCAGCCGCAGCATGTCGTCGCCCACCGGACCCTGGAGGATGCGGTTGGCCTGCTCGTTGTTGTCGAAGAGGTAGGGCAGCGACAGGACGCGGAAGTCCGGCACCACCGTCTCCAGCGACGAGCCGCCGACGAAGGCGCCGTCGATGACGCCGGTGCGCAGCGACTGGATCAGCCGGCCCTCGTTGCCGGCGGCACCGCAGCACTGGACGCGGACCGTCACGCGGCCGTTCGAGCGCTCGCGCAGCAGTTCGCCGAACCGCGCGAAGATGACGTTGTAGGCGCTCTGCTCGGAGAGCACGTGCGCGACGTTGATCTCGATCGGGGCCTGGGCCCGCACCGGGGCGGCGGCCATCGTGAGCCCGACGGCGATGCCGGCCGCGAGGGTGGTGAGCGATCTCATGATCCCTGTCCTCCAGTTGTCTTCGGATGGGTTGGCGTGGCCGTCCGCGCCCTCACCGGATCAGCGCGAGGGAGAGCGACGGCACGTAGGTGATGATCATCAGGTTCGTGACGAGCACCGCGAGGAACACCACCAGCGGCCGCATCAGCTGTTCCATGCTGATCCGTGCGATTCCGCAGGCGATGAACAGGTTCACCCCCACCGGCGGCGTGACCATGCCGACCGCGAGGTTGACGATGACGATCAGGCCGAAGTGCACCGGGTCGATGCCGAAGGACGCCGCGATCGGCGCCAGGATCGGCGCCAGGATGATGATCGCGGCGAACGTCTCCATGAACATCCCGACCACGAGCAGGAACAGGTTGACCAGCAGCAGGAAGACCAGCGGGTCCGACGAGACGCTCGACAGGGCGGCGGCGATGGTCTGCGGCGCCTGGAGCAGGTTGAGCGCGAAGGCGAACATCGAGGCGAAGGCGACGATCACCATCACGATCGACGAGGTCACCGCCGCCTCGGCGAAGACGCGGGGAATGTCGCGCACCTTGATCTCGCCGTAGACGACGACGCCGATGATCAGCGCGTAGATCACCGCGACCACCGCCGCCTCGGTCGCGGTGAAGAAGCCGCCGTAGATGCCGCCGAGGATGATCACCGGCATCAGCAGGGACAGGAACGCCCGGCGGAACGCGATCACCAGACCCGCGAGCCAGTTCGCGAACACGAACGCCGGCCGGACCCCGTAGCCCTTCACGGCCGCCACGATCGTGGTGGTCGCGATCAGCGACAGGCCGATCAGGAGGCCCGGCAGCAGCCCGGCGACGAACAGCTGGGTGATCGAGGCGCCGGTGATGACGGCATAGATCACCATCGGCGTGGACGGCGGGATGATGACGCCGAGTTCGCCCGACGACGCCACGACCGAGGCCGCGAACGGCCGGGGATACTTCTGCTTCTCCATCTCCGGGATCAGGACCGACCCGATCGCCGCCGCCGTCGCCGCCGAGGAGCCGGAGATCGTGGCGAACAGCATCGAGGTCAGGACGACCGAGGCCGCCAGCCCGCCCGGCAGATAGCCCACGATCGCGATGGCGAAGCCGACCAGCCGCTGGGCGATGCCGCCCACCTGCATCAGCCGCCCGGCCAGCACGTAAAGCGGCAGCGCCATCAGCGCGAAGCTGTCCAGGCTGTCGAACACCACCTGCGGAACGGCGATCAGCGGGATGTTCCGCTCGACCAGCGTCGGCAGGGCGGCCATGCCGAGCGCCAGCGCGATCGGCACGCCCGCCGCGAACAGACCCAGCATGATGAGGAGTGCCGCGACCATCAGACCGTCACTCCACGTCCGCCGCGACGCCGACCTTGCGGATGTCCCGCCCGTCGAGCGCCGCCTCCGCCATCAGGGCGAAGGTGTTGAGGATCATCAGCGCGGCGCCGACCGGCATGGCCCAGTAGACCCGGCTCTTGGGGATCTGCATGACGGGCGACGTCTCGGTCTCGCCCAGCGTGACGAAGGGAAGCCCGACCCACACCATCATGGCGAAGAAGGCGACGCACAGGAGCAGCGTGCCGTAGCGCAGCATCTGCCCCGGCAGGGACGGCAGGGCCTGGACCACGAACTCCAGCGCGATCAGCTGCGCCTTGCGGCAGCCGACGGCCGCGCCGAGGAAGACCACCCAGATCAGGAGGTAGCGGGCCAGCTCCTCGGTCCAGGGCGCGCTGATGTTGATGCCGGCGGCCGTCAGCACGAACCGCACCATCACCTGCCCGAACACCGCGGCGGTGATGATCATCAGCAGCACCCCGACCACGATCGCGAGCGCCGCGTTCATGCGGTCGATCATCCGCAG